>WNGJ01021220.1_pt2 | contig 13707 bp, 13 predicted proteins | sample 5400611 | NCBI WGS metagenome assembly WNGJ01 (sample SAMN13153375, study PRJNA577476) | soil metagenome | isolation source: 40 cm soil or saprolite under Garry oak tree replicate 1 | place: USA:California | collected 2016-06-15 | reverse complement strand
GACGACGGACAAGGCCCATGGGAACCTTCCAGGACAGGACATCCATGGATCGCATCCTGTTCGCCGTCTTCACACACGAAAACAAGTCGCAGGGCGTCAGCACCCCCTTCCTGCTGACACAGAACAATTGACGTTACCCCGCTTTCATTCCGAATGCTGATGCTCTCGACGCGCGGGCAGCAGATAGCGTATGAATCCGCTGCGAATTGCAACGCCATGGTTTGAAACCTCCATGAAGATCATCATCGAATACTGCGTATCCTGAAACTATGAGCCGCGTGCTCTCCGTGCGGGAGCGAGGTTCGCAGAGATCCCCAGCGCCGAGATCGCCTATGTGCGGTCGAGCGGCGGCGCGTTCGAGGTCACGGTCGATGGCGAGCTGAAATTCTCCAAGAAGCAGCTCGGCCGGTTTCCGACCGACCAGGAGATTGATGCAATGGCGAAGGCGGTGTAGCCCGGGTTGAGCGCCAGCGAAACCCGGGGGCAGGCCTTTCCGTTGGCGATGTCGCTCTGCCCAGTGCGGGATACGAGGCTGGAAAGCGTGTCGGAAATTGCTGCCGTCCGCATGAGCAAAATCGATCTTCAGGTCGGAATTATCTCCGACACCCATGGCCTGCTCCGGCCGGAAGCCGTTGCGGCGCTTCACGGCTGCGGGCTCATCATTCACGCCGGCGATGTCGGCAATGCGGCGGTGCTCGACGGACTTCGCAACATCGCCCCGACATATGCGATCCGCGGCAACATCGATACGGCAAGTTGGGCCATGTGCCTGCCGCCGACCGACATCGTCGAAATCGGCGAGCTTTCGTTCTACGTGCTCCACAACATCGCGGACCTCGACCTCGATCCTCCGACCGCCGGCTTCGCGGCGGTGGTGTACGGCCACTCACACCAGCCCTCGATCGAAACACGCGACGGGGTCCTCTATCTCAATCCGGGTTCCGCCGGACCGCGCCGTTTCAGACTGCCGGTAACGCTCGCGCGCGTAGCGGTGGCAGGGACGGAATTGCGACCGCAGATCGTGGAATTGAACGTGTAGAGATCGTGGAATTTGAACGTGTAGGCGTGCCCAATTGTAGGGGCGACCCTTGTGGTCGCCCGTTCAGGCAGCTGTAATGGACAATTTAACCATCCGTTCAGGTGGCGCACGCTGGGGCGACCACAAGGGTCGCCCCTACAGAGCAGCTAGCGACTGCGGCGATGACGGACAGGAACCGGCTCCTGCGGAACTCCGATCACGCCTTTGACTCCTCCCACCACGCCGCCGACCACACCGCCCACTACGCCGCCAACTACGGCGCCGACTGGACCGGCCGCCCGCTGACCTGCGGCGACGCCCAGCTGGCCTCCACCGATAATGCCCTGGGCTTGGGCCGCGAGCGGCGCCGAAAGAGCGGCAAAAACGACGACGGCCATGACGAACTTCGCCTTCATGAGCAAACTCCCCCTCCTGATGTTTGACGAACGACGCCAAGGATTTAGTCTCGCCATTATGGCGCCATCGCGAGGCGAATGTGGCCGCCAATCAACAAAACCGCAGCAGCCTGGAGCCTGTAGGGCGCAATAAGCGGAGCGCATTGCGCCGCTTTCATCTCAAGTACACTCGCCGAAGCCCAGCAAGCTGGCAGGCCGGAACGGCACAATGCGCTACGCTTGCTGCGCCTTACGACCGCTGCGAATGATCGAGCCGGAGTGACCCCAAGCGGCGGCGACAGGTGGAACCCGGCGATTTCATCGGTGTTTATCGTAAGCGTGATCGACAGTCTCGAAGGCCATCCACAGGGTCAATGATAGCGGCATGTCGATGCCGGCCACGGCGACCGCGATGGCGCCCGGATATGACCGAGATCGAGAGAAAATGTCGAACCATTTCACCGGACTAAGCCTCGGCCCGCCCCTCGGCGACCAAAGACTCGACCTCTGCGACCTCTACGCATTCCAGGCGCCGGCGGATCCGTCGAGGACCGTGCTGATCCTCAATGCAAATCCGACCGCACATGCGCTCCATCCGGACGCCATCTACCGCCTTAACATCGACAACGACGGAGATTGCCTGACGGACATCGCGATCAGCTACGTGTTCTCGCCACCGCAAAACGGCAAGCAGACGGCAAACGTCTTCGTGGCAAAAGGCGCGCAAGCCCGCTCGGTCGAAGCTGTCGGGAACAAGATAATCGCCGACGCCGAGGTGTCCTTCGGCGCCAGACCGAACATCGTCAAGTCCGGCGCCTACACGTTCTTCGCCGGCAGCCGTAGCGACGCTTTCTTTTTTGACTTCGACGGCATCAAGAATCTGTTCGACACCAGGGGCGGGAGAAACTTCACCGCGCCTCACCTGGGCGGCAAGTCTCCATGGACCGGCGTGGATTCAAATACCCAAGCCAATGTGTTCTCGACGGTGATCGAGCTGCCGGCGAGCGAGCTGGGAGCTAGCCCTGAGATTCGCATCTGGGGACGATGCAGCATGCGGCGCGACGGCAAGCTCCTCCATGTCGATCGTGCGGGCCACCCCAGCGTCAGCAGCTTCTTCAACACCGACGAGACCAAAGAGGAATACAACGCCAGCGAGCCGGTTAACGATCGCAAGCGCTGGCTCGATCAGTTCGTCCACCTGATGGGGCATACGGGCAACTACACGCGCGCAGAAGCCATCGCTGCGATCGACAAAGACCGCATCCTGCCCGACATGCTTTGCTACGATCCCTCGATACCCGCAAAGTACCCCAACGGCCGCGTTTTCACCGACGATGTGATCGATCACCGTCTCGCGTTCCTCTCAAAGGGCGAAATTCCTAAGAGCGGCCTCAAACCGCACACCGACGTTCTCAAGGAATTCCCGTACATCGGCACGCCGCATCCGAACCAGAGCTCATAGGGTATCTCATCCCTCACACATCCAGCATCTCGTCGCTCGCAAACTCCGCCCGCTCCTGGATGAACTCGAACCGCGCCTCCGCCCTGGTGCCCATCAGCCGTTCCACCGACTTCGCCGTGTCGGCGCGGTCCTCGGCGATGAGCATCACCTTGAGGAGGGTGCGCTTGGCCGGGTCCATGGTGGTTTCCTTGAGCTGCGCCGGCATCATCTCGCCGAGGCCCTTGAAGCGGCCGATTTCCACGTTCGCATTGGCGCGGAACTCCGCGCGCATGATCTCGTCCTTGTGCTTGTCGTTGCGGGCGTAGAACACCTTGCCGCCGTGGGCGAGGCGGTAGAGCGGCGGCACTGCGAGATAGAGGTGGCCGTGGTCGATGAGCTGCGGCATCTGGCGGTAGAAGAAGGTGATGAGCAGCGACGCGATGTGGGCGCCGTCGACGTCCGCATCGGTCATCACGATCACCTTGCCGTAGCGCAGGTCTTCGTCGCGGTAGTGGGCGCCGGTGCCGCAGCCGAGCGCCTGGATGAGGTCGGCGAGCTGCTGGTTCTGGGCCAGCTTGTCCTTGCCGGCGCTCGCCACGTTGAGGATCTTGCCGCGCAGCGGCAGGATCGCCTGGCTCGCGCGGTTGCGCGCCTGCTTGGCGGAACCGCCGGCGGAGTCGCCCTCGACGATGAAGATTTCCGAGCCGTCGGCGGCCGTGTTGGTGCAGTCGGCGAGCTTGCCGGGCAGCCGCAGCTTGCGCACCGCGCTCTTGCGCGAGATTTCCTTCTCCTGGCGGCGGCGGATGCGTTCCTCGGCGCGCTCGACCACGAAGTCGAGGAGCCGGTTGGCCTGCACCGGATTGCCGGCGAGCCAGTGGTCGAACTGGTCCTTGACGGCGTTCTCGACGATGCGGGTCGCTTCTGCGGTCGCGAGCCGATCCTTGGTCTGGCCCTGGAATTCTGGCTCGCGGATGAACACCGACAGCATGGCAGCGGCGCCCGTCATGATGTCTTCGGCCGTCACCTGGGCGGCGCGCTTGCCCTGGTTGACGCGCTCGGCATGGTCCTTGAGGGCGCGCGACAGCGCCGCCCGCAGCCCGGTCTCGTGGGTGCCGCCGTCGGCGGTCGGGATGGTGTTGCAGTAGGACGACAGGAAGCCGTCGGCGTCCGCGCTCCATGCCACAGCCCATTCGACCGACCCATTGGCGCCCGGCTGACCGGATTTGCCGGTGAACATGTCGGGATGGACCAGCGTCTGTCCGGCCAGCGTCACGGCGAGATAGTCCTTTAGGCCGTCGGGAAAGCGGAAGGTGTCGTTTTCCGGCACTTCAGTAGCGCCGTGCAGAAGCTCCTTGTCGCAATGCCAGCGGATCTCGACGCCGCCGAACAGGTACGCCTTGGCGCGCGCCATCTTGAACAGGCGCTGCGGATTGAATTTCGCCTTGGCGCCGAAGATCTCCGCATCAGGCTTGAAGCGCACCTTGGTGCCGCGCCGGTTGGGGATGCGGCCAAGCTGTTCAAGCCCGTTCTTCGGCTTGCCGCGCTGGTAGATCTGCCGGTAGAGCTGGCCGCCGCGGGCGACCTCGACTTCGAGGCGCTCGGAGAGGGCATTGACCACCGAGACGCCGACGCCATGCAGGCCGCCGGAGGTCTCGTAGACCTTGGAGTCGAACTTGCCGCCCGCGTGGAGCGTGCACATGATGACTTCGAGCGCCGATTTCTTCGGAAATTTCGGATGCGGATCGACCGGAATGCCGCGTCCGTTGTCGGTGACGGTGAGGTAGCCGTCGGCATTAAGTTCGACCTCGATGAAGCTCGCATGGCCGGCGAGCGCCTCGTCCATGGCGTTGTCGATGACTTCGGCGAAGAGGTGATGCAGCGCCTTCTCGTCGGTGCCGCCGATATACATGCCGGGACGGCGCCGCACCGGCTCCAGCCCCTCCAGCACCTCGATGTCGTGGGCGGTGTAGTCCTCGCCATTGCCGGACCGGCCTTTCGCGGCCTCGCGCCGCGACCCGCCGCGGGGGGGTGTTGCGAACAGATCAGGTGAAGAGGACTGCTTCTTTGCGGTCTTGGCCATGCGGTTCCGTTGCGGTTTGTCTGGCAGCTTCACGGCATGATGGAAGCCGCAAAATAGTTACCAGAACAATAAGTTAATTGATCTTTATGATGCTTCAAGCGAGGCGCAGCCCGCGCGAATCATAAGTTCCAATATGATACGGCTCGCCTCCAAACAAGGCCACCAAAAGGATCGCGCCTCCAGCGCATCCAAGAAAATGCCGCCACAGGGCACTGGCGCAGCGGGCGGCGATCGGGTAAGCGGCTGTGCGGTTTCCGACTCGCTTGCCATCCTTCGAGACGCCGTGCTGCGCACGGCTCCTCAGGATGAGGTCCGTGATTGCTGAAGACCTCATCCTGAGGAGGCCGCGCACCGAAGTCGGGCTTGCCCGACTTCGGCAACCTTAAAGGGTCGAAATCGGCAACAGCCGATTTCGATGCGCGGCCGTCTCGAAGGATGGCACCACGCGAGGCATCTCCCTTTCGTGCAGGTCCCATGTCGCTCGAAGACCAAGTCAACGGCTTCGCCCAGCAGATCGTCGAATTCGCCCGCGCCCACGAGGTGTGGGCGGCGCCGATCGTCGGCGCGCTGGCATTCGGGGAGTCGCTTGCGTTTATTTCCCTCTTGATTCCCGCCTGGGCGATCCTCGTTGCTCTCGGCACGCTGATTGGAACGAGCGGCCTCAATTTCTGGCCGATCTGGGTGGGAGGGGCGGTCGGGGCGGCGCTTGGGGATTGGTTGTCCTATTGGGTGGGCGTCAAGCTCGGGCCGGCGGTCGCCCACGTATGGCCGCTGACGCGCAACCCCGAGCTTATTCCCCGCGGTGAAGGCTTCGTTGCCAAATGGGGCGCGCTCGCGATCTTCATCGGCCGGTTCTCCGGCCCGCTGCGCGCGACCGTGCCCCTGGTTGCCGGCATCTTTCACATGCCGTATTGGCGCTTTCAGGCCGCCAATTTCATTTCCGCCTTCGTGTGGGTTGCCATCCTGCTGATCCTAGGGGATGTTATGGCGTGGATTTTCAACTTAATATGGCCTTGGCTGCTGGCCCTGTGGGATGTTGTGGCGTGGATTTTCAATTCGATATGGTCTTGGCTACTGGGCCTGTGGGATGTTGTGGCGAGGATTTTCCATTTAATATGATCTCGAGCCCTTCTCTAACCCCTCCCCGTTAGGATGGGTTGAGCGCAGCAAAACCCATCAACCGCCGGTTCGCCGGCGCAGGTCCGTGATGGGTTTCGCTGCGCTCAACCCATCCTACGGGGGAAGGCAAGAGGGGGGCGCGCAACCCGGGAGGAACCCATGACCATTCTGTCACGCCGCACATTGCTGGCCGGCGCCGCATCGGCGAGTGTGCTGCCGAGCTTCGCCTTATGGAGCGCGCAATTCGCCCGCGCCGCTACCCCTGCGGCCGGCAAGCAGGCGGCGAGCTTCTATCGCTACAAGGTCGGCGACATCGAGGTCACCGTTCTGAGCGACGGCATCGCGCGCGTGCCGGTCACCGAAGCCTTCGTGCTCAACGTCAAGCCTGAAGAAGTCAACGCGGCGCTGCGCGAAGCCTACATGGAGCCGGGCGTGTTCATCGGCCCCTACAATCCGATCGTGCTCAATACCGGCGCCAAGCTTGTGCTGGTCGATATGGGGACAGGCGAAGCCAACTATATCGCCAGCAAGGGCGTCGCCGGCCAGCTCCTCGCCAACATGACGGCCGCCGGCATCGATCCCAAAACGATCGATACCATCATCATTTCTCACTACCACGGCGACCACATCAACGGCCTGCTCAAGGCCGACAATTCGCTCGCTTCAGCGCATCGCCGATATCTTCAAGGGCGTCCGCCGCGTTATCGGCAACGCCGAGGTCATGAAGCGCCTGCGCACCTATGAATGGGACAAGGAAGTGATCCCCGGCGTTCTCGCAGTGGGCACGCCCGGCCATACGCCAGGTCACACCTCCCACATCGTCTCCTCGGGGTCGTCCAAGGTCTATGTCCAGGCCGACGTCACCCACGCGCCGTTCCTGTTCGCGCGTCATCCGGGCTGGCATGCCTTCTACGACCACGACCCCGTTGCGGCCGAGGCGACCCGGCGCAAGGTCTACGACATGCTGTCAGCCGAGAAGATGCTGCTGCAGGGCTTCCACTATCCGTTCCCGTCCGTCGCCCATGTGGAGAAGACCGCGGCCGGGTATCGGGAAATCCCGGTGCTGTGGAGCCCGGTGCTGTAGGGCGAGTGTGGAGGGCGGATTAGCGCAAGCGCAGTCCGCCGTTCGAACGCCGTGGCGGCGGGTTAAAAGCGAACCCGCCCTACGGGCTTTTGGGCTTTCCTGGCGCAAAATCGAGACGTATCCGTTTTGCGCGCAGCGTCCCGGCGACACCATAGGATCCAGACCAGAGGATTTGAAATCCATCTTCGAACCGCGACAGCTCAAGATCAAAAATTATCCCAGGCAAGTTGAAATCATAGAGCGCTATATACGTCACCTCATCCAAAGAAACAGTCACGACTGCGTGCCGCTCCGTCACAAAGTAGCCGCGGTCGTCGACCTTGTCGATCATGATCCACGTGTGAATTCGAACGAAACTTGGCGTTTTGGCCGCAATGCTGATGTCAAGTACTTCAGCGTCATGGAAGCGTGGAACGCGACCGAACCACTCAATAAGAGATTGGCCGCCGGGGATCGTATCCCATACTGAGCTGGTCATGGTGCTGAGATCCAGGGGGAAGCGAGGGCAAATCGCGCATTTACCACAGAGAGTACGCTGCCGTCCCTTATCCATGGGAGCGAGTTGACGAAATCCCGCAGCGCCCTTATATGCGGCGTCCATGATGATCGTCGCGCCCATTTCCTCCCGCCGCCGTAGCCGCTCCGCGGCCGGCGATCGCGCCTGATCGTCATTTTCGGCCGCGGATTTCATCGCCGCGGCGCTTCGTTAGAAATCCTCCGCGGCATCGAAATTCCGGGGCTCCCTCGCGGAAAGGATTGGTCATGTCAAAGATTGCAAAGGTCGGCGTCCTCGGCGCATCGGGCTATACCGGGTCGGAATGCGTGCGCCTGCTGTTGCGCCATCCGCAGGTCGAGATCGCGCTTGTGACCGCCGACCGCAGGGCGGGCCAGCAGATGCGTGAGGTGTTTCCGCAATTCTCGCGGTTTGTCCTGCCGAAGCTCGTGCCGATCGACGGCCTTCAGTGGGCGGCGCTCGGACTTGATCTCGTATTCTGCGCATTGCCCCATGCGACCACCCAGAAGGTCGTCAAGGATCTCCTCGCCAAGGCGCCGCTGACCAAGGTCGTGGATATCTCCGCCGACTTCCGGCTCACCGATCCCGCCGCCTACGCGCGCTGGTACGGCCACGAGCATCACGCACCGGATTTGCAGAAGGAGGCGGTGTACGGCCTCGTCGAGGTTCATCGCGAACGCATCCGCAACAGCCGTCTCATCGCCAATCCGGGCTGCTACACGACATGCGCGCAATTGCCTCTGGTGCCCTTGATCAAGGCGGGCGCCGTCGATCTCGACGAGATCGTGGTCGATGCGAAGTCGGGCATGACCGGGGCGGGCCGGGCCGCCAAGGAGAACATGCTGTTCTCGGAAGTATCGGAGGGATTCCACGCCTACGGCGTTGGCCATCATCGCCACATGGCCGAACTGGATCAGGAATTTTCTCTGGCCGCCGGGCGCGACGTGATCGTCACTTTCACGCCGCATCTGGTGCCGATGAACCGCGGCATCCTGTCGACCATCTACGTCCGCGGCGTCGGCGGAAGATCACCGCACGACCTGCATGAAATCCTGTCGCAGGCCTATCGGGGCGAGCCATTCGTCCATGTGCTGCCGTTGGGCGAGATGCCGCAGACCCGCCACGTGCGCGGCTCCAACATGACCTTCATCGGTGTCGCCGCCGACCGCATCAAAGGCCGCGCGATCATCGGCTCGGCGCTCGACAACCTGGTCAAGGGCGCCTCCGGGCAGGCGGTGCAGAACATGAACCTCGTGCTCGGCTTCCCGGAGACCATGGGGCTTGAGCAGGTCGCCCTGTTTCCGTGAGGGGATGCAGCCGGACCGCGGGCGTCCCGCCCGCATCTTTGCTTTCTTGAAATGCGGGCGCGACGCCCGCGCTCCAATGGCTTGCGATGTGGGCGACACATGCGTAAATAATCGATTGCAGGGTATCTCCACATGGTCGTCGTGCTTAATACCGTCACCGATCCGCCCAAGCGGCCGCGCCATCCTGAAAAGGCGCATCGGCCTGACAACCCGACCCTGAAGAAGCCCGATTGGATCAGGGTCAGGGCGCCGGTTTCGCGCGGCCATGCGGCGACCCGCGACATCGTGCGGGCGCACGGGTTGCACACCGTATGCGAGGAGGCGGGCTGTCCCAATATCGGGGAGTGCTGGGACAAGAAGCACGCCACGTTCATGATCATGGGCGACACGTGCACGCGCGCCTGCGCATTCTGCAATGTGAGGACCGGCCTGCCCGGCGCCCTCGACCCCCACGAGCCCGCGCGCCTGGCGGAGGCGACCGCGATGCTCGGGCTTGCCCACGTGGTGGTGACGTCGGTCGACCGCGACGATCTTGCCGACGGCGGCGCGGCGCATTTCGCAGCGGTCATCGGCGCCATACGGGCACGGTGCCCCGCCACAACCATCGAAGTGCTGACGCCTGATTTTCTGCGCAAGGATGGCGGCGCCGAGACGGTTGTCGCGGCGCGGCCCGATGTTTTCAATCACAATCTCGAAACCGTGCCGTCGCTCTATCTGACGGTGCGGCCCGGCGCGCGGTATTTCGCCTCGATCCGGCTCTTGCAGAAGGCGAAGGAGCTTGATCGCCACATCTTCACCAAGTCCGGCATCATGGTGGGGCTCGGCGAGACACGCAACGAAGTGCTGCAGGTGATGGACGATCTGCGCGCCGCGGAGGTCGATTTCCTCACCATCGGACAATATCTGCAGCCAAGCTCCAAGCATCACGCGGTCGCGCGTTTTGTGACGCCAGCCGAATTTGCGGCGTACGAGACTATCGCCTACGCGAAAGGCTTCTTGATGGTGTCGGCGTCGCCGTTGACGCGCTCGTCCCACCATGCGGGGGAGGACTTCGCACGGCTGCGGGCGGCCCGGGCAAATGGCGTCGGGGCGGCGAGCGCTTCATGACCGCGGTCGAACGACGCTGATGCCGCAATTCTCGACACGACGCCGCGTCAAGCACTCAGCGGCCAGGATGTTCGACCTCGTGGCCGATATCGAGCGCTATCCGGAATTCGTGCCGCTGTGCCGCGCCATGCGGGTGGTACGACGCGCGGAATTGGCAGACCGTGAGGTCGTCGTCGCCGAAATGACGGTCTCCTATAAGCTGATCCGGGAATCCTTCACGAGCCGCGTGACGCTCGATCGCGTTGAGCGCACCATCCTGGTCGAATATCTCGATGGTCCATTCAGCCGCATGGAGAACCGATGGTCATTCCGGCCCCTCGGCAGCGGCGCCAGCGAGGAGGCGGATGCCATACAAGCCGCGTGCGAAGTCGCGTTTTTCATCTCGTATGAGTTTCGCAGCCGTGCTCTCGGGGTGTTGATGGGAGCAATGTTCGACACCGCCTTCCGCCGTTTCGCTTTCGCCTTTGAACGGCGCGCCGATGCCGTATTTGCTCCCCTGCCCACGGTGCGCGAGCGATTCGGGGCGCCGTAGGGTGGGTTGAGCGCAAGCGAAACCCACCGTCGGCCGTGCCGCTGGAAGGCCTGATGGGTTTCGCTATCGCTCAACCCATCCTACGGACTGTAGGGGCGACCCTTGTGGTCGCCCGCCTTTGCGCACCGCGTCCGCCAGCAAGAGGGCGACCACAAGGGGCGCCCCTACATCATCCTCGGGTCGCCTCTAATGATGCTCCAATCGCTTCGGGCCGACGCCAGCGACTAGCGGGCTGGCCGCGACTGCTTCCACTTCAGAAATTCCTGGAACAGTTCATCGGAATGCGCCGGCGTGATCACGCCGCGCGTGACGCCGACTTGCGACGAGACACCACCTTGCGACGACGTGAATTGCCGGAAATCCGACTGCAAGCTCGCCACGTCCGGGTTGCGCGCCGAAGCGAGCCACTCCTCCGCCGGGTCGAAACGCTTCCAGCCTTTCACGGTGACCGCAAGATTGACCTCGCGCCATTTCGGATGATTTGGCGGCTTGCGGAATTCCTCGATCTTGGGAAAGAACGCATCGACGAATCTCTGAACGCGCCGGTAGCGATCGGTGTTTTTCGGCCAGTTATAGCCGATCAAAATCACTTCGTCGGCGATGGTCTGGATGGTCTGTCCGACAGGGATCAGCTCGGGATAATCATCGTGCGTGAGATCTGTCGGCAGGTACTCCGCGTCCGAGATTTCCTTCGAGAACGGGACCGGGATGAAGTGCATTCCGCGCTCGAACTTCATATTGGAGATTAGCTTGGCGGATTTGCCGGAGACGTAAGCCGTGGCGGCGATCTCACCGGCCTTGAGCATTTCAAACGCCTGGCCCTGGATGACGTTGACCGGTTCGATCTTGATGCTCAGGCGCTTGAAGACATCGCGCATCGTTTGGCTCGAGCCGCTGCGCGACTCGTCGATGTTGACCTTGCGGCCGTTGAGCTGTTCGATCGACGTGATGTCGCGACCGGCGATCAGATGCACCTCTTCGTTGAACAGCTTGGCGATGTAGACGATTTTGTCGTCGTACTTGCCGAGCGTCTGGTTGGAGCTGCGAAAGCTGTTGAGCACGCTCAATTGGGTGAGGCCGATGTCCACTCCTTTGAGGTAGCGCACGTCGCGAATGTTTTGCGGGCCGCCGACGCCGACGACCGGCAGAATCCGGAGCTTGTCGGAGTCGTTGAGCACGGATGCCAGGTCATTGGCGATCTGCAGGTAGGTATCGTCCGCGCTGGGGCTGCCGGAAATGATCGCTACGGTGTTTTCGTTGACCTGCTCGTTTCTGTAAATGCCGACACCAATGCAATAGTTCGTGTCGCTCATTCGCTCGATATAGCTCGATTTATCGTCGATCTGCTGGGTGACGGGACTGAGCCATCTGAAATCGACCCACCCCTGTCCAGCTTTGCAGGCCGCCACCTGTTCGTGCATGAAATACTTGCCGTTTTGGTCGCGGAAATTCCACAGGTTGGTGCCGGTCGTCATCGTGGGAATGACGCCGTTGGCCATGACGACGCCATTCTGGTCGACGATGTAGGCATAAAGGTCGCGGTCTACTGTTCCGGGCGCTTTGCGTTTGATCGCTTGAAACGTGCCTTCCGCACCAAGCTTCTTGTACATCTCCTGCACGCGGCGCACCATCGCGACGGCTTCGTCCCGGGTGCCGAATTCTGAAGCCGCGCCGGCCGGACCCGCTGCGGCGAACAGTGCAAGGAGTGCGCCGGCAACTAATTTACGGGCGGAGATTGCCCAGGCGATCCCGGTGAGAAGTACAACCAGAAGATGTCGCAATATTGTCACGATAGACCCCCCTCTTACGGTCCAGTAACACCGGTTGGACAGTCAGCATGTTCGCGGGACATGCCGCTTGATTGCTTGCTCAGGCAAGCGTGATTCGATGAGCGTGATTCGATGAGAGACTGGCCTTATGCGCCTGTTCGCCTGCCCGAGCCGCATTCGCAGCCCGTTCAACGAACTGTCGCGTTGGCGGAAAATGCGATGCGGCTGCGACGATTGTGTGGCGATCGCAAAAAAATTTGTCAATGTGAAATTTCCAACAATTACAGCTAGCATCGCCTTGGCACGCAAGAGGACTGGAAAGTTGCGTTCGACTCCCGACGTTACACGCACATTGTGAATACGGTGAATATCGGGAAATAAAGAGCAGCAGAACCAATTGCCCGTGTTGTGACCAATCAAGTCCGACTATGACGAATCGTGGCGGCGCTTTGCAGAGTGGGGCATGAGACTTTGCGGCGCGGCCGCATTTGTGCCTTGTCTTGCCAGACTTGCTGCTCATTATTGCACCAAAAGCCAAGTATTGGATTCGATGCCGCGTGCTTTGCACGTTACATCTTGCTCCACAAGCTTGACTCATCAGCCAGGGAGAACCCGATGCGAGAGCGCGTCAATTCATTCGCCCCGATGATTCCCGGCGTCTTTTCGGTGCTGCTTGCGACGGTCGCGGTCCTCCCTTGCAGCGCCGTGCGGGCCGACAATGCGTGCATCGAGCAGCCCAGCCCGCCAGCCGCGGAAGGCACGCGTTGGAGCCTGCACTACGATCGCGCCAAAGGCCGGAAATGCTGGGTTCTTGTGGATGCATCGGCAAATGGGCATGACGCCGCGGCGCCGCAGTCGCAACCGAGTGCGGCGGCAACGCCTGCGCCAGTGCCGTCGCTCTCGTCACAGATCGCCTCGCTGCTTGGCAACCTTACAGGAGCGTCAGCAAATGTGACGCCGCAAGCTGCCGCGCCGCAAGTCAGCCCCGCGAGCGGGCTGCGCAAGCCCCAGGGCAATGCCGTAAATTCAAGCAAGACGGACAATGGGGTCCGGGCAGATCAGCGGAGCAACGGCGAGGGGCACGCGGTAAAACGCTCCTCCCCGGCGCTCACTGCGCCGGAGCGCGAAGCGCTGTTCGAGGAATTTTTGCGATGGCAAAATCAGGAGAGCATCAGCGCACTCATTCCTCGGCCCGCTGCGCGCTAGAGCATTTTTCGATCAGGTTGACCCCTGTGCTGTCATCGCCCTCCCCGGACTTGATCTGGGGATTGACCGGGCGATCCAGCAACCACCGCCCCCTCCCTTCCCTCCCCCGCAAGCGGGGGAGGGAAGGGAGGGGGC
>WNGJ01017116.1_pt1 | contig 13713 bp, 10 predicted proteins | sample 5400611 | NCBI WGS metagenome assembly WNGJ01 (sample SAMN13153375, study PRJNA577476) | soil metagenome | isolation source: 40 cm soil or saprolite under Garry oak tree replicate 1 | place: USA:California | collected 2016-06-15 | reverse complement strand
AAGCCGCGACGCACCGCGATCGCAACTGCTTGCGTGCGGTCGGTGGCGCCCAACTTTTCCATAATGTGCTTGACGTGATTCTTCACCGTCTCCTCGGATATGAAGAGGCGTGCCGCGATGTCACGGTTTCTGTTTCCGCCGGCGAGATATTGAAGAACTTCCGTTTCCCGTTTGCTGAGATCCTCGTCACCCAGATGCTCGGCGAGACAAGTTGCGACGACAGCAGGAACGTGCTTTTTCCCGGCGTGAACCTGGCGGATGACGGTGAGTAAGTCCGAGGGACCCATGGTTTTCAGCATGTAACCACGGGCTCCCGCCGTAAAGGCTCAGTGGCGAGAATTAAGAGCCTGTTTTTCATTGCGACTCCGTATATTTGGTGCCGGTCGGTCCATAGCCGGTGATCTGGAGGACCACCTTCTGATTTCCAGTGCGCGCGAAGTGGGCGACGTTGGGCGGCTCGGTGTAAAAACTGCCGGGAGCGAGCGCCCTGAGTTTCTTCTCGTCGAAGCGGGAGCCGTACCCGATATTCCACGTTCCCGAGATCACGGTTGCTACGCGGTCATCGGGATGGGTATGAGCATCAATTTTGGTGTTTGCAGGAACCGCCAATTGAATCGTGTATAAACCGGACTTCGTCGGATCGCCTTTCAAAACGCGAGTCTGGATTCCGTTTACACCGGAGGTTCCCGCGCTCGCGCCGGTAGATGTCAGGGCATCGATTTCTGACGGAGTCAAACGTTGGCCTGTCTTGGTCTCCTGCGCTTTGCCAACCGCAAAAACAAGCAGCGTCGCACAAATGGCCGCCAACAGCTGCAAATTGAATTTCATCGTGCCTCTCCTCAATTGGTTTCCGTCGTGTTATTCATCGATGGTGGGACCATTCCAACAGTTTGATTGGAGCAGTTCTTTATTGCAGCGGATGGAAGTGTCGGACGAGTTCGACAATTGTCGACCTTTCGACAGTATTCCTTCACAGTAATAGAAGTCATTGGTCCTTATAACGAATACAAGTGGCTCCGGGATTGCAATCGCGAGAAACAAGCCTCGAGCTACGGTTTCTGGTGCTGTGCTTTTTCTGGTTCTCTTGTGCGGGGTCAAGCGGCGCATGCGCCTATCAAGAATGTTGTGCTCAGCCATGGCGCGTGGGCGAACAGCTCGAGGACGTTGCGGGAAATTGCCGTACGGGCGTAATTTGGGGTTGCGACAAAGGAGGAATCAAATGACTGAGCGACAATCTGCCGCAAACATGCTTCGGTACGATCTCGAAAGTGGAAACGTAATCCGCAACCATCGTGCCCTGAAGCACCAATGCGCTGTATGGATGACGATCTGTCTGATCGCCGTGACCGTTTCCATTTCGGCTGGTTGCTCAAGCAGCACACAGGTAGCGAAGGCTCCCGATCCCACGACGGTCGAGGTGGTCGAGGTCGCGCAGAAGGACGTTCCGATCTACACCGAATGGATCGGCACCACCGACGGAGTCGTCAATGCCGACATCAAGGCTCAGGTATCCGGTTATCTTTTGAAACAGGATTACACGGAAGGTTCCTTCGTCAAGAAGGGACAGTTGCTGTTTGAGATTGATCCCCGTCCGTTTCAAGCGGTCCTCGATCAGGGGGAGGGCCAACTCACGCAGGCCAACGGGCAAGTGGCCCAAGCAAAGGCGCAACTCACTCAGGCCGAGGCGCAACTCGCCGTAGTTGAAGCAAATCAGGTCAGGACCCAGCTCGATGTGGATCGCTACACGCCGCTGGCGAAGCAGCAGGCCATTAGCCAGCAGGATCTCGACAACGCGACGCAGAACAACGTGGCCGCCAGAGCCCAGGTGCAGGCGGCGAAGGCGCAGATAGAAACGGCTCGAGCTCAGATTCAAGCTGCCAACGCCGCGGTTCAGGCGGTGACCGCAACTGTGGAAACGGCGCGGCTCAACCTGAGCTTCACCCGGCTCACGTCGCCGATTGACGGCCTTGCCGGTATGGCGCAGCAGCAAGTGGGCGCCCTGGTCAGCTCCGCGAGCGGTCCGGTGACCACGGTTTCAACAGTGGATCCGATCAAAGTTAATTTCACCGCCAGCGAGCAGGAGTACCTCGACTTTCACCGGCGCTATTCGACTCCCGCCACGCTCGACGCGGCGAGAAGGGGCCTGCGGCTTGAGCTCATCTTGGCGGATGGCACCGTTTACCCCCGCATCGGGACCTACTATTTCGCGGATCGAGAAATCAGTCCAGGCACCGGCACGATTCGCGTCGCCGGCCTTTTCCCCAACCCCGACAACTTTCTGCGTCCCGGACAGTATGGCCGGGTGCGCACCTCCATCAGAACCAAAGAAGGCGCGCTGCTTATCCCACAGCGGGCTGTAACGGAAATGCAGGGCACGTATCAGGTCGCCGTCATCAACGGCGATAACAAGATCGGCATTCGCAACGTGAAGCCCAGCGATCGGGTCGGTAATCTGTGGATCATTGACGAGGGATTGAAGCCCGGCGAGCGCGTTGTCGCCGAAGGCGTTCAAAAAGTTGGCGCTGGAATGACGGTCATTCCCACGCCCTATGCCGCGACGGCGGAATCGGAGGGAAAGTAGCCATGTCCAGATTCTTCATCCGACGTCCCATAGTGGCGATGGTGATCGCAATCCTGACGGTCATTGCCGGCGCAGTGACCATCGCCGGATTGCCCATCGCTCTGTTCCCCCAAATTGCTCCGCCCGAGGTGCAGGTCTCCGCCGTTTACACAGGCGCAGACGCACAAACCATCGAGCAATCCGTTGCCACGCCTATCGAGCAGCAAATGAGCGGTGTGGACAACATGAACTACATGTACTCGCTGAACGCAACCGCTAAAGGCGAGATGAGAATGATCGTCGATTTCGACGTGAACACGGATCCCAACACCGATTTGATTCTGTCCCAGCTGCGTGCGACGCTTGCCGCGTCGCAGCTTCCCGCCGAAGTGAACGCCTTTGGCGTAACGGTGCAGAAGACTTTGACCGCACCGCTGATGCTGCTCAGCCTCAATTCGCCGGATGGCGTCTTCGATGGCAAATTCCTTGCCAATTACGCCTACATCAACCTTAACGATCAACTGACGCGAGTGCCTGGCATCGGCAGCGTCCAGGTATTCGGCGCCGGTCAATATGCGATGCGGCTTTGGGTCAAGCCCGATCAGCTGGCCAAGCTCGGCATCACCGTGCCCGAGATCGTCAGCGCCATCCAAACTCAAAACACCGTGAATCCGGCGGGTCAAGTCGGCAGCGAGCCGGGGCCGAAGGGTCAAGAATACACGTATTCGGTCCGCGCGCGCGGGAGGCGCACGTCGCCGGAAGATTTCGGGCAAATCGTCGTGCGCGAAACGCCGGATGGCGGCATCGTGCGGCTGAAGGATGTGGCGCGCGTGGAACTGGGATCGCAAGATTATACGATTGTTGGCAGGTTCAACGGCAAACCCAGCGCGATAATCGCGGTGTATCAATTACCGGGTTCTAACGCCGTTCAAGCCGCCGAAGGTGTGAAAAAACTCATGGCGGAGGCCAAGAAGCGCTTCCCTGAAGGCATGGATTACGCCGTCGCGCTCGACACGACGCGCTCGGTCACGGAAGGGATCCGCGAAATTATTGAAACGCTGCTGATCGCAATCGTGTTGGTGATTCTTGTCGTCTACGTCTTTTTGCAGGGCTGGCGTGCCACCTTGATTCCGCTGCTGGCCGTCCCCGTCTCACTAGTCGGCACGTTCGCATTTTTTCCGCTGTTCGGTTTTTCGATCAACACGCTTTCGCTGTTTGGATTGGTTCTGGCGATAGGGCTCGTGGTGGACGATGCAATCGTCGTCGTCGAGGCTGTGGAACGTCACATCGAGAACGGTCTTGCTCCAAAGGACGCTGCATTCCGGGCGATGGAAGAGATCTCCGGCCCGGTGATCGGAATCGCCCTGGTTTTGTCCGCCGTGTTCGTGCCAACAGCTTTCATTCCGGGTATCACCGGAAGGCTCTACCAGCAATTTGCCGTGACAATTGCAATTTCTGTGATTCTTTCGGCGTTCAATGCTCTGACGCTCAGCCCGGCGCTGGCGGCGTTGCTCCTTAAGCCGAAGAAGGAAAGCCGGGGCCTTCTGAGAAAGTTTTTCGACTGGTTTAACCGCGCGTTTGGACGAGCCACCGAAGGGTATGTCCGCTGGTCGGGTGCGCTTCTACGCAAGAGCGCCGTCGCGCTGATCATGCTGGTAGCCTTCGGTGTAGCCGCAGGATTCTTTAGCAATAAGGTGCCTTCGAGCTTCTTGCCTGACGAAGATCAAGGATACCTTTACGTCAATCTCCAGCTCCCCAACGCGTCTTCTTTGCAACGCACGGACGAGGTGGCGAGGAAAATCGAAAAGGTTCTGGCTCAAACTCCAGGCGTTGAACACGCCACCACCGTTGTTGGATTCAGTCTCCTCAGTTTTGTCCGTACCACCTACAACGCGTTCTTCTTCGTAACCCTGAAGGAATGGAGTGACCGAAAGACGCGGGAGGAACAGTTTCAAACAATCAAGCAACGTCTCAACGGGGAACTTAGCAAGCTTCCTGAAGGCATCGCTTTCGATTTCTCGCCTCCGGCGATTCCCGGAGTCGGCACGGCCGGCGGATTCACTTTTGTTCTCGAAGACCGGGCGGGTAAGGACGTGCCGTTCTTGGCAGCGAATTTGAACACCTTCATCCAGGCTGCGCGCAAACGACCCGAGATTGCGGGCTTGAGCACGACCTTTCTGCCGAGCGTGCCGCAGCAGTTCGTCGATGTCGACGAAGACAAAGTTCTCAAACAGGGAGTCCCGATCGGCGACGTCTACCGAACGATCCAGGCGTTCATGGGCGGGCTGTTTGTGAACTACTTCAATCAGTTTGGCCGGCAGTGGCAGGTCTACGTCGAAGCTGAAGGCGAATACCGAACCAGAGCGGAAAACGTCGGGCAGTTCTATGTGCGCAATAAGAACGGAGAAATGGTGCCGCTCTCCGCAATCACGACGTTCCACTCGCGTCAAGGTCCGGAGTTCACGATGCGCTACAACATGTATCGATCGGCGCAACTCAACGGAGCCGCTGCGCCGGGCTATAGCTCCGCGCAGGCGATGAAGGCTCTCGAAGAGGTCTTCGATCAAACCATGCCGCGCGAAATGGGCTACGACTACTTGGCGATGTCGTTTCAGGAGAAGAAGGCTCAAGAGGGCATACCTCCGTCCGTCATCTTCGGCTTCTCCCTGCTGTTCGTGTTTCTCATCCTTGCGGCCTTGTATGAGAGCTGGTCACTGCCGTTCTGTGTTTTGTTGAGCACGCCGATCGCTGTGTTTGGCGCGTTCGCGGTTCTCTGGTTGCGCCGCGCCATGCTGGGAACATTCCTGCCGCCTTATGCGGTACAAATCGAAAGCGACGTGTACTCGCAAATCGGTCTGGTCATGCTGATCGGGCTCGCGGCGAAGAACGCGATTCTGATCGTCGAGTTCGCGAATGAGGAATTCGCGAAAGGCAAGAATCTCATCGACGCGGCTCTCGAAGGGGCCAGACTTCGGCTGCGGCCCATTCTAATGACATCCTTTGCTTTCATTCTGGGTAGCGTGCCGCTATGGACAGCATCCGGCGCGGGATCCGTCGCACGCCAGATCATGGGCACTACGGTGATTGGTGGAATGCTCGCGGCAAGCGTCATCGGCATCTTTTTCATTCCGGCGACCTACTACGTGGTTCAAAAGGTGTCGGGCGCAACTCGAACGTCCTCGGTGGTTGCATCGCAAACGCCTGCGCAGGTCCAGGGAGACTGATCCATGCGGAAATCATTATTCCTTCCACTCCTTGCCGCGGGCTTCCTCGCCGGCTGCGCCATGGGACCGAACTATCATCGCGCTGCGATATCTGCGCCTGACTCTTTTCGCGCGGCTCCTTCCACAACAGCGAACAATTCAGAGTCCCTAGGCGATGTCAAATGGTGGGAGGTCTTCAAGGACGAGAAGCTCCAGGCACTCGAACGCGACGCTCTGGCGCAGAACTACGATTTGCGGGACGCGGCCGCGCGGGTCGAGGCGGCGAGCGCAGCGCTGGGCCTAACGCGATCCAATCAGTTCCCGAACCTAGGCGCCAACGCGGACATCGCCACCATTCGGGCCTCGCGCAATGGCGCAACTCCCTTGCCGGCGTCGTTTGTACCTTCGCAAAACCGAACGTTTGGAGCCGCCACCTTGAGCTTGCTCTCGTTCGAACTAGACATCTGGGGCCGGTTGCGCCGGTCGACAGAGGCTGCTCGCGCCAATCTGCTTTCAGCCGAAGAAAATCGAAAGGCAGTGATGACGACGCTGGTGAGCGAAGTGGCGGCTGCCTACTTCAGCCTTAGAGAACTGGACTACCAGCTCGAGATTTCGCAGCGCACCCTGGCCACGCGACAGGAATCGCTGGAGCTCATCAGGAACCGCCAATTAGGAGGCGTCGCGACCCTGCTTGAATTGCGACAGGCAGAGCAACTCGTGTACACGGCGGCTGAAACCATTCCTGCCTTGCAGCAAGCGATTGAGCAAACCGAGAACCAGATCAGCCTTTTGTTGGGCAGGAATCCGGGCGACGTCGCGCGAGGGCTGAGTCTTACGGAACAACAAATGCCTCCGGACGTACCGGCCGGCTTGCCGTCTGCCCTCCTGGAACGTCGGCCGGACATTCGGGCTTCGGAGCAAATCCTGATCGCGGCGAATGCCCAGATCGGCGTCGCCAAGGCCGCATATTTCCCTCAAATCAGTTTGACGGGATTTCTAGGCGGTCAGGACTCGCAACTCTCGAACCTGTTCGGTGGGTCCAGCGGAGTCTGGAACTTCACTCCGCAAGCGACACAGCCGATCTTTACCGCCGGGCGCCTCAAGTCAAATGTGCAGCTGTCGCAAGCTTTGCGTAACACCGCCTTGATCCAGTACGAGAAGACGATTCAAACTGCATTTACCGAAGTCTCAAGCGCACTCATCGCCCATCAACGAGCAAGAGAAAGCCGGGTACAACAGGAGCTTCTGGTCGGGGCATTGCAGGATCGAACCAGGCTGGCGTACATCCGGTATCGCGGCGGAGTGGACACGCTCTTAAACGCGCTGGATTCCGATCGAGACCTGTTTCAGGCTGAGCTGGCGCTCTCTCAGATCCGGCTGAACGAACTCAACAGTGTCGTTCAGCTTTACAAGGCTCTCGGCGGCGGTTGGCAATAATCCTTGCCTGTTTGCGACGCGCTCAAAGGATCGCTCACGGCAGAATCTCGGGAAGGTCGAACACGGCAAATGCGCTGGGGAATCCGGGCTTACCACGATGGTGGTAGCGCCTGATGCGGCGAGCGTAGTAGCAAAAAACCATTCTATCCCGTGATGTTTTCATCGCTCTGAGACGGCATAGTTATCCTTCGGATTTCGAAATCGAATTTCATCTCCGGAGGATCCGTCATGAGCGTCACCAATGTTTCCTTTGTCGCCGAGAATCAGAGCGAATCCAGGCCTGTGCATTCCAGCAGTGAGGATGTGGACCTGGATCAGCTCGTTGCACGCGCCATTCATCAACTCAGCCGCCGCCGGCAGCGCGGGCTGGTGAAGCTCAACTGTGCGGCGATTCCCAGCGGCCTGCTGGAAAGCGAACTCTTTGGCCACGAGCGTGGCGCTTTCACCGGTGCTCTCACCACCAAGGCAGGGCGGCTCGAATTGGCGGACCAGGGCACATTGTTCTTAGATGAAGTCGGCGACATCCCGCTGGAGATCCAGCCGAAACTTCTGCGAGCGTTGCAGGAACGGGAATTCGAGCGGCTCGGAAGTACGCAGACGAAAAAAGTGGATGTGCGTTTGATCGCGGCGACCAACTGCGACCTGAACGGCATGATCGCCGATAAAAAGTTTCGCAGCGATCTTTACTACCGGCTGAATGTATTTCCCATCCGAATTCCGCCGTTGCGGGAGCGTCGCGACGACATTCCTTTCCTCGTACGGCACTTTACCGAGAAGTACGCCCGAAGAATGGGTAAGGAAATCAAAACCATCTCCGGAGCTTCGCTCCGACAGCTGATCCGTTGGCACTGGCCGGGCAATATCCGCGAACTGGAGAATCTGATCGAACGCGCAGTGATCCTGACGCGCGGCACGAGGCTTGAAGTTTCGGCGCCGGAACCCCCGAGCCGGAGAGCGGATTCCATAACCATAAGCATTACAGAGGAGCAGGACCGAGTGGTGCGCATTCTCGGAAGGCTTTTAGATCGCGCAATGGTGCAGGACGAAAACCCGTCGACAAGTTCAGCCACCGCGTTGATGGCTCCCATAGAAACGCCAACCGCCAGGCCGGCAGAAGCCAGGTTTGAAGAACAAAACGCGATCATTCAGATCCTGAGAGACACCAACGGGAAGGTTGGGGGACCGAATGGCGCGGCGGCGCGCATGGGGCTGAAGAGGACGACACTGATTACGCGGATGAAAAAGTTAGGTATCGAAGCACGACGAGTGTTCTGAGTTGCAATGCATTAGACGTAGGTTTGAAAACTATAAGGAGAACAACATGAGAACTTCTGAAGATGTCCATGAGTTGGGGTTGTATTCGAATGACTGTTGTAGTCAAGAGCTGATCTTCGATGAGGGCGACACGTTCTGGCGATGCCCGCGGTGTCACCATCTTTGCTGCTGGGAGCTGGAATCGAAAATCACGAGAGACGCGGTAGGCGAAACAGTGTCGTAGGTTCCGACATCACTTCCGACAACTCCGACAGCTTCGGATGCCGCACTTCAATTTTTGCTCCAACCTATTCGATTCACGCTGCCATAAAGATGGCAGGCAATTGGCAGACAGATTGCGTTTTTCAAGCAGAGGACGGATTGGAAGACGCGAATCCGTCAGAGGTGATTTGTGAGTGAACGGTGCAAAGTGATTGTCGTTGGTGGAGGTTTTGGGGGCCTTCGGGCCGCCCAAGCTCTGAAGTCAGATTCAGTAGATGTCACCTTGATCGACCGCCGTAATCATCATCTGTTTCAGCCGCTCCTGTATCAGGTCGCGACCGGGTCGCTTTCTCCAGGAGAAATTGCGTCCCCGCTTCGCAGCGTGTTGAGCCATCAAAAAAATACGCGGGTTCTACTCGGCACGGTCACGGATATTGATCCTGTTTCCAAGCGCGTGTTGCTCGCTGACGGCGCTAGTCTTCCCTACGATTCGTTGATCGTCGCGGCAGGTTCTCAAAGCTCTTACTACGGACACGAGGAATGGCGCGAATGGGCGCCCAGTCTCAAGAGCATCGAAGAGGCAACCAGCGTTCGGCACAGAATCCTTTACGCATTCGAAGTCGCCGAGCGGATTCCCGATCCCGATCAACGCCGACCGTGGCTCACCTTCGTGATCGTGGGTGCCGGCCCCACCGGCGTCGAGTTAGCCGGAGCAATTGGCGAAATCGCCCGGCAAACGCTGAAAAACGACTTTCGTTCCATACACCCGGAAGAAGCACAAATCATTCTGATGGACGGAGCCCCTCGAGTGCTCATGCCGTTTACAGAAGACCTGGCGCGTAAGGCAGAGCGCTCGCTCGCGAAGCTGGGTGTGCAGGTCAAGTGCGGCGCGATGGTCAAGAACATCGATAGAGACGGCCTGGACATCGAGGTCAACAAACGTACCGAGCGCATCTCCGCGAAAACCGTGATTTGGGCCGGCGGCGTAACAGCGTCGCCGTTGGGGAAGCTTCTGGCGAGCCGAACAAACGCGGAGACCGACAAGGGAGGCAGAGTCAAAGTAAGGCCTGACCTGACGATTCCGAATTTTCCTGACATCTATGTGGTTGGGGATCTGGCGGCCGCTTCGGACGCAAAAGGAAATCCTTTGCCGGGACTGGCACAGGTGGCGATGCAAGGCGGAACTTACGCGGCGAAAAGCATCTTGCGGAAAGTCGGCGGCCAAACGCCACTACCCGCGTTTAAGTACTTCGACAAGGGATCAATGGCTGTGATCGGACGCGCGTCCGCAGTAGCCAATGTTTTCGGCGTTCATCTTTCAGGTCTGGTGGCGTGGCTGATGTGGGCCTTCATCCACCTGATGTACCTCGTCCAGTACCAAAGCCGTGTTCTGGTTTTCGTTCAGTGGGCAATTCAGGATCTGACTTTTAATCGCGGAGCTCGGCTCATCACCGGCACTGCGCCAATGGATTTCAACTTCAATAATGAAGTCGCGACTCATCGCAACACGACTGAGGCCAAGACCGGGGAGGTTGCTTGAAAAACTCGATTACACTGGGCGCGTTTCCGATAATCGCGCTCCTTTTCTGGTTTACGGCTACGGCGGCCGGCGCGGCGCCTTCAGCTTCATCAACAGGTCTCACGAACATCTTCGCTCCAGAGACCACGCCGGCCAGGTCGATCTTTGACTTGTCCATGTTTGTGCTCGCCATCACGGGAATCATATTCGTGGTCGTCGGCAGTTTGCTGGTGTACTCCATCGTGAAATTCCGCGGCAGAGCGGCGGATGACGGCCGCGAACCGGCGCAGGTATACGGAAGCACACAAATTGAGTTGGCCTGGACTGTTATTCCGATTCTGATCGTGGTGGTGCTGTTCATCGCTACGGCCCAGGTGATTCACGCGGTCCAGGATGCTCCAAAGCCTCCGAGTGCCGTAGAGGTCACCGTCATTGGGCATCAGTTCTGGTGGGAGTATCGGTATCCAGGGCTCGGGATCGTCACCGCAAACGAGCTGCACATTCCCGTGAGTGATCCCGCACGTCCCAGGCCCACATTCCTGAAGTTGCTTTCCGCCGATACGGACCACAGCTTCTGGATTCCTCAACTTGGCGGTAAGACCGACTTGATTCCGAACCACCCGAACAGCATGTGGATGGATCCGCGACGCCCCGGAGTCTTTCTCGGCCAGTGCGCGCAATATTGCGGGACGCAGCACGCCAAGATGCTTTTGCGGGTATCCGTAGACAGCCCCGAAGATTTTGACGCGTGGGTCCGAGCGCAGCAGCAGCCTGCGACGCAGGATGAACAGGTAACCGCCGGCCGGCGCATTTTCGAAACAACTGCATGTATCAACTGTCACGCGATCAGCGGCACTGCAGCAAATGGGCGCTTCGGTCCGGATCTGACGCACCTGATGAGCCGCGACACGATCGCGTCGGGTGCAGCGGAGAACACAACGGAAAACCTGCGCCTGTGGATCCAGGAGCCGGACGCCATCAAACCCGGATCGCTGATGCCGGCGATGAGACTAAACGACGCGGACCTCGACGCACTCGTCCGTTATATGGAGTCGCTTCGCTAAAGAATTTCAGGAGACCAGCTATGTCATCGGATGTGATGGCCATTCAACAGGCGCAGATTGAGAGCCGGCCATGGGTCGAGACGCTCCACGAATGGGTGACCACGGTTGATCACAAGCGTCTGGGCATTCTCTACATAATCTACGCTCTCAGCTTTCTCGTCGTCGCTGGAGTCGAGGCCTTCATCATACGCATCCAGCTGATGTATCCGCACAATCACTTTGTCTCGCCGCAAGTCTTCAACCGCATGTTCACAATGCACGGGACAACGATGATTTTTTTCGTGGCCGTCCCTGTTTTGCTCGGGTTTGCGAATTACCTGGTGCCATTGATGATCGGCGCGCGGGACATGGCGTTTCCCCGGCTGAATGCGTTCAGCTTCTGGCTGTCGGCATTCGGTGGATTGCTGCTGTATTTCAGTTTTCTCGGTGGAAGTGGACTGTATGGCGCCGGCAACGCACCCGACATCGGATGGTGGGCATACGCTCCCTTGGCTTCGCGGGCGTTTTCACCGGGCCCGAGTTCCGACTACTGGACGATTGCCGTGTTGGTCGCCGGGTTCGGCACCATCGGTACAGCCATCAATCTCATCGCCACCATACTCTGCATGCGTTGCCCCGGCATGCACCTCGGCCGGATGCCCCTGCTGGCGTGGCTCAACCTGACGATGGGCGGAATGATTCTCATCGTCATGACGCCGCTGTCCGCCGCGCAGATCATGCTGTTGGTGGATCGATACCTCGGAGGCCACTTCTTCGACACGCAAGCGGGCGGCTCCGCCACACTCTGGATGCATTTCTTTTGGATATTCGGACATCCGGAGGTGTACGTCCTGATGATTCCCTGCTTTGCTTTCATGTCGGAAATCGTTCCGGTATTTTCCCGTAAGCCGATTTTCGGCTACCCGGTCATGGTAGGCGCGACGGTATGCATCGGCTTCGTGAGCATGAGTGTGTGGGCGCATCACATGTTCACGGTCGGGATGAATTCCTACGCCAACAGTTTCTTCGTAATCACCACAATGGCCGTGGGTATTCCGACGGGAATCAAAATCTTCAACTGGCTTGGCACGATGTGGGGCGGGAGGATCCAGTTCAAGACACCGATGCTGTTCTGCATCGGATTCCTGTTTCAGTTTTTGATCGCCGGACTCACCGGAATCATGCTTGCCTCGGCGCCATTCACCTGGCAGTTGGGCCTCTCGTACTTTGTTGTGGCGCACTTTCACTACGTGATCGTCGGCGGAATTCTCTTTGCGCTCTTCGCCGCATTCTATTACTGGTACCCGAAAGTTACAGGACGAATGATGAGCGAAAGCCTCGGCAAACTGCATTTCTGGCTCTTCGTGCTCGGTTTTCATATGACGTTTGACGTGATGCACATTCCCGGCCTGCTCGGCATGCCGCGCCGCATCTACACCTACGAGCCCGGCCGCGGTTGGGACACGATGAACCTGATCGTCACGATCGGCGCATTTGTCCAGGGCATTGCCGTTCTGGTGTTTGTAGCCAACCTTGTCATTTCGTATTGGAAAGGAGCGAAGGCCGGTAATGATCCGTGGGACGCATGGACTCTCGAATGGTCCGTAAGCTCCCCGCCTCCCGTATACAACTTCGCCTCTATTCCAACAGTCGCCAGCCGCCGTCCATTGTGGGATCTCAAGCATGCGGAAGACCCGGACAGCCGCTATGAGTGAAGGGAGAATCAATGAGAGTAATGACGGCTCCGGCCTTTGAAACCTCTGGAACGTGGACTCTTCCGAATCGCGGAAAGGTTGCCATGGCATCGCTCATCATTGCCGAGTCCGCCATCTTCACGATATTCGTCGTCGCCTATTTGTTCTACGTGGGGAAAAGCCTCACGGGACCGACTCCGCCCGACGTTCTCGAGACGCCGATTTTTTACACGATCTGCCTGTTGTCGAGCAGTCTCACAATCCATCTCGCGGCAAAGTTTCTTGAACGCGACAGGCAGGGCGCGTTCGTTGTCCTGTGGCTGCTCACGATCGTTCTCGGTGGCCTGTTTATGTATGGCACCGCGCAGGAATGGCACCGGCTGATTTACGAACATGGTCTAACGATCTCCACGAATCTGTTTGGAACGACTTATTACTCGCTGGTCGGCCTGCACGCCTTTCACGTTACGGCTGGTCTGGTGATGCTGGCTATCGTCCTTGCGTTCGGTTTGGCCGGCCGCGTCCGGGTCGATCAATCCGGCCGTGTCGGAGTGCTTTCCATGTACTGGCATTTTGTGGATGCCGTTTGGGTGGTTGTTTTCACCGTGGTTTACGTCATCGGGCGCTGAAGCCACTACAGGCGAAGTAAAGAGGAGAAGAAATGGCAACCATGTTGTACGCGGAGCAAACGGACCAAGGCTCCCGGGCTCCACGCGAAATCGAAGTACCCGCATCGACGGCGTGGCCGCTTGTTTTAGCTTTTGGATTTACTTTGTTATTC
>WNGJ01008080.1_pt1 | contig 13713 bp, 13 predicted proteins | sample 5400611 | NCBI WGS metagenome assembly WNGJ01 (sample SAMN13153375, study PRJNA577476) | soil metagenome | isolation source: 40 cm soil or saprolite under Garry oak tree replicate 1 | place: USA:California | collected 2016-06-15 | reverse complement strand
TGATCCCAACGTCGCCCCCTCTGCCGAGCAACGCTATGGCCTTGAGCAGTTATTGCATAAGCACGAACAAGAGCGAGAGAAGACCTATCAGGATTTTCGCCAGCATTGGTATCAGTTACAGTCACGAGATTTTCGTCGCCAGATTCTCGATCTGTTGAATGAATAAAGAAGAGATAGATAAGAGGCGGCTCTAGCAAAACTGCCTCTTATCTATCTCTTCTTTATTCATTCTTGCTCTCCTCACATCACTGTTTTCAGCACAAACTATGATTGTATTTTAGGGCAGAGTTGCCAGTTGTCGAAGTGCTTGAAAAAGGTATAGTATGCTAAAGCGGAATATATGATATTCTAACATCAAGCTGGCCCACTTCTGTTCAAAATGTACATGATCGCCAGGAGAAAGCAGATGCGAAGCGGCAGTATATATACTTGTTATATGTTCATTTTTATGCTGAGCTTTCTATTGCCTTTAGGGATTAATGCTAACGCATATACATCAGATACAGCACATACTACTACTTATCTTCCCCAAAGCAATACAGATTTTCCGGTTGTTGACCCTAACTATATTTATAACCAGCTAGCCTATACCACTACTAATTTTCAGGAACGTCAGGCCGGCTATGTTGCTAATGCGGGACATGATCAGTTTGCGGCTTACTGGTCGCAAGAGATGGTTAAAAATCTCCAAGGGTTCGGACCACAGGTGCGTCAGGATCAGTTTCCGATACATGGTTGGCGCGACAGTCCGGCACCACTTCCAGCATTTAATATGGAAGTCAGCGTTCCTGGCTTGACCCACCCTGAGCAAGAGGTGATTCTGGGTTGTCATTATGATGGCAAAGCCGACTCAACACAATCGGCCAACGATGATACGAGCGGCTGTGCTTATGAATTAGGCGTAGGCAAGGCTATGGGCAATTACTGGCGCAGTCATCATGTCTACCCGGCTCGCACGGTACGTTTCGTCATCTTTGATGCAGAAGAGCAGGGCCTCTTTGGTTCATTTCACTACTTGAATAGTACTATCAATGGTGATTTGTCCAATGTGGTCGCTATGTTCAATGAGGAGCAGAGCGGCATCAACTACCCGGCACGCTTTCTAGGCAAACTAGCAGGGCCGTTCATGCCAGATTACATTGATGTGACTCCTTTGCAGGACAACGCCGCGTATCCTGGTCGCATCCACCTTTCGCCTACGCAACGTGAGCATGTCATCCACTTTCGTAATTTGTGGGAACAGGCCATTCCTGCCGTCTTTGCACAGTTTCAAGCTGTCGGTTATTCCTCGCTCTATTACTATGATAGCCACAGCCAGAACACTGTGCAACCCATTTTTACCAACGAACAGATGAGCAATATTCATATCCAGGATGACCCGTCAAGTAACAGTGACCAAGTACCCTTTATCTACGCCGGTCTGCCCGTCGTGACCCTTACGGGTGACCAGACCTACTATGACGCCAATCCGCCAGCATGGGCCTATCCCTATGACCTACCTGCAGACACGTTGCAATTGATGAATACCTACACCAGTGGTACGACTCGCCCATGCGCTGCCTTTGCTCTGGCCTTGGCCCTTCCAGGTATGCTGACTACCTTGATGCTCAACCAGCCGGATATGCTGGGACAGGCTACTCCAGATGGCAATCCTATTGCTGCCATCAGCGATATCGGTCAGACCGTGATCGGACAAAATATTGCTCTCGATGCCAAAGCATCCTTCGATCCCACCAATAGTAACAGCAAACTCACATACACCTGGAACTTCGGTGATGGTACCACCGCAAGTGGTATCACGGTTAACCATACTTATCAGACAACGGGGCACTATACACTGACATTGACAGTTACTTCACAGACAGGCAAACGCAGCATCAGCAAAACCCTCAGCATCGGGACAGTGCCAGCTACCTATGATAACCCTTACAGTCCACTGCGTGGCAAAAATAGCTATAATCCGGCGGTAACCATTCCCACTGCCAACAACAACTTACCGGTACAGCCCTGGCTATCTCCATTGCGTACCCCAACCCCTCAGCCAGCTACGCCGACACCATTACCAAAAACGCTTACTCCCCTGCCAACTACAAAGGTTGCCAATACACCATCCACTCCAACTCCCCATATAACCACGCCTCTCATTCTTATCGCGCTCGGCATTACGACGCTGATTATTAGCATTGTTACACTTATTACTATGAGGATACTCCAAGGGAGAAGATTGTGATTATTGCTCGCCGACCAGTTCGCTTCCTATGCAGCGAAAAACGAGGGCGCAATTTCTTGCGCCCTCACATGTTATCCCCTTCGCATAGTACGGTCGCCATCACCGTTCTGCTGAGACCGGGGTTGCGGCTGCTGTTCCCAATCCTGTTGGAACGGGGACTGCGGCTGTGGCGAGTATTGGGGCTGGAATTGCCGTTGCTTCCAGAGCTGCTCTGGCTGTTGAGGTGGTGCTCCCCAACCTTGACCTTGTGGGGATTGAGGTGGCTGATTCAGTTCTGCTCTGGCTGTTGCCCCCAAGCAGATTGAGCTTGTGATAGTTGACCCGAGTTTGACTGTTGTTGAGTAGTAGATGGTAATACGGCAGCTTCAGTCGACGCATGAATGGCACGGGCCATACGGTTGTTACGAATGTGACGCCAGACGTAGAGGGCAACCAGGATAACCAGAGCTACTAGTATCACGACATCCAGACTGTGGAAAATTGGGCTGAGTGTATCGAGGTGATTGCCGAGAATCATACCTACGTAGGCGAGCAGAAAGCACCATGGTAATGAGCCAAGCAGCGTATAGATACAGAATTTGGCGAAGGGCATTTTGGCAATGCCAGCCGGAAGTGAAATGTATGTACGTACTACAGGTAAGAGGCGTGAGAAGAAAGCAGTGGCACTCCCCCATTTCTGGAAGAATTGATCGGCTTTATCAGCGTCGTGCTGCGAGATCAGTACATAGCGTCCATATTTGAGCATTAAAGGGCGTCCACCGGTATAGCCAATCCAATAGGCGATAATTGAACCGAGCAAGCAACCAGTGGCTCCGGCTAGGGCAACTAATAGTAGGGCGACAAACGAATTGGTGCTATGCAGAATTTTACCACTGGCAATCATAATACCTGCGATGGGCATAACCAGTTCGCTAGGCAAGGGGATACAACAACTTTCAATAGCCATAGCCAGTACGATACCGAGCAGGCCAGTTGAGACATAGAGATTGGTAATAAATGCCGTCAGAGCATTTGTCAATTGAGTGAGCAAAAAATTGCCTCCTTCGCAAGCCAATAGATTTATATTTGTGTCATACTAGCACATTTTGCGAAAGAGGGCTACTAGTTAGTACTTCTCTAGCCCTATTTACTCTTCTTCTTCATCATAATCCAAATAGCGTGAGGAGCGACGTACCTGAGGAGCTTCTATCTGCTGGGCCAACTCCTGACGGAGGGGATCATCCTCGTACATATAGGGCGCACGTCGTACCAGAGGATTTTTGAGGCTACCTGAGAGCATGTCTGAATTACGAGGTTGTGCATCTATACGGGGATTGCGAACAGTCTGCCCTGTTTGCATCTGCCGATGAACTGGCTCAGTTTCTGGAAAGTAACCACCAAACTGATCGGTACCAATATCACGCCTGCGAGCATGCTTGCCTGTCGTCGGATTGGCAGAACTCTCACCAGCGCCCGGTAGCGTACGACTGGCAGGTGGAACCGAAGAGCCTTCAATAGTACGCCTCGGTCGATACTGAGTAGGAGCCTCCGGTTGCAAAGGCAACTGCCGGGAAGTGCGTGCAGACCTGGACTTTGAGGCTGTCAGGTCCTGTGGAGGCTGTATTGCCGTTAGCTTTCTCGAAGTTCCGGTTGGCAATACCTCTGTATCATCAGCATGTTGGGCAGCCGCCTCCTGGCGAGCCACACGCAAGGCCGCCGTATGATATGCACTACGTTGACCGCTTACCTGATAACCGGGAAATCCTGGATAGCGCATCTGGCGACTGGGAGCAGGACGACGACCGGTAGCTCCTTTCTGGGGAGTAGGCGGCGGTTGACGTTCAGGCACAAGAGGGTATTCAGTAGAGCGTTGACTTTGATGCGGTGCGAGATGCTCTGGAGATTGCTTCCGCCGTGCTACGGGTAAACGTGGCTGTGATACTGGAACAGGCAGATTGCGTATACCTCTCTGCATACGATAAGTGTCCTCTTCCTTCTGCCACTCTTCTTCGGCTGAAGGCAACAGATAACCGTCGGCATCATACACTTCCACCGGTGCCTCCAGATAGTCCTCGTAGGCTTCCAGATTGGCTTGTGACATCTCTTCCTGGGTTTCAGCTTTCAGACGCTCTTCATGACGACGTGAGAGATAGGAAAACAAGGTGAGGGAAATAGGGATGCTTAGAAGCAAAGCGGCCAATCCACCTATCAAACCACCTAGTACCCAGGAGTTCAGTGTATTGGCATACCAGAGAACGACTGCTGCTCCAAGAATCAATACCAATGCTACAGCCGCAGCTCTCATCAACATTAATCTCCAATCTGAACTCGTAAAGCTAAGTTACTTATAGACACTATACCACAATTGAGGAGAGAGTACAAGAGGAGAAGCGGCAAAAAGGCATGTTAAACAAAAATAGATGTACAACACATGCAAAACAGAGAGATAGAGAGAATACAAATTAAGGATATGTATTCTTCTCCACCTCTGACTCTATTCGCATCAGGCAAGATGACCCTATATTCCTAACATAATGTTAAGCAGCGTGATATTGACGGAAAATAGCGACAACCTTACCTTGTACCTGCCATTCTTGATCCCATTCGCTCTTGGGAACAAAAATAGGATCTACTTCTGAGTTAGCAGGCTGGAGACGGATGCGATTCTGTTCTTTTTCCTGGAAGAAGCGCTTGAGGGTCGCGCTACCACTGCTACCTTGCTGCATATGCACCGCGACAACAATATCACCATTGTTGCAGGTACTTTGTGGCTTGATCACGACATAATCACCGTCGCAGATATGATCTTCGATCATAGAGCGGCCTTTGACAATCAAAGCGTAAGTATTGTCGTGCTCTATCTCACGCCCTGCATCGATCACCTGTTCTGGATCGGTAGCTATTTCGAGAGGCTCACCAGCTGCAATGGAACCCATCACCGGAATGCCTGTAGTGGGTCTGTTCAGTTTAATGCCACGACTTTTCTTAGCGGTACGGGTGATCCATCCTTTCTTTTCCAGCATGCTCAAATGGTAGTCAACATGACCAGTGCTAGCGATCTGTAGCTCGCGCCCGATTTCGCGATTAGTGGGCGGCATGCCCTCAGCCTTGATATATTTGACGATGAAGTTATACATCCTGCGCTGGATGTCACTTGCTTGTTCTGATGACATAGAGCTTGTTTCCTGCCTTTCCGCTCAGGCGTATTTTTATAAGTAGCCAAACCACCCAAAAGTAGAACGGTTATTCAAATCAATAATAGCACATCACTTAACGCTTTTCAAGGTTTTTATTGAACGTATTTTCAGAATTTATTTTCTTATAAATTTGAGCACAGGTTTTTGCTAGTTGCCAACAGTTAAAAATCTCTGCCATATTGATTTAGGGACTTGGAATAGCGCACCAAGTTTGCTATACTCGTTGTGGTAAGAGAGCGAGGGTTTACGTAATAAATTTGTAGAGATAGGACTATTTCGTCATTTGCGTTAGCCCCTCGAATGGGTGTACAATAGAGGCGTCAGACATTCAATTTAGCCGCCACTATGAAAGAGGATGCCATAGATATGGTTGAGATGACAGTTGAAAGCGTGCGAATAAATCTGGCTACGCAGCAGCGAGTGGTCATCTTGAAGGCGACCAAGCAGGAGCGCTATCTATTCATCTGGATAGCCCATGCGGAAGCTTATGCAATCGCTGTTGAACTGCAAGGGACGACATCGCCCCGACCACTTACCCATGATCTGCTTAAAAATGTGATTAACGAGCTAGGTGCAAAGATTGTCAGTATTGTCATTTCCGACCTTATCGACGACATTTTCTATGCACGGATCGTCTTTGATATCGCAGGCAGACATGTCGAGGTTGACTCGCGGCCCAGCGATGCAATTGCGCTGGCTGTGCGTACCAGAGCTTCTATCTTTGTCGAAGATAGCGTTCTGGAACGGGCTGGTGTCGTACTGGAAACGAATGAGGAGCAGAGCACACCCAGAGCAGAGCAACGCCGCGAGAAAAAAGAGCCTGAGCACGAAAATCTGGATGCCTATCGTGACTTCATTAACAGTTTGGATGTGTTGGACGAGTTTGGGAAAGATTAACAGGTATGGATGCACAGGAACGTATTATACGTAGGTTATTTACTGAACAGCAGTGTCACTATTGTGGGCGACCCTATGAGCCGGAACGCATGCTCGTACTCGCCCGGCGCACTGAAGTATGGATGGTGATGATCAGTTGTGTGGATTGTGAACAAAAGGATACCTACGTGATCAAGTTCCCACCGCAAATGCAGGGGCGCCGCAGTGTAACCAGCTACCGTCTTTCCAGACCATCAATCTCTAAAGCTTCTACGCCTTCAACACCTCTGCCCCAGGAGCCACAACAGAATTTCCCAGAAGTTCCAGAGACACCGCGCCTCTCCGGTCCGGTCAATGCAGACGATGTGCTGGATATGTATCTGTTTCTCAAGAACTTCAATGGTGACTTCCAACGGCTCTTTGCCGAGGTTGAATGAATTATACTTCGCTTAGCGCGAACCCAGCAGGGCCCTCAAAAAACGTACCAGTAGACGCGAGAGCAAGCCATACGCTAGGTATGGCTAGCAGCGTGTATATTTCAAAAGCCATGGAGATTGCCACCGCGATATTCTGTAAGAGCAAGCGGAAGGGCAGCACAAATACGCCACAGATCACATCCACTACACCTACCCATGTCATTCTGGTACTCAGGTCTATCAACTTTAGCACAAAGCACACCAATAAGAGCAACTGAATTCCTACAAAGAACACACCCACCAACAATGGCAACGAACTACGCCGGGAGTGGACAGGAGCCGCTACAGGAATAGAATATAGGCTATATGAAATATTCCACCTGGAAATCGCTCAAGAAAAACAGTGTGCAAAAATGGTTTCTCCCTTATAAGTTACTAGCATTGGTAAAGGCTCCTCTTGAATACTGTGCTACAATTTAAGATAACATTTCACGTAGTGAGGAAGAGAAGGTTTTGCTCATCATGACACAAACTGACGACCATCTTCAGCAGCAGACAGTATTGCCGACACGAGCACCACGTTTGCGTTATGCTCCCAGCCCAACGGGGTTTCAGCACATTGGAGGCTTTCGCACAGCCCTTTTTAGCTGGCTCTATGCACGCCATACCGGCGGGCAATTCATTCTCCGTATCGAAGACACAGACACCGCTCGTACCATCGAAGGTGCCGTAGATGATCTAATTGAAGGGATGAACTGGCTCGGCATGGATATCGACGAAGGGCCAATCGTTGGAGGCCCCTATGGCCCCTACTATCAGACACAGCGCAAGGCCCTCTACCAGCACTATGCAGCCCAATTGATTGCATCCGGCCATGCCTATCGTTGCTATTGCACGCCAGAGCGACTTGATAAGATGCGTAAGGAGCAAGAAGCCCAGAAGCTGCCGCCACGCTATGATCGTCATTGCCGCTACCTGAGTGCTGAGGAGCGCGAGGCTAACGAGGCTGCTGGTATGAAGTGGGTCGTGCGCTTTGCCATGCCTATCGAGGGCGAGACGGTGGTACATGATTCCCTGCACGGGGATATCATCTTCAAAAACAGTGATATCGATGATACTGTGCTGCTCAAATCCGATGGTCTGCCCACCTATCACCTGGCTCATATCATTGATGACCATTTCATGGGCATCACCCACATCTTGCGTGGCGAGGAGTGGATCTCCAGCGCACCACGCCATGTCCACATTTATCAGGCACTGGGCTGGCCGGAACCACTTATGTATCATGTGCCAAACATCCTGGGCAAAGATAAGAAAAAGCTCAGCAAGCGACGCAATGCCCCTTCGTGGAGTGATTTCAGGCGTGAAGGATTTCTCCCGGAGGCTGTCTTCAACTTCCTGGCCTTACTTGGTTGGTCTTACGACGACAAAACCGAACTCTTCACTCGCGAGGAACTCATTCGGGTCTTCACCCTTGATCGCGTCGGCATCTCTGCAGGCATCTACGATCCGGACAAACTCCTATGGATGAACGGTGTCTATATCCGTCAGTTACCACTAGATGAGTTGATGCAACGTGCCCTGCCCTATATGGAGCGACCGGAGGCCCAGGGCGGCTTGCCCGACAGCATTGCACGCCCCATTGATATCGAGTATACTACTCGCGTCCTGCACCTGGAACACGAGCGACTCAAAACGCTCGGTGAAGCTGCACACGTTGTCTCATTCTTCTATACCGATGATCTAAATTATGAGACATCTCTGCTCATTCAGAAAGGCATGGATGCGCCCCGGACACGTGCCGCCCTCGCAAGAGCACGCAATGTCCTTGAGCGTATCGAGCAATGGGAACACAGCACGATCGAGCCTCCTATGCGCGAACTGGCTACGGAGCTTGGCCTGAAACCCGGCCAGCTCTTTGGTTCAATTCGCGTAGCGATCAGTGGACGTACCGCTACTCCGCCTCTCTTCGAGATGATGGAAGTGCTTGGGCGCAAGAAAACGATAGCCCGTATCGAGCAGGCGATTGAGCGATTGTCTTAAAGACACCAGCCCGTCAAGCAGAGTTCTTAGGGATAGCCAGTCCTTAAGCGGGGTCTGGGTTGTATCCAGACCCTTTTTTTCTTCCCTCGCTTTCTTGATGAAAGCGAGATCAAGAAGGGATAGGAATTATCATGATCAACAAAGACTATATTCTGCGCATGGCAGAACGCTTCGGCAGATATCTCGCCATCATTATAGGTCTGAGGCAAAACAACAAACATGAAGAAGCCCTCATTTATATCGATGACCTTTTCTTGCAAACCACTGGTCTCACCACCGGCTTCATCAACTCCGCCTCCGAAGAAATGCTCTTGAACCTGATCTCACCTCTGGGCATCCTCAATATCGAAAAATGCTTGTGGATCGCTACTTTACTCAAAGAAGAGGCCAATATCTATAATGACATAGGTCAGTCCACCGAAAGCTACTATCGCTACCTCAAATCGCTCTACCTCTTCATCGAAGTCTCTCTGCGCGATAGTGCCGTTCAAGAGCTAGACATTGATGCAGCAATTACCGCTATACAGGACAAACTGGCTGAATACGAACTCCCATTAAAAACTCTAGATCGGCTGTTTCGCTATTATGAAAAGAGCGGTAACTATGCCAAAGCCGAAGATGTCCTCTTTGAGATGCTTGAGGCAGGAGCTGGAGAGGCTGGAAATAAAAAACCAATCATCCAACAGGGTATTACCTTCTATACTCATCTCATGCAAAAAAGCGATGCGGCTTTGCAAACAGGAAATTTATCAAGAGAAGAGATTAAGGAAGGATTGGCACAATTACAAGCGATGAAACAATAAGTGAATGTTCGTTCCCTGGCCTATTGCTGTATTAAAGAGCAATATTGTGCACCATGAACAGTTGGTGTCTTGGAGAGAGGAAAGCCATGATTTGTCCCAGTTGTGGTCTTGAGAATACAGATACCAGTGCTTACTGTGAACGTTGCGGAGCAGTGTTGCATCTTCCAGAGTATGCTCTAGGGCAAACAGAATATAAAGCACCACCACCTCCCCCTCTCAACGGACACAATAAAATAGCGGTTCCACCACCACCTCCATCCGATATTGGGACCATACCACCTTCACCTTCTACAGAGTACGAATACGGTTATGAGTATAGTAGGCCCTCGCAGATATTTGCCGAGCAGCAGATTACGCCTCAAGCACGCATAGGCGTATTTAGCGGCATTCTTTATTTTGCCAGTCTCTTACTGGCTGCCTTTGGGCTAATGGGGATAGTTACCACTTTCGGCACAACTACCCGTATAGGGGACGTTGCTCTCCTACTGGGTATCGCCCTGGTCATCGTTAGCGTTGTGATATTTATTCATCTCCGCCGACGCATTGTCCGCTTGCGTTGGTGGCAGCGCATTGTGGGGATACTGACAGCAGCGTTCGTTGTCTTTATTGCTCTGATTATAGAGATCCTAGTGTCTCCTAATCCGCTCCTCACCAATTACTTTACCGCTTGCATCATTTTTCTCTATGGCCTGATATGTGCGGCTATTGCTGTGTGGTAGGTTGCAGTACGGAAAGCCTCGTGAAGAGATTCAATGTGGTAAGCAGCTTCTTAAATGAGAAATAGACTTTTCTCATATACATCAACTCTCTACCAAGATTTCGATCGCATCCGAGACTTGACTACTATCCCTACCTCCCTCAACAACAATCCTCTTCGCCCTCGTTGCACTCCTCAGATCGGGAAGGGCCATCGCTACAGCCTCGCGTTGTTCCAGCGGGACACGAATACGCAATGTCTCTAGCTTCGCGCCAACCGATAGACCCTGTTCGGCTTTATAGCGACGAACCTGGCGCAACGTCTCCAAGATCGTATCACCAATAGCCTCAGCTTCTGTATCCATCCATGCTGGCTGCGCCTCCGGCCATGACGAGATGTGAATAGAGGTCGCACCTTCCCATTTACGGAAAAGCCCTTGATACATCTCTTCCGTGATATAGGGTAGGTGCGGCGCGAGCATCTTCAAAACATTGAGAAGCGCGTGATAGAGTGTCCATTGTGCGACGTGGCGTGCCGGACCGCTCTCACCGTAGAGACGCGCTTTGGCTAGCTCAAGGTAGTTGTCACAGAGGTCAGACCAGAAGAAACGTTCAACCTCTGCGCGTGCGTCTGCATACTCATATTCGTTCATGGCAGATGTGGCAGCCGTTATCGCTCTGCTCAGGTGCGAAAGCAGCCAGCGATCAGTTGGCAACAACATTGCGGGAGAAGTGCCATAGTCGAAGTCGTTGAGGCGACCTTCGGCAAAACGGCTGGCGTTCCATAATTTTGTGACCAATCTGCGTCCGGTGGCAATGGTCTCCAAATTGAGAGGACTGTCCGCGCCTGTGCGCCCGCTTGTGGCCCAGTAGCGCAGCGCATCGGCAGACTCTTGCTCAATGAGTTGCATAGGCCCAACCTCTGCATGCTCTTTCGACTTGGAGATTTTGCGCCGGTCGGCTGAGAGGCCGTGACCTGAGATCATTATCTCCCGCCAGGGGATGCTGTCGAAGTGATACAGGGATTTGACGATGGTATAGAATGCCCATGTGCGGATAATATCGTGGGCCTGGGGATGAAGGCTGGTCGGAAAGTGTTGAGCAAACCAGTTACTATCGTCGGGCCAGCGTCCAATAATCATAGGCGTGCAGGATGAGGTGGCCCAGGTATCGAAAACATCCGGCTCCGGCTCAAAGTCGGTTGAGCCACATGCACAGGAGTGCAAAGGCGAGGTAATTTTGGGATCAACGGGTAGTTGCTCCAGCGTCGCTAGTACCGTCTCGCCACAGGCACGACATATCCAGGCGGGGACAGGAACGCCAATGTAGCGTTGGCGCGAGATGCACCAGTCCCACTGAAGATTTTCAACCCAGTGCTCATAGCGAATACGCATATGTTCGGGATGCCATGCAATGTGACGTCCCGCCTCTAACAAACGCTCTTTCTGGTTCAGCACACGAATAAACCACTGGCGCGTGTGCAGGTACTCGACAGGTGTACCGCAACGCTCATGGGTACCAACGTTATGCTCGATGGTCTCCTGCTGCAAAAGTTGTCCGGTCTCGTGCAGGTAGCTCAATATATGCTTGCGAGCCTCGACAACTGGTAGTCCGGCATAGGTACCTGCCAGTTCCGTCATACGTCCATCGCGCCCTATGGCCGCCTTCAAGGGCAGTTGATGAGTGTGCCACCAGCGAACATCGGTCGAATCGCCAAAGGTGCAGCACATGACGGCACCGCTCCCTATGGTCGGGTCTACCAGTTCATCGGCAAAAATGGGAACGGCCAGGGTGGGTGCGCCAGGAAAAGCTCCATGGTCTATACTCGCAGTTTGCCCGATCAGATGGGTGTAGCGCGTGTCGGATGGATGAACAAAAATGCAGACGCACGCAGGTAGCAATTCTGGTCGGGTTGTGGCAATCGGTAAAATGCTGTCATCGGGGAGACGAAAAGCCAGCGTAGCAAAGAGGGTCGGCAGTGTAGCATCATTTACCTCAGCTTGAGCTATGGCTGTCTGGCATTCAGGACACCAGAGGGTCGGGGCCGGTTGAGCATAGGTCAAACCTTTTTGATGCAGTTGGATAAACGACCATTGTGAAGCACGGCGGGCCTCCCGTGAGATGGTCGAATAGCGATAGTGCCAGTCTACACTGAGGCCGAGTCGCCGCCACAGGCTCTCGAAGCGATCTTCGCTCTGCTGGATCAGTTCCAGACAGGCTTCGATAAAAGCTTGTCGACCCATCTCCGTCGCCTTGCGTGAAATGGTTTTCTCAACGAAGCGTTCGGTGGGCAAGCCATTGTCGTCAAAGCCCATGGGATAGAAAACGCGCTCACCTCGCATGCGGTGGTAACGGGCGATGACGTCGGCATGGGTATACGAGTAACAATGGCCGATGTGTAACTGACCAGAAACGGTTGCTGGCGGGGTGTCGATGGTGAAAACTGGGCCTATGCTATGCGGATCAAATGCATAGATGTTCGCTTCGGTCCAGAGATGAGCCAGACGCAGCTCAGCATCACGAAAATCATAACGGTTGGGCAACATTGTCGTAGTACTCCTTTTTTAGCAAATGAAAAACACTGCTACCTCGCAAGGACGAGGGCAGTGATGCTCGTGGTACCACCTTATTTTGACAACCAATCCGCCCAACCAGTGTGGATCGAGTGTCCTTATTATGGTGTTAACGGGCTGCTCCCGGAATACTTTACCACAGCAGAAACCGCTTAGAGTATTCGACTTCCGAGTCACGTTCAAGAGTCGTTTCTGAAGAAGGCTCGCACCCGGTGACCTTCATTCTCTGGCAGATCGATTCTCTTTACTCCACTCGTTCTAAGTCTTTTGTATTTTCTGTAGCTGTAACTATACACGCTCAAGGCACAGATTGTCAAGTTGTAAAGAATGCCAAAAAACCCGTTTCGATTGTAATGTTGTCTCACGAAAAAGAGAGCAGTACTACTGTGAAACTTTTTTGCCCATCAATACGTGCAAGGCAATAAACAGAGGATTACCTCTAGAAAGGGAGAGCTTCATCGATGCCAGACTGGAACCAGCATAGTGTCCACCAACACATGCGCGTCTACTCTGCTGATAACCAGGACGTTGGTCACATAGCAGAGATCTATGAAGATTCTTTTCTTATCCACAAAGGCTTTTTTTTTCCTGCTGACCGTTACATTCCGTACCGCGCTATCGCCTCTGTCGAAAACGACCGTGTAGTACTCACCATGAATGCAGATGAAGCCAAAATTCGAGAGTGGGGAAAGCGACCGAACTATGAGGAGCATCTGGGCGATCCTACCCAACTCTTTTACGATCGTGGGCACGGGGTCTCCGATCCCTTCGACGAGACCAGACCTGAGTGAACGTAATCTTCGCTCAAATCTGATGTATACTTTTCTACTCTCGAAACTGATTGTTACGTTTTGACGTATCACATTATGAGTCATACAAATGCTTAACCAACCAAGATAA
>WNGJ01005163.1_pt1 | contig 13713 bp, 15 predicted proteins | sample 5400611 | NCBI WGS metagenome assembly WNGJ01 (sample SAMN13153375, study PRJNA577476) | soil metagenome | isolation source: 40 cm soil or saprolite under Garry oak tree replicate 1 | place: USA:California | collected 2016-06-15 | reverse complement strand
AGGGCAGACATTGGAGGAGGCGGAACGCGGTCACATCGTCGCGACCTTGGCCGACACCGGGTGGGTGGTCGCCGGGCCACGGGGTGCCGCGGCTCGCCTGGGACTGAACCGATCCACGCTCCAGTTCCGGATGAAAAAACTCGGCATCCTCCGTTCCAAGACGTAGGTGGCCGAGGCTAAGCCTGGGTGGTGCAAGGTCCGTCGCTGGCGTCCGCCGCCTTGCGTGTTCCTTCGGGAATGTACACTGACCCTCGTCGGCGCTCCGGGCGCTCGCCTCGAAAGGAGCGCCTGGGGATCCGGACGGGGGGAGACGTGCCATGGCGACCAGAACGGTGGCGGGCCAGCTCGTGGAGACGCTCGCGCGCGCGGGGGTCGAGCGAATCTACGGTGTTTCAGGCGACTCACTCAACGGAATCACGGACTCGATTCGCCGACACGAGCGCATGCGATGGATTCACGTGAGACACGAGGAAACCGCGGCGTTCGCCGCTGGTGCGCAAGCGCATCTCACCGGGCGGTTGGCGGTCTGCGCCGGAAGCTGCGGTCCCGGGAATCTCCACCTGATCAACGGGCTCTACGACTGTCATCGTAGTCGGGTCCCCGTGCTCGCCATCGCCGCGCAAATTCCGAGCCACGAAATCGGCAGCGGCTACTTTCAAGAGACGCACCCGGAGCATCTGTTCGCGCAGTGCAGTCACTACTGTGAGCTGGTGTCTCAGGCGGAGCAGATGCCCCGCGTCCTCGAGATCGCCATGCAGACCGCACTCGCGCGGCGCGGTGTTTCGGTGATCGCCCTGCCGGGAGACGTCGCGCTCCGGGACGCCATCGAACATCGCGCGCGCCTGCACTTTCCAGAGCCGACGCCGCGCGTGTGTCCCTCCGATGACGAAATCGCGGCGCTGGCCAAGACGCTCAATCACGCGAAGAAGATCACGATCCTGGGCGGAGCCGGCTGCGCCGGTGCGCATGCGGAGCTGATCGAGACCGCGCGGAGGCTGAACGCCCCGATCGTGCATGCGATGCGCGGCAAGGAGTTCATCGAGTACGACAACCCGTTCGACGTCGGCATGACCGGGCTGCTCGGATTCTCGTCCGGCTACCACGCGATGATGAACTGCGACGTCTTGCTGATGCTGGGGACGGACTTTCCTTACCAGCAGTTCTTTCCGACGGACGCGAGGATCGTCCAGGTCGACATCCGCGGTGAGCAACTCGGTCGGCGCACGCGAGTCGACCAGGGCCTCGTCGGGGACATCAAGACGACCCTCCGCGCCCTCCTGCCAGCGCTCGAAGCGAGCGGGGACACTACGCATTTGAGGGCGGCACTGGAGCACTATCGCAAGGCGCGCAAGGGCCTCGACGAGCTCGCGACGGGTGGATCCGGACAGTTGTCCCATCCTCAGTACGTTACCCGCGTGCTCGACGAGCTCGCGGCCGGCGACGCGATCTTTTCGTGCGATGTTGGCACGCCGACGGTCTGGGCGGCCCGCTACCTCACGATGAACGGCAAGCGGCGCCTGCTCGGCTCCTTCACCCACGGATCGATGGCGAATGCCCTGCCCCAGGCCATCGGGGCGCAGGTCAGTCATCCCGGCCGTCAAGTCGTCTCATTGTCCGGGGACGGTGGTCTGGCGATGCTGATGGGCGAGCTGCTCTCGCTTCGCCAGCTGCAGCTGCCGGTCAAGGTGATCGTGTTCAAGAACGACGCCCTGGCCTTCGTGGAGCTGGAGATGAAGGCGGCCGGCATACTGGATTTCGGAACGGACCTCCACAACCCTGACTTCGCGAAGATGGCCGACGCCGCCGGCGTCCTGGGGCTCACCGCCGAAACAGCGGATCAAGTTCGACCGATGATGACGCGAGCGCTCGAGCACGACGGGCCGGCGCTCCTCGAAGTCCGCGTCCACCGGCAAGAGCTGGCCATGCCGCCGACGATCAGCGTCGAGCAGATGACCGGCTTCAGCCTCTTCATGCTCAAGGCCGTGCTGAGCGGGCGCGGCGACGAACTGATCGATCTGGCGAAGATCAATCTCTTCCGCTAGACCGAGCGTTCCCGGTCTGCCGTCGTGCCGAGCCTTGCGGATTCTTGCTGAAATCGCTCGGGCCACGAGCGATCTCGCCACCGAGCAGCGTCAGAGAGACGAGCGTCGACATGGAACCGAACATAACTTTCTCGGGTTCCCCGCATCCTGATCAAGAACGACAGGTCATGGGGGCGTGGGATCGGTTCCTGCGTGGAACCGAGCTGCCGCCCAATGCCGTCCGCAGCGTGATCGAGCGCTCATGGTCCCGCTGTCTTTCAGCGCGTGTCGATCCCGCGCGCTCCCAAGCTCAAGCACCGGCTCCTGAAGAGGAGCTCAGGAGACTGCAGCGCCGCCATCGCGACTTGATCGATGCCAGCGTTCCAGTCATGCAACAGGCCCGCGACTTCCTGTCGGAGTCGGGGACCATCATGATCCTTACGGATGCGACTGGGGTGGTTCTCGAAACGGCAGGCGACCAGTCCGCCCTGGACGCCGCCCAGGACATCCGACTTGTCAACGGAGCGAACTGGAACGAGCTCACCTGCGGCACGAATGCCATCGGCACCGCCCTATCCGCCAAGCAGCCAGTGCAGGTGCACGCGGCGGAGCACTTCTGCGCTGGAATCAAGCCGTGGACCTGTTCCGCGACTGTGGTGCAAGATCCCGCTTCCGGCGAGGTTCTGGGCGCGCTGGACGTATCCGGGCTGAGCGGCACGTTCCACCGCCAGTGGCTGGCGCTGGCCGTGGTGGCGGCAGGCCGCATCCAGGCGAACCTGGCTGCCCGGGAGATCGGCCTCCAGCATCACCTGCTGGAGGCGGGCCTTCGGCGTCTCTCGAAGACCGCTCCGGGCGGCTTGATCTTTTTCGATCGTAAGGGCCGTCTCGTCAAGGTCGACGCGGCCGGCGATCGTTCCCTGGGAGCCATGGGTATCAAGCTCGACTCGAAGGAAAACAAGAGAGTCGACGCCTTCGACGCGGACTCCGCGACGCGAGCGGGTAGGCCGACCTTGCCGGAATGGTTGCGCCCGGAGTGGGTGGAACCGGTGATCCGCGGCGGAGAACGGGTGGGGACGATCGTCGTGCTCGCGGACCCGTTCCAGCGGAGAACTGGCCCGCGCGGGGCTCATTCACACGTCGCCACGCCGGAGACCGGTGTCGAGACGAATGGGGACCTTGCCCAGATCATCGGTGGCAGCCCGGCGTTGCGACTGGTCGTCGAGAAGGCGAGGCAGCTGGCGAGCCTCGATGTCGCCGTGCTCTTGCAGGGGGAGACCGGGGTCGGCAAGGAGATGTTTGCTCGGGCGATCCACGAGGGCGGCGACCGCAAGAACGGCCGCTTCGTGGCGCTGAACTGCGGCGGCCTGCCGCGTGACATTCTCGCGAGCGAGCTGTTTGGCTATGTCGAGGGCGCGTTCACGGGGGCCCGCCGATCCGGCATGATCGGCAAGATCGAAGCGGCCGCCGGAGGAACCCTGTTCCTCGATGAGATCGGGGAAATGCCGCTCGAGCTCCAGCCCTACTTCCTTCGCGTACTCGACGGGGGCGAGGTGTACCCCCTGGGAGACAGCAAGCCACGAAAAGTCCGGTTCAGGCTGGTGGCCGCGACCAACAAGGACCTCCGGGCAGAAGTGACGGCGGGCCGTTTCCGCGAGGACCTGTTTTACCGTGTGTCGGTGACCGCGCTGCGCGTCCCGTCGCTTCGCGAGCGCAAGGAGGACCTCTCGCCGCTCGTTCATCATTTCAGCGGTGAGGTGTCGCAGCGCTACGGTGCCCCGACGAAACGGTTCGAGCCGGAGGTCCTCGAGACCTTTGAACGATACGCGTGGCCGGGAAACGTCAGGGAGCTGCGCAACGTGGTGGAAGGCATGATGACGCTGGCCACGGGCGACACCGTGACCCTCGCAGACCTTCCGCCCGAGATCGCTTCCTCGATCACTCAACCGAGCCCGCAGCGCTCCGTCCCGACACAGTCGGCGGCGGTCGTCGATCTGGAAGCGGTCGAGTGCGACGCGATCAGTACGGCGATCACGAGTTGCCACGGTAACCTCACCCTGGCCGCCAAGGAACTGCGCATCTCCAAGAGCACGCTCTATTTGAAAGTCCGGAAGCACGGGCTGGACAAGACCCTCCTCGAGGCCAGGCTGCACGGCCGGATCGTCTCCTGATCCTCGCGAAGCGTCCGAATTTCGGCCGGCGTGCGACTATCGCACGCCTGACTGAGCTTCCATCGCCCTTCTTAGAGTCCGTCGCGCATGGAAAAACACGCACCTGGACTCTGGCCTGGGTGACACAGGCGGCGGCATGATCGTTGCTCTTCCCCTAGGTCTTGGGAGGCCTAGAGATGAGCGTTGCAGAGGTTCTCGATCATCGGGCGACTGTCGTGACGCAGATCGATCGTGACCATCAGCTCGTAGAGGCGCTGCGGCGAGGCGAACCGTCCGCGACGGAGCTTCTCGTCGCCGCGTATGGCGATCGCGCGTACCGCCTGGCGAACAACATCATGGGAAGCCCGCAGGACGCCGAGGAAGTCGTGCAGGACGCGTTCTGGGCCGTGGTCCGGAAGATCGACACCTTCAGAGGTGAGTCGGCCTTCGGTTCCTGGTTCTACCGAATCGTCGCCAATACCGCCTACCAGAAGCTTCGCCGCAGGCCAGGCCGACGTTGCGAAATCTCGCTCGACGAGGTGCTGCCGGTATTCCACGAAAACGGTCGGCACGCCGAGCCGATCGCCGACTGGTCTCGGAGTGTCGACGACCCATCGCGTCAGACTGAGCTGCGCCGGACGCTGACCGCGGCGCTCGACGAGTTGCCGCCTGACTACCGCACGGCCCTCGTCCTTCACGATGTCGAAGGTCTGTCGAATCTCGAGGTAGCAGAGACCCTGGGCCTCGGCGTTCCCAACGTGAAGTCTCGCGTGCACCGCGCCCGTTTGCTTCTCCGCAAGCGGCTGGCATCCATGTCGGCGTGGAATGCGACGACCGCCACTCAGGGAGCGTCATGAACAACAACGGCGAGGGGAGTTTGACAGGGCTTGCGGTGAAAACCGTCGATCAGACCGCCGGCGGCCTGCCCGAGTGCAGGGTTCGACGTGTGGCGCAGTACGTCCAGGACAATCTGCACCGGCAGCTCCGACTCGCGGAGCTCAGCGGTCTCGTGCACATGAGCCCATATCATTTCGCGCGGCGATTCAAGCAAAGCACCGGAGTGTCCCCTCACCGATTCCTGGTTCAGCGGCGGATCGAGCAGGCGAGGACCCTGCTGGCGGCCGAGTCTCTGTCGATCGCCGAGATCGCGCGGTCAGTAGGATTTCGCACGCCGAGTCACTTCACGACGACATTTCGGCGAGTCACCGGCATCACGCCAAGCGGATATCGCGACCGGGAGAAGCCGGGTCGAGGCTGACCCTGCGATCTCCGGAGGGCAGACAGGCGATCGTGTCGGCGACAGCGGCAAGGTGACCTACTCGACGCTGATCACCTTGTGCGTCGGCGCCGCATCGAACTTCAGCATCGCCGGCCACACCGGCCACGTGACGCCGAGCGCCGGCGTGTTCGGGTCGCCGGTGCGCGCGAACGCCCCCAGGCTCTGCATCATTGCCTCGGAGAGTTCGAGCCGGCCCGGCCGGTTGGCGGTTGAGAACTCGATCTTCGAGAACAGCGACGGCCCGAAGTTGCCAAACACGAACGCGAGGTCGAACGCGTGCGCGGCGCCGTAAATGTCGTTGAACGGCGCCGGCTCTTGGTCCCAGTCGAAGCGGTAGTACCACACCTCGGACTGCTGGCGTTTCAGCCCGTCGAGCACGTTGTCGCGGCTCGGGATGAAGAAGATGCTGTTCAGCAAGTCGGTACGCGCGTTGAAGCCGGTTCCCGGCGCCGTCACGGGCAAGTAGAACGCCGGGATCCACTGCTCGATCGCAATCTGCGGCGCGGCGTCGGGGTCGTAGTTGAACTGGATCGCCTCGCTCGCGATCAACGCCTCCAGTCGGGCCGCAAGCTCAGTATCCAGGACTCCGCTCAGGGCGAAGACGACCGCGCCGGGTTGCATCGAACGGTGGATTCTGTAAGTCAATTGCGTCGTCTCCCACGCGCTTGAGGGCAAAGCGGAGGCCAACTCGAACCACCCTAAAACCGGCAGGTTTCACGCGTTCGGGGATAGGTTCGCGAATTTCTTACGAAGGATCGCGAAAAACAGCGACGACCACGCGCATGGCTCTCATGCTGGACTTCTCACTGCCGTCGGGCGATCACATCCTCCGGCTTCACCGGCGGGGCCTGGTTCCCCCAGCTGGTACGCTCGTGGCTGAGGACCGCCGCCACCTCTTCGTTGGTGAGCTGGTCGGCGAACGCGGGCATGGGGGACGGGTAGGTCACGCCGCCGATGCTCTTGCCCGACAGTCCCCGCAGCACGGTGCGGATGTGCTCGGTCGGATCGGTCGCGGTCACGACCGCGCTCCCTTTGAGCGGCGGGAACACACCGGGTAAGCCCTGCCCGGTGAGCTGATGACACGCCGCACATTTGTTCCCGTACACCTGCTCGCCGAGCACGGCCCACGACGGCTGGCCGCCCGTTCCCGGCGCGCCAGACGCCTGGCTCGCCGCCGGCGCTGTCGCGACCGTCTGCTCTTGATACGTCCGAATCTCGGTGGCTACGTACCACATGCCCCACGCCGCGACGAGGAGGAAGAGCACCCAGGCCCACGTCGGGATCGGCGCCGGCGTCTCGGCGCGTTTGGGCTCGAACGCATCACCCGGTCGGCTCGCGAACGCGTTAACGAGAAGCGGAATGCGCCCCCGCACCGTGTCGCCGTCCGACAGACCGACCACCGCGATGCCCGGCCCGTTGCGAACGGTGAACGGGATCTCCTCGACTCCGACCGTTCCTGAGTCCTCGATGGCATGCACGCGCAGGCGATGGGGCCCGTCGGCCAGCCCCTCGGTGTCGAGCTCGAGAGTCGCCGGCGGCTGTAGCGTCTGCCTCGGCACCGCTTCGTCGTCGACGAAGATCTCGATTCTCATCGACGCCGAGCCTCCTCCGGCTCGTCGACGTCGTCGAGGAGAATGCGACGCTTGATGTGCGAGGCCTCGGTCTCTTCTGGACGAACCGTATAACGGATCGCGAGCCCGAGGGCCCACACGAGGACGATCGCGGCCGCCAGCACGAGGGCCCACTCCAGGAGGGATGCGTGAGAGGCGCCGGCCGTATGATCCATCGTCACGGCGCCGCCTTGGCTTGTTTGAGCGACAGCAGGTAGCGGACTAGCTCGATCGCGTCCGGGCCCGCGACGACGACCTTGCCACGCGGTGCGCTGCCAGCAGGCACCGGAACGACGACGTCGCCCGGTCCGGCCTTGTCCTTCTCTCCGAAATACCAGCGGTAGGCCGGCATCACCGACTGCGGCACGACCGCGCGGGGATCGTAGAGGTGGATCAGGTGCCAGGCTTCGCTGGGCTGCCGCGACCCGACGTCGGCCAGATCGGGTCCCGTGCGCTGCGTGCCGAGCATCGGAGGATCCTCGAGCGTGTAGTCGCCGGGGCGGGACGGGCGGCCATACGGGCGATCCATCGGCAAGTCGCGCACGAACTGCGTGTGACAGAATCCGCAGCCCTCGCGCAGGTAGACCCGTCGTCCGCGCTCTTCCTCGTGTCCTCGGGGCCTGGCGCTGGTCGGGGTCGACAGCGCCTGTTCTCGCAGAGCGGGCAGCACCGCCATCACGAGGGTCAACACGAAGAACACGATCGCGGCCACCGCGACGATGGCGCGATGGTCCGTATGCAGCCCACCGAAGCTCACGCGGGGATCCTGACCGCGCCGCCCGGAGAGGGCACGGGCGCAATGACGCGCTGAGGGCGCATGGCCCAGACGTTGGCGGCGAAGACAACGTGGCTTCCGACCATCAAGAGACCGCCGATCGTCCGCCAGAGCCACATCGGCTCCGCTGCGATCACCGAAGCGATGAATGATTGTCCCGACACCCACGCGAAGCCCTGGAGGACCCCGGCCACAGAGATCGAGATCACGTACGTCAGGATTCCGACCAGCGCGAGCCAGAAGTGGACCCCCACCGCCAGCGGGTTCGGCTCTCGTCCGGTGAGGCGCGGCACCAGCCCGTAGACGGCGCCCCAGGCGATGAACGCAATGAAGCCGTACATCGTGGCGTGAGAATGACCGACGGTGAAGTTCGTGAAGTGCCAGTAGATGTTGGCGCTGCGGAAGGCCTCGATCGTGCCCTGCGTCGAGGCGAGGCCGTATCCGATCAGTCCGGTCACGAAGAACGGCAGCGCATAGCTCCGGCTCACCGCGCCGCGCCCACCCTTGAAGGTCAGGAGCAAGTTCCCCGTCCCGGACCACACCGGCACCATCATGCCCACGCTGAAGAGGATGGCCGTACTCTGGAGCCACCACGCCTCCGGACTGAAGATGAAGTGATGCGCGCCGATCAGCGGGTAGAAGAGGAGATTGGTCCAGAAACCGAGGACGCCGAGGGCGTAGGAGTAGACGGGCCGGCCGAGCAGGAGCGGGATCGCGTAGTAGCTGACGCCGAGCGCGAGCTGGGTGAACCACATGCCCATCGCGTTGTGCATGTAGTAACCCTGGACGACCGTGTTGCCGAGGCCCGTCTGGTAGAACGGCAGGTAGCTGGTGACGTACAGGATCGGGAGGTAGCAGAAGCCGCCGAGGATGTACCAGTTGGACACGTAAACCTCGGGCAGCGTTCGCGCAGCCACGGTGCGATACGCCACGTACCCGGCCATGACGACCGCCGCCGCCAGGATGACCGCCAGCGGCCACACCCACTCGCGGTACTCTTGCGGGCCGCGATTCACGCCAGCTAGCAGGGTCACGAGACCGCCGAGGAGCGCCAGGTTCCAGAGCCAGAGCGCGATCCTGGCGAGGTGCGGGCTCCACAGTGGCACGCGCGAGGTGCGGGACACGACGTAGAGGGAGAGGCCGACCAGCACGAGCGAGCTCCAGCCTAACAAGACGAGATTCGTGTGAGCGGGTCGCACGCGACCGAACGAGAGCCAGGCGAAGGGCAAGAACTCCGGCCAGTGCAGCTTGATCGATGCGATGAGCCCGATGGTGGTGCCCACCAGGAGCCAGACCGTGGCCCACGCCAGGTACTCGAACGTCACCCGCGCGGTGGGAGCGTCAGTCGATGGCGCGGCCACGAGGCCGGGATCGCGCATCCGGGTCCTGATCGCGGAAGGCTCCATCGTCATCGCACCCCGCTCATGCGCTCAGTTCGCGCGATCGCGACGATCGAACATACACCAAACCGCACCTAGATCGTCATGAACTCGAGCCTGGGGTTTGCCGCGAGCCCGACGGAGCCGAAGAACGTCCACGCCGTGCAGTAAACGGAGATCGCGAGCCCGTAGGTGGCGGTGCGAAGACGCGGGAGCCTGAACCGACGAGGAGACCCCCCGAAGAACACGAAGCGGGCCGCGAGGATCTCCTTCGCTTTCACACGCCAGTCTCCATCGTCATCGGATCCTGATGACTGCGCCGATTATAAGTGAATGGCGTCGTCCGGGACCCGCCGAACAATAGTGGACGTGTGTCGCCAGCCGTTGCGGCGGCGGTGAAGTGCTCGTCTCCGGGCACGAGCCCGACGACGACACTGAGAAGCCCGCCGCCCTCCACGCCTGGCTCTGAAGGCTCGCTATTTGACCCGCTCGTACTCTGCGGTGCCCGTCCGGTAGTTGGGGTCTTCGGGCATCACCGTGAGAACGGTCGTGCCTCGGTCTCCGGAAAGCTTGGCGATTCCCGTCGTTCGTGACGATCGATACCGCAGCGTGCCGTCTTGAATGTAGAATCGGCCCTCGGCCGTCGAGCCACGCGTAGTCGGAGCTTTGTAGCTTCCGTCGGCCCCGACGACCATCGTCGCGCGCTCCTGCCCCTGCTCGCCGGTGACCGAGCCTCACCAGCTTCCCGCGAGCTCCTTGACGTCCACGACCGGCTTCTCGCCGGCCACGCCCTCGAGCCGGAACATCGCGAACATCGCGGCGAGAACCAGCGCGCTGGCATCCTCATCAGTGATCTTCTTCTCTCGTCACTCGCTACCTCGCCTGGGACGGAGCGCCGCCGGGGCGCCGAGAGGCGCCGACCCGCGCGGGGTGCTGCGAAACTCGGCCGCCGCAACGACCCGCACGACGTGTCCTTGTGCGTCGAGAATCGTCACGGGCGCGATGGACTCATCGCTCGACGGCAACCGAACGGGCTCCACGATGTCCTTCATGGGTCATGTCTCCCGCAGAGAAAGCGAGCCACCGAGGCCCACGTACCGCTGCCACAGACCGGGCACCGATCGGTCCCGATCTCGAAGCACGTCTCGCAGTCGAGGCACAGAACCGTGCGGCCCAATGGCAGATGCAACGTCCTGACCGTTTCCCGCGCGCTTATCAGCTTCACGCCATTAGGAGGCTTCGGACGGCTCCTTGGTTGCTCGGTTACGGTACCTCGGGTGAGATTCCCCGGGTTGATCTTCTGTAACGGCGGCGGCGCTTGCCGCATCTTAAAGGGCGTGATGGCATATCAACTCTTGCTGGACGTTGCGTTGATCATCGTCGCGATGGGAGCATTGCACCGCTTCGAGGCGAGCCGGTTTCGGTCCGCGCGCGTGCGCCCGACACCTCGCGCGCAGCCGCTACCGAACCCGGGGAGGAAGGCGACATGAAGACTCTGGTTGCGACGATCCTCGCGCTGACTGTCTTGGTGACGGCGCGTCCCGCGCCGGCATACGTGGTGACCGTCGCTACGTCGATCCCGGCGCGGAGCCTCGACGCCGACGCGGATCTCAAGGCCGCGCTGCGCTCGGCGGTCGAGGACGTGCTGCGCAACGCGATCGCGTTCGCGCCGACCTTCGTGACGGTGGAAAACGCGCGGATCGTCGGCGACCGCCTCTACATCCTGATCGTGATCGGCGATGACGACGGCGAAGCGACGATGAGGGCACTTTCGGTCGGCGGGCCCGGGATGGACTGAGACGAGCTGCCGACCAAAGAATGTGGCAGCGGAGCGGAAGAGGAAACGTTGGCGGTCCTGGAACACGCGCAATGGCTGTTGTTTGCCTGGGTTTTCGGCAATCAGGCCGGTGTGCCGGTGACGGTGGTGCCGGTCTTGCTCGGTGCCGGCGCCCTCGCGGGGACCGGCCGCCTGAGTCTGACGGCGATCATCGCCATCACGGTCGTGGCTTCGCTCGGCGCCGACCTGACGTGGTACGCCCTGGGCCGATGGCGGGGTCCGCGGCTGCTGAGAGTGTATGGGCAGGGCTCACCCCGGACCGCAATCTTGGTCCAGCGCGTCGGGCAGGCCTTCGCGAGTCATCGCGGAGCCTTTCAGCTGAGCGCCCGGTTCTTACCTGAGCTGAACCCGATCGCGGCCGGACTGGCCGGCGCCACCAAATCGAGCATGCGTCACTTCGTCTGCCGCGGCACCGTGAGCGCCGTGACATGGGCCGGGGCATGGATCGGCTGCGGATACTTCCTGAGCGACGCGGTCACGAAGACGGCGTCTCGACTGTTCGGGCTGCCAATCGGTTGGTAAGCAGCTAGCCCATTAGCACGGCAGTCTTGGCGGCACACTTGACCGCCCCCCTCAGACCGGCGTCATCTCCGTAGCGACTCGACCCTTTCTGACGCATTTCGTCCGGACCTGTGTCCGGCACACGATTTGCCTGGGAATCCATGCTCGAGGGCGTGCCAAGAGTGAGCCGATGACGCCAATCGAGACGCCGAACATCTTTGCGCCGGTGTCCACCCCTGCGTTCGCGATCCGCGACCTGTCGTTCGTCGTTCTCGCGATCACGGGCGCGATCTTCGTGATCGTCGCAGGCTTTGCCGTCTACACGCTCATCCGGTTCGGCCGCCGGCCGGCGAATCCAGAGGTCGAGCCGGCGCAGGTATACGGCAGCACCCAGATCGAGCTGGCGTGGGCGGTCGTGCCGCTCCTGATCGTCGTCGTCCTGTTCCTGGTCACCGCCCGGTACGTCTGGGGAATCGAGCGACGCCCGCAGCCCCCGGACGCGCTCGAGATCACCGTCGTCGGCAACCAGTGGTGGTGGGAGGTTCGCTATCCGAAGCTTGGGATCGTCACCGCGAACGAGATCCACGTCCCCGTGAGTGACGAGGTGAGCCCGGCGCTGACGTTCATCACGATAAAGTCGGTCGACGTGGCCCACAGCTTCTGGGTTCCACAGCTGGCGGGAAAGATGGACGCGATCCCGAACAAGACGAATCGCGTCTGGATCGAGCCTCGGCGGGTGGGGACGTTCGTCGGCCAGTGCGCTGAGTATTGCGGGCTGCAGCACGCGTTGATGCTCCTCGTCGTGGTCGTTCATCCGAAGGACGAGTTCCGGACGTGGGTCGCGGCGCAACAGGCAGCACCCGCGGAGCAGACGGCGGCGCGGGCGGGCCGCGAGCTGTTCTCGTCTTTGGCCTGCGTCAACTGCCACAGCGTCCGCGGGACGCCGGGGAACGGCGTGTTCGGCCCGGATCTGACTCATTTGATGAGCCGCGCGACGCTCGGCGCCGGCGCCGTGCGCAACACCCCAGAAAATCTTCGCGCTTGGGTGAAGGACCCGGGCGCGTTCAAGGTCGGGGCACTCATGCCGGCGATGAAGCTCGACGACGCCCAGCTCGACCAGCTGCTCGCGTATCTCGTGAGCTTGCGCTGACGCCATGGCCACGATCCCCCTGCCGGCTCCCGCGCCAGTCGACGCCGTCGAGACATCGAGCTCCTCCGGGCTCGCGGCAACCCTGCACGACTGGGTCGTCACGGTCGACCACAAGCGGCTCGGCATCATGTACGTGGTGACCGGCCTCGTCTTTCTCGTGATCGGCGGGATCGAGGCCTCGCTCATGCGCCTGCAACTCGCCTGGCCCGGCCTCACGCTCGTGCCGGCCGACACATTCAACCGCCTGTTCACCTTGCACGGCACTACGATGGTCTTCCTGGTCGGGATCCCGATCGTCTTCGGTTTCGCCAACTATCTGGTTCCGTTGATGATCGGCGCGCGGGATCTTGCCTTTCCCCGGCTGAACGCGTTCGGATTCTGGATTCTCCTGTTCGGCGGTGTGCTGCTGTACTTCAGCTTCCTCGGCGGCGACGGGCTCTACGGCGCAGGCTCGGCGCCGGCGGTGGGGTGGTTTGCCTATGCGCCGCTCTCCGAACGTGCCTTCACGCCGGGCAACGCCACCGACTACTGGAACCTCTCCGTGCTCATTACTGGCTTTGGGACGATCGCGACAGCAATCAACCTGATCGCGACCATCGCCACGATGCGGGCGCCGGGGATGACGCTCGGCAGACTGCCGGTCTACGTGTGGACCATGCTGGTCGTCTCGGCGATGACGCTCCTGATCCTGCCGCCGCTGTCTGCCGCCCAGATCATGCTGCTACTAGACCGATTCCTCGGCGCGCACTACTTCGACACCCAGGCGGGCGGCTCCGCGATCATCTGGCAGCACTTCTTCTGGTTCTTCGGCCATCCCGAGGTCTACGTCCTGATGGTGCCGGGCTTCGGCTTCGTTTCCGAGATCATTCCGGTGTTTTCCCGGAAGGTCATCTTCGGTTACGCGAGCCTGGTCGCGGCCACCGTGGCGATCGGCGCCGTGTCCATGAGCACCTGGGCCCATCACATGTTCGCGGTGGGCATGGGCGGCACGCTGAACTCGTTCTTTGCGGCCTC
>WNGJ01016683.1_pt1 | contig 13716 bp, 14 predicted proteins | sample 5400611 | NCBI WGS metagenome assembly WNGJ01 (sample SAMN13153375, study PRJNA577476) | soil metagenome | isolation source: 40 cm soil or saprolite under Garry oak tree replicate 1 | place: USA:California | collected 2016-06-15 | reverse complement strand
ATGAGTAGAAGCTGCGGGCTAACAAAGCCGATGAAGATAAGCGTAATGACCAGGCTGGTAAATGAATCGAAGATGATATCAAAACCCGGGGCAACCATATTACTAAGTTGAGTCATGTCGTTGGCGGCACGCGCCATGATGTCACCTACGCGCTGGCGATTGTGGAAGGTCTGGCTTTTGCCCAGCAAACTGAGATATAACTCGGCGCGTGCATCACGGGCAAAGCGTTTGCCCAGAAGTTCTGGAAAGAAACGGGCACACAAGTCGAGGCCTCCGCCGACCAGGATGACAGCAAGCAAGGCGAGGGAAACTCCAAGCAAGCGATTGTGTGCCGATTCGCCTTGTAAAACAACATTAAAAGCTACGCCAGTGAGTACTGGAATGACTGAATAGAGTATGTTGGTCAAAATCACGGTAAGCATGAAGCTGAGAATTAAATGTTTGTAGCGTAGCAGGTGAGAGATAATCCAGCGTACGGGACTCGAGTGGTTGTAGTGATATTCATCGGCAACGGTAAATTCGCGTTTGATCAAGTACACCTCCGCCAGGTGGGCAAAGAAAGATGAAGAGTTAGTACAATTATTCTATCATATTAGGGTAAGGGTAATTTTGGTTACAGTTTTAGGGTGGTGCTGATGTCGGGGTAATAGGATTTTAATACCAAGTTGCGCTCTAAGTGAAAACTATGAGAGAATGAAGAAACAGGTTAGTCTCAATACTGCATGAGAAGCAGGAATCAATACATTTTTAAATGTTTTGAAAGGCAGTCTTTCAATGCCAAAACAAACATCAGCCAAACACGAAACCAAGTCTCAGACCGGAAACGCGCCCGTCAAAGTCATCACGGTTAACCGCCAGGCATATCACGACTACTTTGTCGAGCGCACAATCGAGGCTGGCATTTCATTGGTGGGTACCGAAATAAAATCTATCCGCGAAGGCAAGGTAAACCTGCGTGGTGCTTACGCTATAGCGCGCAACGGCGAACTGTGGTTGGAGAATGCACACATTGCCGTCTATGAACATGGTAATCGCTACAATCACGACCCGATGCGCAATCGTAAGTTGTTGCTCCACCGGCGCGAGATCGAACAACTGCAAGCAAAAGTCGCAACGAAAGGTCTAACACTCATCCCGCTCAAGCTCTACCTAAAGGGTGGCAGAGCTAAGATTGAGTTAGGTCTGTGTCGTGGCAAAAAGCTCTATGATAAGCGCGAAGCCATCGCCGAACGAGACGTGAAGCGCGAGATGGAGCGCGTAATTCGTAAGAGGTAGTATAGAGTTCATACAGCTATTACGCGTTAACCAATCGCAGTAATCTCTGGTTCATAAGTCTCCGACCCCGACTGAGTGCCATCATCCTCTGTCTCGCTCTTATAAGAATACTGCTCAGCCTTTCCCCCAGGCAATAGAAACATAGTCGCCAGCCCGATAAGAGCACAGACAAACATCAGCGCATAGACCCAGAAGAGACTTTGCGCCAGGGCAGCTTGCAACTGTCTCAACAAGTCGATAGGCAATGCGCTACGCACTTCAGGAGTTAGCAACACATTCGATGGAGCAAGCCCCTTGGGTAGTCGGGCCAGAACATCGGGATAGCGGGCAAAGATTGGCATGAAGTGGAGTGCCATTTGGGCATTGAGAATCGTTCCCATTACAGCAACGCCAATGGTGCCCCCAATAGTACGAAAGAATTGCGTCGAGGCGGTCGCCACGCCACGCAGATTCCATGGAACGGCGTTTTGCACCGCTATGATGAAGGACGTACTCATGAAGCCCAGGCCTGTACCGAGTATAGCCATCGCTGCTATTATGAAAGGGAACCCTGTATCCATATGAAAGAGCATCACCATTCCCATACCAACAGATGCGAGGGAGGCCCCTAAGACGGCAGTGAAACGATAACCGTAGCGGATGATTACCTTACCACTAAGTGTGGCTGAAATTGGCCAGGCTATCAATAATGGACCAAGTGTAACCCCGGCGCTGGTCGCGGTTCCACCCTTTACGCCCTGCACGAAAAGCGGAGCATAGGATGTGATACCGAACATAAGCACACCAAGAATGACCCCACCAATGCTGGAAATGCCGATGATACGATTCTTAAACAGCGTCAATGGAAGAATCGGCTCAGGAGCGCGACGTTCCTGGTAGAAGAAGAGAACGAGCAGCACAGCGGCGAGTGCGAACAAAGCGAAACTTTGCAGCGAGTTCCAGGCCCAGGTTGTTCCTCCTTGTAGTAGCGCGAACAACAGCGCTACAATCGCACCAGTAAGTGTTAACGTACCAATGTAATCCAACGGTTGCTTCTTGCGTTCAACATGCTCTTTAAGAGCAATGATGAGCAGAAAAGCTGAGAGCAGGCCGAAGGGGATATTGATATAAAAGACCCACCGCCAGGAGAAATGGTCAACAATCAACCCGCCGAGCGCGGGACCGACGATGCTAGATAAGGCCCAGACACCACTAAAAAGCCCTTGCACCCTGGCTCGTTCTTCCAGAGCGAAAATGTCACCGATGATGGTGAGCACGATAGGCAGAACTGCGCCAGCGCCTAGCCCTTGAATGGCTCGAAAGATAATCAACTGCTCCATCGATTGAGCTGCTCCCGAAGCAGCGGAGCCAATTAAAAATACCGCTGTACCGAAGAGAAAGAGGGGTTTACGGCCAAAGAGATCAGCGAGCTTACCATAGATAGGGACTGTCGTGGTGGAGGTCAGCAGATAGACTGAAAATACCCATGAGTAAAGTGTGATACCGCCCAGTTTACCAACGATGCTTGGCATCGCTGTGCCTACGATCGTCGTATCGAGGGCAGCCAGTGACATACCCAGCATGAGCGCTATGGTAACAATGATCTTCGCCTTTTTGGTCATAACGACTTTTGCCTGTCTTTTCCGAAATAATGCTCTAGCGTATGTAACTATACAAAGATATATCTACGCAAACATATTACGAAGGCTACTTTATTCCGCATAGCCAGTTCGTCTCTCCAGCCGAAACAGCACCAGCAACGAAATTAACGCAACAAACCCCAGCAATGCTGTCAGGTAGATCAGGCCATCAAAGCCCCAGATCTGCGCATATATTCCACCCAGGCCACTACCCAGCAATTGCCCTAATCCAAGAAAGACCGAGTAGAGGCCCATGAGCAATCCGCGGTCTTTAGCGGCATCCTCAGAGATATCGGCAAGGTAAGCCAGGGCAGCAGGAGCAAAACTACTCTCCGCGAAGATACCGACCAGCAGCAATACAAACCACATAACCAGCACCAGGGGATGACCTGAGCCAAAATGATTGATACCTGCCAGGGCGATACACGCCAGGTAGACACCCGTGATAGAGAACAGCATCAGTAGTAAGCGAGGCGCTCGATTGAGAAAAAACGCCCAGAAGAGCAAACAAAGCCCAAAAAACAGCACATAAGCGCCCAGGACAAGGCTCAAACGACCTCCACCTCCATGAGTGCTAAAAATGCCCATCAATAACTGGTTTGGATTATGCGTGGTCGAAGAGAGTACGTACGTGAGTTGGGAGCTCAGCCAGATACCTATCAGGGCGCTAATGCTTATCCATGCTGGTATAAAGATAAAAAGGCGTGGAGTTCGTAGAACCCGCCAATAGCGACTGACCGTCGCCCTCAGTTTACTGTGTTCAATTACCTGCTTCACTCTGGGTATGAGAAACATGCAGACAGCTACGACTAAATAGCCCAAAGCGAGTAAACCATAGGCATTACGGCCAAAACGATCCCAGGCGAAACCGCCTAGCACGACACCAACGGCGAGACCACCACTGGTAGCAAGTTCGTAAAAGCTCATAACACGCATACGCAGAGCCCTACTCTCTGCTGTATAATCTGCCAGGTATCCAAGCACGGCAGGAACTTGCATAGCGGTAGAAACGCCAGCCAATATTTGTAAACTTAGTAAGTACGGTAGCGGATTTTGTACTGGAGTAAAAACGAGAAGAGCAACATGAGTTAGACCAATGAGAGGGCCAATAGTCAAGAAAAAACGACGACCCGTCCGATCACTTATCGCCCCCATAACGGGAGCCAGCGCGAGCTCTATCACAAAATATGTCACGGCGATAAGCCCGACGTCAACATTCGATATAGGGTGGCCTTGTTGTGATGATAGTTGTGCCAGAAAGCGTCCAAGTATTATGGCTCCCGCCCCGCCATTTGCTCGTAAGATAAAAGTACCAATGAGCAGAGGCGCCACTGAGCGCTGGGATCTATTAATACGTTTCTCTAGCTGAATCTGGCTTTTCCACGGTGATAAAAGCAAGATAGTCCTTCCGTTGATTGCGCAGAGTTAGCAGTGCGATACTACATCCGATAAGTAGCAGCATAACCGCTGTTATCAGCAACAGTAGCAAAATTGGTCGCATTCCTCCATTGTCAGTTGTACTCAATGCCAATATCCCCAGGACGAAAATCATAATTTATTCTCCCTGCTCTGCGGTGCGCTGCATTATTCTTGATGTCTAAAGATTCCACACACATGTTATCATGACGGCACAGGAAAGAGTAAAGTAACGAGTATAGTAAGATAGAAAGTACTGTAACAGATGGGCCAGGACTTTTCGCAAAGCCCAGGCCCGTTTCATACTTTCCAAATTGAACGTGAGAAGGGTGACTTCTCTTTACCCTACCGCCATGAGCACCCTCAGTTCGTCACTGAAACTTACTGGAAGTTTCTCACCAGCACGCAGTTCCTTCTCGTAGACGTCATACTCTCGGATAATGTATATTGCATCCAGATCATAGAGTCGGGTCGCATCGACCAGGTGCAACGAATCAACATCCAAATCGGCTTGAAAATCACCATATCGAGAAGATTTTACAGTTGAGTCGTTTGCTCCGACGCCGATGCGCCAGAACTGGCGTATCCGTGTATAGCCCTCACGCTCAAAGAGGCGTTTTGCTTGTTCGTTGACGCTACTCACAGAGGCACACAGGGTGACACGTGTACCTGGCCGCGCGTTACGGACATGCTGACGCGCTCGCTCCTCTACTAACCTGAGCAGGAGCGTCCCAATACCGCGACTGCGATACTCGGGATGCACACACACAAATGTGGAAATCTGTTCATAGTCCCTATGCCACACACATGCAAATCCAACAGGTTGTCCCTTATTTGTGACTATGACCCAGGCATCGGTCGCCAGGTTGAAACCAGGCCAATGCCAGTTGGAGGCCAGATCCTCCATCGTGCTATCCGCTATACCATACTCAGCGATATCACTCGCCGCGATGAGTTCTGTGATGGCTACCAGGTCTTCCATCTTAGGAGCACGCGCAAACAAATTCTTTAATAGTACAGCCATAGTCAGTTTCTCCGTTCTTCGGTCTATCCTGAGAAGGAGCGGGATGATTTCCGATCTAAATCGGTATAACCTGCGTGCTCAATTCTATTCCTGCACGCAACTCCTTCTCATAGAAGATGTATATTCTCGCAACATGCATACCTGCTCGCTCATAGAGCCGTGTTGCGCCAGTTAAATTCTGTGAATCGACACCCAGTCCAACTTTATATTTGCCTCGCCGGTAGAACTCGCCAAAAGAATGAAGCAATCTATAGACCACTTCCAGGTCATTCATCGTTGGAGGACGCACAAGAAAGTCTGTTGAAACATTATCTATCATTACTCTATTCTCCTTCTTTGCTATGTAACTGGAACAGATGCAGGATAGGGAACAACTCTATTTTTGAGTAGAAGCACAATGCGTTTCACATTCGTTTCACAGCGCTTCGCATTGTATCTGCCTTTCCTTTCCTCACAGCTATTCCAGCCATAGTCGAACATTAACCGTTTCTTTTCAGCCTGCCGGTTCGCTTTGCATAGCGTTCAGCAATCCTGAAGATGTAGACACTGAGCGGAATACTCACGATACCAGTAACAATCAGTGGCCAGGTGTAGCTCCAGATCTCTGCTGACCAGATCACCTGGTTGCGCAGCAGAGCTGCACGTAAGCCTTCCAATACGTAGGTCGCAGGTGAAATTTTTGCCAGAGGTTGCATCCACTGCGGCAGAACTTCAATTGGATAGTAGACACCTGAAACCAGCAGCAACACCGCTCGCACGATGTAGGACATCTGTGAACCCCTCTCTGTAAAGAGCAGCGGTAACACAGCTGCCGCGATGCCAAACCCGATGAACGAGATACTGCCGGCCAGCAGCATGAAAGTCGCCGTCAGGTAATTGGCATGGCTCAGATCCAGGCGGAAGAACAACCCCACCACGATCAATTGCACAAAAGTGAAGAGCAGCCCGTGCGCTACAGCATACCAACAGCTTCCTATCAAGTGCGTGAAACGTGAGATAGGAGCCATAAATGTGTGCTCAATAGTTCCTTCCCAGCGTTCGATCGTAATCATATCGGTCACGCCCTCAAAAGTGACGCTGAGGTATGACCAGACCGCTGTCCCAATCAGCAGATACATAATCAGGTAATCTGTATCGACCTTAGATTTAGTAATCAATTGAGCAGCAGCGCCAATGTAGGTGACTGCCATGGCGTTGACTATGTTATAAACCAGCCACACAATCTCCCAGGCCCAGTAACGCTTGGTCAGGTTCCAGTTGCGTTCGAAAAAGGCGTATGATGCACGCCCTTGATGTAAAAGTGAAGACATTGGTCTTACTTCTCCTGTTTATTCTTCCTCATCCTCTTTTTGAGCCTCAAACGCTTCGAAGGCTTTTTCCCAGCTCCCATAACGTTCAATGTCAGCATCAGTGATCAGATGAGCGACGGTGTAGTGCATGAACACTTCGTTCATTGTGACAGGCGTTGTCCGCTCCATACGTTCAGCGACTGCATGTTTGAGATCCTCAACTGTACCCATTGCCATGATGCGACCCTTGTCGATGATGGCAACGCGGTCACACAGCGCTTCCGCCTCGTCCATATCATGAGTAGTGATCAATATGGTCGCGTCATGCACTACACGCAATTCTTCGATAAAAGTCTGAACATCGATCTTCGAGCGAGGATCAAGGCCAGTCGTAGGCTCATCGAGCAAAAGTACGATCGGCGCGGTGAGAAATGCACGCGCGATGGCAACTTTCTGCTGCATTCCACGTGACATATTTTCTAGAGGTTGTCCAATGCGTTCCTCAGGAATGCCCAGCCGTGACAATATACTCTTGATCTTTGCCCGCGCTTCCGCACCTGGCATGTTGTAGAGCCGCGCCGCGTAGATCAGATTCTCCATTGGCGAGAGCTTCTTGAAAAACGAGGCCTCTACGCTTACGCGATTGATGAGCCTCTGCACCATAGCTTCATCCTTCACGACATCATAGCCAAAGATGGTCATATACCCTGTATCAGGGATCAGCAAGGTTGAGAGCATGCGTATGAGCGTCGATTTACCAGAACCATTGGCGCCGAGGATACCCATAATCTCGCGCCGCTTTACTGTCATCGTCACATTATCAACGGCATGCACCTCGCGCTTCACTTCCTTGTGTTCCTTCCATGGCAAGCGCACCAACGGACGAGATTTTTTGAATATCTTCGAGACGCCATCGATCACCACGGCATCTTTCGTTGCGTCGATGACGATATGTTCTGTTAATTGCATATCCTCAATATTATGGATAGCCATGAATGTATCTCCTTTTTGAAACTATCTGCGAGGTGCCTTGCCATCTCCATGACGTCGTATCACCCCCCAACTTGACGAGTTTTCATTTGGATTGGACGCACAATCGTAACATATAAATCTTGACACCAGGTGTCAGTATTCATGGAACAACAGCGGAACATTCCTCATCCACAAAGTAAGCATCATCGTAGCAGTCGCTGTTGGACTATTCTTTGCTTACCTACATTAAGAGCAATAAAAAACCGTGGGACTGAATTTTCGCTTTCGCCAGTGCCCACGGTTGAGGGTATCTCTTCAATTGTGCCTATAGATCATGGTATAGGCGGAGACCCCCTGGAGATGGGCATACTGCGACCTTGGGCGAAGACAAAGATGGGCCCAGAGAGATTGTTAGAGGTCCCACCCATGATGCACAGCTTCACCAGGTCGAAAGGCATAGCATGGCCGTAACAGGTAGAATTATTGCGCAAACGGGTAATGCTAAACAACTTGGTTTGAGTAGCCATGCTTGCCATCTCCTTTCGTGAGATTTCGTGTTCCTTCTTGCCAGGCAATACTATTACGCCTGATAGTCTAATAGAAGATTTTGAGATCGCCCTTGCAATCTCACTGTAGTGATTATACGGAATCAATACATCTTTTGTCAAGGGCAATTGATACATGACAAGCTGTAAAACTTGTGCAACACATTGCCATGTGGTACGATCTCCTCGACATAATAACGATAGTATCTCGTATTTTTGGGCCTCAATTCTTCAGGGTAAAGTGAGACGAAGGATAGAGGCCCAACTTTTCTTGGAATCAGCAAGGATTGATGCATAATAACCAGGCAGCATCGACTCAGCAGTAAAGCAAATCGCAATAGAGGAGAAATCAAACATACCATGGACAACCCAACGCAAAACCGAACGCCCGGCAGATACGGAATAGAGGAGATCGAGTCCAGCCAACTAGAGGCCTGGCCCAATTCTAACCCGGAAAGGGATTACGTAGCACATTTTGAGATTCCAGAGTTCACCTGCCTCTGCCCAAGATCGGGCTTCCCTGATTTTGCCACCATCATCATCGACTATGTACCCGACCAGTACGTCGTTGAACTGAAAAGCTTAAAGCTCTACATCAACAAATATCGCAATCGGCAGATCAGCCACGAGTCAGCAACCAACACCATCCTGGACGACCTCATTACACTTCTCTCCCCGCGCTGGATGCGTGTAGTCGCCGACTTCACGGTGCGTGGCAACATCAAAACCATCATCTTTGCCGAGCATAGCATACCCGATTATCAAGGACCACGCCCAGAATACCGACGCTACCTCGTCGGAAACATGTGATCTAACTCTTCCTAACTGCCCTGGCTTTCTGATAGTTGACGCCGGAAGAAGATCGGACTAAAGTTTGTTTGATAGTCATACGTATCAAGGTTCTCACGCCGCTTGAGAAAACCCACTACCCAATAAGTAAAGGGAGTAGCAACCACCTCATACACAACCTTGAAAATCCACTGCGTGAGCATAGCTTGAAGCATCAACGGCCCAGGGATAATTCCCCAAAAAGCGATGCTGATGAAGATCACGGTGTCCAGTCCCTCACCTACAAGCGTCGAACCAATCGTGCGGGTCCACAACCAGCGTCCTTTCGTCGCAATCTTCAACTTGGCAAGCACAAAGGAATTGGTAAACTCCCCGACCAGGTAGGCGATAAATGAGGCCAATAGCAAGCGTGGAGTGAAGCCAAGGATGGCATTATAAGCCCCCTGCTGCGTCCAAAAAGGAGCGGCAGGCGCAATGCCACCAAGATAAATCGCGATAACAGCGAGCAAATTACATGCGAAGCCTAACCAGATAACCCGACGGGCCGCACCGTACCCATACACCTCGGTCAGTACATCCCCAAACAGGTAGCTGAGCGGAAAGATGATGATGCCAGCGGGTACCAGGAATCCGAATAACAAGATGAGCTTTACGGCGATGATGTTGGCTGTGATGAGGCAGGTGACAAAGACAGAAGCAATGGCAACAAACCAGAACGAAACTTTCAAATTTTCTCACTCCTTTTCTGCTCCCCTGAAATCCTGTTAGCGCGATCGAGGCATATAGCCAATCGGGTCCTTTATTCCTGCCTCAGCAAATCCATTGAGGCGCAGCAGGCAACTATCACATGTACCACAGGCCAATCCCCAGCCCTCGTAGCAGCTCCATGTGTATACATAAGGAACATCCAGTTCAACGCCCTTGCGAATGATTTCGGCTTTGTTCATGCGTAAGAGCGGAGCATGGATATGAAACGTGCGTCCATCCTGCGTTGTAGCTTTCGTAGCCAGGTTCGCCATCCGTTCATATGCTTCCAGGTACTCAGGTCTGCAATCGGGGTAACCGCTATAATCGATGGCATTAATGCCCAGGAAGATGTCGTTAGCGCCCGTAACTTCGGCATAGGCAAGGGCAAATGACAGAAAAATCGTGTTTCTCGCAGGAACATAAGTGATAGGTATCTCCTGCGACATCTTCGCAATGCTTCTCGCGTGTGGTACGTCAAAGTCGTCGGTCAAGGCGCTTCCACCGAATGCACGCAGATCAATTTCAATCACCTTTTGCGTCTGAACATCATAATGCCGGGCAACAGCTAACGCCGCCTCAATTTCACGCTGGTGACGTTGCCCATAAGCAAAAGAAAGCGTAAGTAGTTCAAACCCATCATGATGAGCAATGGCGAGTGCCGTTGTGGAGTCCAAACCACCCGACAAGAGCACTACAGCTTTTTTATTCATAACAGTTGCTCCGCGTTATATTTATTATTTACTTTAGTCAATATTCCGAACATACATGCTTGCTACCTCACATCAAAAAAGCCCAACCTTTCGTTGGGTTGGGCTTTGGCGATCCCGAGAGGGGTCGAACCTCCGACCTACAGATCCGCAATCTGTCGCTCTATCCACTGAGCTACGGGATCATAAAAAATACATATAGGTTTCCAGTAAAGCCGCTTAACATCATACGTTACCGTTTACTGCGATGACAAGTATACTACACCCAGAGATACCTTGTCAATAGAATTTTTCGACCGCTGTGGCGAGTGCTTGATATGGAACTTGACACCAGGTTTAGTATGGGGACTGGATGAGCATATTCGCTTCCGAGCAACCTCCTCAGCCGACTTCCACCCCAACTCTACCTGCACATCATCCCAATCTCCCAATCACCATCGGATCGACATACCCCTCATCAAAAGCCCGCTCGATAAGTGGTGCTGCCTTCTTCGCTCCCAATTTCATCAGCGCCCGAACGAGAAATCCATTCACCAGTGGCTCGTTCTCCTCAAACCGTTCCAGTCGCTTTTCAAGGAGAGCAAGACACTCACCCTTGGCATCAGACCATCGCTTCCCTATCTTTTCAATGCTTGTAATCGCGCTAATCTGTGAAGAAATAGCATGAGAGAGGTCTGCCATATATTCTGACAGTGCAGGAAGTGCTGCTGGCCCAATTTTACCAAAAACGTCTGGGAGTTCTTCATGTACCCAATCATCATCTTCCAGCTTATCGAATAGCCCGAGCAATGGCTCAACCGCTTCCACAGCGCGCAGTTGCCCAAGCGCACGCCAGGCATGCATTGGAGCCCAGACCTCTGTACTCTGCGCATCGGCTTCGTTTAATTCCTCATCCGTCGCCATTTGTATCAGATCAGGAATATGTTCTGGCCCAATCCCCAACTCCCGGTAATCAGGCCACTTATCCAGCGTTATCCAATCATTCACACCACATGTAAGCAACTTATCCATCGGTGGCTGATAGCTCTTTTTACTGTCTACCTCCATAATAAACTCCTCAATATACTGAGATCTGCTGCTAGACCAACGTTCCATAGATCCAATTACGAAACCGAACCGGAAAACTGACGCAGACGGGAAAAGGAACGTGTCGTCCAATTGATGAGTCCTGACAAGGAAGGAGAAGCCTGGCCCTTCCTTGTGTGGCGCGCATCACTTCTTGGCAAGCGATTCCTTGTGATTACCCCATTCTTGAAACTCCCAAGTTGCAGGGTAACCACAGATGCAGTATAGGATAAGTGTAAGGTCTTAGCCATCTGCCAGGTGGCTAGTATACCATAGGTCAGGCGGCCTATTTTTTAAGGGACTGAGGAAGGAAAGGGATGGCTTCACTCCTTGGATAATGTATGGAGCAGACCCAGTTCAATGGCCCGGACAGCGGCCTGGGTACGGTCGGAGACACTGAGCTTGGCGAGGATGTGCTCGACGTGGGATTTGACCGTGCTCACACTCACAATCAAGTTCTGGGCGATCTCGCGGTTGGTCTGACCCTGGGTGAGCAATTGCAGCACTTCGCGCTCGCGTGGAGAGAGCCGCCCTGGGGGCAATTCCTCAGGGTGTGGCGTCTCGCTAGCCCGATGCTGGAGCAAGCGGATCACGAGCTCCTTGTTCAGCATCGACTCTCCATGCAGAACGCCCTGCACAGCAGTGATTAGTTCGCGTTGGGATATATCTTTGAGCACATAACCTGCGGCACCCGCCTTGAGTGCCTCGAGGAGGTACCCGGGATTTTCGTGTATGGTCACGAGAATCACGCTCGTTGCCGGGCACTCCTGCTTGATGGCACGGCACGTGGCCAGGCCATCCTGCTCCGGCATGCGCACGTCGATCAGGGCGAGATCGGGTTGCAAGCGGCGGCAGAGCGCCAGCGCCTCGCGGCCATTAGCCGCCTCACCAACCAGCTCTAGTCCGCGCTGTCCAGTGAGCATGGCACGCAGGCCAGCCCTGGCAAGCTCATGGTCATCAGCGATCACCAACCGCGCTGGTTTAGCCTTTCGCCAGAGTGATGAATCATTGCTCATGGAACATGTCCCCCTCATTAGATGACAGCAACGGCACCTCGGCCACCACCAGGGTACCAACACCTGGTTGGCTGGAGATCATAAGGTGCCCACTGACAAGCTCGACTCGCTCCTGCATTTCGCGCAGCCCAACATGCTCACTCAGGCTAGCCTCGTGGAGCACAGCAAGTGGCTCGAAACCACAGCCCCAATCCTGCACCTCCAGGCGGATCTTCGACTCCTGGCGCTCAAGTGCAAGACGTGCCCGGGTCGTGCTTGCGTGCTTGCGCGTGTTGGTGAGCGCCTCCTGCGCAACCCCGAAGAGTGTCGTTTCAATTGTTGGCGGCAGGCGCTCTGAACCGAGCGTCTCGTCGTAGCCAATCTTCCAGCCTTCGGCGCGCTGCGCCTCGACCTGCAGGCGCAGTGCTGTAGCCAATCCAAAGTCGTCCAGGGCCGTTGGTCGTAGACCAGCGATGAGCCTTCGTGCTTCCCTGACCGAACGCTGCGCAAGCTCCAGTGCCTGGTCAAGCTCCTGGCGGGCCTGCGGAGAGCGTGTGCGATAATGGCTCGCAAATGCTTGCAAATGCTGATGGGCACTAGCCACTATCTGAGCCAACCCATCGTGCAGCTCATAGGCGACGTGGTGCCGCTCCTCTTCGAGCAACCTGGCTCGCTTGCGCTCGATGATGTTCTCAAGCATCACCAGGCCATAGATGGCCTGCCCATCGTGATCACGAATCACCGTGGCTGTGAGATCAGCCCAGAGCGTTTCACGGTTCTTTCTGAGGTAGCGTTTCTCCACTTTATAGCTGGTGATCGCTCCTTTGAGCATCTGCGCGGCAAGCAGACCATCCTTTCCCACATCGTCGGGGTGGGTAATGTCCGAGAGAGTGCGTGCAGTCAGTTCTTGCTCGCCATAACCCAACATCTCACAGAAGGCTTTATTCACTTGCAGCACCGTGCCATCCATGCCAAGAACAGCCATACCAATGGGAGCTTCCGCAAAAATGTTGCGGAAGCGTTCCTCACTTTCTCTGAGCGACCTTTCTGCCTGCTTGTGCTCGGTAATATCATTCAAAACAATCAGGCGCCCAGCAACAGCGAAGTCACCATTTCGTCGATACAAGGGTGAGATGTGCAGGTCGAAGTAGCACGATGTCTCCCCTTCACTCAGGACGATCTCTGCATATGCCTCGGTCACATCACGGTAGCGCTCGACCAGTTCAGGCCAGGCGGCAAATACCTGAGTGAACAGTCGCCCAACTGCCTTTGA
>WNGJ01005160.1_pt1 | contig 13717 bp, 14 predicted proteins | sample 5400611 | NCBI WGS metagenome assembly WNGJ01 (sample SAMN13153375, study PRJNA577476) | soil metagenome | isolation source: 40 cm soil or saprolite under Garry oak tree replicate 1 | place: USA:California | collected 2016-06-15 | reverse complement strand
TCCTGGTGGGCCGGTGGAGCATTCAGCAGAAGCAGATGACGGCGGGATCGTTTATCACCTTCCTCATTGCGGTGTTTACGTTGTACGACCCGGTGCGGAAGTTTGCCGCGTTCTACAACAGCTTTCAACAGGCGCTGGGAGCGAGCGAAGAGATCTTCAGGTTTATGGATGCGGTGGACGATGTGCAGGAGAAGAGGCGCGCATTTGTGTTGAAGGGATTCAGCGAACGGATTCGGTTCGAGAATGTCGGCTTTGCGTATGCGAGTGAAGAGGGAGAGACGAAGCAGGTGCTCCAGGGCATCAATCTGACGGTGCAGCCGGGCGAGGTGATTGCCCTAGTCGGCCCGAGCGGCGCAGGTAAGTCGTCACTGGTGAACCTGATTCCGCGATTCTTCGATGTGAACGAGGGACGGATTCTGATTGACGGACATGATCTGCGGGATGTGACGATCGCTTCGCTGCGGGAGCAGATCGGGAAGGTGACGCAGGAGACGGTGCTCTTCAACGATACGGTGCGGAACAATATTGCGTATGGTCAGCCGGACGTCCCGCTGAGCAAGGTGGAAGAGGCCGCGCGGATGGCCCTGGCGCATGAGTTCATCCTCAACATGCCGGATGGGTACAACACAAAGATTGGCGAGAAAGGCACGCGGCTCAGTGGCGGCGAGCGGCAGCGGCTGGCGATTGCGCGGGCGATTCTAAAGAATGCGCCGATCCTGATCCTGGATGAGGCGACCTCTGCGCTGGATATGGAGAGTGAGCGGTATGTCCAGGCAGCACTGGCAAACCTGATGCGGGGGCGGACGGTGTTTGTGATTGCGCATCGTCTTTCCACGGTGCGGCGGGCTACTCGTATTGCAGTGATCGAAGGTGGGCAGATTACTGAGATCGGAACCCATGAGGAACTGATGCAACATTCCGGAACCTATCAGCGGCTCTATAGGATGCAGTTCAGCACAGAGGACTCGGTTCCCGCGGGCAATGGCGAGGTTACGTTGACGGCGAATCTGGAGGGAATTGCGTGAGTGAGGTCTATTCAATGACTGGATACGCCAGTCTGCGCGGGTCGGTGCGGGACAGTGTTGCTTTTACGTTGGCGATGAAGAGCGTGAACCATCGCTTTCTCGATCTCAATTTTCGGCTGCCGTCGTACTGCGATGGCCTGGAGGTGCAGATGCGGCGGATGTTGAAGGAGCGTCTGCGGCGTGGCCACGTGGAAGTGACGTTGCAGTTGGAACGCAGGAGCAGTGCCGGGATCCAGTTGAACGCCGGCTTGCTGGGCGCTTATATGCAGGCGTATCGGGAGGCCTCGGAGGCGAACGGCCTGGCGTATGAGCCCGACCTGAACGCGATGCTGCGTATCCCCGGCATGATGACGGCTGAGAGCAGTGTTGGAGCAGACGACCTGGCCGGACTCGATGTTGCTGTGCTCGCACAGATCGCTCCCCTGGTGGAGAAGCTGAATGAGGGCCGGTCGCAGGAGGGCGCGGCGCTGGTGGCGGAGCTGCGTGCTTCGATGTTGCGGCTCGGAGCGTTCGCTGAGGAGATGGCTGGGCTGAGGAATGGAGTGCGGGAGGCGCAGTTCGACAGGCTCCGAAGCCGGTTGGTTGAGCTGACCGAAGGCGTGCCGGTGAGCGAGGAAAGATTGCTGACCGAGGCTGCTGTACTCGCCGAAAAGAGCGATATCGAGGAAGAGATCGTTCGATTGAGAACGCATGTGGATCGCTTTGTCGCCATGCTGGACGAAGGTGGAGAGTTGGGTAAGCGGCTGGACTTTCTTCTCCAGGAGCTGAATCGCGAGGCGAATACGATGTTGTCGAAGACCAGTGGAGCGGCGGGTGAGAACAGTCTGCGGATTACTGAGCTGGGCCTCGAGATGAAGGCAGAGATCGAAAAGTGCCGCGAGCAGGTTCAGAATCTGGAGTAGCGATCTTCGGTGATCTCTGTGGATTGTTAGACTAAGACAAAGAACATTTGAAACGGGTGATTGAGGCGCATGGCAGGAATTCTTTTTATTATTTCGGCGCCGTCGGGTTCGGGGAAGTCGACGCTGGTGAGCCAACTGCGGACGCTGGTGGAGGGACTGGACTTTTCGATTTCGTATACGACGCGGGCGCCACGGGGGTCGGAGGAGGACGGGCGCGAGTATCACTTCGTAACGCGGAAGGAGTTTGAGCGGATGATTGCGGCCGGTGCCTTCCTGGAGTGGGCGGAGGTCTTCGGGAATTACTATGGGACGGCTGTGTCGGCGCTTCAGCATGCGAAGGATGTGGGGAAAGATCTGCTACTCGATATCGACGTGCAAGGCGCGGTGCAGGTAATGGACAAGCTGCCGGAGGCGGTGTCAATCTTTATCCTGCCGCCGAGTCCGCAGGTGCTGGAGATGCGGTTGAGGAGTCGAAGTGAAGCAGAACATGTGACCTCGGAGGACGTGATTCAAAAGAGGCTCGCCGAGGCGCGGAACGAGTTGAAGCTGATGCGGGACTACAAGTATGCTCTGGTGAACGATGTTCTGGATCAGGCTGTGATCGAGTTGCGAGCGATTGTGTTGTGCGAGCGGGGCGTCAGAGACGGCGTTCAAGCCATTGCTTCAAGCTGCAGAACCGACGCTGCTTCGCCGAAGTTGAGGGCGGCGCTAAGTACGTTTCACGATTAGGACCACGTTATCCACTGTCAAAAAAATTAGCGCATTTTCACTGTACTGAGTTATAACTTCAGACTACGGGGTGAAACGCATGACGATCGAGAATGCTTTCCACAACAAATACAGTTTGGTCAAGGGTGCGGCTCGCCGGGCACGGCAGCTTCAGTCGGGCGCATCGCCGCTGATCGTTGCCAAGTCGATGAAGGCTTGCCGCGTGGCGCAGGATGAAATCAAGCAGGGGCATGTGAAGTTCGTTTTGCCGGAGCGTGTGGCGGAGCCGGTGCTCGATCTTCCGGTGCACTAAGTAGCGGTACCATAGAGCCATGGCAGGAGAAGCAGAGCAGCAGCTGCGGGCTTATGTGGAATACCTTCGGGACATCGGCGTCCATGACTTTTATCGTCGGGGCGAGCCGGTGTACGCCGAGATTCAAACGCCGCAGCCGTTGCCGGTGGAAGCTGCTGTGGTGGTTGAAGAGCTTGAAGCGGCTCCTGTTTCGAGCAGACCTGCCTTTCTGGAGCCTCCGATTGCGACGCTGGTGAGTTTCGATAATCTTGCGCCTTTGCCGGAGAGCCGGGTGGCTCCTGCGCACAAGGCTGAGGCTCTCGCGGCGATACAAGAAGACATTGGCGACTGTACACGGTGTCCGCTGGCCTATGCGGGGCGGCGTACGATCGTCTTCGGCGATGGCGATGCCAATGCGCGGTTGATGTTCGTCGGCGAAGGTCCGGGTGCGGATGAAGACACCTCGGGCGTTCCCTTCGTTGGCAAGGCGGGGCAGTTGCTGAACAACATGATTCAGGCGATGGGGCTGAAGCGCGAGCAGGTCTACATTGCCAATATCGTGAAGTGCAGGCCGCCTGCGAACCGTGTTCCCGAGCCCGTAGAGGCGAACACGTGCGACCAGTTTCTGCTGCGGCAGATCGATGTGGTGCAGCCGCAGGTGGTGGTGGCGCTGGGTTCGACCGCGGCAATGTATCTGCTGGGGGTGAAGCAGTCGCTGAGCGCGCTGCGGGGTCGTTGGCATCGCTGTCGCGGGGCGAAGCTGGCGGTGACGTATCACCCGGCGTTTCTCCTGCGCGATCCGCGGATGAAGAGCGAGGCCTGGAAGGACCTGCAGATGGTCATGAAGGAGATGGGGTTGAAGGCTCCGGCGAAGGGTTAGATTTGTTCCTCCTGAGCACGCTCTGCGTTAGGCTTGAGGACGAGTTGAGACGATGGATGCCTCTTCGATTCGCAACACGGATGTCCTCATCGTCGGCTCAGGGCCGACGGGTCTTGTGTTGGCCCTGTGGCTGACGCGGCTGGGCGTGCGGGTGAGGATCATCGACAAGACGTCCGAACCAGGAACGACATCGCGCGCGCTGGCCGTGCAGGCGCGAACGCTCGAGCTGTACGGCCAGCTCGGCATCGCTGATCTGGTCGTCGAGCGAGGACGGAAGGTAAACGCCGCAAATCTGTGGGTGGCGGGGCGAAGGGTGGCGCATGCCGTCTTTGGAGATATGGGCGTGGGACTCAGCCCATACCCGTACCCGCTGATTTTTCCCCAGGACGAGCACGAGCATCTGCTGATCGAGCGTCTGGCCGAAGCTGGCGTCGAGGTCGAACGCCAGACAGAGCTCCTCGGTTTTGAGAATGTGGATGGCCACGTGCGCGCGCAGATCCGAACGCGCGAGGGAGCCGTGGAAACGTGCACGGCGGCCTACATTGCCGGTTGCGATGGCGCGCGTTCCAGCGTGCGCGAGGCGATCGGGATTGGATTTCCGGGCGGAACCTACGAGCACCTCTTCTATGTCGCCGACGTTGAGGCGAGCGGGCAGGCTCTGAATGGCGAACTGCATGCGGCATTCGACCCTACCGATTTTCTCGTGATCTTCCCACTGAAAGGCGAGAGGCGCGCGCGTCTCGTCGGGACAGTACGCGATGAGGTGGAACAGAAACGCGAAGATCTGTCGTGGAATGACGTGAGCAAGCGCGTCATCAAATGGATCACCATCGACGTGAAATCAGTGAACTGGTTTTCAACCTATCGCGTCCATCATCGGGTGGCCGACCATTTTCGCAAGGATCGCGCGTTCCTGCTTGGGGATGCGGCCCACATCCACAGCCCCGTCGGCGGACAAGGCATGAACACGGGCATCGGCGATGCGGTGAACCTCGCGTGGAAGCTCGCTGCGGTGCTGCACGGGCGGGCGAAGCCGTCGCTGCTTGATAGTTATGAGCCGGAACGCATCGCTTTCGCAAGGCGGCTGGTCGCAACGACCGATCGGGCCTTCACAGGTGTGACGAGTTCCAGACCGATAGCGCGGCTGATGCGATTGCGTGTTGTGCCACTTCTGGCCCCGCTGATCTTCGCATTTCGGACAATGCGGCGTTTCATGTTTCGCACTGTATCGCAGACTACGGTGAACTACCGTGGAAGCAGCCTGAGCGAAGGGCGTGCGGGAGCGGTTCATGGTGGTGATCGTTTGCCCTGGGTGAAGATGGACTGGAACGATGAGTACAGGGACAACTTCGCGCCGCTGACCTCGCTCGACTGGCAGATCCATGTGTACGGCGAAGCCGTGCCACAGATGCGAGCACTGTGCAACGAGCGAAGGCTGCCGCTGCACGTTTTTCTGTGGCGTCCGGAGATGAAGCGAGCGGGCCTGCGACGCAATGCCGCCTATCTCGTGCGACCGGACGGCTACGTGGCCCTGGCAGACGCCGAAGGCAGCGCGGCGACGGTCGCGTCGTATCTCGATGCGCGCCAGCTTACCCCGGCGACGTAATTCTCCCTGCGACGTGCGCTCTCGTGGATTCATTTATGGAGGTGGGATGCGTACCATGTTGGCTCGGCAGGAGCGGATAGGGCCGCAGGGTGTGGGCTGGGCGCTCCTGTTGAGGCAGACTTCGATGGCGGTGAGGTAGTTGTTGCCGCAGGAGAGAGCGAGGCTTGATCTGGGGATGGAGGGATTGGCGGCGGTAAAGAGGTCAATGATTTGGCTGGGAGGCATGGAGATCTGATGGTCGAGGTGGGAGAGCGCGGGGGGAATGGCCACCGAGTGGAAGGCGGTGCGGGCTAGCGTGAAGAAGATGTCGGGTGAGAGGCCGGAGCAGGTGCCGTGCGTGCGCCACTCGTGAACAAGTAGGCCGGGATCAGGGTAGATGTTGCTGAAGGCTGCGGGATCGCGCGGGCCGGAGTCGTTGGAGCAGTTCTGGGGGTAAGTGCCGTTGTTGTTCTGGGGCCAGAGGCCGTGGAGGACAAAGGTGGAGTGCTGGGCGCACTCGGTTGCGTTGGGGTGCGAGTGGCAGAACTCGGGTGACCAGGAGAGATTGAGGAGATAGTAGTCGAAAGGCCGGGCGGTGCTCGGTGGGATGGCGAATGCCGCTGTGCGTGGGCGAGGAGTGGGCTCTGGCACAGGCCGCGGAGGTGGGTTGCAGGCGGTGAGGAGGAGAAGAAAGATGAGGTAGGCGGGCTCGATTTTCTTCTTCATGGTGGGAGAAGAATAGCGTTTGTGTTCAAAGGATGCCAGCGAGTATTCGATTCAGTGGTGTCACCGCAAGAACGTACTTCCCCGGCGGTGGTTGGTGCAACCTCGAAGAGGGGTGGCATCTCTAAGCCTGTGACAGTCTGTTAACGAAGGAGTGCCATGGCAAAGAAAAGTTCGAAGAGCCTGATTGATCCAACCCGGTTAGATCCGGTGCGCAAGAAGGATGGCGTACTGCAGGTGATTGTGGAGACGCCGAAGGGAAGCCGGAACAAATTTTCCTTCGATGTGAAGCAGGAGATATTTTCTCTGAAGAAGGTGTTGCCGGCGGGAATGGCATTTCCGTATGACTTCGGATTTCTTCCGAAGACCGTGGCGGATGACGGCGATCCGATCGATGTGCTGCTGCTGATGGATGAACCGGCGTTTCCTGGTGTGCTGGTTCCGTCGCGGCTCATCGGCGTCATTGAGGGGGAGCAGGTCGATGGGAATAAAAGGATCCGCAACGACCGGCTGGTGGCCATCGCGGATGCGAATCACATGTATGCAAATGTTCGCAAATTGAATGATCTGCCAAAGCAATTCTTACGCGAGCTGGAGGAATTTTTCGTCAACTACCACCAACTGGAGGGCAAGGAGTACAAGCTGCTGGGATGCAAAGGGATTGCAGAGGCGGAGACGTTGATTAATAAGGCCAAGAAGGCGGCTTAGGCTGGGCGATTGCGCGGGCGGCATGGCGGATGGATGAGTTTGTCCTGAGATTTCTCATCGGCGGCGCAGTGATAAGCGCATTTGCGCTGTTGGGGGACGTTCTGCGGCCGAAGAGTTTTGCGGGTCTCTTTGGAGCAGCTCCTTCCATTGCGCTGGCGACGGTGGGGATGACGATTGCGCGGCACGGCAAGGGATATGCGGCGACAGAGGCACGGTCGATGGTGCTGGGTGCGATTGCCTTCTGCTTGTATGCGTACCTGGTGAGCCAGGCGCTGGTTCGCTACCAGCGATCGACGATGGCGACGACGCTTGTCTTGATGCCTGTGTGGCTGGGAGTTTCGCTTGGCTTGTACTGGGCGCTGCTGCGGTGAGCGCATGAGAATCGAAGCCAATATTTCATCGCTCAAACAGACGAATCTCCGCGAGCAGCTGGTGCGGTTTGTTCTGGGTGGGGCGGTGACGGTAGCGGCGGGGCTGATTGCACGGCGTTGGGGGCCGATGATCGGCGGGCTTTTTCTAGCGTTTCCGGCGATCTTTCCGGCGGGGGCCACGCTAATCGAACAGCATGAGGTGAAGAGGAAACGGGAGATTGGACGAGATGGCCGCAGGCGCGGCCGTGAGGCGGCGGCGCTCGATGCGCTGGGCGCGGCGTCGGGGGCCGTGGGCCTTGCGGCGTTCGCGGTGGTGTTGTGGCGGTTCCTGCCTGGGCATAACTCGTGGGCGGCGTTGGGGCTCGCGGTAGTGGCATGGGCGGTGTCGGGTGTTCTCTGGATCTTGCGCAAGCGGAGCTGAGGTCTCCGCAGTTGAAGCGCAGCGGGCGCGTGTAGGCGCTGGAAGCATTAGGCTAAGGGAATGGGTTTGTATTGCGATGTCGCTCTGCCGCTTCCGCTGGACCAGACGTTTACCTATGCGGTGAATGGCGTGGTGCCGGTCGTGGGGGCGCGGGTGCTGGTGCCGTTCAGTGGGCAGAAGCTGATGGGAGTGGTCGTGCGTGTCCATGAGGATGCGCCTGTGGAGGAGTTCGAGATCAAGCCGGTGCAGCAGGTGCTCGATGAGGTGGCGCTGCTGCCGGACGAGTTGATGAAACTGGCTGAGTGGATCGCTTCGTACTATGTTGCGCCGCTGGGCGAGGTTCTGCGCGGAATGCTGCCGCTGGCGGCGGAGGTGAAGCGGCATTTTTCTTATCGGATCGCGGAAGCGGGGCGGAGAGTTCTGTATGAAGGGGCAGAGAAGGGGTCTTCGCGGCGCTCGAAGCTGACGGCGGAGGAGCAAAATCGCGAGTACGCGGTGCTGAACTATCTGGAGAGCGGCGAGCAGGCGAAGATGTCGGCGCTGCGATCGGCTACAGGCGCGAACAAAGGACTGCTGGAGGGTATGGTCAGGAAGAAGTGGCTGGTGCGGGAGGCGGTGGCGGAGGAGCGCGACGCGAGGCGGCTGGAGAAGGTGGCGGTGCTCATGGGTTCTCAGTTGTCAGATGTCAGTTCTCAGAGAGAATCCGGTGACTTACTGAGAACGGAGAACGGAGAACTGACAACTCAGGCTAGGCTGCCGCGGTTGAATGAGAATCAATTGGCGGTGATGGCGGAGCTAGCGGCGGTGGGTGGGCGAATGCGGATGGGCGATCTGCGAATCACGTTAACGCGAGCGGGGGTGCCGTTGTCGACGCTCGGGACGCTGATGAAGCGCGGGCTCGTGGGGATTGAAGAGGTGGCGGAGAAGTTTCATCTCGGAGGCATCTCGGCGCGGGGGAAGAAGCACGCGCATGAGCATGCTCTGAATGAGGCGCAGATGGAGGCGTTGGGGACCATCGCGGCGGCGATGGACAAAGGTGGTTTCAGGCCGCATCTGCTCTATGGAATCACCGGCTCTGGGAAGACCACGGTTTATTTTGCCGCCATGCGCCGGGCTTTAGACGCTGGCAAGTCGGCACTGCTGCTGGTTCCGGAGATTGGGCTGACGCCGGCGATGGCGGTGCAGATGTACGCCGCGTTTGAAGGTGAGGTGGCGATGCTGCATTCGCAGTTGACGCCGGATGAGCGCGCGGAACAGTGGCACAGAACTCGCCGCGGCGAGGCGAGGATTGTAGTGGGGACGCGGTCGGCGGTGTTTGCGCCGATGGTGAATCTGGGATTGATCATCGTCGATGAGGAGCATGATTCGAGTTACAAGCAGGAGGAGACGCCGAGATATCACGGGCGTGATGTCGCTGTGATGCGGGCGAAACTGAATGAGGCGGTGGTGGTCCTCGGGTCGGCGACGCCGTCGCTCGAGAGCTGGGCGAACGCAGACAAGGGACGATATGCGCGTGTGGAGATGCGCGAACGCGTGATGGAGCGGCCGCTGCCAGTAGTGGAACTCGTTGACATGCGCGCGGAGTTTCGCGAGACCGGGCAGGAGCAAATTTTTTCGAGGAAGCTAATCGAAGAGACGCAGCTCACGCTCGATCGCGGCGAGCAGGTGATCCTGCTGCTGAACCGGCGCGGGTATTCGACCGTGGTGATGTGCCGCAGCTGCGGGGAAAAGATCGAGTGCGAGAACTGCGCGATCTCGATGACCTATCACAAGAAGGTGAGCGACAACGATGCGATAGCGCAGCCGGGGCAGAGGTTGGAGTGTCACTACTGCGGATTTCGACGCGCGGTACCGAAGGTCTGTCCGAAGTGCGAGAGCGAACATCTTTATTTCCTGGGCGCAGGATCGCAGCAGGGTGAGGAGAGGCTGCAGGAGTTGTTTCCGGCGGCGCGGATCGGAAGGATGGATCGCGATACGGTGCGCGGCCGGAGCGACATGGAACGCCTGCTGGCTCGGCTGCATGGCGGAGAGATCAATCTGCTCGTCGGCACGCAGATGATTGCAAAGGGGCATGATATTCACGGTGTGACGCTGGTGGGCGTGGTGGGCGCGGACTTTCAGCTGGGGCTGCCGGACTTCCGCGCGGCCGAGCGCGTGTTTCAATTGCTGACGCAGGTGTCGGGCAGAGCGGGACGAGGGGATTTGCCAGGGAAGGTGCTGGTGCAGACGTATCATCCCGATCACTATGCGATTCAGTTTGCGGCCACTCACGACTATCCGGGGTTTGTGGCGAAGGAGATGAACTATCGCCGATGGATGCACTATCCTCCCTTTGCGGTGCTGGCGAATGTGCTGATTCAAAGCGAGAAGTTAGAGGAGGCTACGGCGTGGGCGGGGACATTAGGGCGATGGTTTCAGCTGGCGAGGCTGGACAAGGTGCGTGTGCTCGGCCCAGCCGCTGCTCCCATCGTGCGGCTCAAGCGAATCTATCGTTTCCACTTTGTGCTGAAGGCGGAGCGGCGACAGGCGCTGGGGTCCACCCTGCGAGCCATGCTGGCTTACGCAGAGACACAGGGTATTGCCCGGCGCAACCTGGTGGTCGACGTAGACGCAGTGCATCTTATGTGAAATGGCGCAGATGTGAAGTGGCGCAGTAATGAGCTAATCGAGTAGATGAAGCTCTTTACCGGGCTTGAAGCGAACTGCTTTGCCTGGAGCGATGGTGACTTCGGCGCCTGTTCTCGGGTTGCGGCCGATGCCGGTTTTACGTGGCTTGACGGTGAAAACACCGAAGCCGCGCAGTTCGATGCGGTCGCCCGCGATGAGGGTCTGCTTCATGCTGTCGAAGATCGCGTCTACCGCTGACTCTGCTTTGGTTCGTGGCAGTCCGGTACGCTCAACAACCCTTTGTATAAGATCCTGCTTAATCATCTGGGCCGCCGTCCTTGGGCTGTAATTTTAGAATAGTGATACTGACCGGGTTTTAGTAACGTGATGTTAGAAAGTCGGGACAAGATTGTCAACGAAAGAACACTACCGTAAGATGAAGAATCTAATGAGGCAAGGGTACAGGGTTTCCAATCGCCCTTTAATCTACACCCTTCTGGCAGAATTAGAGACTGAATTGTTAATACGAAGGGAAAAAGAGGCATAGTGGCTATAAAGAGCGACCGTTGGATTCGCCGGCAGGCGATGGACCACGGCATGATTTCACCGTTTAGTGAAAAGCAGGTCCGGGAGGGCGTTATCTCCTATGGGCTCTCCTCCTATGGGTACGACCTGCGGGTTTCGGACGAGTTCAAGATCTTTACCAACGTCAACAGCGCCATTATCGACCCTAAAGCCTTTGATGAGCGGTCGTTTGTGACGGTTGTGGCGGACAGCGTGATTATCCCTCCCAACTCGTTTGCGCTGGCGCGGTCTATCGAATACTTCAAGATTCCCCGAGATGTGCTGACGATCTGTGTCGGGAAGTCGACTTATGCGCGATGCGGCATTATCGTGAATGTGACGCCGTTTGAACCGGAGTGGGAGGGCTTTGTGACGCTCGAGATCTCGAACACGACGCCTCTGCCTGCCAAGGTCTACGCCAATGAAGGGCTATGCCAGATTCTGTTCTTCCAGTCCGACGAGATGTGCGAAACCAGTTACGCGGACCGCAAGGGCAAGTACCAGAATCAGCAGGGAATCGTTCTGCCGAAGCTCTAGTACGGCGGGCGGCGGTTCCGGAAGCGCTAAAGTCGGCCTACTAATGCACGATGCTGAGTAAAGAGGCTGCGCAAGGCGATGACAGACAAGCCAGACAAGAAGTCTCAACGACCGCTGAAACTGGGCCTGGTTGCCACCGACCCCTTGCGGATTCTTGGGTTGCAGACGATCTTTTCCGAGGAGGGGATCAAGGGCGGGCCGGTCGAGATTATTCCCCTGTCGGTCCCGGGTGCGCTAGATGCCTCGGGGGTTTCGCTAATCCTGATCGATGCGGCCTGTACGGACCACATCTTTGAACTTCTGGCTACGTTTCACCGCACGCGTCCCCATCTCCGTTTGATCGTGCTTGGCCTCGAAGAGGACCACGAATACATTCAGCGCATCATCGGGGCTGGGGCAAAGGGCTATCTGGCGCATACGGCGAGGGCCAGCGAGGTTCGGCTGGCGATCGAGATTGTCCAGGATGGTTCGGCGTGGGCTCCGCGGAAGGTGCTGGCCAATCTGCTGGATCTGTCCTCAGCGGAGGAGAGGCGAGCCGCTACGGTTAATGAACCGAAGTTCACCGAGCGCGAGGCCGAAGTTCTGAAGTGGCTGGTCGAAGGACATCCTAACCGGGTGATTGCCGAAGAGCTCGGAATCGACCTGGCGACGGTGAAGAAGCATGTAGGTGCGCTGATGCGGAAGGTTGGGGTGAAAAACCGCATCGCCCTCTCGGTACAGGTGGTTAATCGGAAGCTGCTGCCGGGATAGAGCAGACAAGGAAGCCTCGCTACCCGTTAACTCTTTAGTTAATAAACCCCGCTCAAAGGTCTACCTACCTTCGTACCGTTGTGAGGCGGGATAATCTGAGGCAAAGTGGACTCAGCAACACAGACCTGGGAGAGGGGTTGTAGAGAGAGCGTCGGGTGATCCCCGGCACTATCTCTACAACCCCCATTTTTTGGAGGTAGCTGCATGGCTGATGAAGGGCTCATCGCCAGCGAGAAGGTGGACAACCTTCGCCCTCTCTTCCCCATCAGATACATTGGAAATAAGTAGGTTCGATGCCCTCAAAGGCCAAGATTGTGAAACACGAAAGGGTATAAAGGGTGTAACGATAATGATGATGAAAAAGATATCAACGGTTCTGTGTGGATTGGCTATGGTGGCCGGTTCACTTTCTGCCCGTGCTGCGGACGACGATAAAGCCAAGATTGCGGATCGGATGACTGCGGCGTCTCAGGTGATTGAGGAAGTGATGGCGACGCCTGACAAAGCGATCCCGAACGGTATTCTTGCTGGCGCCCACTGTGTCGTTGTGATTCCGAGCTACAAGAAGGGTGCCTTCGTGGTGGGCGCTCAGTACGGCCAGGGCGTTGCAACCTGCCGGACACCAAGCGGCAAATGGAGCGCGCCGGTGTGTGTGCAGCTGACCGGCGGCAGCGTTGGATTTCAGATTGGCGGACAGGCGACGGACCTGGTGCTGATCGCGATGAACCAGCGCGGTCTTCAGGACATGCTGAAGAACAAAGTCAAGCTCGGTGCCGACGCAGCTGCTTCAGCCGGTCCGGTTGGGCGTAACGCGCAGGCAGGAACGGACTGGAAGTTGAGTGCGGAGTTTCTAAGCTATTCCCGCTCCAAGGGACTGTTTGCCGGTATCGACCTGGACGGGACGGTCCTATCTCAAAACCAGGAAGCGACTCGCACCCTCTATGGCGCGGATGTTCCCTACAAGACCGTCCTTGATGGAAATCAGCCGACCCCACCCGAGGCGCGTCCGTTTGTGCGTACGATTGCGAAGTACTTCGTCGCCGCAAAGAACGAAAAGGAGAAGTAAGGGCGACGGATTCAAGACGGATTCAATCGGAAGGGCGGCTACTTCAGCCGCCCTTTCTGTTTTTCGGCGTACTGGTTGGGAATCGGTAGACTAGAGGCTTGAGCGAAGTTGAACAGAGAACGTCGCCGCCGGATAAGGTCAGCGTCCGCGAAACCGCGGAGTTTGCCGTCGTCTGGCTCTTCGTTCATGGCGTTCGACTGCTTCCCCGAAGAGTGGGCCGAGCGATCGGGGCTGCGATTGGTGCGATCGCCTTTCACGCCTTGGGACGGCTGCGCCGCGTGGGCATTCGCAATCTGAAGCTGGCGTTTCCGGAAATGACGGCCGCGGACCGCGAAGCGACCTTGCGGTCGGAGTATCGAAATCTGGGTTTTCTCTTTGCCGAGTTCTCGAAGATGCCCGACTATACGGCGGAGACGGCAAGCCGCTTCATCCGCTATGAGGGGCTGGAGAACTACCTGGCGGCGCGCAAGAGGGGCAAGGGCGTTCTGGTCCTGACCGGGCACCTGGGCGCCTGGGAGCTCTCCAGCTTCTACCACTCGCTGATGGGGATGCCGATGGGCATGGTGATACGGCGACTG
>WNGJ01028672.1_pt1 | contig 13720 bp, 13 predicted proteins | sample 5400611 | NCBI WGS metagenome assembly WNGJ01 (sample SAMN13153375, study PRJNA577476) | soil metagenome | isolation source: 40 cm soil or saprolite under Garry oak tree replicate 1 | place: USA:California | collected 2016-06-15 | reverse complement strand
GAGCCTCTTCGCTTGCCTGAGAACCCTTCTCAAGTAGGAATAGATGTCGGACTCAAGACCTTTGCGACCCTCTCGACAGGTGAAGAGATAGCTAACCCGCGTTTCTTTCGCAAAGAGGAAAAGGCTCTTGCCAGAGTCCAACGCAAGCATGCCAAGCTGGCTAAGGGGACGCCTGAGAGACGCAAGCATCGCAAGGTTGTGGCGAGGATTCATGAACGGATTAAGTTCAGACGGGATAATTTCACCCATCAGGAAAGCCGCAAGATTGTTCATCACTTTGGGGTCATTGCGGTAGAAAACTTGCATGTCAAGCGCATGACCCATAACCATTGTTTGGCTAAGAGCATTGGAGATGCCTCGTGGTCGGAATTTTTCAGCAAACTGTCCTGCAAAGCGGAAGAAGCTGGCAGGCGCTATGTGGCTGTGAATCCGGCCTATACGAGCCAGACATGTAGCAGCTGTGGACATCGGCAAAAGATCCCCCTGGCTATGCGGGTCTTCGATTGTCCGTGCTGTCATGTTCATCTTGATCGAGACCTCAATGCTGCCTTAAACATTCGTGGCCTGGGACTACAGGCCCTTGGCTTGTCCATAGAAGCCCCTTGCCTTTAGGCATGGGGAGTAGTCACACACTACCACGGGCTTTTTGTTTACAGTACAGGTACAGAGCGTCGTAAATAGGAAATTGTAGATCGAGTAGTTCCTGGTCGCTTTTGCCACTTAGACGGAAGCCGAAGGCGATGGCTTCCAGTCCCACGCCTTCGGGGGCTATCTCGCGCTGGGAGAGTACGTCGGCAGCCCGTACAATCTTTGCCAGTTCCATGAGTGCTTTATCACCTTCGAGATGGTACTTGTGGATGAAGGCTTCGAAGCTGCATTCATCCCCATGATGGGTTAGTTCTATCTCCTCGCTGATGTCGTAGGGGAGCGCTCCCTCACGTTCGGCTACGGCAAGTACCTGCTCTTTGGGTACGAAGAGTAGTTCTGCCTGCGGGTCAATAAAACGTTTGATGAGCCATGGGCAGGCAACACGATCCACCTTGATGCGCTCGCGAGTCACAAATTTCAGTGCCATTACCTGCTCTCCTTTATTATAGATTATAACGACATCTCTCCTGGCCAGTTGCTTGCATAAAGGCAGCTATCCTATTGAGAGTAAGGCCGAACGTCGAAGGTTGCAAGTTGCTGGGTATCATAGTAGAGCTGTTTAACGCCCTCCTGAAATTTGCCGGTAGATGGATCAGTCCGACCATTGAAGGCATAGCCCGCTTGAGCTACCATATCATTCAACGTGGTCAGGGTTACAGGTTGTTGCAGTTGTGCATTGGTCAGGCAAACCAGTTGCTTTGCGTCCTGGTGGACTTGCTCTAACCAGCTCCTTACATTATCGAGCAGAGCATTATCGATCTGCCGGGCAAGTTGGCGCATTTCTGTTGTTATGCCAATCTGGCTATCCAGGCCACCAAGTTGGCTAGCCATACGATCAGCATAGCTCGCGTTCTCCTGGCTCGCTTCAAGATCAATGAGTGGAACAGAGGCAAGCGTTGGATTAACCAACAGTGATAAATGGCAAGGCACGTCTTTCTGGACAAGGGATGCTCCGTCGAAGGACTCTCCATCGAGGTAATCCAGGATGCGTACGATCTGGTTGTGTGCAGTAACAGAGTCCTTACTTGTCCAGGCGTCCCTGGCGCTATTCGCCCATTGGGAGACCTGCTGTGTGTTTAAGAAGAGATGTATGTTCAAACCACCGTGTAAGCCTTGTTGTTCCAGTTCTGACATTTCAGAAAGGAGACGGCGGAGTATATCAATTGCTCTTGTTCCTGATTGGGTGTCAGAGCGTATTTGGGGAAGCTCAGCATAGTAACGCCACGTACGCTGATCTAACGAGGGATTTGTTGGCGTAATAGTGGCACTTTCCTCGGTGATGAGAGAGCGACTGGCGATGCCGACCAGGTTGGTGTTCTCTTGATCACCCAGATACAGGAAATGCGCATTGCCGTCGTTAACGGTTAACCTGCCGAGAAAGATTGGCGCTATCGGCTTCAGTATCCGTTCCTGCTTAGGGTCATTGGGGTCGCATGCTAAGTTCGGATTAGTCGACTCCGGACTGCACAATTTGTCACCCAATAACCAGGCATAATAACTCTTGTCAGGGCTGGGTGCGGGGATGTTTTGGAGATTAATCTCTAATTCATCGTTAATACCCTGGCTGTTTCCCTCTTGAAACTGTCCGCTGTTGACAAAGAAAGCGTGCCCGACGATGGAGTTTGTCGTCGCAGGCTCCTGATGAGAGAACAGGTAGAAGCTGCCCAGGCCGGAGGCGGCCAGCAAGAGGAGGAGCAAGGTGGCAACCGATATGATTAATCGATTGTTCCATCTTCTCTTCCGTGTGGACTTTGTTGAGCGCGGAAGTTCAGCTGGAAAGGGCGTTATGGTTGCACCCCTAGGTGTCGTAGTCGTGCTTTTCCCTCCATCGGTGGATACTGCGAATTTTGGAGTAGGGGAAGCTGCGAAATAGGCGGGCGTCAAGGGCGCACCATCTGGTAATACAGGTGAGGACGGCGTTAAAGGCGTGCCAGGCCGGGGTGGAGTCTTGTAGGTCGGCTCACTCATAGCATCTAGCAAGCGGACAGGTTGACCTGGATTTCCAGAAATAGGCAGGTTGAAGGCTTCGGCTAACGCCGCCGTCATAGACGAGCCACTTGGAAAGCGTGCGGCCGGGTCTTTGGCCAGGACGCGCAGGATGACAGCGGTAAGGGCAGGTGGAAGTCTGGGGTTGATGAGATCAGGTGATGTGGGCATCGTGCTTATATGCTGCATAATTATGGAGATGGGGGTATCCCCCTGGAAGGGTCGCACACCTGTACAGATCTCATAGAGAATGACACCAAGCGAGTAGATGTCACTGCGCTCGGTACCAGGATGGCCTTGCGCCTGTTCTGGCGAAATGTAAGCCGGTGTTCCCATCCACCACCCGCTAAGAGTACCTGTAGAACTTCCCAGTAATTTGACAATACCGAAGTCGGTGAGAATAGGTTCTCCCATCTGGTAGCGCGATAAGTTGCGCTGGTCAAGGAGAATATTTCCTGGTTTGATGTCGCGGTGAATCATGCCGCGCTGGTGAGCATAGTCGATAGCGTTACTGATGGGGCCAAAGAGATGCATGATCTCCGCTGCAGACGGAAATTTTCCCTGGCGAGATGTGCTGTGGATATAGTCGGTCAATGTCTGTCCCTGTACGTACTCCATAACCATGTAGGCGATGGTGCTCTCAGTCTCGGGAAGCTGGGTGACCTGGAAGTCGTGAATTTGCACGATGTTGCGATGGTGCATAGAGGCCACGACCCGCGCTTCCCGTTCGAAGCGTTTCATAAAATCAGGATCGTTCTGTAGATCAGCGTGGAGTATCTTGATGGCGACAAAGCGCTGCAAGTGGGTGTCGAAAGCTTTCAAGACCTCGGCCATGCCTCCGCGGCCCAGAGACTCACGCAATTCGTATTTTCCAAGACGTCGCGGACCTGTGCTCATGTTGACCTCATGCTAGCTCGATTTGTATGCTTTCACGTCAAAGGTTACCAGGCGCTGGACGCTATAGTGAATCTGTATAACGCCGGGCTGTAATGTATCGGTAGATGGATCGAGTCGACCAATAAGAACCGAGTTCGCCCATGTTTGCAAGTTGTCCAGGGTATACAGGGTCGAAGGCTGTTGCAATTGCGCATCGGTCATGTAGAACAGTTGCTTTGCATACTGGTGAACCAACCCTAACCAGGTCTTCACATAATGAAGTAGAGCGTAATCGGCTTGCCTGGCAAGTTTAACCATTGTTGGCGTTACGCCGGGAAGGGGTAGCAAACCAACCAGTTGGTTATTCATGCGATCCACGTAACTGTTAATTTCCTGGTTTGCTACCAGATCATTGAGTGGAGCGTAGCCAAGCGTCGGATCGACCAACAGGGCTGGATTGGCATGCAAGTCTGTCTTGACCAGGGTTATTCCATCAAGGTAGTCCAGGATACGTATGACCTGGCGGTGTATTAAAGCTGTATTCCCGCTTGTCCAGGCATCTCTGGCACTCCCCGCCCATTCCAGGACCTTTTCTGTGTTTCTCAGGAGCCAAATGTCTGAGCCTCCGCGTATCCCTAGTGATTTCAGTATTGAAGCGTCATAGAGAAGATCACGGAAATCATCAATTACTCTATGATGTTTTCCGTTGGGAGAGCGTGTTTGAGGGATCTCAGCGTAGTAACGCCAGGTACGCTGATCTGCCGAGGGGCGCGTTGGCGTACTGGTGGCGCTCTCTTCAGTAATGAGAAGGCGACTGGTGATGCCAATCAGGTCAGTGTTCTGTTGGTCGCCAGGATAAAGGAAATGTACAGTGCCGTTATTGACGGTTAGCCTGCCGAGAAAGATTGGTACAGTTGGCTTGATTACCCGTTCGTGCTTAGGATCCTTAGGGTCACATCGAAAGTTCGGGTTAGTCGAATCCAGCCCACATATTCTGTCACCCAATAACCAGGCAAAATAACTCTTGCCCGCGGCAGGATGGGGAATATTGGAGAGATTAATCTCTAATTCATCGGCGATGCCCTGGCTGTTCCCCTCTTGCAACTGTCCACTACTGACAAAGAAAGCCTGTCCGATAATGGGGTTTGTGGTGACGGCGGGAGCCGCTGCCTGGTGCGAGAGCAGGTAAAAGGTCCCCAGGCCGGAGCCAAGGAGCAAGAGGAGAAGCAAGGCGGCAATTAACACGACCAATCGATTGTTCCGTCTCCTCTTCTGTACAGGCTTTGTTGGATGAGGAAGTTCACCTGGTAAAGGCGTTGTTGTACCAGGTGGTGGCATGACTATTGGTGTCTGGGCTGAGTCTGCAACTGTGGAGGCAGCAGCGTTGCTGCTGGCAGCTGTCACAGGGGTGTTTGGCCCGGCTACTGAAGACATTGCAAATGGTGGAGTAGACGGGGTAGCGGCATAAGAAGGCCAGGAAGAGCTAGTGCTGGCGGCCGGTGAGGGAGCGGGACCCGGTTGGGCATTGAAGGAGCGGGGTCGAAATAAGGTGGGCTCGTGCATGGCATCAGGCGGGGAGGGGGGTGGGCTCAGGTCCTCGGGCAAGTCGACGTTGAGGGCCTGGGCTAGCGCCTGGGTCATGGCTGAGGCACTGGGGAAGCGCGCGGCCGGGTCTTTGGCCAGACCCCGCAGGATGACCATGGTCAAAGCTGGTGGAATAGCCGGGTTGAGCAGCACCGGGGAGGTGGGCGTGGCAGTGACGTGCTGCTGCAAGATGAGGGTCGGGCTCTCTCCCTGGAAGGGACGCGTGCCGGTACATAGTTCGTAGAGGATGACGCCCAGGGCGTAGAGGTCGCTGCGCTCGTTGCCGACGTAGCCCTGGGCTTGTTCTGGTGAGAGGTAGAGTTCGGTCCCCGACCAGGAACCGCTGGCCAGACCCGTGGAGGTGCCCAGCAGTTTGGCGAGGCCAAAGTCGCTCAGCAGGGGTTCGCCCATAGGATTGCGCGAGCGAGTGTGCTGATCGAGCAGGATGTTGGCCGGTTTGATGTCACGATGGATCACGCCATGTTGATGGGCATAGTCGAGGGCGCTGCTGATGGCGGCAAACAAATGGACCAGGTCGTGAGCGGGCGGGAAGTGCTGGCGTGCCGAGGTGTGAGCGATGTAGTCGGCCAGGGTGGGACCCTCGATGTAGTCCATGACCATGTAGGCCAGCAGAGTGGGCGCCTCGGGTGGACGGGAGACCTGGAAGTCGTGGAGCTGCACGATGTTACGATGGTGCAGCGAAGCCACGACGCGGGCTTCGCGTTCGAAGCGCGCGACGAAGTTGGGGTCGTTGTGGGGGTCGTTGTGCAGGTCGGCCTGCAAGAGCTTGAGGGCGACCAGGCGCTGCAAGTGGGTGTCGAAAGCCTTCCACACTTCGGCCATGCCTGTGCGCCCCAACAGGTGCTGTAATTCGTATTTTCCCAGTCGTCGTGGCCCTGGACCTGTACTCATGCTTGTCCCTCTTCTCTAAGGAAACTTTGGTCATAGTTATTGGGCAGTCGAAGAACTGCAATACTAGCAAGGAAATGGAGAGATAATAAGGATATAGACCTCTCAGCCATTCTACCTGAGGTTTAATATAATTACAAGAGGCAATACATACAATTTATCAGTCTGCTGAAAAACTCCTTGTTTTGAAAGTCTTGTTGTATCATGAGACTGAAACAACAAACGTATTTCTTACACTTGTTGCAAGAACCGCTGCATGACCGGGATGGTTAAGATGCGTATCCGTATTGTTGACTTGCCTCTTCTCAATTATACGGCTACTATTAAAATCGTCGGGAAGCCAATGCATCCAGATTAATATCTGAAGGAGGATCAGTTCCTGCTTGCCACGTTGTTTGAGAACCCGTTTTCCATAGAAGACCTGGCGGTTTTCGATGACGCTGCCATACGGCATATGCTTAGAGGGGGCTTCGGATTAAGTGTTGAAGACCTGGCATTGAGTATGCATGGTGTATCGAAGGCGTTAGCGGAGCGTTTTAGGGACAACCTGCCGCTACAAGAGCGCATGCATTTCGAGACGGAATTGTGTCGTCCCATCTCAAGGAACCAGGTGGAAGCTGCCCGTCGGCGTGTGCTCGATGGTCTTTTTTGGGAACTGACGTACTGGAAAACGCCCGAATTGTACGAGGAACTGACGGAGGGGGAACAACTGCATCCAGGTATTTTTCAGCAGTTAGAGCCGGATCTGCAGGGCAAAACTGTGCTTGACGCGGGCGCGGGCTGGGGGCGAGCCTCATTTGAGTGTATACGTCATGGAGCTTGCCTGGTTTATGCCGTGGAGCCTTCACCGGGTTTACTACGCATCCTGGAGAGCAAGCTAGCAAGCCTGCTTGCCGACCCGACTGGTAGTCGAATCATACCTTACCGGGGGCACTTCGACAAGCTTCCGTTAGAGGATAACTGTGTTGACGTATCGCTCTCTTGTTCGGCTTTCACTGCTGAGCCAGGGCGAGGAGGCGAAGTAGGTTTAGCAGAACTCAAACGGGTGACGAAGCCAGGTGGTAAAATAGTGCTTATATGGCCCCGTAGGGAAGATTACGACTGGTTGGTTGGGCATGGTTTTCAGTATGTAGCGTTGCCGTTAGACCAGGAGATGCAGGTGCGTTTCCGTTCATTACAAAGTGCATTGCGCTGTGCCCGGCGTTTCTACGCTCACAATAGGGCAGTTGCTTCCTACATACTTGAACGGCGACAGCCAGAAGTTCCTTTCTCAGTATTGGGTTTTAACCCGCCGCGTGATTACTGTTGGCTTAATGTCACTTGAATGGCAAAACGAGAAATTTGTATTTTGTCTCTCAGAAAGGAAGAAAACCAATGTCTTCAGAAGTGGTGCCGGATCAAAAAAGTTGGGCTGATACTCCGCCGCTCAATCCGCCAATTCGCCGTGTTGTCGGGGAGCTTGTGGAGAATCAAACATGGCTTGATAAACTCGGAGAACCGGTTCAGAATTGGCTATTAAATTTCTTTGGTCAGCCCGGCCAGCCTAATCGCAAACTCAAAGACGTGCTGAATGGCACGTGGCTTGGACACCCCTTACATCCCGTTCTGACCGATGTGCCTCTTGGTTCTTGGAGTGGTACGATGCTGCTTGACCTTATCTGGCTCAATCAGGAGAGCAAAGGGGTGGCCGATAGTGCAGACCTCACGTTATTGCTCGGCTTGCTCGGTGCAACAGGCGCGGTTGTTACCGGGGTGACAGATTGGAGCGACCAGATAGACACTGATCGCCGTGTAGGCTTGGTGCATGGATTACTCAATGGCACTATTTCGATCATGTATCTGGTCTCGCTTATCCTGAGGCGCGTAGGTCAGCGTCGTGCGGGTATTGCCCTTGCGACGGCTGGTTATCTGACCTCTCTCTTCTCGGCTTACCTGGGAGGTGAACTGGTCTTTGCGAAGGGCATAGGTGTGAACCATGTGGCCTGGGAAGGTGGCTCGGACGACTTTGTGGCGGTCATGAGCGTGCAGGACCTGGCAGAAGGGAAGCTGACACGGGTGGATGCGGCCGGTATTCCTGCGGTGTTGTTGAAAAAGGGCAAATCAATTTACGCCATTGGTGGCACTTGTACGCATATGGGTGGACCGTTGTATGAAGGGGAGTTAAAGGGTGATGTTGTGCAATGTCCCTGGCATGGTTCCTGCTTCCATATGACTGACGGTAGTGTGGTTAATGGGCCTGCGGTCTATGCTGAGCCAACTTTCGCGGTCCGTGTGCGCAATGGACAAATTGAACTGCGGCGCTTAGAACACGCGTAATGTGTTTCTTTGCCAGGTCTCCTACAAAAACCACAACAAAGCGAACAAGACCGAGCAGGCAGCTTTGCCGCCTGCTCGGTCTTGTTCGCTTTGTTGTGGTTCAAAATGATTCAAGTTGTCTTTTTATTGCAAATAAGCTGGTGCAATGCTACAATGCCTCGGGATGTCTCGCTGGGGAGAAGCAGCCATATATGGATAAGTCATTCGTGTACACATTTCCGAATAAGCGAACTGCACATATTATCCAGGTTCACCTCGTGGAAGAACTTCCTCTTGCTTTCTATGAGTTAGGTATAGAATACGGCTATTTGTGGAGGTACTGGCCCCTCTAGCAGAGACCCATAATATGGCTGTAGTTGATGGAGGTACTGATGCTGGTGTCATGCAATTAATAGGGCAGGCTCATTGTGAGATAGATGCAAACTTCCCTCTTATTGGTGTGGCCGCTATTGGCACTGTTGCACTATCAGAAGCGGCTCTAGATCGTCCAAGAAATGAACTTCTGGAATCGCACCACACTCATTTTATACTCGTTCCTGGATCTACCTGGGGGGATGAATCACATTGGATCGCTGAAATCACAAGTGTGTTAGCCGGTGGCCTGCCCGCAATTACGATTTTGGTTAATGGTGGAGATATTGCCTGGAATGATGTCGTACAAAGTGTGGAGGTAAACCGACCTGTAATTGTTGTTGCGGGCAGCGGACGAACGGCAGATACACTAGCAAGTGCGCTACATGGGAATGTGCTCGATAATCGGGCGCGGGAATTAGTGGCATCAGGTTTGCTGCGGTCCATAGACCCTGCACAAGGTTTTGATGAGCTGGCAAGAACGATTAAAGAGTTTCTTCATTGAAGAATAAATGGAGAATGGCAAACCCCTCTCTCCTGTTGACGAGGGGTATAGAATAATAAACGGCACTACATTCATGCCAAAGCTCTCCTTGTGTGACCGGCATTTTTTGTGTTAATGTTCTACCATGCCTGCTGTATTAGTACGTACCATAAGTTATGACTGTAGATGTATCAGGAAGGAGCATTTCATGAATATCGGAAAAGTGTTAATTAGTGTCATTATGGTTTTTCTACTCCTGTTCACCTTCTCTTTGGTTGGTGCACTTACGTTTCCAGCACTTCCCAGCGCTAATAGTGCCATAACTACATATCTCGGCGATTTTCTTCTCCTGCTCCTCCCGGTGATCTTGCTCACTCTTATTGCTTTTTTTCTCGGCACGGGAGTACGAAGTATAAAAAAACCTTTACAGGCACTTGGATTAGCTTACGTGAGTGCTTTGTTTATTGGAGGCGTCTTAGCACTTTTAACAGTATTTAATTTTCCCTACAGTGCGCATGTCAATTTTAATTGGCTGGGGAGCAGTTGGTATAGCCCCTGGTTAACCCTGTTTCTCATAGGCGCACCTATAATGTTGGCCTTTGTGGCTTGAGACAAATCAGCAGTCCAATTTATCAGGAGGAAAAGTTGGCAAATACGGCAACCATTCTCATACGTGGGCTGCTTTTACGCTGTCCTAATTGTGGCAAAGGTAAGCTCTTCCGCCGGGGCTTCACTCTGTATGAGAAATGCCCGGTATGCGGTTGGCGTTTTGAGCGCGAGGAAGGCTATTGGACGGGAGCAGTAGCCCTTAACCTCGTTGTCACCGAACTGTTGATAGCGCTCGTAGCGGTACCCGTTGCTATTGCCCTCGCCCTCGCACAACAGCCTATTACGCTACTTATCATCATCGGTCTCCCCATGCCCTTTATCTTACCCTTCCTCTTCTTTCGTCATGCCAAGAGCTTCTGGATGAGTATTGACTTCATGCTGCATCCTGTTGATCCAGAAGAACGCCGCTAGTTTCTCTTCAGGGCAGAACTGCCAGGGCTCTATTGTTATAGAATATTGCGAGGAACTCCTTTACCGGCTTTACTAAAGAAGAGGAGCAGTAATTGATTAGTACGAGAACCAGCCTCATACGTGGCTTGCTTCTGCGCTGCCCCTATTGTGGCAGGGGCAAGCTTTTCCGTAGGGGCTTCAGCATGTATGAGAGATGCCCTGTATGTGGCTGGCGCTTTGAGCGTGAGGAGGCCCTCGCTACTTCACAAATACCCGTCTTACTGCTGATGATTGTCAGTTTACCCTTACCCATTCTATTACCCCTTCTTTTCTTTCGCCATGCCAAAAGTCTCTGGATGAGCTTTGACTTCATGATCCATCCTGTCGAGCCAGATGAACGCAGGGGACCGATACCCTTACCGTGACACCCGTCCATGAGATACAATGGAGTAAAGATTTCGTCCGACACACAAAGAAGTGTTTTAAGGAGTATGCTTGATGAAGAATACAATTGAAAGAGCAGCGTTACGGGCACAGACGCCGTTTAAGAATGCCCCCCTCATCGACTTTAGCAAAGAAGAGAACCGCCAGGCCCAGATGCAGGCGCTGGAGCAGGTAAAGAGTGAATTAGGGCGTACCTACCCGCTGATTATCGGCGGCCAAAAAATCACAGACAAAGATACTTTTGCCTCTATTAATCCTTCCCAGCCTGACCAGGTGATTGGCTATTTTTCACGTGCCACCGTTGAGCAGGCTAACGAGGCAGTACAGGCCGCGGCCGCGGCCTTTGAAAGCTGGAAGCGTGTCCCGGCGGAAGAGCGTGCCGGGTATCTCTTCGCGGCCTCTGACCTGATGCGCGAGCGCCGCTTTTACTTTAACGCCTGGATGGTCTACGAGGTAGGTAAGAGTTGGCCCGAGGCCGATGGCGATACCGCAGAAGCCATCGACTTCCTGGAATTTTATGCCCGTGAGATGATCCGCCTGGCAGGAGAACAGCCGCTTGTGCGTATCGAGGGTGAAGATAACGAGCTTGTCTATATTCCCCTGGGTGTGGGTGCCGTCATCCCGCCGTGGAATTTCCCGGGCGCTATCATGGTCGGTATGACCAGCGCCGCTTTCGTCACCGGTAATACTGTCGTGCTCAAACCCGCCAGTACATCACCGGCTATTGCCTTCCAGTTTATGCGCATGCTGGAAGAAGTAGGCTTACCTGCCGGCGTGGTCAATTTCCTGACCGGCTCCGGGTCAACCATCGGTGACGCTCTGGTTGAGAATCCGCAGATACGCTTTATTGCCTTTACCGGCTCACGCGATGTTGGCCTGCGTATCAATGAACTGGCGGCAAAACATCAAAAGGGACAGCGCTGGCTGAAACGGACCATCCTGGAAATGGGCGGCAAAGACGCGGTGGTCGTGGATGAAACAGCTGATCTTGATGCTGCCGCGGCAGGTATCGTTTCCTCGGCCTTTGGCTTCCAGGGACAGAAGTGTTCCGCTGGCTCGCGTGCCATCATTGTTGACCAGGTGTATGACCAGGTCTTGCAGAAGGTGATCGAGAAGACCAAAGAGTTGACGATGGGTGATGTGACACAGCCAGATACCATTATCGGGCCGGTCGTCGATAAGAACGCTATGAAGAAGATTAGCGAGTATATCGAGATCGGCAAGGGTGAAGGCCAACTCGTAATCGGTGGAGGACAGCATGGCCCTGGCTACTTTATTGAGCCGACGGTGATTGCAGATGTAGACCCGCATGCCCGCATTGCCCAGGAAGAAATCTTTGGGCCGGTGTTAGCTGTGATTCGAGCGAAAGATTTTGACGATGCCATGCACATTGCCAACGATACCGAGTATGGACTGACCGGGTCTCTGTACTCAAGGGATCCACAGCATATTGAACAGGCCAAAGAGGAGTACTTTGTAGGCAACCTGTACTTCAACCGTAAATCCACGGGGGCTCTCGTAGGCGTCCATCCATTCGGTGGTTTTAATATGTCTGGTACAGACTCTAAGGCGGGTGGCCCGGATTACCTCCTGCTGTTTACGCAAGCGAAGGCTATCTCGACAAAGAAATAGAGGGAGTACTCCTTGGCTAAGGTTACACAAATCAGTCCGGGCGCGTGGCAGGTTTCGCTGCCATTCCTCGGTGAAGACGAGATTATTGGCTCTTACTTGCTTGCCGCGGAGAACGAACTGGCCATTATCGACCCTGGACCAGAGAGTATGCTTGAGCCGTTGCTGGCGTCGATTCGAGAAGCAGGCTTTGATCCACAGGATGTGACCCATATCCTGGCTACCCATGTGCACCTGGATCACGCGGGGGCAGCAGGTTCGCTTGTGCGCCGGTTACCAAAGGCGCAGGTGTATGTTCATAGTAAAGGCGCTCCCCACCTGATCGATACCTCAAAGGTGGTAGCCAGCGCGGCGCGCATCTATGGAGACCGCATGCAACCACTGTGGGGCGAGATTGAGTCGACTCCTGCCGGGCGAGTGCGCCCGCTCGAAGGTGGGGATATCCTCAAGGTAGCCGGACGTCGCCTGGAAGTGCACTACACACCTGGACACGCGCTACACCATGTCATCTATTTTGATGCACATTCCGGTGAGCTGTTCGCGGGAGATGTGGCCGGAGTGCGTTTGCCAGGCGTTGATTATGTGCGTCCGCCTACGCCTCCGCCCGACATTGATCTTGAGGCATGGTCAGATAGTATCCGCCTTGTTCGCAGCCTGCGACCTGATGTCCTGTATATAGGGCACTATGGGGCCATAAAAGACATCGGGCAACACTTTGGGCGGCTGCGCGAAAAGCTGCTTGACTGGGGTGAATTCGTCCTGCAGGCCATGCGCAAAGGCAAAAGTGAGGCCGAGATCATCGCTCTGTTGATTGAGCACACCCAGCCCGAGCTACAGCGGGTAGCTCGCGATCCCCACGAGTTGCAGCGCTACGAGATTGCGAGTAATTACGCGATGACGGTGCAGGGTTATATGCGCTACTGGAGTAAGAAACATCCAGAACGGCTTTAGCATACCTTGTTACGGTTCTCTCACGCTTGTTTGGTGGCCAACACCAGGCTGTTGGCCACGTTTGTATGTACTCAGCTGGGGCAAGTCAAAGCGAAAACAGGTATCCATCAGGCTACCCACTTTTTATGCTATACTGTATGAAGATGAATAAGCAAACCCGGATCTATGCCAAACAAGTCCAGATTGATTTACTTGCGCTTCTTGATGCCGACCTCTTTCAGGTGGTTCAGCTCTGGGTGAAAGGAGAACCACCTGGCCCATATCAAGACGTAGCGGAGGAGACGCTCTCTGCCTTAGGATATACGCTCACGGTGGGTGAACCGGGCGCTCTTTCACTCGGCACCTTATCGGGAAGCGAAGGAGAGGCAGGAATGCAGTGGCTTGCACCTGCTCCACAGCAACTGCGAGAACGGTTAACGCAAATGGATGTGAAGCTCTTTGTTCAGCATGTTCTCCCGCTCGCGTTTCAATCGCTTCACGTGACGCACCCCGAATGGGCTGAGGGGGCGACGTTCAATGCGCATCTTGCCAATCACCTTCGTA
>WNGJ01013814.1_pt1 | contig 13722 bp, 10 predicted proteins | sample 5400611 | NCBI WGS metagenome assembly WNGJ01 (sample SAMN13153375, study PRJNA577476) | soil metagenome | isolation source: 40 cm soil or saprolite under Garry oak tree replicate 1 | place: USA:California | collected 2016-06-15 | reverse complement strand
AGATAACTTGAGGCGGCCAGTCGCGGCCTGTCTTGAATATTAGCAGTGGTAATAATCTACTCCTTCTTAACGCTTTTGGAAGCGGGCGATGCTAACGAAATGATGGGCGCCACTGCAAGCAGTCTGTTTGCACTGGTAGTGTCCTAATTTTGAAATTCAGATTAGGACACTACCGTTTGCACTTCTGATAACACGTTGACTATCTTCAAGAGCGACAATTACTATGCGGCGAACAATACACTCTCTGCGGGCCATTAACGTGAGGACTCCGAAAAGTAAGCAAACCTAACTTTAATCAATGCAAATCTATGATGTCAGCTTGCCGCTTTCCTCGGCGACGCCTACTTATCCCGGGGATCCCGGCATCGAGATCAAGCAGTGGCGGGCGCTTGCCAGGGGCGATGCCGCCAACGTTTCACTCATAAACTTTGGTCTGCATTCAGGCACGCACGTCGATGCTCCGGCCCATTTCATCGCCGGCGGGGCAAGAGTCGAATCGTTGTCACTCGAGAGTCTGATCGGAGAAGCGGAAGTCGTGGAGGTGGGAAACGATGTTCGCGTGATCGACGAAAGTTTCGTTGTTGCAAATTGTTCCCGAAGGTCTCAAAGAATTTTATTCAAGACAAGGAACTCAGCATTTTGGAATGACCAGCAGAGTGGATTTCGCGAAGACTTTACTTTCATCGCACCTGATGCCGCCAGACGACTGGCTGCATCGGGACTCAAACTAGTAGGGATCGACTATCTGTCGGTTGAAGAATTCAAGTCGGAACACTATGGCACTCATCATGCGCTGCTTTCCAAGGGAGTTGTGATCGTGGAGGGTCTTGATCTGCGAGCGGTTCCGGGTGGGTTTTATGAACTGATTTGCCTGCCGCTTAAAATCGCGGAAGGGAGCGGCGACGGGGCGCCAGCTCGTGTGATACTGCGCACAAAGGATTAAACAAAAGAACTAGTTCCAGCAATGGATCGTATAACGATACATGCCAGCCAATTCTGACTCGGATTATAGAGAGGGCGTCTTTCGTATTGTTCGTTCAATTCCCCGCGGACAAGTCATGACTTACGGCCAGATCGCCGAAATTCTCGGCGAGGGCTACACGCCGCGAACTGTGGGGTTTGTTATGCACAGCGCAAACGACAAGACACCCTGGCACCGAGTCGTTAATGCGCAAGGTGGCTGCTCTACCCGCGGTATAGTTCTGCCGCACGACAAGCAACAAAGAATGCTGGAAGCCGAAGGAATCCGCTTCAACAAGAGCGGTCGCTGTGATCTGCAGACGTACCTCTGGATTCCGCAAGGTAAACGCAAGACGCGAGCAGAGAAAGGCTCGCTATTCAAAAATTGAATTAGTCTTACCAAAGGAACGGATATGAATAAAGACCCTCTCGAACAAAGAACGCCTTACGCGGTTAGTCCGCCACGATATTCTGTTTCCCATCAAATGGTAACTACTGCTTTTGAGGTGCCAAACTTCCGCATCACGCAAAATCTCGGCGTTGTTCGCGGAATCGTGGTTCGCTCGCGCAACCTCTTCGCCACTATCGGCGCCGGTCTGCAAACGCTCGTCGGCGGAAACATTACGGTGTGGACCAAGCTTTGCGAAGACACGCGCGCTGATGCGTTTGAGATCATGATCCAACATGCGACTGAAATCGGAGCGAACGCGATTGTGGGCGCGCGCTACGATGCGACAGAAGTCTCGGCTGGGGTTACGGAGGTCCTGGCTTACGGCACTGCTGTAATTGTCGAACCCGCAAACGCCGATGCGAGTTATCGCTCATGATTGGTGCGAAGATCACTTCTGCCAGGCTGCGGCAGATCCGGAAGGCGATTGACACAGTTCCCTTCGCACGTCTTCTTGGTATCGAGCTTGACGATGTCAGTATCGGGACGGCGACTCTCGGCCTCGATGTCCGGGAGCAACTAACGCAAAACCACGGCATTGTTCACGGTGGAGCAATTGCCTCATTAATCGATACTGCCACTGCCTTCGCCATAATTTCGCTGCTTGCTCCCAGGGAAAAAGTGACCACAGTGGATCTCTCGATAAGCTATTTACGGCCTCTTAGCGAAGGGCGTGTGAAGGTGATAGCCAAAGTCTTGCGGGCTGGCCGCCGGCTTTTTGTGGTTTCCGCGGAAGTGTTTGATAAAGATGGAAAGCTCGCAACCACAGCACTTAGCACCTACATGAAGCTCTAACTTACCAGCTTAAAGCTCCCCGGATTATGTAGACAGTAATTGTTTGTCAATGTAAAATAATTTTGACCTGCCGCCGCGGCACCCCAGCCGCGTAAACGCCCCGCAAAACTTGTTTGAATCATCCCTTAATGAACTCCCACTTATGTATTCCCTCTACGATTCCCTCCTGGCCCAACATCCCAGACAGTTGATGCCCGTGCCCTGTACGGCATCAACCATCGCGCAACTTCACAGTTACTTCGAAGATGTTGTGCTGGAGAACAATCTGGGCGCTTTGGTGGTCGAGAATTTGCCGACAGCTATAGAAAGACCAGCACGCGATAGCGCGCGCATTGAAGCAATCGACAGGATGGCCAAAGATCTGTTTCTGTGGCTCAGTCCTCAGGATGCCCTGTCCGGCGTGTTACTCAACCGACGTAATCGGATTCGCAAGTCGGTTGTTTTTGAACGAACCGATGAAGGCAAAACCTTTGAGCGTTTCGTTGTAATAGCAGACGCTCGCTTCTCAGCCTTGCTGGCATCGGTTCACAATGCACACGATGCCGACATCGCACGCGATCTGGTTATTTGGACCTTCGAGCCTGATGTCGTTTACTCCGCGCTTGAATACTTGATGGCGCGCGTCACAGCCGAACATTCATTTCACGCAAATGTCTTCGCCGAAGCGGTTCGCGCTTCGATGCCAAAAGCGACATCGCTTCAATTTACATTAGGTGTAACCACCAAACTCGCTCGGCTGTTGCAGAAACAAGCTGAACGCGAAATTGCAGTCAACCGGCTCGCGACCGCAATTAGAAACTCGCTCGACCTGGATAGTGTTCTGCAAACCGCCGCCCAAGAGGTAGGGCGCGCCCTCAACGTACACTCTTGTGCAGCAAGGGTTGAGGGCGCTCTGGTTGGCCGACAGATGACCAGGTGCTACTTGCGTCACGACCTCGCACCAGGAGTAGAAGAGTCATTGCTCAGTGACGTGAATCGGATTAGCGGTCATCTGGCAATTTCTCCGGAGGCGTATGTCGTTGAAGGTGACGAATCGAAATATCCTGCCGTACTTGCCGACGCTGTGGTGCCTCTGCTTCATCAAGGAAATGTTATCGGGATGCTTCTGGTGAGATCCGACGACATGTCGCGCGGCTGGGCAGACAATGAGTTGCTGCTGCTACACACGGTCGCCGACCAGCTTACGGTTGCGGTTAATCAGGCCCACATGTTCGCGCGGATGCAGGAACAAGCGTTGACCGATAGTTTGACGGGTTGCTTCAATCGTCGCTCATTTGAGTTACGCCTCGAACAGAATCTCCAGATGGCCACTCGCACGTGCGAGCCGCTTTCCCTGGTCATGCTCGACCTCGATCATTTCAAACAAATCAACGACCGAGCCGGTCACGAGGCTGGCGATGTTGCGCTTTGCATGCTGGCGGACACTCTGCGCAATGGATTGCGGGCTGTCGATACGGCGGCGAGATTTGGCGGCGATGAATTTGTGATAATCCTGCCCCAGGCAAACAGCGACGGCGCAATGATCGTTGCAGAGCGTCTGCGCAAACGTATAGAACAAATAGAGGTGCCGGGCTTCGGGCAGCTGACGTCTTCTTTTGGAATTGCTACCTTTCCTAACCATGCCTCATCGCGAGATGCATTGCTCGAGGCCGCAGATCGCGCCCTTTACGATGCCAAGAATGCGGGACGTAATCGAATTGTCGTTACCGATACCGCTTCTTTTGAAAATAGCGTGGAGCTGGCAGATGCAATGCGGCGACTCTAGTTTCAGTTCTGAATTTCAATTCTCACATTACTTACTCTGATTGGAGCCGCACGTTCCATCTGAGATCTCAAGGATTGAATCTCAATTCCAGTTCTCAGTCTCAATCTCAAATTTCCAATCTTTTTTCCCCGCCAGCCGCGCCATCATTCCTGGATCAAGCAACGTGCCCGGCCTCCCTGGTAGTGATGCGGCTTGAGGCCGGCGGTTCAGAGTCCAGCCCCCGGGAACGCCGCAGCCTGCGTGGGGTGGTAGCCTTTAGGCTCCCGATTCGTCACGCAAACTAAACTTGTACTCTAAACTGCATCAGTACCGGCGTCCCTTCTGGCATCCTGACGAAAAATCGCGCATCATTGCCTTTCGCTGTTTAGCTGAAGTTTTCGACACTTTGCTTTTTAATTGGGCATGGATGATCTGCGAAAATTCGCGCGCTACTTTCTTCCCTACAAGGTCGAGCTGGCCATTGGCCTCGCTTGCATTTTGGCGAGCGTTGTTTTCAATCTCTATATTCCACTAATCGTGGGTAAGGCGATTGATGCAAACTGGACTCAAATTACCTGGCCGCGCTTGACGGTTTCCGCGCTAAAGGTGCTTGGAGCCAGCCTTATTGGCGGCAGCTTTCTTTTTCTTCAACGCCGCATCTTGATAGGAATGTCGCGTAAGATCGAGTATGACCTGCGTCGCGATTTCTACGCGCATCTCGTGAATCAACCACAGGCGTTCTTCCAGGAGCACCGTATCGGTGACTTGATGGCGCGTGCGACCAACGATCTGGCGGCGGTCAGACAACTAGCCGGTCCGATGATCATGTATTCGCTGCAGACGCTCTTCGTTGTCATGATAGTGCTGCCGCTCATGTTCATCATTAACTGGCGCCTCACGCTGCTGTTGTTTGTAACCATGCCGCTTGTCTCCCTGACAGTAAAATTTTTCGGGCAACAGGTTCATATACGCTTCGAAAAGATCCAGTACTTTTTTTCGCAAATAACTGCGCGTGCTCAGGAGAACTTTACCGGGGTGCGAGTTGTCAGGGCCTATGCTCAGGAAGGGGCGGAGATTGCGGCTTTCAATGATTTGAATCGCCAATACGCAGAAAAGAATCTGAGCCTGGTCAGAATTGATGCCTTAATGCGGCCGCTCATGCAGTTTCTGATTGGCATGGGCTTCGTACTGATCATCTGGGCCGGCGTGCCGGCAGCAATCCGCGGCGAAATCACCGTGGGACAATTTACCGTTTTCAATATGTATCTCTTCCGTTTGATTTGGCCGCTGATCGCGTTAGGTTATGTGGTCAATCTCTATCAGCGTGGCACGGCGAGCTTGAAGCGCATGAACGCAATATTCTCCATTGAGCCTTCCATAGCTGATACCCGAGACGTGAAAACACAGCCGCCGATCAAAGGGCAGATCGAATTTCGAAAGCTTACTTTCCGCTACCACCCAAAAGATGAACCAGTACTCCGCGATATAGACCTTGTCATACCCGAAGGTCAGACAGTGGCCTTTGTAGGCCGGACCGGCAGTGGGAAGTCAACGCTCATCAATTTGATTTCGCGCATTGTTGAAGTGCCTGAAGACACGGTACTCGTTGACGGTGTTTCTGTTCGCGACTATCCACTGGCGCAGTTGCGTTCAAGCATTGGTTATGTTCCCCAGGAAACTTTTCTGTTCAGCGACGAACTCGCGGAGAATATCGCTTTCGGCGTGGATAAATCTCAACGATCTCAGATCGAATGGGCCGCGGGCGTTGCCGGACTGACAGAGGACATCGAGGGGTTTCCTGATGGCTTCGAAACTCTCGTCGGCGAGCGTGGACTCACCCTGTCGGGCGGACAAAAACAGCGGACGGCGATCGCGCGAGCAATACTCCGCGAGCCAAAAATTCTGATCCTGGATGACGCCTTGTCATCCGTTGATACCTACACCGAAGAAAAAATCCTGGGAGAACTGCGCGGCGTAATGCGCGGCCGTACCAGTCTGATTGTTTCACATCGCATCTCTACCGTTCGCGATGCCGATTTGATCTGCGTGCTTGACGAAGGACGCATCATCGAGCGGGGTACGCATACTGAATTGCTCGCGCTCGGTGGCGAGTATTCTGCGTTATATGAACGGCAGTTACTGGAAGAGGAGTTGGCGTTAACCTGATCTTTCAACCAGAGCGTGGAAACTATGCAAAGCAACCTGGATAAACGATATCAAACCATGGTCGTCTTATGGTTCTCATTACTGGCGAGTGTGGGAATGTATTTGTTGGTCGCACTGTTTGTGGCGCCGCAACATGCAAACGAGCCTCAGAATTCGTCCAGTCACCTGATGATTGTTGTGCTCACTGCATCAGGAACGTTTCTCGTAATCGTTTCGTTTGTGGTCAAACAAAGAATTCTTGAACGTTCGGTTGAAAAACAGGACATCAACCTGGTGCAAAAGGCTTTGGTAGTTGCATGCGCTATGTGTGAAGTCAGTGCTCTGCTCGGGCTGCTGGAACGTTTTACGATAGGCAACCGCGAGTATTACTGGCTGTTTCTGCTCGCCGCCGCCGGCATTGCCTTTCATTTTCCGCGGCGCAGTCAATTAGAGTCTGCCAGCTACATGGATCCGGCACGTTTGAGTTAGACAAAGAAATGTCGACAGCGGTAAAACAGTTTCACGAAGAAGAAGCAATCGGAAAGACTTACGACTTTCAGATCGCCCGCCGGCTGCTTCGATACTTGCGTCCCTATCTGCGTCTGTTGTTACCTGCCCTGCTGTTGACGTTTGCGCTCAATCTCCTGGGAATCCTGCAACCGAAATTTACGGAGTACGCAATCGACTGGTACATCCTGCCGCGCAAATTATCCGGTCTCGAGTTGTTAGTTGGCCTTTACGTCGCCGTGCAAATTCTGCGACTCGTGTTCTCATATTTTCAGGCTTTATTGCTCAACACGGTAGGCCAGTATGTGATGTTTGACATGCGGCGCGAGCTTTACGACAAGCTACAGCACCAGGAAGTGGCCTATTATGATCGCAATCCTGTAGGGCGAATAATGACTCGTCTTACCAGCGACGTCGATTCGCTCAACGAACTCTTTACCGCCGGCGTCACCGATCTGCTTGGCGACCTCGTCATGATTGCTGCAATAGTGGGCGAGATGTTGTGGATGGACATGCGGCTGACTTTCGTTACCCTGCTGACCGTTCCGATGTTATGGGCCGCGACAACCTGGTTTCGCAAAGGCGCGCGCAAAGGCTACGACATGGTGCGAACACGCATCGCACGAATTAACGCCTTCCTGCAGGAACACTTCGCCGGTGCACAAACGGTGCAGATCTTTAACGCCGAAGTGAAGTCACTCTATAAGTTTGATGAGATCAATACCGACTACCGCAAGGCAAACCTCGATACCATCTTCTATTATGCCGTCTTCGTTCCTTTGGTTGACTTCATCGGCGCCGTAGGTGTCGCGCTAATCATCTGGTATGGCGGATATCGTGTGATGCAAAACACACCCGGACATACCGTGCTGACGCTCGGCGCGCTGGTGGCGTTCATCCAGTATTCGAGCTTTCTCTTCCAACCGATTCGCGATATTTCCGATAAGTACAATGTGCTGCAAGCTGCCGTGGTGGCATCGCACCGCATCTTCAAAACGCTCGATCTACCCATGGCCATTACTTCACCGGCGAGGCCGGCCCGCTCTGGACGAGCGGTGGGGAATATCGAATTCGAAAACGTGTGGTTTGCTTACAAAGATGACGACTGGATCCTCAAGGACGTTTCTTTCAAGGTTGCACCCGGACAGTCGATCGCTCTGGTCGGCCACACAGGCTCAGGCAAATCAACCATCACAAATCTGCTGATGCGCTTCTACGATGTGCAGCGCGGTCGAATTCTGCTGGATGGCGTCGACCTGCGTGACTGGGACTTGCAAGCGCTTCGAGAAAACTTCGCCGTGGTTCTCCAGGAGATATTTCTCTTCAGCGGCACAATAGCAGGCAACATTCGTTTGGGGCGAACGGACATCACAGAAGATCGTGTCAAATGGGCGGCGCAGGAAGTCAGCGCTGAGCCTTTCATCAATCGTCTGCGCGGTGGTTATCAGGCTGAAGTCAAAGAACGAGGCGCGGGGCTATCGGTGGGCCAGAAGCAGTTAATCTCTTTCGCGCGCTCGCTGGCCTTTGATCCGGCGATCTTGATCCTGGACGAGGCAACCAGCTCTATTGATACCGAGACTGAGCAACTGATTCAGCAGGCCATTGAGCGCGTGATGCGGAATCGCACTTCCATCGTAGTGGCCCATCGTCTTTCAACGATCCAACGCGCCGATCAAATCATTGTGCTTCATCACGGCGAAATCAGGGAACAGGGCACCCACCAGGAATTGCTGGCGCAGCATGGTCTTTATTGGAAACTCTATAAACTCCAGTACGCGGACGGAGGGAAGGCGAAACTGCCCGCTTTATCCGCTGACGAAGAAACTGCGGCCCAACCGGCAGGCCAGGTTCAATTCACTGAGTAGCTATTTCGGTTTAGAGTCCAAACGCCATCGCCCTGCGGCTTTGCCGCCTGATTTTCGGAAGGTCTATGACTGTCTATGACCTTCCGACATGACTCAACGGACTTGGGGCTATGCCCCAGATTTGGGCGCAGCCCGCGAGATTCTGAGAGGCCATGAACGGTGGGGCAGAGCCAGCCACTGCCTAGTCGTTGACCGGATTTGAATGACACCAAAAGGGGCGCGGACTTAACAAGCTGGCGTTAGTAAAGTATCTTCACACCGAACACATGTAAGCTGGCAAACGTAAAAAACAACCGTCCGCTTTACGACTGCTGAACTGCTCATCGGCATATTTGGTTACACCAAAGGAGTCTAACGAATGAAGCGTCGTATTTTGCTGCTCTTTATCCTCCTATTGTTTTCTTCAACTTCGCTGCAGGCACAGAAACGTGCGTTCACGATTGAAGACCTCTATCGAGTCAAGAATATTTCTGACCTGCACGTTTCACCCGATGGCCAAACTATAGTCTTCACTGTGACAACATCCGACCTGTCGCGTGCACGACGTAACAGCCACATCTGGGCTTTAGATATCGGGGGGAATGTTGACGGGCAGAATCCGCGCCAGTTGACTACGAGTGATAAAAGCGAGTCGTCCCCATTGTTCTCTCCCGATGGTAGGCAAATTTCCTTCATCAGCTCGAAAGACGGCAGTGCGGATCTTTACCTGATGCCGGCAGGGGGAGGCGAATGGCGCAAGCTCACCAACATCTCGACCGGAGTTTCCGATCCATTGTGGTCAGCCGACGGCAAGTGGATCGCTTTTTCGTCAGACGTCTATCCCGAATGCAATGGCGACGACGCCTGCAATAAACGCATCGCGGAACGTTGGGATTCGGGACCGCTCAAGGCCCACATGGCCGACGAGCTTCTCTATCGTCATTGGACAGCCTGGAAGGATGGGACCCGCACTCACACGTTTATTGCAAACGCTGCGACCGGAGAGACGAGAGATGTGACTCCCGGCAAATACGACGCACCGACGTTTCAACTCGGCGGACCGCTGCAATATGATTTCTCGCCCGATAGTAAGGAACTGGTCTACGTCTCCAATCACGATCCCGTTCCGGCTGCTTCGACAAACAACGACCTCTGGACCTTATCGCTCGACGACAAAGACGCAACGCCGCGCAATATTACGGCTACCAATCCGGCTTATGATGGTAGTCCCAGGTATTCTCCGGATGGAAAGTACATCGGTTATCGGATGCAACAACAGGCGGGTTACGAGTCGGACCTCTTTCGGATCGCTATCTACGAACGAGCTTCCGGCAAATCGAGTGTCCTGACTGAATCTTTCCGCAATTGGATTGACGAGTTTCGCTGGTCTAAAGATTCCAAAACAATTTATTTCCTCGGGCCGGTCGAAGGACAGAATCCTCTGTTTCGCCTCGACATTAACTCAAAAAACATCACGCAGCTTTTCGCAGACAAGACGATTGATACTTCTGAGTTTGATCCGAGTGAGCGTCATCTGATTTATATTAAGCGTTCGGTTGGAGAACCTCAGGAGATCTACAGCGCCGCGATTATTGACGGTAAAGCCGCGCAACCACGGAAGCTGTCACATTTCAATGAAGCGCTGATGAATGAAGTCGACATTCGTCCCGCTGAAACGATATGGGTCACGGGCTCGGGCGGCGCGCGTGTGCAAGTCTTCATAGTCAAGCCACACAACTTTGATCCGTCGCGCAAGTACCCTCTGATCCTGAATGTTCACGGTGGTCCGCAGTCAAACTGGGCGGATGCTTTTCGCGGCGACTGGCAGGTCTATCCGGGCGCCGGTTACATCGTGGCCTTTCCGAATCCACACGGCTCGACCGGCTTTGGTCAGGACTACACCGCGGAGATCTCAGGTGATTGGGGCGGGCGTGTCTTCGCGGACCTGATGAAGGTGACCGACACGCTGGAGCAGCTTCCTTATGTTGACCGCACGCGCATGGGCGCTATGGGCTGGTCCTACGGCGGCTACATGATGATGTGGTTCGAAGGGCACACCGATCGCTTCAAGGCGATTGCTTCGATGATGGGCATCTATGACAATCGCTCATTTCACGGCGCCACCGAAGAACTCTGGTTTCCCGAGTGGGACCTAAAGGGGAAACCCTTGGATTCACCGGAGTATGAGAGGTGGTCACCTTCAAACTCCGTCAAGAACTTCAAGACACCCACGTTGGTCATTTCCGGCGAGCGGGACTATCGGGTGCCCTACACGCAGTCGCTAAACTTCTTTACTGATCTACAGGAAATGAAGATACCTTCGCGGCTGATTATTTATTCTAACGCCGGGCACTGGCCCAGTTGGTACGAGATGGCGCTTTACTATACTGCGCACCTCGAGTGGTTCAATAAGTACCTTGGTGGCGGCCCGCCGCCATGGACCACGGAACAGTTTCTTCGCAATGCTGTTTTTGATCGCGCCACCGGCCAGCGAATAGTTGAGACCCCAGAAGAGAAGCCGAAGAACCAGCAGGGAAAACCGGATGTGAAACCTAATGCGCCATAGCGAGTGAAGTGAGAGTTTGGAAAAAGAGCGGGGGCAAGCCCGCCTTCCCGACCACGAGCTTATTGGAGTGATTTGCTATTTTTTCAGTGAAAGGCATTCAAGGCGATATTAATGAACCAAGTCAGAGCATCTCTCAGGTCGGGAAGGCGGGCTTGCCCCCGCTCTTAGAAAACCAAGCTAAGGAGGAACTATGGCGAACACCAGCACTGCGACAACGCCAACTGCACCTGAACTAACGCCACGTTCAATCGTGATCGGACTTGTCGTTGCGCTGATTATCGGTAGCGCCTATCCCTACTGTGTTCTCAAGCTCGGCTTTGGACCGAACCTTTCCGTGGTGTCGGCGTTCCTGGGATTCATGACGCTCGTGCCGCTGGTCTTCCTGCTGCGTCTCACAGATACCAATTCGCGCGAGAACAACATCGTGCAAACGATGGGCACCAGCGCGGGACAAACCGCTTTCATGTGCGTCCTGCTGGCGGCTTTCGACATGCTCAACACCAAGGGCGTGCTGAATCCGCCGATCCATCTTGGCACCGCACAGATATTTTTCTGGCTTTGCAGCGCCAGCCTGCTCGGCATCCTGCTCGCCGTTCCCATGCGCCGCCACTACATCGACGAAGAAAACCTGACTTACGCGGATGGGCTGGCTGCAGGCGAGACAATCATCGTCTTGCACGAAGGACGAGAGAAAGGTACTTCTGCCCGTCCGCTGAAAGCACTCGGTCTCGGCGCCCTGGCATCGGGTCTGCTCATGGTTCTCACCAGCTTCCTAAAACTGTTTCCTGACACCTGGTTAGTACCGGGGATGCAGGACATGAAAATCGGCATCAACTGGAGTCTGTTGTCATTCGGCTCCGGACTGCTGGTCGGCTTTCGCATCTGTTTCTCTATGGCCATCGGCACCGCCATCAGCTGGTTCATCTTGCCAAGATTTCTGCTGTCGCACGGAATGATTCCGGAACTGACGTACCCGAAAACTTTGCTTTGGGTCATGTGGCCCGCCACGGGATTGATGGTCGCCGGCGGACTGACCTCGCTGGCGTTGAAATGGAATCTTATTGTCAAGTCCTTTCAGGGTCTTAAAGGCAGCAAACTCGGCACCGAGGACAGCCCGCGTGAATTTCCCATGCAGTGGGTAGTCATGGGTTCGATCGTCATGACCGGGGTCATCTGTTTTGTCCAATACTTCAGCATGGGAATTCCCCTGTGGCTTTCATTGATTGCAATTCTGCTGTCCCTGCCGCTGATGCTCGTGGGCCTGCGCGTGTTGGGCGAAACAAACTGGGGACCGATCAGCGCGCTGTCAAACATGATGCAGGCCATCTTTGCCTTCATTGCGCCCGGCAACCTGCCAGTTAACATGTCGTCAAGCGGACTCACCGGAACCATCGCGGTAACTTCCGAAGCGCTGATGCAGGACTTCAAGGCCGGACAGTTAATCCGCTCGAACCCTCGCAGCCTGACTATAGCCCAGTTAATCGCCGCGCCCGTTGGTTCCCTGGCAACGGCGCTGGTTTATCCGATATTGCGCGACAAGTTTGGCATTGGCCCAGCGGGCTTGTCTTCGCCAATCAGCGTCAAGTGGGCTGGCTTTGCCGAACTGCTCACCAAGGGACTCAGCGCGTTGCCACCTGGCTGTCTGGTCGGTTTGGTAATAGGTATCGTGATGGGCATTGCCCTTACCTTGCTGGCTGAGAAGTACGGCGAGAATGTTCCCTCCCCGGCAGCGATTGGTATCGGGATGTTGATCAACGCATCAGTGCTGATAACTTTTATTCTTGGCGGAGTGGCGCAGTTGTTCTGGGCCAAAACGTCGCCCACGTCTGAAGGAGAGTTTCGAGTTCCGCTGGCTTCGGGGCTTATTGTCGGGGAAGCGATTCTGGCGGTGGTATTAGCGCTGTTAGCTGCGATGGGCGTGAACTTCTAGGAGAAGCTGTCCGCAGATTTCGCAGATTACACAGATTTAATAGGTTAAGAATGAAGATTACGAACTGCTTTGCTGGTTTCAAAAACTTTCTTGTTCTTATCGAATCTGTGTAATCTGCGAAATCTGCGGATGTAGATCTTAGCGCTCTCAGGCGTCTTGGCGATTCGTCTATCTCGCGAACCGTTCTCTGTATTCACCAGAGACGATGAACGACTTCACCATCTCCGCTCGTTCGAAGTTGCCGTCAAACTCGTTCAGCTTGTTCAGCCAGAAATGGAAACCGCTATCATCCGGATCGCGTCGCAGGTAGCCAAAGTATTGCATCCGCACAAACGCTTCGTTGAACTTCGCTTGCTCGAACCGTTCATTTTGCGCTACTCGGCCTAACACCTGCGCCCGGCTGAGTGTTCCGTCCGTCAAGCCACTTACCAGCGCCGCTCGCTCGCTGTCCGTGAAACTTACTCCCGTGTGGCCGATCAGTGCATCCACGTAGCCGTTGTTTGTCAGGTTGTCGTAGGCCGCATGGAACGCAGCCCGCTCCACCCAGGCATCAAGGAACTCCTGCTTGTTCGTGGCCAACTGTTGCTCCCAACCGCTGTGGCCGACTATCACATCATGCCCTACCCGCGCCGTGTCCGGCATGAACTCCGCAAACAGTGGCGCCCGCCCATAACTAGCGCGATAGAGGCCATCAACCAAACCGCCGGTCTCCTGAAACTCTATCGACAGGAAGTAGGCGGCACTGACGTTGATCGTGCGCCGCTCCACGCAGTTGAAGTCGTT
>WNGJ01009503.1_pt1 | contig 13722 bp, 16 predicted proteins | sample 5400611 | NCBI WGS metagenome assembly WNGJ01 (sample SAMN13153375, study PRJNA577476) | soil metagenome | isolation source: 40 cm soil or saprolite under Garry oak tree replicate 1 | place: USA:California | collected 2016-06-15 | reverse complement strand
ATTGTTCCATCAATGCCGGTACACCCAAAAAATTACACCACCGGATCGCCATCCGATCTCTTTCACGGTGCGCTTCCATATCCTTTGCCGTGACCTTTGAAACAAGAGCGGCGGGCGGAATATTTTTACTGTCGAATCTCAATTCCCAGAAACCCGAAAGGTCCGCCGTTGATGTTTTGGTTTGTGCCAGTAAGCTGCCCAACAGGATGATCCCCAATACGTTCATCATCGTTGCACCGGAGGGACAATCGACTGTCGTTGCAAGGGATCGCTCGAATCACACCATTCTTCCAGGGCGTAGGTATCCGGAGGATCCTTGTAATAGATGTACTCGTAGGTGTGGGGCTTCGTGTAGATGCGTTCAAAGCCGGATGAGGTCTTCCATCCATATAGATATGCCGCGTCCCGGGCATTTCAGGAATGATGAGGATTTCATCGGACGTTTGCACGATATCGATCGCTGCCGAGTGCCCCATCATGAAAGGCATGCCGCCGCCGCATCGGCCGGTTGTCACAACATAGGGTTCTCCCGGCCTGTGCGGAGCCTCATCGATTGCTGCGGAATTTAGAGGCGCGTCAGGTCCCTGCAGGCCCGGTACAAGAACAGCTTTCGGAATCTTCGCATCGATACCGCCGAAGCTCCCGGATCCCGAGTCGTCTCTGCGCTCCCAGAAACCCGTCAGGTCCGGCACTGATTGTGCGCAGGCGAGTCCGTCGAGGATAACGGACGCCGCAACTGCCAGAATTAGTCTTCGCATGACTCGATCTAGAAGATCAGCTTCAGCGCGAATTGGATATCGCGCGGCGTATAGAATGCGTTGGTCCCCGTAATCCGCCCGAAATTTCCTGCGTTGGTTGGAACGCCGTTATTGTCGAAGGTAGTAATCACATTGTTGGGCATTCCGAACAACGGAGTGTTCGTGATGTTGAAGGCTTCAGCCCGGAACTGCAGCTTGATGTCCTCAGTAATTCCGAAGTTCTTGAAGACCGACAAGTCCAGTCGCTTATTGGAAGGCATGTTGAAAGCATTGTGGCCTTCATTTCCGGCGGTGCCGAAGGGTTGACGCCGGAACTGGCTGATATCGATCCATTGGTTGATGTTTCGAGTGAAGGGCTGGGCAGCAAGGCGATTGGGACGATCCTGTGTAATCCCAATGGAATTCTGCTGAGCAGTGCCGTCGAGTACGGTGAACGGCTGTCCTGTCCCGTACGAGTAGATAGCATTAATCTGCCACCCTTTGACGACCTGTCCGCGGGCGCCGTTCAGGGACTTGCCAAAAGGCAGCTCGTAATTTGCAGTAAAGTTGAAACGGTGCTTGACCATGTAGTCGCTCGGACCGTAGTCGCGACCGAAGTCATTTAACACTTGGGCACAGCCGACGCACGCGCCGCCGGGACTTCCAACATCAGACAGCGCGCTGGAGAATGTGTAGTTGGAAGCCACGGTAAGCCCGGCACTGTAGCGCCGCTGGAATGTCACCTGAAGAGCGTTGTAGTTGCTGATACCATCGGTAGCCAGCAACTGGATGGAGTTCACAAAGGGTAATTGAGCATTGTATGGCTGGCATGGGCTGGGAAACGCCACAACCGTCGTTACGCCGCAGCCGCCAGGTCCAACCGGCGGCAGGTTGGTATTGAAGTTCGGAATGGTCCTGCCGAGATGACGTACGGGTTCGCCAACGTATCCAACACCCAGAACGTTACCGGCGAATTCTTTCTCGAGCATGAGGTTGAACATGTACACAAGGGTGTAACGGTAGTCGAGCTTCGTGCCGGCGTTCACCGAGAAACCGCCAACCGGCTGAGTCGCGCCACAGGCTGCAACCAGACAGGTCGGATTTGCAGTCGGATTAGGAACCGAACCGCTCAATTTCAGGGTTGGCGTGTTCGGCGTTTGATTAATTGTGTATGTCGCCACAAGTGGCGCGTTCTTCAAGTTCGCCGGAGAAGCAACGTTGTTCGGCCAATAACTGGTTCCGAACCCTCCACGCAGTACCATGTCATGACCGAGCGTCGCAGCAAAGCCGACTCGAGGCTGCACGTTGCCGTATTGAGTATTGATATTCACGGTATTACTCACACCGTTGACGCCTGCAACCTGAATCCGCCCGCTCGCGAGTGTCGCCGGGTCCGTTGGATCGAAGTTCGAGAGCGCGTTGTGCTTCTCTGTAAAGGGAGTGAAGATGTCATACCGGAGCCCCAGATTCAGTGTCAGCCAACGATTAGAATTCGCTGATCTCCGAGCTGCGGTATTGGGGAGCCACCAGCGCCATGTTGCGGGTAGCCTGATTGTAATAACCGGTGAGCAGGGAAGCGAATGCATTACCGCCCGATCCTGCTGCCGTACCTGTCGAATTGGTCTGTAGCGCGTTGATGAAGAAGTTACCCTTGAATAGGACCTGGAACGTGCTCCAGTTGCGGCGCAGGAGGTTCGCTCCAAACTTGACGTTATGAGCGCCTTTCGTCCAAGTCACGGATCCAGCGTACTGGTAATTGGTGTCCCAGTATGCGGTCGGAAGTGCAAAACCATCGCCTAAAGCCGCGTAGCCGCCGCTTTGGAACTGGAGCAGCGCCAGACCGCTGGTTCCCTGCAGACCTGTGTTGATTCCTGAAGGTCCGCCGAAAGCTGTGTTCGCGTTAATGCCGATGTTGGCGCTTTCGGAATCGGTAACGTACCGCGAGAGTTGACCATTGAGCTGCAGGAGCAGCGTTGGACTGAAAATGTGAATGTGACTCAGAGCGAGGCTCTGCTGCCGCTGGTATGCCGTGCCGGGAAAATTCTGATTATTGAGAGAACTTGGCGCCGGGATGGTCACCCCTGCCACGGTGGCTGGCGGTACGTATCCGGGAGAATTCGTGTCGGTATTATTGATCGAGTATCGGGCAAAGAAGTTGTTCCTGTCGTTGAAGTGGTGGTCGATCCGCAAATCCGCCGTGTGCGCAAATTGCGTCTGCGAGGGACTGGAGATGAACTGGCAAGTTACTGTGCACGCCGAGGCGGGCAGCGTCGGATATAGAGCCGCGTAGTTACGTCCAACGGGATCAATGTCGGAAAGCGGAATAATGTTGTTCGGATAAGGCTGGTGCGTAACCGGGTTGTAAATTTGCGTCGTGGTGTCTGAGAAATTTCCCATCTGCTGCACACCGTTGCAGACGGCGCGGCCCAACTGACAGGCTGTTGGAATGGTGGCCGAGAATGTATTGCCTTTGATTTTGCGGAACGCTTCGTAATCGGCGAAGAAGAACGTCTTGTCTTTCTGGATTGGACCTCCGAGGCTGCCTCCGAACTGGTTTTGCCGGAACTTCGGTTTTACTCCTGCCAAAGGATTGCCGGGCTGAGGCACATTGAACACGTCCTTCGCGTCGAGTTTGTCGTTGCGTAGAAACTCAAAGAGCGTTCCATGAAACGCGTTCGTTCCCGATTTCGTGATCAGGTTGATCACAGCGCCGCCGGCCCGCCCGACTTCCGCCGAGTACATATTGCTGTCGACCTTGATTTCCTGCAGAGCGTCGATCGAAGGTTTGACAATGATTGTGGCGATAGCGCGCTCATTGTTGTCCATGCCGTCCAGCAGGAAATTGTTCGCTGAATCTGTCTGCCCATTTGCGGAGACCGTGGATGTCTGACGCCGGTCGTCGGGTCGATTGCCTCCCCCAAGCGAGCTCTGGACCGACGGGGTCGCGCCTGGCGCGAATTGCACGAGTGTAACGAAGTTGCGTCCACTGACCGGCAAATCGGCAACGGCTTGAATGGTCACGCCTATAGTCGAGCTGTCGGTCTGAAGCGGAGTGGTTTCGGCTGCGACTTCGATCGACTGGGAGACTTCTCCAACCTGCATCTGCGCATCTACGCGCGCGCGATCGCCGGTCGCAAGAGTAACGCGCGTCGTGTATGTCCGGAATCCGCCCAATTCGATCTTGACCGAATACGCGCCGATCGGGAGGAGGTTGAAAACGTAGTCACCGGTCTCGCTGGTGATCGTCGTGCGGAGAGCGTTTGTTCCAACATTCTCCGCCGTAACCATCACTCCCGGCAGCACGGCTCCGCTCGAGTCGGTGACCCGGCCTAGAAGATCGGCCGTCCCTTGCGCCAGCGCGGTCCCGCCGCACAAGACGAACGCACACAAAACGACCAGGAATGTCCCACGTTCAAAACACCTCGTTCCCCGTTCCAGCACGCTTGAAATCCTCGACACGCGACCCTCCTTCTGTTTATCAGACTAGCTATGTTCTGCGAAAACGATCATGGCCAGCACCAGTGGTGTAATCGTTTACATGAAATGGGCGGGATCGTAACACAAGATGAAAACATGAGCAAGCACGACGCGCACGAATTTCAATTGGATCAAATCGGGATTACCCGGCGGTCGTTGAGTAAATTATTCATTTTGTTTATTACCTCGGATACCTCGGCTATGCTTGCCGTTATGACTCCCCAGTCCAAACAAGTAGTGCTGCTGTTCGCATGCGTGCTCCTTGTCTTGACGACCGCCTCATTCTCATTTGCTCAAGACAGCAGTCGCCCTGCGGGAACCATTCCGATCCCTGACGCCATGCGCCGCTTTCTCGACCGCAATCCCGTATACCATGTGTTGACTTTGGACGATGTGAGCAAATTCTGGCGAGTAGAGTTTGAAGGAGGACAGAACAAGCACAAGCTGCAATCTATCGCCATTGGGGACGCCAATCGTGACGGTGTCGCGGATGTGTGCGCAGTGCTCGTGTCAACTTCCCGAAAGTACGGCGTAGCGTGCTTTCAAGGCCGGGACGAGCCGGTGTGGGTCAGGAAGGATGAATCGGAAGAAATTCTCGGTGTAGCCGTCAATACCGGCGTGGTCACGCCTTTCTTTTGCTATTCGTGCGATGCTAATCATCCATTCCGATGGAGCGGCGCGGCATATGAACTTGGCATACGCCTTCCTGGAGAAGGTGCATGTATTAACCCAGGGTCGGTGGTTCTGGCCCGTCCCGAGACTGAAGCACCCGTTGTATTCACAGCGAGCAATGGATTTGGATATGTAAAAGTACTTTCCCTCGGACCAAAGGCCAAAAAAAACACACGCTGGCATAACGTGCTCCTCCTTGACGGCGATGGGAAGCCGCTAATACCCTCGATCACCGGGTGGCTCGACAGCAGCTCCTTCTTTAATGATATTGGCTGCTAAGAGACCGGCCAATGTGCTCTTGATGTAAATCACGGTCGCGTGCTCTGCTCTATTTTAGCGGCCTGGAGACATCATGGACCTGCTCATCTATGGACCGGCTATCTTCGCCGGTATCATCGGCAGCCGATACCTCAATCGGCTGGCCAACTTCTGCTTGATGGTGGCGGTCTTTCAACTCGATCTAGCGATCCTGGTCTCCGTCATGAGCGGTGAGTTGCGCCTCCGGCTGCTCATGCCGTACACAGTCGTCGCAATAATTCCGGCAATGGCGGGCATCATCGGCGGCAAATATTTGGGCAATGTCGGCAACGCCTGCGTCGTCACCGGGGTCTGCTACGTCGGCACTGTACTGCTAGCCCTCTACGTGACTGGAAGGTTGTTGCTAGTGCCTCCTCTTGGCGTTCTATTCATATCGGCGGGAAGCCTGGTTCCGCCGCTGGTCTTCATTTTGGTCGCGATAGTGGCCTATCGGCTCCGGCAACGCCTCGCCTAAAAAGAAAGCCTCTGTTGGGCAACAGGGGCGGGTCCAACAGTGAGGTGAATGTAAGCGGGCAAGACTTCATTACGAAATCTAGTCCATTCCAACCTCTCTCGTGGCATCGGATTCAATTACAGCCGTCGCCCTCCGTTAAAGGTCTAGCCCTGTCGCGCCGATAAGTGGAATAGGGCAGAATCTGCGCCTTCTGCGGAGTGACAAACCCCTGGCCACCGGATTGGTGAGCGGGATGGAAAGATTATCAGGTGGAGAAAGGAGTCCATGTCTAGTTTGACGCTGGCATGCGTGTCGGGCCTGAAACCGGAATACGTTGCCCGCACCGCGACCGAGTTATCCGAGGAGGCACACCGGATCGAAACTCTGCTCCGGTCGGTGGAGTACAGCCTCGCTGACCCGAATACATCTTTGGGCGAAGGAGTGCGGCTTGCGAATTGGAGCAAGCAACTCGAAGCCTACCTAGAAGGAGTCCGCTTCGCTCTTGGTGAAAGGGGAAGCTCCTATACGCCAAGCAGCGTAGAACGCCGTGAAAGAAACCAGTAACATCGATTGGTGGACAGTGTTCGTAGTCCTTGCATGGGCCGCGATTACCCTACCATTCGTCCTGCTCGCGATGAGGTGATATGGCGAGATTGAAATTTGGCGATCAGGTTCGCGTGCTGCGTAACACGGCACGCAAAGGACAAATTGGGACGATTATCGATGTTGTGGCCCATGTGACCAATGACGACCGCTTTCAGTGCTACGTCGTGCGATTCGATACGGCCAAGGGTCCCGTGTCGGAGTATTACCTTCGGCATGAGTTGTACATTCCTCTCAGCATGAAGCAAGCACGATGACAAGCAGATGAATGGCGCGGCGGCGGTAGGACAAGCTGCGGGTGCCTTTTTCAGTTCGCACTCCCGGCTCATCAGCGCCAGGCGTTGACGCGCACCTGAAGCCTTGCCGCGATCAAGAACATCGTATCCCCCGCAATCATGGGGAGGGACCCTCGGTATCAAGCGCGTCGCAGAGCCTTGACGATTGCGGTTATCGTATTCCAATTGCGCGTTGTACACGGGATACCGAGGAGTTTCTCCACCTGGCCGAGGTAACCGATTGCCTTCATCTGCCGTTTGTAGAGACCGAACAGGAATCGACCTCGGCAGCCCCTGATTCTCAAGACCCATTCGCCGTTCGTAGGAAATTTCTTAGGAATCGGAGGCAGCCCGGCAAGAGTTTTCGATAAAACGCTGACAAAACGCACAACGTCCGGACGTGAAGGCTCCCCCGCAAAAGGATCATCAGCCGCAAAGCCGGCGACGACCCGGCCTTCGCACATCATCACTTCTGTTGAAAACGCCAGCCGATTCAGCAATTCGCGGCGAAACTTCTCCTGAGACACTGCCTTACGCACGACAAACGTTCCCGCCGCGCCAATATTGACGACCTCGTACTCGCTGAGTTCTTTGGCGAGAATACTCGGTCGAAATCTGTTATGACCGCCGACGTTACCAGCTCTGAGAAAGACTACCAATGCCATGCAGAGGCTCGCAGCAAACTGTTGTAGGCTGGCATTGTCTCACGGCGATCGACATTTGGGGATCACTCCCGAGAAGTCGGCAAACAGGACTTGTGGAAAATTGGCCGCATTACGGATGCCGGTATTACCATAAGTACGCCGGAATAGGCTTAAGGAAGAACTTCTAATGAGTAAGTACGTGCCACCTATCGAGCAACTCGTTACCGAAATAGTTGTGAGAGATATAAAGCGGTCTACCGACTTCTACCGCCGTTTGGGGTTCGAACTTCTCCGAGACGGCGGTGACTTCGTGGAATTGACCTGGGAAGATCATCGTCTCTTTCTGGCCGAGATCTCAGCATTCCCTGAGATCGGGGAAATTGAGCTTCCGGCGCCTCCGAAGTTTCCGCTCGCGAATGTTCGCGTCATGGTTCCCAACGTGGATGACCGCTGGAGAATGGCTAACGAAATCGGTGCACAGATCGTGGTGCCAGTTGGCGATCGGTATTACGGCCTGCGCGACTTCACCTTGGCTGACCCGGACGGATTTGGTATTCGCTTCGCAAGTATGTCGCAGAGCTAGAACTGTCCCGCTGAAAGGCGCCGTCAACGTAGCATTCGTCGTGTCGAGGCTGCATACAAATTGCGCCATGGCCATCTTCCGATAGAATGCATCCCGCGCGCGGTCTAGCGCAGCCGGTGCGATCGCGACCGGAATACGGAGTACGGCTTGGGCAATAGAGCCGTGCGATTCCAACAAAACGTCGATGAGCTCGTTCGGGGATCCGAGTTCCGGAGGAACCAGAGCTTCAACAATTCTCGCCAACCACTTTGGCGGTCTTAGATCCGTTTCGCTTCGCGTGGGTCTTTCTGAGTTTTCTCGGCCGGCATCGATTTGCATAGAGGGCTCCTTCACTAGTTTTTTGCCAGCTAACCTGCTGTTCCGACGATCGTGCCTGTAAGAGGAGTCACCTCGGTCACGCCCTCGCCTCAGCCGGACACGCACATAGTGAGCGTGCGTCCGGAAGGCACGACCGACACCGCGACTGGAGCCGACCGGTCGCTCACCTAAACTGAAAAAAGACCCCGCTACTCATGAGACACGCGAGAGGGGTCGAAAAATACATCTTTCGTGAAACTTTTGAAGAAAGTTGTTGCTTTTGGAGTGACGCGGGCGGTCGACCCTCGCGCTTGGCCATGGGGCCGCCGGAGTGTGGAGGGATTGCCGGAAAACGACGCCAGTTCGGCGGCAACGAAGAAATCGCATTTGCTGACGAGCAAAAGTGAAATGCTCACGAGCAAATCGCTTTTGTTGACGAGCAAAAGCGAATGCTTGCGGCCATGTAACAACGGATCGCCTGCACGCAGAACAGAACTCCAGTTGGCGTGTAGTCGCATCTCGGACACTTAATTCGAACCGATTGTCCGGCAAAGTGAAGGGTAGCCCGTGACACGACCACTTGAGGTGATCGATGTTCTCGTATGCTGTCGCTTACTGGCCGTCAACGCAGTCGAGCCGAGCCTTGCGTCTGCAATCAACCAACTGATCTCAAATCCTAAGCTTTCCGCGCCTCTCATTGCGGTCGTCGACATGCCCACAATGCGGATTCGGAGGTATTGGCCTGGCGAGTCTCGACTGGGCCGACTTGCCATGGATTTTGCTTCTTCAGTTTCCGTTCCGCTGTCAGCGGTGCCGCCTGAGATTTCGCGATTGGTTCTGGAAAGTCTGATGCACTTCCAAATCGCGGCGATGTTGGGGGACAAACGGCAAGACGCCGTGCAGGTGTTGGAGTCCGCACTGGCCCGTCGCGGTTCGGATCGAAAGTCCGCAAGTACTTTGTTTTTGGTGGAGGCCTTTCACTACTGCCATCTTCCCAAGATGGCAGTAATCGATTTGGTCCGCGTCTTTCGCATTGAGACGTAATCCCTTACAGCCCAGCTGCATATCGCATTTCCAAACCAACTCCGTTCGACCCCCGCTGGACGTAAACGGCAATCCCCGCTGGCAGTAGTCCGCTGGCAGTAGTGAAGGTCATTTTTCCCGGGTTCCGTTCATGGGGTTTTAGGGATCCGTATATATAAGGATGTCAGACGAATCAGGGACGGTGTTTCTGCAGGCAACATTCGGCCCAACCACTGGAGAGCGATTTCGTCGACACCGGCAATGCGCCGAAACCAGGCCCGCTCACCGAGCAAAATATTGCCGCGTCCCTGAAGATAAAGCGACCTTCCGTTTCGAGCGTCCGCTCTTAGGCCGGTCCAGCTTGCCGCGATAGAGACGTTGCATCACGTCGACGTGATCGTCCGCTACATGCTTCCACTGCAGGGCCAGGATCTCACCGGGGCGCATGCCGGAAAACAGAGCCAGCCGCACGATCAGTTGTTCGCGAAGATCCAGTACCGCCAGAAGGACGCGCACGTCCTGGGCCGACAGAACCCGGCGTGACGGTGGGGAGGCGATGCGCGGTGTGAATAACGTGTCGGCCGGATTGATGGTTAATACGCGATCTTGTGTGGCCAGGCGGAAGATGGCCCGCAAATCCGAACGCAAATGATCGACCAGACTGAAGGAAAGACCCTTCCGCCGCCTTCTGTTCCAAATACTTTATGAGAAGACTCGATCGTTTGTTCTCCAAATGCAACATTCAACCGGCGCGAAGATTTGGCGACGCATATCGCGCCCGCTTTTCCCCGGAAATTGCCCCTCCACTATGTATATACACAGTTAGGCCGTCTGCCGTTCATGTACTGAAAACACAACGAATTGGTGGATTTTGGGAGTTTCAGCCTCTCGCGCTACCGACCGTCGCCATAGCCGACCCCTTTCTTGGCGTGAATCTTCCTGTAAGTCCAACCGATACCGAGCTTACCAGCGGACGCACTGGCCGGCGCGGGGGCCACAAAAACTTTCCATTCCTCCTTGGTCTTTCTCGCATCTTCGGGGATACTGAGAAGGATCACCCCTCTCCGCAACACCCGCCGGTAGCCCTCCCGCGTCGGCCCCAAGGCTCGACTCGGAGTGCACGCCGAGACCACAAAATCCAATCGATCTGAATGGAGCCCAATTATGCCTAAATCAAAGGTCAAAAAAACCGCGCCTCGCGCCGGCACTTTCGCGACGAGACGCCGCGACATCAACCGCCGCGTCCAGGAGATGATCCTGGCCACCCTGACGCCGCATCAGCGGGAATTGCTTCGGCAAACGCGAGGCAATCCGCACCTAGCGTTTCATCTCCGGCGCCACATCGAGGCACTGCTCGCCGCCGAGCAAGCCCTCGAATCCCTTGGGCTCCTGGACCCATCGACAACACTCGAAGCAGTCAGCTTCCCTGAAGCCATTTTCTTTCAGAACGCTTTCAAAAAACTCCGTGATCGACAAGACTGGCCTCCACGGTTTGTACGAATGCAAATGGAGTGGACGCTCGACTCTGCACGAATCCCACTGACGACGGCTCTTGAAGAGGGACTTGGGTTGTAGTTGGTATCGAGTACGGGACCGGTTGAAGTATTAGTGATCGACAGCGTGCACAAGCCTTCGGAGAATTAGCCAACGAGGTGATTGAAATATGTGCCGAAAAGCCAGCGGACAGCGCGGCAGTCCGGAGCGGCTTGGCCGTCGAATGGAAGCCAAGCTCGTCTAGTTGATCTCCGAGCGGAAGAAGGCACTCATCTCACTCGTCGCAGTACGTGACGATATTGGTCGTGCAGGGTTATACAGCGCATGTTACCCGGACGCTGAGCGTGCAATTCGAGGTGGGCAATGTCCGTCTTGGGACGATGTACACAAGCAGATAGAAAATTCCTGGCGGTCCCACCGGAGAGGTATGCCATGACTTGCCGCGTCTGGCGGTCACACCGGCGCGGGCAACTTCACATGGATCGGCTCGTGATTTTCCTGGATGTGGATCTTGCTGCCAGTCGTGTTAGTGACAAAACTCGCGCACCGGACTTGGTGAAAGTTCGTATGGTTGCAGACGATGAGGTGCATGCCTGCAAGATGCGCGCCGATGTTGCTTCCTTCAAACCAATACGATCCCATATTTGCGGGCACACAAAGAAATTTCCACGGGTGCTGGCTCGACTGGATTCTCTCAACAACGGCGCGACTGAATACGGCAAAGTCAATGTCCATGCAGAGCAACACACCGACGCACAGGTCATCAAACTCGTACACTGGCCACGCTTGCGGCAAAAGGCCGCTTCCTTTCGTCCTCCCATCCGTCCCAATCTTGCGGTAATCAATCCGATTTGCCCCGGCGTGCCACAGAGCTGCGCGAATCCGACCGCCCTCATCCACACCGCCCACGATGGCGGCATGCGGATGACGCGCAGCGGCAAAGTGAATCTGGTCCCACGAGATGCCTTCAGGAAAGACGATCAGATCCGGCGAGTCGGCGGGGATTTCATCGGCTCTCAAAACCACCGATATGGCTACACTCATGGCGGCTTTTGGGGATGCCAAATCGCCGACATTAAATTCGGGGACGCGCTGCATGTCTGGTCCCGTCTTTGCCATCCGAGTCCCTCCGCGTCTTCAGGAAGTAATCCCCCCTACTATAAAAGACGTAAAATCGAGCGGCCAACACGCAAAAAATCGTCGGCGCAAGGTCGGAATGCGAGTGCGCATGACCGGCGTGGGCAGAGAGTATGTGTGGGGCCGGATCGGGACCATGACGAGCGTATACCGCCTTTCGGCATCCTTGGAGTCGTGCAGCGGAGTCGTGCAGCGACTCCAACCGATACGTTCGTCTGTTTCATCGAAGGCGCAGATGCCGTCTTGTACGACTTTGAATTAGAGATGGTTTCTCCGCCGGTGTGAAAGAGGCGAGGCGATAGATTGGCACGGCTCGGAGGCTTTGGACTAATCCGAGACCTTGCAGCAACAGGTGTCTATGTACGTCTTCGCCAGTGGGCAATACAGCTTGCCATCTTTCAATTGGCAACAGCAGGCGTCGATCTTTTTGCCGTGAGAGTGCAGATCAAACCGGACTCCGATAAGTGCGCGGAGCTGGCGGACGCCGCCAATAAAAGCCAGCCCGCGATGGTCCTAATCAACTGCATATTTCGCGCCTCCTGATTTCAAACAGAATATCCATCCGGTTGAAAGCTGATGTCAAGCATGCTGCCACTGAGCGGAAGTCATCGTGTCTTCGGTGAATGCACGTTTGAGTGCGGCGAGTTTGTCGGGAGGATAGGCGGCGTGTCATTAAGGAGGAGTTTATCAAGATGCTGACAGTAGGCCGATGTCTTTAACCGTGCGTGCTAGAATTTCGCGTCCATATTACAAGGAGACATACATGCCCAATAGACAGAGACTGCTCGAACTGGCTTTGAAGGGACTCGAAGCGGAACGGGCGACAATTGATGACGAAATCCTGAATCGGTCTGCTACCGCACAAACCGCCATCGCAGGAAGCTCAACGCCACCCCAGAAAAGGAGAATGAGCGCGGCGGCGAGAAAGAAAATCTCAGAAGCCATGAAGCGGAGGTATGCGGAACTTAATTCCGGCAAACGACAAAATGCGAGTAGCCGTCTGACTGCGGCTGGCCGAAAACGGCTCTCTGATCTGATGAAGAAACGTTGGGCGGAGAAACGCAAGGAAAAATCGAGATAGAGCAAGTTAGGGCCGGGAGATTAATTCGCCTCGACCGGCAGCGATGTGGGCGAGGGCGCGGAAACCGCGATCTGCTGGTGTGCCGGACGGGTTCTGGAACAACATCCATGTTCCCGCCCGGCGCGGTGCAACCACCAAAGAGAGGGAAGGTGGCGCCATTCGTATCTATGTGGCTGCTTGAAAGTTTTCGCAATGAGCCAAAGGTGCTACCGAAAACGCCCCCTCACAATGTTTCGTGAAACATCCACATCGTCTCTGTAGCTGTTTCGAGCCAATAAAATATTTTAATATTTATAAAGATTTAACCGAGTCGCGTCGATAAGTATGTTGTGCGCACCGCTGCGGAGTTGTCCGAGGAAGAACGTCGGGTTGCAAGTCTGATCCGCTTGGTGGATCAAAGTCTTGCCAATCCGAACACATCTTTAGGCGAAGGGCTGCGCCTCGCGAGTTGGATGAAACAACTCGAAGCCTACTTGGAAGGAATCCGCTTTGCACTTGGTGAAAGGGTAGGATCGTATGTGCCGGAAGGACCCAGCAGTGGAGAAGGCAATGAAAGAAATCAGTAAAGGTTGGTGGACAGCATTGTTGATCTTTGCATGGGCCGCGATTGCCCTGCCATTCGCTCTGCCCCTCGTCCTCGCCATCCGTTAAGTCGGCGGACTGCCGCATGTTCGGTGAAGGCTTTCTTGAGGCGTTGGAGTTTTTCTGTGGAGAGCCGGGCGATCGTTAACGCGTGCGGAGGGAAGTGCTGCAAATAGCTCTTCGCTCGACTTCTCGATCGAGCAGGATCGGGAATACTGAAACCAGACGCAACCGCAGTCCTCACAAAATCGCATTTGCAACACATCCCCTCCCGGCTGGCGTGTTTCGTCGGTGTCTGCTCACTGGCAGATGGTCCTTCGTGAGCGGCCGGCCTCCCGCCGGTCGCTTCAGCAATGGACAAGCTGC
>WNGJ01006448.1_pt1 | contig 13722 bp, 8 predicted proteins | sample 5400611 | NCBI WGS metagenome assembly WNGJ01 (sample SAMN13153375, study PRJNA577476) | soil metagenome | isolation source: 40 cm soil or saprolite under Garry oak tree replicate 1 | place: USA:California | collected 2016-06-15 | reverse complement strand
TGAATTGCGGCCCTTGTATCGAAAACTCATCAGTACTGATATAGATGTTGAACTGGTCTATACCGAGACGCGTCTGATCGCCAAAACAAGGGCATCCTGGGCCATTGTGATCAGTAGCATCAATACGATAGGTTGTCCAGGGCGTGGTCGGATCGCCAGAGGTGTTTACTGACAGGTCTAAACGTCCAACTGTGAATTTGCTGTTAAGAAAGAGGACGATGGCGAACCAGGTATTGGTTGACTTATCAAAATAGCAACGTGGATCGCTCGTAAACTGCTTGAAACCGTCATTAAATAGACGATTGACATTGAATGGCCCCGCAACTGTAGTCCCATCGGGGCGAAATATCCTGTAAGCTGAGTTCACCGGTTCGACAACAAAGCCATTACCAACACATAAGCCCTGGTCAGGCGGCTCGAATTCGAGGCCAAAGTTCGTCTTCTCGCTGTCAAGACTACTGGTTCCGTTGAATTTCTGAAGCAGCGAACCGCTATTCGTTGTCCCTAATTGTGAGCCTGCCGCTGACGGACTCTTGCCTGCCTGGCTATTTCCCTGGTGCAAGTGACGCACTCCCTTTGAGAATAGTGGAGTGGTCGAGTTCGAATCGTCGATAGATTTCGATGGCGTTAAAATGCCTTTCGTGGCACTGTAAGATTGCCCACCAGCAGCACGAGTGGCAGTACCATGAAAAAACAATCCATTGAGCGCGAATGCACTAACGATAGTGATCATAACAAATAGCGAGAGTAAACCTCCCACCTTTGAACGAGCAGAGAAGCGCATACATTAGCCTCGCTTTCAAAAAATACACTATGAATTATCAAAAAAAATTAGGCACCCAGTAGTTCACGTTCTATTGGATTTGATTTGAACTCCAATACAATTATCGGATGCAACCAAGGTGAAGCCAGTTATGATTCGGTTATGATTCGGTTGTAATCTAACGCGCAGGGTTGATGTTTCAGGTCGCGTTTGGGCGGGAGTGGTGTGGACGCTGGGTGGGAACGCTTCTCATTTCATCTTGCCTGACCCGTAGGGAAGCTGCGCAGTGCCTCTCGTTCTGCCTGACTGCGCAGCAGTAGATGCGCCAGCGTCGTTGGCAGAACGGGCAAGAACCAGCGTTGGCAAGACGGATAGGTGCCAGCGTCTCCCTTGGCGGAGTAACGTTTGTGTTGAACCTGCAACACTATACATTCCTGCACAGATATACTAGAATGAAACAGTTGCAAAGGCAAATCAATGAGGAACGTATGCCCAAAATCAAACTCGTCATCAGTGATCTTCATCTCGCCGATGGTCATCCCATATTCGAAGGCTTCGGCGTTTCACAACAATCTGCGTTAGAAGGTTTACTCAATGCAGCATCTATTAATGGATCATTTGGCAATGCCGAAGATGTTGAACTGATCATCAACGGGGATTGCTTTGAATTTCTGTTTATGCAACCCCACGAGAGTCAAGGCACTACCTTTCCTGCAACCGCCATGTCCAAACTAGAGAAAATGGTTGCTGCTCATCGTCCTTTCTTTAACACCCTCCAACGCTTCATCTCCCAGCCAGGAAGAAACATAACGTTTATCACCGGCAATCATGATGTCGAACTCGCTTTCGAAGGCATACAAGCACGCATTCGCGAAGCTATATGTAATGGACAAAATCTGAAAGAGCGAGTAAACCTTTGCAACGCTCGATTCTATCGACCATTGCCGGATGTCCATATTGAGCACGGCAACAACTATGATTTCTGGAATCGTATTTCTGGCCTGTGGAATGAGCAGGGACAGCCTGACTCACTCAATCCTGGCACAATCAGCCTGCCCCCTGGCACGCAGTATATTCAACGCGCCGCGTATCCCATCAACGTCCAGTATCCCTATTTTGACCATTTCGAACCGGCGATGAACCTCACGCCCCAGATAGCGTTACTCTGCCTTTTGAACCCAAAGATTGTAGTAACGACAGTTAGCCATGCTATGGAAATGCTCTCCTACTCTCGTAAGCCTTTTGCTGGCCTTTCCCTCGATGTAGAACGCAACCCCGTCAGGTTATTTGAACATGCCATGCTCGATCTCGCAGCCTTTCAAGAAGATATAGTTGCACATCACCAGGATTTCATCGAACCCTTAGGTGAGACTGCTCAAATCGATGCGATGCTAGAGTTTGCTACAATTCGTGAAGCATTGTCTCTACCGGTTGTCGAGGCTATCAAGGCCATCTACTCACCTATTGTCTACCGTATGGCAGAAAGTACAGCCAGAGGGATGCAGAATATCCTACATGATGACCCTTCAGTTCGCTGCGCTATCGCCGGACATACTCATATGCATCGTGTCGATTCAATCAACAATGGCTCACAGGTCTATTTGAATACAGGAACCTGGACAACACGTTACGCAATTCCTGAGCCAGACAAGATAAATCCTCAATTGATCGCATGGTTACGTAGACCCGATTGGAACGAAATACCTTTGCAGGATATGACACAATTTGTCTTTGCTTTCATTCATACCAATGACGATTCACCATCCAATGCTACCTTGTGTGCCTGGGAAGGCGGAGTGGACGGAACGTATCGCATCTTAACATGAAAGGAACCTTAATATATGCAGAAAAGCAGCAGCAATAATCCAACTCACTACAGTTCAGCGGAGATGGGTGCATCGGAAGCAACGTTCCGCTTGAACTATCCAGCCTTTAACAGCACGTCTCTATTAGATGAGCTTCGAGCAACCGAGTACAATCGCCTGGACGAGCAGGGTCACAACTACCTCGATTATACCGGCGGCGGACTTTATGCAGATTGCCAGCTTCGAGATCATATGGAGTTGCTCCGTAGCAACGTCTTTGGCAATCCTCATTCACTCAATCCAACTTCGCAAGCGACGACTGTGTTATGCGAACATGCACGTGCATTTGTGCTCAAATATTTTAATGCTTCACCCGACGAATACACTGTAATCTTTACTTCCAACGCCAGTAACGCCCTGAAGTTGGTTGGTGAGGCTTACCCTTTTAAGCCTGGTGGGCAATTCCTACTCCTCTTTGATAACCACAACTCGGTGAATGGCATTCGGGAGTTCGCCCGCGCAAAAGGCTCTACAGTCACTTACCTGCCTGTCATACCTCCAGAACTGCGCGTAGACGAGTCCCATCTCCTCTCGTTCCTCGAGTTGTCTGGAGATGGTGATCATCACCTGTTCGCCTACCCGGCCCAATCAAATTTCACAGGAGTTCAGCATCCATTTGAGTGGATAGAGACAGCCCATACCAGAGGTTGGGATGTACTTGTGGACTGTGCTGCATTTGTCCCGACAAATCGTCTGGATCTGAGCAAATGGCACCCCGATTTCGTGCCTATCTCGTTTTATAAAATGTTTGGCTATCCAACTGGTGCAGGCTGCTTGCTAGCACGCAAATCCGCTCTAGCTAAACTACAACGTCCCTGGTTTGCCGGTGGCACAATCTGGGGCATTTCTGTGCAAGGCGATGGGCATGTAATGCTTGAAGATGGAGAGGCGTTCGAAGATGGTACGATTAACTACCTTGTCCTTCCCGCGATCGAAATTGGCCTAAAATACATCGATTCTATTGGCATAGAGATCATACATGAACGTGTTATGTGCCTGACAAATTGGCTACTTGACAACCTGCTAGCCACTCGCCATAGCAACGGAACATCGTTGGTTCAAGTCTATGGTCCGCAAGACTGTCACCTGCGTGGAGGGACCATCGCGCTCAACTTCCTTAACCCTGATGGCTCCATCGTCGATGAACGCGTAGTCGAACAGAGAGCCAGCAAACAACTTCTCTCACTACGCACTGGCTGTTTTTGCAACCCTGGTGCAGGTGAAGTCGCATTCCATCTCTCAAAAGAAAAACTACAGGGCATCTTCAAAGGCGAAGGCAAAGCAATACTGCCAAAGCTCTACCGGGGTCAAGAGGGCATAACTTGGGATCAGTTCCTCGCCAACCTTGGCATGCAAAGCGGTGGCGCGGTGCGTGTCTCACTCGGCATCGCAACAAATTTCGCCGATATATACCGCTTCATGCAGTTCGCAGAAAGCTTCCTCGACACCTTTTCAACCGAAAGCAATTTACAACCTAGAGTACACTGTTGATAGGAGGAGTAATAATCTCTAAGATGTTGTATAATAACATCATGGAGGTTACATAATATGGAATTGGTTCGCAAGCAAACCTACATTACTCCGGCTCAAGACAGAGCAGTGAAACGACTTGCTCAACAGCAAGGTACTACAGAAGCAGAGATACTGCGTAAGGCGCTAGACTTGTTACTTGCCAGGGAAGGCATTGGAGAAAATGAGGATCCCTTTAATGACCTGATTGGTCTTTTCGCAGGGCCTGCCGAGGTAGATCATGACGACATCTATCGCTGATATCAAGCGTGTGTTCATTGATACCTCCGCCTGGATCGATCTTATGAATAGCAATGAACGCCATCATACTGCTGCTGTCTCATTTCATAAAAGCCTGAACCCTATGACTCTTCGTATCACCACCTGGGGGATTGTGTCCGAGACGTTTACCTGGATCCGTTATCATATTGGCTATCGGGAAGCTTCACGATGGCTTACCTTGAAGGATTCTCTGGAAGATCAAGGCTTTCTTCAAGTAGTGTGCCCAGACCACCAGATGGAAATTGGGGTTCGAAAGGTTATTAGCCGCTTTCATGATCAGCAACTCTCCTATGTAGATGCTTTCTCTCTTGCATTAATCCAGTCCCGCCCAGACATCGACGCGGTCTTTGCTTTCGATCATCATATGACCCTGGCCGGTATTCCTGTTCTGCCAGGTTTCCTTGACCGAAGTAGACGTTAGAAAGTCTGCCCTTTCTGCTAAAATTCGGGACTAGAGGTAATCGTTACTGACCCGCTAACTTTCCAAGGAATTCTGTTATGAATGGACCAACTGCTAACGCTCTATTACGTGAACTTTTGACAAAACAACAAGTGAATGACTTGGATTTATGATTACAATCCATTACAAATCCGTTAGTTCGAAAAACCGTGCCCAGTGCACATAATATATAGACATAAACCCAACATCGTGCTAGACTGCTCATACAGATATTACTGGGACGAAGGTTCCAATGAGAGCTACTAAAGATCAGGTAAGACATGTCAGAACAACAAACCAAACGTCAAACACTCGTACTGATAGATGGACACGCAATCATACACCGCGCTTTCCACGCTGTACCAGAAGACCTGGCCACAAGCAAAGGAGAAGTAGTCAACGCAACTTTCGGCTTCACCTCTATACTTATTAAAGCACTGACAGAAATCAAACCCGACTATATCGCTGTCACCTTTGATAGACCCTCTCCGACCTTCCGCCATGAACATTACGTTGAGTATAAAGCGCATCGACCAACCCTCCCAGAAAACATGAGACCCCAATTTGGTCGCATCCGCGAGGTGGTAGAGGCTTTCGGCATTCCTATCTACGAAAAAGATGGCTTCGAGGCTGATGATGTGCTGGGAACCCTTTCCGTTCAAGCCACCCAACAGGGTGTTGATACCATCATCTTTACAGGCGACATGGACACGCTACAACTCGTCAACGAGCATGTGCATGCCCTGATCGCAAAACGCGGCATCAGCGAAGCAACAGAATACGATGAGGCAGCGGTCATCAATCGCTACGGCCTGCCTCCCAACAAGTTACCTGACTTTAAAGGCCTGGTTGGGGATAAATCTGACAATATCCCTGGTGTTCCTGGCATTGGCGAGAAGACCGCCAGCAAGCTACTCACCGAGTATGGTGATCTTGAGGGTGTTCTTGCCCATAGAGATGAGCTAACGCCCAAAGAGCAACGCTTGCTGCGCGAAATAGGCGATCAAGCTCGTCAGAGTAAATATCTTGCAACCATTGTGTTGGACGCACCGGTCAAACTTGATCTGGAAGCCTGTCGCGCTGGCCAAATCAACCGCGATAAACTAATAGCCCTCTTTCGCGAACTTGAATTTCGTACCCTGGTTGATAAGATTCCTGGCGGGACTAGCGATACTTCGTCAGCGCCTGTAATAGAGAAGAAGAAACCAGAACCAGTAGAACAGCAGGATGAAGAATTGTTGCTGGCTCCGCCTGTCGGGGTAGTTTCCATCATGTCACCTCCAGTGCCACCATCCGTGGCTGAGCTGACAATGACTCGGATCGCAGAAAACGACTCACACAGTCGCGAGCAGCCTTTGAAATCTGGAAATGTGAACTACCAGACTGATACTTCAGAAGAACTAATGCAACCCAGTCTTTTCGGAGCATTAGAGCCTGCCACCGAAGTCGTGCGTAAACTACGTTTACCTGCCACTCCTCAATCCGAACCGCTGATTTTTGACGAGAAGGAAGTCTTCAAAACTAATACTTTGATCGTCAATACTGAGGAGGCGATGCAGGTACTTGTGAAAAGTTTGCATGACAAGGGTAGCTTCGCGCTTGACACCGAGTCCACCTCTGAAGACCCCTGGCACGCGCAACTGGTTGGTATTTCTCTTTCAATGGCGCCTGGGGAGGCTTACTATATTCCCATAGGACATATCCAGACACTTGATGGTCACGAGCCAGAAAAGCAATTACTCTTTTCATTTGTGTTAGAGAAATTGCGTCCTACGCTTGAGGACGAGTCGATTCGCAAGTACATGCACAATGCGAAGTATGACATGTTGCTCTTACTACTCTCCAGTCCCAGCATTGCAGTTCGTGGGCTGGCGTTTGATACTATGCTGGGTGCTTACCTGACAGACCCCGGCAGGCGTGGACTTGGTCTGAAAGACCAGGTATTCCAACGACTTGGGCATGTGATGACCCCTATCTCTCAACTCATAGGCACAGGGAGCAAAGCGATCAGTATGGCACAGGTGCCCATTCGCCAGGCAGCGGATTATGCCGGTGCAGATGCCGATATGACCTTGCGTCTGGTTGAGCCAATTATGGAAGAACTGCGCCGCCACAGTTTGTTAGAGTTACTTAATAATATCGAGTTACCGCTCCTACTCGTCCTGATGCAAATGGAAATATTTGGGGTAGCGCTTGACGGCGAATTTCTGCGCAATTTGAATGACCAACTGAGCGTGCAGATTAGTATACTTGAGAAAGAGATTTACGATTCAGTTGGACACCACTTTAACATCAATTCAACAAAACAACTAGGCGATATCCTCTTCGGAGAATTAAATCTTCCTGCAGGCAAGAAGAATAAGACAGGTTACTCCGTGAGTGCGGATGTGATCGAGAGTCTGCGTGGTAAGCATCCGATTGTCGATCATTTGCTCGAATACCGCCAGCTCGCCAAACTAAAATCAACCTATGTGGATGGTTTACTTGCACAAATGGACCCGGTCACTGGGCGGGTACACACATCATTTAGCCAGACAACGGCATCCAGCGGACGACTCTCATCGAGTAATCCCAATCTCCAGAATATTCCAGTTCGCACAGAAGTTGGACGGCAAATCAGGCGTGCATTCATCTCTGATCCCAGCTATGTCCTGCTCACTGCCGATTATTCGCAGTTCGAGCTACGTATCCTGGCTCATATCACGCACGAACCACGCCTGGTGGAAGCATTTAGCAAGAATGAAGATATTCATACAATTACGGCATCGTCCCTCTTCGATGTTCCAATATCTGAAGTGACTAAAGATCAGCGGCGATTGGCTAAGACTGTGGTCTATGCTGTCCTCTATGGGCAATCAGCCTTTGGCCTCGCCCAAATCACTGGTATGACCAATATGCAAGCATCAGAATTTATCAAACGCTATCATGAAACGTTCCCACACATTAAAGAATACGTTGACAGCACACTCAATCAAGCACGCAAACAAGGATATGTCAACACACTCTTTGGCAGAAAACGCTTTTTCCCTGATATGCACAGCCTGTCTCACAATGAAAGACAGGCGCTTGAACGAGAAGCAATCAATATGCCGATCCAGGGCGGAAATGCAGACCTGATTAAGATTGCCATGATTCGTATCCAGCATGCCATCGATGAGAAGTATCTGAAGACGCGCATGATTCTCCAGGTACATGACGAACTGGTCTTCGAAGTTCCCGTTGAAGAACTCGATCGCACAAAACACCTGGTAAAAACCATGATGGAGGGGGTAGCAAAGCTTGATGTCCCCATTAAAGTCGAAATGAAAGTAGGCAAAAACTGGTACGAAGCTGAAACAATGGAGTAGTACAACATCACTCAAAGGGTATTTTCATGCAACTATCCAACTTAATCAATAACCTTCCCCCCTACCACTTCGCAGACGCCAAAAAGAAGATAGCCGACCGTAAAGCTGCTGGCGTAGACGTAATCAACCTCTCAATGGGTGACCCCGACTTACCCGCGCCACAGCCAGTCATTGATCGCCTGTCTGCTGCTTTAAAAGATACCGAAAACCACCGCTATCCCGAATATTTCGGCATGCGTGCTCTGCACTTAGCATTCGCAGCCTGGTTCAAGCAACGCTTCGACGTTCGCCTCACACCTGAGCGAGAAACGCTTCCGCTCCTTGGTTCAAAAGAGGGTCTTGCCTATGTAGGAACGGCTATCCTCAATGCTGGAGACGTGTCACTGATTCCCGATCCATGCTACCCAGTATATACTACTGCAAGTACCAGCGTTGGAGCAGAACCATACAAGCTGCCACTTCTAGAAGAAAACGCCTATCAACCAGACCTGGAGCATATTCCTGCAGATGTACTGGCAAAATCCCGCTTACTCTGGCTCAACTATCCCAATAATCCCACAGCCGCATGTGCTGACCTGGCTTTTTTTGAGCACGCAGTCGATTTTGCTCGCCGTAATAATTTAGCCATCATTCATGACATGGCATATGCTGAAGTCTACTTTGATGAGTATCGACCCATCAGCATCCTTCAAGTACCTGGAGCAAACGAGGTTGCAGTTGAACTGCACTCTCTAAGTAAGACATACAATATGGCCGGTTTCCGCGTGGGCATGTTAGTTGGAAATCCTGATATTGTCAATGCCGTTGGTCGCTTAAAAAGTAATATCGATAGTGGCATGTTCCGTCCAATTCAATACGCAGCCATTGAAGCAATGCAATTACCAAACTCCTGGCTACAACAACGAAACGCAATCTATCGGCGGCGCCGCGACTTGCTAGCAGATGGTTGCAACGCCCTTGGCATGTCTACCCAAAGTCCCAATGCCGGGCTTTACGTATGGGCCGCGATACCCAAAGGCTTTACATCTCGTGAATTCGCTAACTGGCTTTTTGAAAAGACAGGCGTCTTTATCACACCCGGCACCAACTTTGGAGATGCAGGCGAGGGCCATGTTCGCATCTCAATAACAGCGCCCGAAGAACGAATCGAGACCGCACTGCAACGTATGAAAACAGCACTTGAAGTTTAGACTTTTACCGCTCTCTGAGAATACAGAGGGCAACCATCTTTCATTCACCATTACTATACGGTGGTTGCAATTGTGGAGGCAACGGATACGAAATTCCTGGCTCAGTCAAAAGCCCATGTTCAGAATTTCCCAAAGTATCTAAATGAGGCATACCCGCGAGAATAGATGGTGACTCATACTGACCATTATCAATCGGTTGATTGAAGAGTGACTCGAAAACAGTGCCTTCTAACGTCTCCTCTTTTATCAGACGCTCGCTTATCATAATCAGACGTGTCTTGCTTTGTTGTAGCACATGATATGCCTTATCAAAAGCTTCCTGAATAATACGACGAATTTCTTCATCAATCTCACGCGCGGTCTGCTCACTATAGTTGCGCTGTTCGCCAAAATCGCGACCCAGAAACACCAGTTCATCCTTATGTCCCAAAGCCATCGGACCAATGCGACCGCTCATACCATACTCAGTCACCATCGAGCGTGCAATCTTTGTCACGCGTTCTATATCATTCGATGCGCCAGTCGTCACTTCGCCAAAGATAATTAACTCGGCAACATGCCCACCCAGAACATACGCCAGCATATCTTCAAATTGCGGCTTGCTCCACAGGTAGCGATCCTCCGTCGGCAATAACATTGTAAAGCCGCCAGCCTGTCCTCTCGCTACAATTGAAACCTTGTGAACGGGATCAGTATTGGGAAGCATTCGAGCCACCAGAGCATGGCCAATCTCGTGATACGCAGTAATAGCTTTTTCACGCTCGCTTATAATACGACTCTTGCGAGCAGGGCCTGCTACAACACGATCTATTGCCTCTTCGAGTTCGTTCATGCCGATTTTGCGCTTGTTGCGCCTGGCTGCCAGAATAGCCGCCTCGTTTAACAGATTAGCAAGATCAGCGCCAGAAAATCCAGGTGTCTGCTTCGCCAGTGTTTCCAGTGTGACACTTGTCTCCAGAGGCTTGCCCTTAGCATGCACCTGTAGAATAGAATTGCGCCCGCGAATATCGGGACGATCTAGCACCACTTGTCGATCAAAGCGTCCAGGACGCAGTAAAGCCGGATCAAGCACATCAGGACGGTTCGTAGCAGCAATTACAATTACGTTTGTATTCGTGTCAAAGCCGTCCATCTCGACAAGAATCTGATTCAGCGTTTGCTCGCGTTCATCATGTGAACCACCCAGTCCTGCTCCGCGCTGGCGACCAACCGCATCAATCTCATCAACGAAGACAATGCAAGGGCTATTGCGTTTAGCCTGGTCGAAGAGATCACGCACGCGACTCGCACCAACCCCAACAAACATCTCCACAAACTCGGAACCGCTAATACTGAAGAACGGCACACCAGCTTCACCTGCCACAGCGCGTGAAATCAAGGTTTTCCCAGTTCCAGGGGGCCCAACGAGTAATAGCCCCTTGGGTATGCGCGCTCCAAGAGCAACAAACTTATCGGGAAACTTCAAAAACTCCACGATTTCTTCCAGCTCTTGTTTTGCTTCCTCTACCCCCGCTACATCTGCGAACGTCGTCGTAGGTTTATTACCCATAAACATGCGTGCCCGGCTCTTACCAAACGACAACGCCTGGTTATTGCTACCCTGGGCCTGTCGCATCATAAAGATAAGCAGACCGCCGATCAGAATAAAGGGGATCAGTCCTCCCAGTATACTCAGCCATGAACCCAACGCGCTGGGAGGCTCAAACTGAAGCACCAACAACTGGCTATTCGTATAATCAATACCGTTATCTTTCAATACTTTCGTGATGTCAAATGTATCATTGATAGTGGCTACTTCTTTAGTTGAGCTCTGGCCTCGCGTAAGCGTAATTGCATTGGTAGTGACCGACAACGTATCCTTCTGATTTTTAAGCATATCCGTCTTGATGTTATTCAAGATCGTGGACACGTTAACCGTCGTCGAATCCGACGATGGTCGAAAAAACACCACTATTATCAACACGAGCGCCAGTGCCAGTATGAGCCAGATAAATCCGGTTCTCAACCATTTCCCACCAGTTGACATGGGAGTTCCTCTCTTATATCACACAAGCGATTGAAGCTCACCCAATGAACATTCATTTGCTTGACTCATTTTTGGCTTTATTATAACACACCCCTCCATCTACCGCGTATATTTGCCGCGTAGGGGCGGGAGTGGCGTGGGGACGCTTGCGTCGCCCCTGGGTAGGGTGGTGGCGCCGCAGCAGACGTTTCTGTGACACCAACCTGAACCCTTGTATCGCCCCTACCCCTCACACCATCGGTCGAGCCAGTACAAGCCCCCAAATCTCTTTTGCGCCAGCGGCAAACAGAGGTGCTGCACACGCCTCTAATGTAGCGCTAGTCGTTGAAACATCATCTATGATGACAATTCTACGTCCATACAACTCATCACTTACAGATCCTGGTGTACAGGCAAATGCCCCTGCAACGTTTTGATAACGCTCCCTCGGATGCAAGTCTACCTGCGCCACTGTAGCTCTGTGGCGTACCAGAATACTATCGTTCATCGGAACTCCCAAATTTGCAGAGCACACTTCGGCTAACAATGAGGCATGATTAAAGCCACGTTGCTGTTGCCGTTCACTGTGCAGAGGCACAGGAATAAGCATATCAGACCCCAGACTATAACGTCTATAAGCCTGAGCCAGTAGTAGACCTAACGGCTCTGCAAGACGAGTGTTACCATCATATTTCAGTTGATGAATACATTCTCGTAAATCTGGCAACCCGCGCAGCGTGTAGGGAAGACAAGATCTATAAATTGTTGCAGAACGCTTCGAGAATGGTTCCAGATCACCCTTGATTTCATTACACTCCACCATCCAGAATAAAATCACAGAAAAAGGGCCACTTCTTACTAAGAAGTAGCCCTCTTCACTTTCCAATTTGTAGACTAAAGGCTCAGTCAGCCTTATGCCTGACAAGGATTCTTGGAAAGTATGCCACGGAAATCGTTATAGCGAGTGGTCGGTGCTCCATTACCGCCGAACGCAGTATAGGTCAGATTTAACAGCGTCCCGTATTGAGCATTCTGACCAAAGTCATTTTTGCTCCCCGGGATGTGATTGCCTTCTTGCCATATGCACCCGCCACCGCTGTTCGTTGTGCTGAAGAACGGGTAGAAAGCAGCAGGCTGGAAGCCACCACTTGGACCCAGGTCATCTGTCGTCGGGATTAATGTGCAGCCCACGCCGGTAAAGCGATCACAGACTGCGGCATTCTCGATGCGCGGCAGGTCCGTTTCAAAAGCACTCCGGCTGTAGTTCACATTGTAATTGGCTCCCGTCAGCGGACTGCTGAACTGAATTGGCGTTGGACGAAGTTGGGTGTTGCCATCCGGCCAAAGCGGCTGGTAGGGAACTCCATCAAAGCCTTGATTGACAGCCGCGAAGTTGAAGCATCCCCTCACTTTCACCAATGTCGAAGAAGAGGACGGGTAGCAGTTAAGATCGTCACTATCGGTTGGTTCCTGGTCATTCCTGATCCCCTCTAGCCCTGTGCACACACCACCAGGACCAGAGACTTTGGTACAGAGGTCGAAGTGCCCGGTCTCATCGGAGAAGGCGATGTTGTACGAATGAGCTGCCCATGGCACGCGCGTCTTCTCAGACGAGGTGCTGTACATTGGATGGAAGCTATAGGGGATATTGTTGCACGAGGTACCGGTCGGGTCGAATTGCACCTGGCCAAACCCATTAGCTTTGCTTGTGGTCATTGAGCCACTCTGACTACTGGTCAGGTCGTTGATGACGATCTGTAAGCCCTGAGCTGTGTCGTGCATGGTGACCGTCAAATTATCCCCTGAGTTCATGAAAAGGTCGGCATTCGGGTCAGGGGTAAAAGTGTTGATAGTCGCATTGACTGGACTCGGCGGCGAGTTTGGCTGTGGAACCCCACTCTTTGTAATAAAAGCGAAGTTCACATACTCAAGTCCAGCAATACCTTGACAGGTGTTATTTTGCAACTGGCCCGTGACAGGATTCTCCGAGAGGCTGTCGATGTTGAGAGCTGCACACCAACTGGTTGCATCGCAAGAATCGCCGGCCGGCCATGGCACCCAACCTGGAGGATAGAATTGCATCTCCATAAACGCTGTTCCTGCATGCTTCGCGCTGATAGCAGGATCGACGATGTTCGTATCGCTGTCGGGTGAGCAAGTGCTAACCTGTTCAGGATACGACTGCGTGTCACACATTGCCATACCAAACCAGAAAGCTGGATGGAGTTCAAAGTTGAAAGATTTACCTGCCTGTGTCGGATTGTTTGGAGAAGGATCTTTCGGAAGGGTGAGTTGATATCTCATCTGATTACCGGAGCCGGG
>WNGJ01005156.1_pt1 | contig 13722 bp, 16 predicted proteins | sample 5400611 | NCBI WGS metagenome assembly WNGJ01 (sample SAMN13153375, study PRJNA577476) | soil metagenome | isolation source: 40 cm soil or saprolite under Garry oak tree replicate 1 | place: USA:California | collected 2016-06-15 | reverse complement strand
AAAGGTTTGGCATGGAAACCTCCTTTCTACCGGCCGGAGAAGCCGTTGCCTCGTATTGGTGAGGCGTGTCGGGAACTTTCGTAAGAGTCTGGCCAGGGAACCCGCGGATGGATTAACAGCCGGGTTTTGCATAAGCCTCTAGGTATGAGCACCGATTCAGCACGCGGCCCGCAAACGACGGGAAACGACCGGCATCAACCGGACAACCCGGACACGAGAGCGAGCCGCCCGGCTCGGCAACCGGACGGCTCGTTCACGGGTCAACCGACCCGCAAAGCCGCAGGTCAGCCGCTATGTATCAGCCCTTGAGCAGCTGGCGGGCCATGACCATGCGCTGGATCTGGTTGGTGTCCTCGTAGATCTGGGTGATCGTGGACCGGACGGCAGTTTGCCCAGGTAAATGGCCAGTCAGGCGGCGGGGTGTCAGCACGGATTCAGCACCATTGATGGCACAACATGACCGCGGCCCCAACCTGTCCTGGAGGTAATGTTCTTCGACTGACGGCGGAAACGAGCCGAGCAGGGCTGGGACCTCCCCGCCTGGTACCCGATCGAGCAGGCAGAGGACCATTTCCATCGCGTCCGAGACGCTGCCCCACGCCGGGATGGCCGTCAGGACGCCCGACCATTCGCCGATGGAGAGCACCTCCCGATCATCGGGAGGGTGTCCCTCTCCTCGTGCCTCAGTAGCAGGTGAGCTTGGTCGTCAGCTCACCGACCGCGTCGCCAAGCCACTGCCCGCTAGTCTCCTGGCCAGCGATGGCGTGATCACCTGCAGCCAGCAACAGGTCGATGAAGCCGTGCTCCTCCTCCATCGCGTCCAGGACCGACAAGGCCGCCGGGCTGTCTTGGAGCCGTTCGCGCATCGCCGGCAGCCGGATCACAGCGGGGTTTGCTGGTGAAAGACGAATCGCCAGCCGTCGCCGGTGCGCCGGTACATGGTGGTGGCGTAGATCGAGAACGTCCTGGTCTTGCCAGCCACCCTCCGCGTCGATGCTGGCTTCGATGGTCTCCTTGTATGTCAGCAGCGCGGAGTCCTGGCCGATGGGCAGCACCCGGGGACCTTCCATGTCGGTGCGCAGGAACGGGTTGATGTTGCCCTTCTCGAACTGCGCCAGCACCTGGGCCTTCGTGAGCAGGCCAAACCGGCTGACAATGATGAAGTCATCGGCGCAGTACCGACGGTAGAACTCGGCGTCGGCTTCGCGGTTGGCCTTCCATTGCCGTTCTTCGAGGTCAAGCAGCTCTTTCTCGACATCATTCACGGCGTAATCCTTCCTCGGGGTGCGACGCGGCATGCAGGTGGTTGCCTTCCAGGCATGATCATCGGAAAACGGCCTCGTCCTCGGTTACGAACCTGGCGGGTGCTGGAAAGCATGCACCGCTCAACGCGCCGCCTAGCTGCCGCAACGACGTGGGCGTGACCGTTCAGGTGCCGCTGCCACAGGCGCATGGGGGCCGTCACCCGGCTTGCGCAGGATCGGGCGCGATGGCGCCGCCGACTGCCCGCCACACGAGGGCGGCGGTGCGGGCGGGCCAGCCGGGGGGCGGGTCATCGCCGGCGAGGGCGCGGGCGTACCAGGATCCGGTGCCCAGGGTGACCGCCACCTCCAGGTCGGCGTCGGCGTCGATGAGACCCAGCCGCTGAGCCCGCTCGAGGATGGCGCGGATGCGCTGCCGCCGGGGGGCGATTACCTGGGCCTGGTAGCGCTTGCGCGCCTCGGGCGCGGTGCCGTCTTGCAGCATGGTGCCGACCAGGGAGAGCCGCCCGGGGCGGGAGACGCCCCGCTGGAAATCGGCTAGCTCGGCGGCCAGGTCGGCCAGCGGGTCGGCGGTCGTGGGCTCGGGTCCGGCGTCCGCTGCGGCCTGGAGTGCGGCGGCGGCCAGGCTGGCCTTATCCGGCCAGCGCCGATACAGGGCCTGGCGGGTGGTGCCGGCTTCCTGGGCGACCGCGGCGACCGACATGGCCTCATAGCCGAGCGCGGACAAGTGCCGATGGGCGGCCGCGAGCACCCGGACGTCGATGCCGGGATCGCGGGCCCGGCCGCGGTGACGGCCCGCGGTTGACGCCACTCCGATCATATCAATACAATACAGCATTGTATTGCTGAAGATAAGAGAACGAGGAGGGACCGTGGTCGTCGAGTACATCCGTTACACCGTTCCGGCCACTATGGCGCAAGGCTTCGTGGAGGCGTACCGGAAGGCCGGCGAGGTTCTCGATGGGGACCCGCACTGCCTGGCGTATGAGGTGGCCCGGGGGGTGGAGCAGCCCGAGCACTTCGTGGTGCGCATCGAGTGGGACTCCGTCGAAGGCCACGAGCAGGGCTTCCGCGCAAGCCCCCGCTTTGGCGAGTTCTTCACCGCCGTGCGGACGTTCTTCGCCGACATCGACGAGATGAAGCATTACGCCGTGCAGCACCGTGGCGCGCCAGCCTGACCAAACGGCCACCCGCCGCTGGAACCTGATGACCACCAGCCGGGCCGAAGGCTTTAGCGACGACGTGCTCGCCATCGCCGCCGCCTTGCCGGTTTGGGCCTGCTCGATCCGGAAGGTCACGGCGGCTCGGCACGCGGCCTCGGCCACCCGTGGCTTGCGTTCGCGGCTACGCGGTCAGTTACGTCACTGAACTTGACCAAGAGAGTAAACGAAGGGACTTCCCAATTGGTTACGGCCAGCCGAGCGCTCCGGAGAGTGCTCTACACCGCCGCACAAATCCTCGCCAGCCTGGACCAAGCCAGTGGCGAAAGCGGCCAGGTGATCGCCGCACGGCTGCGCGGCAGTGTCATTAGGCCCCTTGATCACAACAGCGCGGCAGCTGGACGCGATGCCGCCTCACCCGGCGAGGAAACCGGTGTCGAGGTAGCGGTGGACGACCCCGGGGAGTTCGGAACCGGTTTTCCGGGTGACCTTGACGAGGCGCTGTGGGACATGGCCCGCGCGGCGACTGCATTGCTGGCCGAGCATCCGGACCAGCCTGAGCTGGCGGAGGCGGCCGCAGCGCTGCAGGACCTGGCCGTCAGCAACGCCAAGGACTCGGCAGCCGAGGCCCGGCTCGCCCAGTTGCGGGCGCTCCAATCCGGGCTGGAGGCGCGAATCCAGGTGGCGGCCAACGGGCCGTACTTGATCACCAATGCCAGCCGCATACATGACTGGCTGGGCCAGGCCCTGCCCACCTGCCCGCAGATGGCCCTGTGCCGCTGCGGCGCGTCGGCGATAAAACCGTGGTGCGACGGCTCGCACGCCCGGACCGGATTCACCGGCGCGAAGGAGCCGAACCGGGTTTCCGACCACCGTGATAGCTACGCCGGGCAGCAGATCTCCATCCTGGACAACCGGGGCACCTGCCAGCATGCCGGTCTCTGCACCGACCGGCTGGCGACGGTCTTCCACCGGGGCGGCGAGCCGTTCGTCACCGCCAGCGGCGGGCGGATGGACGAAATCATCAGGGCGGTCCGGGACTGCCCCTCGGGCGCGCTCAGCTACGCCGTCGACGGGGTCGAGGCCCGCGACGAGGTGGATTACCACGGCACCCGGGACCCAGCGATCGAGGTCACCAGGGACGGGCCCTACCGGATCACCGGCGGCATCGCCCTAGTCGATGAGCACGGTGCCGTTGTCGCCCGCAACGAGGGAGCCTCGTGCGAGCACTACGCCCTGTGCCGTTGCGGCCACTCGCAGAACAAGCCGTTCTGCAGCGGCATGCACTACTACGTCGAGTTCCGCGACCCGGTGCCGGATCCCGGCCACGAGCCGACGATCTTCGAATGGGCCGGCGGGCTGCCCGCATTCTTGCGGATGACGCGGTTGTTCTACGAAAAGCACGTGCCCCAAGACCCGCTACTGGCCCCCTTGTTCGCCACCATGGCCGCTGACCACCCCCAGCGGGTGGCCAAATGGCTCGCCGAGGTGTTCGGCGGGCCCAGGCGCTACAGCACCGAGCACGGCGGGTACTCCCGCATGCTGTCCCAGCACCTGGGCAAGTGCCTCACCGAAGACCAGCGATCCCGGTGGGTCACGCTGCTGCTGCGCTCGGCGCGGGAGGCGGGCCTTCCAAACGACGCCGAGTTCCGCTCTGCGTTCGAGGCCTACATCGAATGGGGCTCCCGGCTGGCCATGGAGAACTCCCAGACCGGCGCCAAGCCCCCCGAGCATATGCCCATGCCGCACTGGGGCTGGAACACCGCCGCCGGGCCACCCGGCTCCCGCATCTCCGCCCTCGCCCCAGCTCGCGAAGAAGACCAGCCCAAGACCGAGCTGCCCGCCGAAGGGAACCGGTCAGCTTCGCAGCCCACATCAAGCCGCTCTTCCGCCCACGCGACCAGCGGTCCATGCAATTCGCATTCGACCTGTGGTCCTATGACGACGTCAGTGCACACGCCGATGCCATCCTGGAGCGCCTGCGCGCGGGCACTATGCCCTGCGACGGCGCCTGGCCAGGTACCCAGATCGATGTCTTCCAGCGCTGGACCGACAGCGGCAAGCCCCGATGAGCATGGCCAGCAGGGCACATGGCCATTACGAAACTGCGGCGGTGATGCCCCCGGGCGCCTTCCGGGAGATGTTCCCGGCGCTTACGCGGCAGGCGTGGCTGGACACCCCGGCCAGCGCGCCGGGGGCGGTTCCGGTGACCGCAGCGCTGACAGCGGCCATCACCGGCTGGCAGGAGGGGTCGCTCGGCGCGGCGGACTGGGAAGCTGCCGCGCCGCGGGCGCGGACGGGCTTTGCCGACTACCTCGGCGTACCGGAGGCGCATGTCGCCTTGATGTCTTCCGTCGCTGAGGCGGCCGCGACGGTGGCCGCGTCGCTGCCCGGCCGGGGGGGCACCGTCGTGGTTGGCGACGGCGAGTTCCGCAGCAATCTGTTTCCCTGGCTGGCCCTGGCGGCGAAGGGCTACCGGGTCATCCGGGCTCCTGCCGGTGCGGCAAGCCGTACGGACTCCCTGCTGGCCGCCATCGACGAGGAGACGGCGCTGCTCGCGGTGAGTCACGTGCTGTCCGCTGACGGCGAGCGCACTGACTTGGTGCGACTGCGGGCCGCCGCGGATTCCGTGGGCGCGCGGATCTTTGTGGATGCAACTCAGTCACTCGGTGTTCTGGACGTGGGCCTTGCCGCATCTCGGCCGGACTTCCTCGCCGTCCACGGCTACAAGTGGCTGCTGTGCCCGCGCGGCGCCGCCTGGCTTGTGACCCCGCACTACGGCGAGCTGCGCCCGCTGCTGCCGAGCTGGAAATCCGCCGCCGATGACAGCTATTTCGGTGGGTCGCTGCGGCTCGCCCCCGGAGCGGCCCGCTGTGACACCTCACCCGCCTGGCTGTCATGGGCCGGCGCCCAGGCGGCCCTGGAGCTGGTGTCAGCTCTGCCCGCCGCAGCGGTCGAACGCCACTGCCTCGCCCTGGCAGCAGCGTTCCGGGAAGGAGCGCGAGAGGCCGGCGCCGCGCCGGTGAGCACCGGCCAGCCCAGCCATATCGCCGTGGTCCAGGTCAGGGATCCTGATTCGGTCCGCACGCGGTTGCGGTCACACAGGGTTCGCGCACGGGTGCTGGGCGACCGGCTTCGCGTTGGCTTCCACTACTTCAACAACCACGACGACGTGGCGGCTGTCCTCACCGCGCTCCACGATTGACAGGAAGGCCCCAATGTCGCATGAAGACATGACAGTGAAGATCCGCCCCATCCACCCGCCCGACTACCAGCCCGTGATCTCGGTCATTGACCACTGGTGGGGCGGCCGTCACATGGCGGACAAGCTCCCGCGCCTCTTCTTCGAGCACTTCACGGACACGTGCTTCGCGGCCGAGCGCGACGGCGAGCTCGTGGGGTTCCTCGTCGGTTTCACCTCGCAGTCGCGCCCGGGTGAGGCATATATCCATTTCGTCGGCGTCCACCCTCGCGAGCGGGGCCATGGGCTGGGACGGCGGCTGTATGAGCACTTCTTCGCGGCCGTGCGCGCCAATGGCTGTGAGCAGGTCCGCGCGATAACGGCACCGGTGAACCAGGGCTCGATAAGGTTCCACCAGCGGATGGGCTTCAACATCGAGCCAGGAGACATCCAGGACGGCGGCGTTCCGGTGGCGGCTGGCTACGACGGCGACGGACAAGATCGCGTCCGGTTCGTCAAGGCCCTGGCCGACTGACGGGATGCGAAACCTACAGCCGGCCCGCGCGGCACCCATGGCCGGTCCGCAGAGCGGCGGCCAATGAGCCGAACCGGGCCGTCCGGGACACCTTCGCCGCGATGGGCGTAGTGCGCCGGTTCGCAGCCTGACCGTCGTTTTGGCAGAGGTCGGCGTTGGCTCAGCCGCATGATCGCCGAAGGGTCAGCACCATGTCAGCACCACGTCCGGAAACGGCGGGAACGAACCGGAAATAACCGGGCATAACGCCAAGGCTCTGCGCCATCCCAGATCGGCCCCACGCGCGATCTGCTCAGCCACCGCACTGCCCGCCAGATCGTCACTGACCTGCGGAAGCGCGAACCAGGATGCTACTTCAGTAGCTGCCTGGCCATGACCAGGCGCTGGATCTGGTTCGTCCCTTCATATATCTGGGTGATCGTCGACCAGCGGGCAGTTTCCGCAGGTAGACGGCATGCCAGGTAGCCAGATGTCAGCACGGATTCAGCACGCCATCACGGCCATATGGGTACCAGATTACGCGCAGCCGATGTCGCCGATGGTCGAGGATACGGGTCGGGTTCCCTGTGCCGTGCCGGAACCCGCACATGCACCCTGAACCGGACGTCCGCGTCCCTTAACAGCATCGCTCAGTGGCTTGAGCATCAGCCAGACGAACACCCGGACCATGTACAGGTACACGAGACGGATAAGCACGAGCGCTGAGCCTGGATTCGCAGATCAGGCCTCCGCGCAAGGATTCGGCACAGCACAGGTGCGCGGCGGCGTCGATCCCGTACGTTCTCCCGCCTTTGGCGGTGGGCCCGTAGTTACCCTCTCACGCAAGCCTTGCCTGGTGAAGAGCCCAGAGCACTCTTGGAAGCTGCAACAGGGGTGTTGTAGTGCACGGAGTGGGTGTTCCCCCTGTTCAGGGCAGGCCTGCTGCGGCCGACGGGGGCAAGAATCGCACGTTGCTGGCTTCCGTGTCCTTGCCGGAGAGCGCGGCGTTCTCTATTGCGAGCAGGTTGACGACAGTGGCGTAGGTCTGCAGGCGGGCTTCCAGGAATCGGCAGTGCTCCTGGAGTTCGGCGTGCTTTCGCTGAAGGTCCTCGAAGGCGTCTGCCGAGCGCAGGTGGGTTGCTCGTCTGGATTCCTGCTTGGCGACCTGGGCTTGGAAGAGATCCTTGAGGTCTGGGTGCTGGTGAGTAAGGTGCCAGCGTTTGACGTTCGCTTCAATGGCCAGCTGGGAAACGTTGAGCCGCCCGTTGGAGCGGTGCGGGGCTCCGGCGAGGAGACGGTTCATCGCGGCGATGATTGCTCGCCGGATGGGGTCGGTCTCGCGGCCGAGCGGGACGGCAGTCATGGAACGGTGCTTCCTTGCTGGTGGGCTTCGATTATCCGGTGCAGCCGCTCGAGTTCGCGGCGTTCACGTTCGTTGCGGATGGGCGGGGCGAGCGGGTCCGCCACGATCTCCGCGAGTGTGCCGGCACGCTGCTTGACCGTCTCGATGTCACGGTCGGTGCGTGCGATGTTGGGGCATCTGGGGCGGCAGTCGCCGATATCGGGGGTGACCATCGGATCGTCGGCGGTGCCGCGGAGCTGGCATGCAGCGGTGGCGGGGTCCAACACGCATGTCATGCCTTCACCGTGGTGGGTCTGCAGGAGAGGGTTGCCTAGCAGGTCCCGGGCCGCCCGCGTAGTCTTCAGGACTCGGCCGGCGAATTCCCGGCTGGCTGCCGTCACGCGGTAGCGGTAGGTGTCGGCAGCGGGGCCGCTCACATGTTCACCCGCGGCGAGGGCTTCCTCGTCCTCGGCCAGGCCTTCGAGGCGGAACAGCCAGTCCTCAAACGCGTATTCGTCGGGGAAACCGGACTCGTAGGAGCCCGCATATCCCTGGAGCATGCGCGTATAGACATGCCCGTACTGGATCGACGCGGCGATCAGGCCTCGCGGCCTGCGCCGGATGAACCAGGCTAGGGTCCGGCGGAACCGGGAGGCGGCCAGGGGTCCGCGGCCGTCGTCGGGGATCTGGTCGGGACGCCCGTGCTGCTGACAGTAGGCATTGACCCAGGCCCTGAACGCTTCCAGGTCCTGAGCGATCAGCTGGGAGGTGCGGGCATCCCCGGGTCGCCTGGCGTCTGCCTGGCGCCGGTTGTGGGGCTGGAGCATGGTGGGGAACAGCAGCTGGCTGGGGTGGAGCCGTTCCAGGACGGTGACCGCGTTGGCGACGATCTCGATGATGACCCAGGGGTCGGGCCTGATCTGGCCTTCAGGGATCTTGCTGCCGTCCTCGTGCTGGGCGTCCTTGAAATAAAGCCCGGTCATCAGCCACAGGCCAGTGGCCTGGTCGTGGGTGATGCAGTCGCGGCGCAGGTTGAGGATCTCCCCGGCCCGCGCGCCGGACAGGTAGGCCACGATAATGAAGCACGCCGTGCTGAGCAGGCGGGCAAGGCCGGGAACCTCTTCGTAGTGGATCCGGTCGGCTCTCCAGGGCCGTCCGTCCACCACTCCCCTCACAGGCGAGCTGAGACAGGCGTGCTCACCGATCGGCAACCCCGCCTCGGTAATCATGCGGCCGGCCGCTGTGTCTTTGAGCCTGGTCGATCCGTAGTCCAGGATTGCCGCGAGCCGCCGCCAGTAGATCTCCGGCTGCCCGTTCTCGCCGCGGCGGCCGGGAAGGGACTCGCCGCGGTCGCGCAGGTCCTGCAGATAGGCCGCGATCGCCTGCTCGAGTTCGCCCCGCCGATGCCTGTGTTGCCCTGTCCGGCCCTGGCGGCCCGTGCGGCGTCGCTGATGCGGTGACCTGCTGCGCAGTTCCAGGTACTCGTCGTGGGCGGCGATGATGTCGTCCGCGAGGTCCTCGACGAAACGGATCGCCCACCTTAGCAGCATCTGCATGGTGGGCTCGCCGATGCGGGCGGTGCGGTTCTCCCGGTCACGACGGGCGGCGCCCAGCAGGTCCTGAGTGTCCTGGCCGCCCCAGGGCGGAGCCTCCGGCAGCCTCATGCTGGCAGGCAGAATGGCCCGGTGCGCCCAGAGCCGGCGTACTTCGCAAAGCAGGCGGTAACCCTGGGCGAGAGGAACGTCTTCGCTGATGAGCTCATCAAGATACTGGTCGAGCAGCGCGGGAGTGACCTGGCAGAACGCGGCAATTCCTTGCTTGTCGAACCAGCCGAGCACGAACTGCAGGGCGTTGGTGAACGTGTGGTGGATGGTGAGAACCGCCATCCGGGCGCCGATGCGGCCCAGCGACTGCGAACCCGTGTGATTGAGCAACTGCCAGACATAGAACTTCGCGGGCAGCCGGAGAGCAGCAGGCACAAAGCCGAAGTTGAGGGTGACCGAAGTGGAGTGGTCTTCGAAGATCGCCGGATTGAGGTCCCAGCGGTCGTCGCGGAACCGCGACAGGGTCGACTCGTCCGTGTCCGGGCGCAGGTCGCGGTTCAGCAAGACCAGCGTGCCCGGCCCGGGCCGCTGGGTGCCGTCGGGGACCGTGTCCCAGTCCGGCGGCGCCGCCGCAGGAGTGCTCATCGCAGGTCCAGCTCTCGTCTCAGGAACCGGTCGATCATGGCCCGGTCGGCGTCTGTAGCGTCCCGGCGGGCGTCGGCCAGGGCGGCTTGGTCGTGCTGGCTGAGCAGGTCGGTGAGCTGGGCGTACGGGAGCGCGAACCGCTGGGCCCATTGCAGCGCGTCGATCTGCTCACGCCGCTGCGATAGTGCATCGTGGACCAGCACCTGGGCGGGCAGATGCTGAGGCAGCGCCCGGGCGCACTCACAGCCCAGGCAGAGCATGAACGAGGCCGGGCATGGCTGGCCGGGCGGGGCGTGCGGGCCGCCGGTGTTGTCGATGCAGGACGCCATGACGGTGTCCAGCTCACCGGCGATCATCCGTTTAAGGATTACTGGGTCCAGGCCGTACTCGGCAGCCACCGCCTCCGGGTCGCTGCGGGCCCGTTCGACGTCGCGGGCAGCCATCGTGGTGAGGGTTCCGCGAGTGCGGGCTTTCCCGGCTTCGCTGGTGAGGGTGTCCGCCACGACCTGGCGGTATTGGGTGATGTTGCCACGGTTGCGCGCCAGGTACTGCGTGGCCGCGGTGAACTCAGTGTGGGCGACCGGTTTCTGGTGCAGTTCGATGTAGGTCAGGCGTAGCCGGCCCAGCTGCAGCGGCAGCGGGACCGGATTACCATCGGCACCCGGTGCGTCCGCCGTCAGCCCGTAGGACTGCCCCGAGGATGGCGATCGGGCCACCCTTGCTGCTGAGGGGGCGCAGGCCGCGGCCGGTTCCCCTGCCGCCGTGCTGGCAGAAGCCGATGAGCAGCCGGTTCCCGCCCAGCAGGGAGCGAGAGCGCGCGGTCAGCTCGTGCAGCAACGCGTAGAGGCCGAAAGGGGTATGTAGTTCGTCCCGCGCCGAGGTCTCTTCAGGCTTGTCAGGGATGCTGATCCAGTCGGGAACCTCAGCCAGCGCCAGACTCATGTAGGCGCGATGGCCGCGGCGGAGCTTGCGCAGATCGACGATGGCCGTCCCAGGGCCTTCGCGGTAGCCGTCGGCGCGGTGGTGGACCGCGGGCGTGTTAATGATGGATTCAGGGTTATGCCCGGTCATGACTGCCAGCAGCACCGCGCCAGCGGCCGTCTCGGCCTGCGTCAGGTGGAGCCAGGACACGACCTCCCGCACAGTGCCGTGGCGGAACACCCACGGGGCGCAGCCGGCCGTCCCGGCGCTCTTGCCTTCGGATCTGACCGTGCGCGGGACATCGCCGAAACGATCAACCCAATCCAGCAGCTCCAAGCGCTGGGCCAGCGTGGCGTCGCCGCGCGGATGGAGCTCTGCTGCCCGGAAACGGCCCAGCAGGTCCCGGTTGTCGCGGATCCGGCGGGCGGCGGCGCGAAGATCAGCGCGGGCTGCTTCCGCGATGCGCTTGAACTCTGCCCGGCTGTAGCTCATCTTCGGCGCCGGAGGCTGCCGTTTCGGCAACGGCCTGGCCAGGCGGCCGGCCAGCGCATCGCTGATGCCCTCCACTTTGACCAGAAGGTTCCTGAGGTTAGCCAGGTAACGGCCGGCGGACTTGAGGTGCTTGCGGCTGGCGTAGAACCCGTCGTAGTGCCCGGGAGTCACCTGGGCGGGCTCTGCCGGGGGCCAGGCCAGGCCGGCGAGGTAACGGTCGAAGCCGGTCACCGCCCGGTAAGCCTTATCAGCCGATGACAGCGAGGCCAGCCCCGCCCCCGGCGCGGTGCGCGCGGCGAACGCCGCCGCCATCGCATCCCGCAGCGGCCCGGCCATGCTCAGACCCGAGAAGTCATAGTCCCGGTGCGCCTGGCCGTCCTGGCTGAAGCACCGCACCACGCTGCCGCCCGGGCCGTCCACCAGCCCCCGGGGCGTGCGGGGGCCGCCGGGCGGCAGGACCGCCCGGCGGCCCCGGCCGCTCACCCGGCCCCCGCGAGCGGATCGGTGCGCACCCGCGGATGGCCCGCCAGTACCTCCGCCATGAACGCCCTGGCCGGGAACCCGTCCGCGTAGGCCAGCAGCGTTTCCACCTCCAAGACCCTGAACGGCTCCAGGTACACGTTCTTGGTCGTCTCCACCCGCCGGTGCCCCAGCATGGTCTGCACCAGGTGCCAGGTGTCCCCGAACTGCTCACGGAAATCCGCACGCTCATCCTGGGACAGGTGTCCCAGCCGGGCTGCGTGCACCAGCTTGCCGATCGCGTACCACTTCAACGCGAACGAGTGCCGCAGCATGTGCGCAGTGCAGGTGAAGTTGTCCAGCCCCAGCGCCTGGATCCGGTCGTTCGCGACGTCGAAGGTGTGCTCCCAGCCCCGTCCGTCCCGGGGCAGCCCGTCCTCATTCAGCCACAGCGCCAGCGGCCCCAGGCCCTGCGCGGTGCGGCGGAACACCCGCAGCCGGGTGCGCGGCCGATGTCATTCCACCGCCGCCTGTCATCGCCGTGACCGGCCTGAAGGGTCACCGCCGCCGCGCCATGGGTGGCCAGCGCCAACCGCAGCCCATCCAGCTGCTCGTAGCGTCCCGCAGCCTGCGCCCGGCGCACCGCGGCCGCCCGGGCCCCCTCGACGTAGGACAGCAGGCCCTTCATCGCCGAGCGGGTATCCAGTACGGGTGCCCGCCCCGTCCCTTAGCGCAGGCATCAGCGAGCTCACAGGAGTAGTAACCGCGACGCCGGTCATAAGCGGGCAGCTCGGACAGGACCACGCTCGCCCACTCCGACACCCGCAAGCCCGTGCCATAAAGTCCGTCGCAGAACGCCGCGTCCCGCTCACCGTTACGCCCCTGCCACCAGCGGTCGGGCCGCCCCGACAGATCCAGGCCGCGGACGCCGAGATCACGCCACCTCGTGTAGCCGCCAGGATCGAGCCACTTCACGTCTTCCTGGCGCCGGGCACGGGGGGCGTCCATCTCGTCGAACGGGTTGACGATGCCGTGCTTCTTGCCCATCCACCGGTAGAACTTTTTCAACGCGGCCAGGTCCCGTGAGAAAGCACTGGCCTGCACCCGTCCAGTGTTCTGGGGTCGGTGAGCCGCCAGAACACGAACTCCTCCGCGTCGTCCTCGCTGGCCCGCCACCAGTTCACGCCACGGGTCAGCAGGAAGTTCAGCCACACCTTCAGCGAGTAGGTGTAACTCCGTCTCGACCGTTCCGACAGGTTCCGCCACTTCGCCGAGCCCAGGCACGCGTTGATCTGCAGATCCGGCCGGCCATCGGGCCCCAGCAGGAACGGCTGGCCGTCCCGGCCGCCCCGCGCCCTCACCCACGACGCAAGGTCCGAGGCGAACTGGGTGCCCAGCTCCGCCAGTTCGCCGAAAGACTGGCTGAGGTCATAGCGATGCACCTGCCAGCGCGAAGCCTCATCGCCAACAGCCACCCAAGCATCATCGACTCGGCACGGAGAAAAATCCTGGCGGCGCGCCGACCAAGTAGGCGTCTTCTTCTGTCGGCTCAACCACGCGACCTCCTTGGCCGGGGGTGTTATCGGCATGATTATTTGGTAATGGATCGAAGATCAACGGCGACGCTAATTTGTGGCGGGGCAGCCAGGAGTTGCTTCCATACGTAGGCCAGCTTGTCGCGGAGCGTGATCGGCTCGGCCGGCCCGCCAGGCGGCGGGTCCAAGCAGATCGCCGACTCGGCGCGCGTGAGGTTTCTTGCCAAGCGGGTAGCTGGCGGCGCCCCGATTACCTCATTATGTGCCTGGCTAGGGCTCCGGCTGCGCGGCCGGAACCTGCGCCCGGTGTCAAGGGACATCGGGACTTCCCTGTGGGCGGACAGCCGATCTCCCTGGGGGCGGACAGGTTATGTCCGTGCCGGCGGTCGGCTGATCTCCCGGAAGCGGGTCGCCGGAGATGGCGTCAGTCCTGTTGGCATGGGTTTGTTTGCATCGATCCCGCAGGCACCAACCACCCGAGCCACCCCTCGGCGTAGGCTGCCGGGCGGATTCATCCGCGGGCGATATGGCCCTCATGCCGGTTCCGTGAGCAGTCAGCGGAACCGGTATGAGGGCCGGAGAACGCCGCAGGTGGCGAGAAGGGGCGGTTAGAAGAGCCGGTACGACCCGACGGGCGTCAACTCCTCTACGACCGGCGGCTCGGCGA
>WNGJ01023669.1_pt1 | contig 13724 bp, 20 predicted proteins | sample 5400611 | NCBI WGS metagenome assembly WNGJ01 (sample SAMN13153375, study PRJNA577476) | soil metagenome | isolation source: 40 cm soil or saprolite under Garry oak tree replicate 1 | place: USA:California | collected 2016-06-15 | reverse complement strand
CGAACTTCGGATCGATGTCGCGCCAGGCAGCTGGGTCGTCGATTGGGACCGGTTGATACGAACGTCACCGAACCCAAACGGTCGCACCGTCGGTGAGTCGATCGCGAATGCTTTGAGCCCATCCGAGGCCGCTCGCTTCGAGGGACATCTCAGGCCGCTCGTCGACGCGGGCCGAGCCGTTCAGCGGGACGCGTCCGTGTATCTGACGGCTGCAAAGCGGGAGTGATCTCGCGACGAGGTTCCAGTCACAACACCGCCAGACTTCCAGCTCACGTCTGGTTGTCCACGAAACGCCTACGCCCGAGGGAGCGCCCCACCCAGCAAGGATCTCGTTAAGCGCCGAGAAGCACCTTGTGAGAGCTAGGGTCAGTGTCATGTCGACGACCAAGCGAGCCCGGGTCGGCGGATCGCGGTTCGCGATGGCGGCGGGCATCGTCGGTCTCATAATCGACGCCACCTACCTGGGGATCATCTTCGAGCAAGGCGACGCGGAGGTAGGGCGTGTCGCCGTGGTCGCCGTCTTCCTCCTTGCGGTGAGCCTGCTGGCCCTCGCAGGCGCGTTCGCATCCACGCCGTCGGCACGGACGAGGCTCACGCTGCTCGGCGCCGCCACAGGTGGCCTCTTGACAGCGGGTGTGGTCGGGATCTTCTCGATCGGCCTCCCACTGTTGGTGGCTGGCGTCGCGTGTGGCGTGGCATGGGCGCGATTCGCCCGAGCGGAGCGGCCCGTGCCCGCGGGTGCACCGCTGCTCTCCGCAATGGCCGCGATCGGGACGGGAGCGTTCCTCGTCCTAGGGATTGCCCTGTCGTAGCGAACCCATCCACGTAACGCCCACGCCCGTAGGAGCGCCCCCACCCAGCGATCCCAGATGCTCGCCGCTCGGCGTCCCGTTCCAGCCCTCAAGGAACTCGGTTACCGAAATCGGAACCCACGTCGCCGAAGACCACTGAGACGAATGCCTCTGCGTCGTAAACCGAAGTGATGACGGCAGTTGTTGCGTCAACGATTGAGTCCAGTTCAGGGGGCAGGAGTTGATGCTGCACCCTCAGACCAAGCTCCGACGCGGGCCGTCGGCACGCGAAGGCGTTTAGGGGGTAGCCCGATGCTCCGTGGCGCAGAGCCCGGGCGCCATCAGTCGTTCCCGGACCGAGGTCGGCCCAATGGAGGACTCGATCATCCACGAAGCAAGTTCTCTCGCCGAGGTGAGGGTCGTCTCGGCGAGCAAGATCATCTTCGACCGCGAGACTCATGGCACCAGCTCTCGCCAGAACCTCGAGAAAGCTGTTCGCAGCGCCGTCGGCATCTGATCGTTTGATTCCACGCCCGCCGTCATCCAGGACCGGAGATGTGGGATCGACCCCCTCTGAGGCGAGGAGCCAAGCAGAGCTTGGTTCCGAAAGGCGTGCTGTCATCATCATCGCCAGCCTGGACCCCTGCGCGAGAGAGCCGCGGACCCACTCCAGAGCGAGCCTCGCTGAGACTGGTATCACGACCTGCTGATTATCGAGGTTTCAACACTGTCCACGAAACGCCCGCGCCCAGGGGAGCGCCCCACCCAAGCCGCATTCGATTCTCGAGATTGAAGCGTTGCATCGACGCCATCCGACCGATACATGATGTGCCGGGCCCAACGACCGTCACACACCCATTGGAGCACCAGGCGGGAATGAGCGAAGAGAAGGATCCAGATGCTCCTGAGGGGCCCGGCCCCGGCCAGGGCCTGTCGTAGTGGCGGAAAGGCCTGCTCGTGGTGCTGGCCGTCATCGGCGCGACGTTGTTGGCTGGGGTGGTCTGGTTCGCTCTCTTCGTGACCTACTACGGAGACCGTGCCCCGGCGCCCGGCATCATGGTCGACAATCAAACGGCAGCCTCCTTGAACATCTATGTGATGGTTGGCCGAGAACCCGTCCTCACAGCCGAAATACCTCCACGCTCACGGGTCGCGACCGGGATCACGTGTGCGACTCTGAAGATGATCGCAAGGACAGTAGTGGTCACGTAGTCGCGCGGCAGGTCCCCTTCCGGGATGTGATAACAGCGACTGGGTGATCTCGAATACGGGGTTTCGTACCGTCGTCTTCTCCCACGGCCGGCTGAGTGGCGTGCAAAACAGATCTTCGCGTAGGCCTGTCCACGAACGTCCACGCCCGAGGGAGCGCCCCACCCAGCGATCGAAATGCGAACTATTCGGCGCTAACGCCGGAAGCAGTACCGGTGTCACTTCCCGCCGGAAGCGACTCCATGCTGGACCAGATGATCGATCTTGGCCGTCTCCAGTGACGCTAGGGCTCCTCCCGGCACATCCATTGTGACGAAGGATGATGCCGTCACGTGGAGCTCGAAGATGTATTCAGGACCTACCAGCAACCCATCTTCACGTACTTCTTCCGCGTGTGCGGCGACCGTCACGATGCCGAGGAACTCACGCAGGAGACCTTCGCCCGAGCCTGTTCCGCAGCGGTGCGTTACCGGGGGGACGGTCCCGTGTCCCATTGGTTGTTCGCGATCGCCCGTCGAGTGCTCCTGGAAGCATCCCGCCGAGGCTTGTTCGCTCGCCGGGTCGAGCCCGACGATGCCCCGGCGCCGGAGATCGACCTTGATGCTCGCCTCGATCTGGAGGCCGCGTTCGCCAGATTGGGGCTTCTCGACCGTGAGGCCCTCATGCTCGTGGACTACCTCGGTTACGGGCCGTCGGAGGCCGCCGCGATCACCGGCACCGAAGCATCGGCGTTCCGGATGCGACTGCACCGAGCTCGCCTACGCCTTCGCGAACAACTGGAGATGCCATGAGTGAAGAGCGACCGTTCGATCTTCGTGGATTGGACATCGATGCGCCGGACGTCGCGAAGGCGTCCATCCGACGCTTCCGCCGACGCGTCCTCGTCCTCGTGGCGTGGGTGATCGTGTTCGCGCTGTCCGGCGCAGCGATCGCCGCGGACGCCGTTCACAAGCACAACGAGAACGCTGTCGCCCTGATCGCGACGGCGTCCTCGCTCAACACGGCTCTCGGCAACTACCGGGTGGGTCGGATCGACGTTGGCCTGCTCAAGGTCGTGGCGCTTCCTGGCGGGCAGATCGGCATGAAGTTCGTCCTTCACTCCGATACGCCGCTCGGGACCTGCTGCAACATCTACCCGCACGACGCGAACTTCTCAAGCAGTGTCACCTCCGAGCCTGGGTCGAGGTTCGCCGAGGTGCTGCTCGAGAACCCGAGGTCGGTCGTGAGCCCGCTCGACACGATCGACATGCTGCTCACGAGCGGCGACCCGGGTGCGGGAGAGCGACTCGGGCGATTCACCGTGGACCTGCGCGCCCTCGGGGTCCACTTGGCCGGAGGATGAGGATGCAGCGTTCCCTCGAGCCCACGGACCGAGCGACGCTTCGGCTCTGGCGCATCGTGAACGTTATCGGTTGGTCGGTCTTGTCGCTGGTACTCGCGCTATTCCTGCGACGTGGCTTCGAAGCGGCTGCGGATCTGTTCCATCGCCACTCGCTGCTGGATGTCGCCGATTGGTTGGCCTACTGGGAGTATGCATTGTTCGTGGTCGTTCCGTCCTCGGTCGTGTGCGGGCTCTTGATCGGGTCGATCGTCGGAACGAGGGTCGTTTGGAGACCGGCGTGGGTAAGCAGTGCCGTGGCGGCGATCTATGCAGTTGGCACGTGGACGATCATGAGCTCTGTACCGACTCCCCACGCGGCCCTCATCTACCTGATCGACGGAGCGCTCGTCTTGCTTACGGTGCTGGTCGCTGTCGTCGTCGCGGCACGTATCTCGGAATCGCTTCCTCGCGTGGTTCGAGCCGGGTTGCCGACCCAACCGATGGATGATTGAAGCGCTAGCCGCAGTCCCGTAGAAGGGACGGCTACCGTGGCCTCAACCTTTGACCACCTTCGGATGAGAGTCGCTTCGTGACGGAACCGACCGTCAAGCACTTGTCCATGGAACGCCCACGCCCAGGGGAGCGCCCCACCGAGCGGCTCGAGCGCAGACCGAAAGACCGTATGCAGTTGGCTAATGGTTAGTGACGGCGGATCAGGACGATCACCTCGCCCACAGGCTTCCCGGCACGGGCGGCCGAGAGCTGGTACTTCCCCGGCGCTGTGAAGAGCATGTAGCCGGTGTAATCGCCTGGCGCTCCAAGCTGGATCGTCTGAACGGGCGTGCCCGCGGCAGCGAGCGTCGCAGGGTCCGTCGACGTTCCACCGAGTTCGCCGCCACATCCCTCGTAGCAGAAGTGGAGCGCCGGTCCGGTAGAACAGCTGATACCGCGAAGCTCGACGCTGGAGTGCGGGATGCGCTCGTGAGCGATCAGCACTTTGGTGGGGTACCAGGGCTGGAGGAGGATTACCGCCGGTCCCGAGTCGTGGATGAAGCCCCTGAGCCATAGGGGCCCAACGCGAAGTCCCGAGCCCTGCGTTTCCGGCTCGTGCGCAAGCGTCGATACAGCCCCGCACTGCGGTTGCCGCACGGAGGCTCCGGATGCAAAGGGAAACGAGACCAGCGGTCTGGAGTCCCGCCCGTGCACGCAACGAGCGACAAGAAGACCGCCACCACCAGGTACGCCCGCATGCCATCGTAGGGCGCGCGCCCGGTGGATCCGCAAGGAGTCTGGATTGCTCGTCGAGCCGACCAGTCCACGAAACGCCCACGGCCGAGGGAGCGCCCCACCCACCCGTTTTGCCTTTGAGGGGGGCTAGGACACAAACCCTCATCTCTGGACCCCTTAGGTTCCATTTCAAAGGGCACTCTGACGGGACCTATCGAACGTCCCCTTTAACAGATGTGCCCCGTAACCTCCCGAACAGATCGGCGAGGTGGGACCGTGCTGGGCGACGAGGAGAAGGCAGAGCTTGAGCAGGCATATCGAGCGTTCGCCGGAGACATGTGGCGGGCCGTATATGCCTTCTCCGGAGGGATCGCGGAGGTCGCGGACGAGGCGATCGCCGAGGCCTTTGCGCAGGGGGCGGCGCCATTGACACCATCCAGAACCTCCGACCGTGGCTCTATACGGCGGCCTTCAGGATCGCAAAGGGGGAGCTCAAGCTCCGGAGGATGCGTTTTCCGCTCGATCGAGAGCGGGGGCCCTCCGATGCGCGGATCGATACGCCCCTCGAGGAGAGGATGGCCGAGCTGTTTGATCTGTTGCGAGCCATGAGTCCCAATCAGAGAGCCACGCTCGTCCTTCGCGATGTGTACGGCTACTCATCGAAAGAGAGCGCCGAGCTTCTCGGGATCAGTGACGTGGCTGTTCGGGTGCATCTTCACGCCGCCCGACGCAGGCTTCGCAAGCAGCTTCAGGAGGTGGAAAGAGCGTGAAACAACCCGATCTTGCCAAGCTGCGCAGTTTGCCAAGCCCCGATCTTTGGCCCGAAATCGAGCGTCGCCTCGAGCGCCACGGGTCCGTAGGGCGTCCTTCACGGCGCAACGGCTTGGCGCGCTTAGCTGTCGTTGCTTTCGCTCTCGCCGTGGCTGCTGCCGGGGTTGGAGCGGTCTTCGTCGCATTCGCGGGACACGGCCGGGCACCGGAAGTCCAGGCAACGAACGAGGTGTTCCCGGGCGGGGGGCGAATCCTCTTCGCGGAGAATGGTGGCGGAATCGCGTGGGCGTACCCTGACGGCACCGTTCGGAAGATCGCAGACGGCTTCTATGAGGCGAGGCTCTTTCCCGGATTCCCCGGAGGCGGTGGTCAGCTGCTCGCGTGGAAGGTGATCCGCGAGGAGTACGACTACTACGTGATGGGATCTGACGGGTCGACGGTGCGGCACGTCCTGGCACCCGGGCCGGTCGTTGATCTTCCCCACGAACGCCCAGTACGAATTGATGGTCGAAGACCTTCAGACAGGGAAGACCACGGACGCCGGTTCTGTTGGACCGTTCACGACGAGTTGTTGCGTCCCGGTGGTCTGGAATGACGACTCCGCGCTCATGCTCATGCAAGGGTCGGGGGGCCGGTCCGTCGATTGGGTCAACATCGATGACCTGACGCGTGGGACATACATTCCGGTCAGCGATCGTCGAGTGGTTTCTGCCTACGAGAGCGCGTGGCCGGGGGTCGGCGCGCCGACCGACATCGCACCGATCGGGTGGAGTCCCGATCCCAACGTCCCCGACCTGGCCGTGCTGGTGTCTCAAGAGGGAGGTCGCCGGCCCGTAATCGTCGTGCTCAGGAAGGATGGAGGGGTGGGGTTCGCACCTAAGGACGGGCGAACCAACCTGTCGCTCACCTGGGGAGCCGGCGGTCGATTCGTGCTGCTCTCATACGTCGAGCCGAGGACCGGGGGCAAAACCGGCTCACTCTACGTGGGGAGCGCGTCGACCGTGAAACTTCGCCATGTCGCCGACGTTAACCATCTGACGGGAGGTCCGCTTTTCAACCCCCAACGGCTCAGTCTTCATGTTCAATGATGCTGGCGGCCCGTGGGAGTTTGTAGCTTTCGCGGGTGGCTCGCAGGCCGTCATTGTGTCGCACTTTCACGGCTATCCGTTGGACTGGGGACTATGAGGGCCACGGCTGCGCACCGGACTGAGCCGAAACGAGGATGCCGATCGCTCGGCGAGGGGTGAAGGACCCGTCGGGACACGAACTCCGATTTCTGACCGCCTATGGCCTATCCCCTCAAATGCATGACGGGATAGGAAAGACCGGGGGGCCGAAAGTGGTACGGGCGAAGAGCCTAACCTTCCGTCTGCCGATGCCATTCGGTCCGTCTGGAAGAGGGAGGACACCGCGATGCCCGAGTTGGATCTGGCCGTTCAGAACCTGATCAGGTGGATGTGGTGCGAGCAGGGAGATTGCCACGCTGCCCTTTGCGACATCGAGGCGCGTTGGGACGAGAACGAAGAGACCGGGAGTAAGCAGTTCTTCGAGGAAAAGCTGGCAGCCTTCGAGGACGTAGGTCGAGCACTCGTAGCGGATCGCTGGAAGAATCCCACCCTGCAACTAGGGACTTGGCTAGACGAACAGGCCATGACGAACCCAGAGGATCGCCCAGGCCGCTGGCAGACCTTCGAGCAGGTGCGGAGCAAGATCGCAGAGCTGAGGGCTTAAGGTGCCGAGGACGACTGCAAACATTTTGCGTTAGCACGTCTACAGACCGGGGGGGCTGAAAGTGGTGCGGATCTCTTGGACCATGCTGCGCACCTTTGCACGCCGGAGGGGCCTGTAGCTCCGCGCTACGATTCGATTGTCGATGGATGAGGCGAGATTCAACTACGCGCTCACTGGCCTGAGGCGCTTTGGAAACGACGAGGCTATCCGCTCCGCGGAGCATCTCGAAATCGCGGTAGAGCTCTCCCAACGGAGACCAACGCGGTGGACCGAGCTCATGAGCTACTCGATTCGTGAGTCGCTCGAGGGGATTCCACCTCTGTTCGGTCAGGAACGTCTGAAGGCGGCTATCGGCGCGCTAGCAAGGCGATTTGCCGACGAGATCGCCGACGCGGTTGCAATCGACAGTCCTCCCGACGTTCTTATACGACTGACTTCGGAGTTTCAAGAACAACTCGACGTTGCTCAGGCCCAGCGGCGCTATCGGATCGCGCAAGCGATGTTGATGCAGGCGGGTGCGGGAATGCCTTCCCCTCGCGTCGATGACTTCGCGAAGGATTGGACCAGCGTCGTCGAGGGAGTGAACGGAATCCTGCATGGAGGCAGTCACACGCAACGTGAGGCTCTCGGCCTACTGGACAAGGCGATTGACTTGATGGCTGTCCTAGTAGGTCCGATCTCTGACCGACTCGAGGAGGTGGACAAACATATTGAAGAAGCGAATCCAACGGCGGCGAACGTCGAGCAGCTTCTTGATTTGCTCGCTGATGAGCGATTGGCACGATACTTCTTTGAAAGGGCTGAGAATCCCGCTTGGCTCCAGGCGTTGAATCAGGAGGGCATCTTTGATTCCCCAATGCAGGGGGATTGGTACCAAGGCCAGCTCTTGATTCGTGCAAGTGCTCACGAGCCCGTGTTAGGGCTAGAGATTGCCACGCGTATAGCGGGCGACCCCCATCCGGCTGCCCCCGCGGTCGTGCTCGGTGTCGTGGCGAACTTGGGAGAGGGAACCTCAGCGCTCGCTGTTCAAGTTCTTGGCAAACCAAGTTATTCGGACCCATTTCGCGTGTCCCACGCCCTGGACAGCTTGATCAAGAAGTTGATTGAGCGCGGCGAGACGGCCACCCTCTCTCAGCTCGCGGATGCGGCCTTTGAACCGCGATCGATGGACACAACTCGACGCGTGACTGGAAAGTTCGGCGAGTACGAATACGGTGAGCTCGTTCGGCTAGTAGTAAGCGGATGCCAGTGCGAACACCTCGGATCGCTCCTCATCGTGTTGGGTTTCAAACTGCGCCGCATAATCACACTGACCGGAGGCGGGAGGATTGGCTTGTCCATTCGTCGAGATCTGATCAACGGAGACGACAACTATGACCGTAGCATCGAAGACGCTCTCATTTCAGGTATCCGGGACACTCTGAGCCGCATGAGCGGATGCGGCGCCAGCCTGGCTATGCGTCAATCAGCACTAGGGGACATCGACAGTGAAATCTTGGTTCGTCTCTGGGCTAATCATCTCGCTGAGGAAGAGCAGACTTGACCCAAGGGGGAGCCAGCTTGGTTCGAAAAGAGTCGATAGTTCTGCTACGAAGTCAAATGGACTCGGAGGCTCCGACCCCCGAGACCATGGACCTTCTTCAAGCCGTCTGGCCAAAGCTGACAAGCGGGCAGCGGCAGGAGCTGCTGCAGTCTTTGGGGAAGCCACCAGTCCCGGAAGATGTAGCCGGTTGGGAGGCCGATCACGAGCTCCACAGGAGTTTGCTTCGTCAATGGCGGTGGCTCGCAGGAATCGCGGCTCAACTCGACGAGCCGTGGAAGGCAGCCTACGAGTCATTAGCCGCGGAGTTTGGAGAGGGTGACTCCGAGCCGCGGCCCTACCGCGTGATGACCCGGATGGGGAGTAGAGCTCCACTTGCGTCACGGGAGATCGCCGATCTAGGGCCCGCGGGTTTCTCGGACTGGCTTAGCTCGTGGAGACCTCAGACTGGTGTCTGGGATGTCCCAACGCCAGCGGGTCTAGCTATCGAGCTGGCCGAGGCCGTAAAGAAGTCGCCCGAAACCTGGCTGTCGTCGTTGCCCGAACTGTTGCAGAGACTCAGACACCCCACCTACATTCGAGGCGTCCTTATCGGCATCCGAGAGGCCGCGAGCGACTCCAACTTTGTTCCGGAATGGAGCCGGTTGCTCACCGCGCTGGAAGTGGTTGTTGATGAACCGTGGCCGGTTGAAGTTCTCACCTCCGATCCCTTCGACTCGGACCCCGATTGGAGCGAGAGTCATCGAGAGACGATGCGCCTCTTGCAGGAGGCACTCGACAGGGACACTGCCTTCGGACCGGAATTGCTTGACCGGATCTGGAGCCTGTTGACAAAACTGATGCGCAAACGGGGCCGGGAGTCTGGCGTATTGGGCAGTGAGGAATCGCTCACGCTCGCCATCAATAAGTCGAGCACGATTGCACTCCGCACTATGTTCAGTCTCACGCTCAGCGTCTCGCGGCAAGGCGGCTCACTTGAGCTGTGGGGAGAACGGTTGGCTGAGGCGGTTGCCGAGGAGTTTCAGGCTGGGAACAACGAGGCGCAGTTGGCCGGCGTCATAGCTGCCAGCTTGTTCCCACAGTTTGTCCATGTCGCAGGGTTCGGGGCGACGGCTCTTGTTCCTGCCTTGTTTGGATCTCCAGAGCCTGGCGCCTTCTCAGAAGATGCCCTCAAGACATTGGTGAGATATGCGCGACCGATAACGAACGAGATGCTTCTTATCTTCTACCCCTATCTCCAGGCGTACTTCCATTCGGAGCCGTCGGATGTGCCTGATGAGAGTCAGCGAGAAGCCGTCAGGTGGCTAGTCATCGGGTACATCCGTCAAGTAGATGGCCAACAGAGTGTGGCATCACTTATGGCTCTGCTTTCGCACCCGCAGCGCATTTCAGACGCCGCAGAGTTCTACGGTCGGGTGCTCAAGGACACCTCTGAACCGGATCAGTCGTTCATCGTCGCCGCTTTGAGTTTCTGGGACGAAGCCCTAGCCGAGCATGACCTCGATGAGTCTGCATTTCGAGGTTTCGGTTGGTGGTCGGAAGGACAGACGATTGACGATGACGCGTGGCTGACGCGCACATTGGCGACTCTCGTCCGTACCAAGGGGAGGATCGATTGGGAGGATGAAGTAGTTCAACGTCTGATTCGACTTCGCGATCGCACTGCCGCATGGGAGGCTCTGGCCCTTCTCGTCAGGGGCGCTCCAGAACGGTGGACGGTTTCCTACTGGGCTCGCCATCTTCAGGACCTCTTCGAACGGACCGAGGAAGTCGATGAACCGATTCGGTCATTGCGATCCGAGCTCGCGGAGCGGTTGGTTGAGCGAGAACTGCTCGACTTTCGCCGGTACATACGCTGAGCATCGGGCTGCGCGGCAGCGACAGGCGACCCCATCACAAGCCGTTGCTCATCTACGTCAGTTGCGTTCTTGCCGCACACCGCCTTCCCCTCGCATCCCAGCCACAATCAGGGCTAGAGCGGCTAGCGCGCCGACGACGATTGCGGCTCGCTTCCCAGATCGTCCGGTGACCTGCTGCCCGGAAAAGGCGATGGCTCCCCGACGCGCATCGGCGCCATCCAGGATTCTCGCAACCGTCTGAGGAGAAACGCCGAACTCCCTCGCCACCGAACGCCGGTTCATCTCGTACCCTTCGTCTTCGATCTCCCGAGCCACCTTCGCGATCACCTCTCGGGTCTCGTTATCGATCCGCCTCATGCCTTTCGTCCCATCGTCTTTCTCCGCGTCCCCGGGTAGCGCCTGTGCCGCTGCACCAGCGCCGTTGACGACCCACTAGCTCGGTGCGACAGCCCCTGTAGCTGGGTCAACTCGCAGCGCACCAGCCACAGAGATGGGCAACTTGCGACGGAACGCACCCGGAGACTGGAAAGTATTCCTGGGTGGGCGTGGGACGCACGGGATGAGTATTGGGAGCGGGCTTATAGCCACCTACTCACGTGTGTAGCACGGGAGGGGAGCGCGTCTGTGCCACCGCGGCACGTCGAGGACGGGTTCGCGTTAGGTCGGTGGGTCGTTAGCCAGCGATCAACGAGAGGGAAGCAAAGTCTCAAAGACCGGCCCGATCGTCTGGCGAAGCTGGATGCCCTCAAGGACAAGGGCTGGCGATGGAAGGCGTGGACTGAGAAGTGGGAAGAGATGTTTGCACTTCTCGAACGCTTCGTGGAGCGTGAAGGCCGCGCCGTTGTGCCTTCGACCCATGTTGAAGAGGGGAAGCACCTAGGTCAGTGGGTCGCGAACGTCCGACAGTTCCACCGTCGAGGCGAACTCTCTGAAGAGCGAGAGGGCAGACTCGAGCGATTGCCGGGCTGGAGCTGGTCGGGGCGGTAGCTGAGGAAACGGAGAAAGCTCGGTGGAGGGCTGCTCCTTACCGAAAAGGCACCGCGACAAGTCGATCTAACTCGACGAAGGCAAGCAAGAGCCCGTCAACACCGCCTGGTGCTGCCCACGGCCGGGTTGAGAAGCGGCACCTTCACCGTGCCGTACGCCGAACCCCTTGGTAGTTGGGCGAACTTAACCGGACCGAGTGCTAACCACGTCGTACTTCGAGATCGAGGAACTGCAGCCGTTCTCTCCGGGGAAGTACTCCTGATACTTCCCTGCGAATGCGGTCGCAATCCACTCGCCCGCAAGTGCCTTCGCCCTCGTGACGTGGATAGTTAGAGTTGCGCTGTCCTTCTGATCGTCAATGTGATGCGCCTCGGTGCCGCACCACCCGATGCTTTGGTTACGCATTCCACCTGTATAGCCCTGCGTCGCACCTACAGGCGCGAACGACCCAGTAGCGTCGCCAACGTCGAACTCAATGCTCCACGTTCCTCCGCAGAGTCCGGACGCGCACTTCGGAAGGAAGTGCCATTTCCATCGACCCATCGGCTGTCCCGGATGAACGTTCACAAGGTTCGACGACAAGACCGTTTCCATGACCGAATAGCGGCCGTCAATCCTTGCTGAACCAATGGGCGGGACCTTCGTCTTCGTCTTGACCGGAGCAGACGCCAGCTCTGAACCTGCCGACTGCGCAACCACGACGTACGAGTAGGAAGTTCCAGGATCAAGTCCTGCGTCGGTGTAACTTGTAGCCGACCCATCGACGGTGGCGATGTCCTGGTCGTTCCGCTTCACGACGAAGTGCTCCGGAGCGCCGCCAACGGACTCCCAGCCGATCTTCACGCTGTCGGCTGATACGCCCACGATCTTGACGGCCGGCGCGCCGGCTGCCAAGATGCTCATCTCACCCTCTATCGTTTCCTTTCCCAAGCTACTTGAGACGGGCCTGGCGGTGACCAAGCAGCCTCCCCATCCGTGGTCCTGGGGGTCGTTGGTCGGCGAGCCCAAGTCCGTACCACTTTCGGCCCCCCGGTCTTTCCTATCTAGCGGTGTTACTCGCCAAGCCGGGGCAAGCTTGCACAAGCCTTCAATGACACCGCGGTTTCGGGCCGGAAGAGAGCGACCGAAGCTGGCCCGACCACCCTAATCTCGTCACCGATCCTTAGGAGGCCACTGGCTTCCGGGATCGCCGCCACGTTGGCATGCGTGTTGGCGACATAGTCGCTAAGACGATTCTCGTAGGCAGGGTCGTAGTGACATGCGATGGAGTAGCCCAACGCGAGATTCAGGCCCATGGTGTCGATCAGCCCTTCCGCATCGGTGTCGTCCCAACGTGCCGTATCGATGTCGCTACCGAGGAGGATCGCGCCTGCACTCCCCCCCGTACAGGGGAAGGCCGCGGCGTGCTGCGCCGGACAGGGCGAGATGCGCTCCGGTCGACCGTAGCCTGTGAAGAAGCCGGTATGTGTTCCCGCCCCCGATGAAGACGCCATCGACGGTCGAGATGATTCGAAGAACGTCGTCGGAGGAGGTAGCAACGGCGATGTCTCCGACACCTCTCGCCGCCATGACAGTCGTTATCCACGCAAGGGCGCGGTCATAAGGCGGGTCCATGGCGAGAGGGATGAACAGGAGCCGCCCGCCGCGAAGCCACGCGCCGAACCTGTCGAGCACTAGGCGCTCGTCATCTTCCTCGCCGCCTCCTCCGAACGCGATACGGATCTCACTCTCCACATCGAGCATCTTCGCCCAATCAGGAGCTGTGTCGCGAAGGCAACTGTCAAGGTCGAGTGTTCGCGGGTCCTACCCGCCGTACCACTTTCGGCCCCCCTTCCTATCCCCTCAAGCACAAGACGGGCTGGGTGGGGCGGCCCCTCGGCCATAGGCGTTACGTGGACAGAGGCGCCAGGCTGGCCGTTCACTCTCCTAACCTTGCGAGCGTATCCTCCAGTCAATGACGGTCGGGAGCTGGAAGCGTTGTCCGAGGTGCGGCTCCCGAGAGCTGGTCGAGATCGTTTACGGCAGTCCCGACGATCCGACAGCCCACGAGCTCTGGGCTCAGGGGAAGGCGATATTGCGACCTCGACCGTCGTCGAGCCGACGATGCGTCCCGCCGGGCTGGGCGTGCCGCGAATGCGGCTTCGAATCCCAACCGGCGAACGCCGCGGCTAGCTGAGCTCGTCTCGACTCCGATGCCGCTGGGTGGGGCGGTGGCCTAGCCGGGTCACCTTCACCACGCCGAACATCGCTGCGGTCGGGCTCACGGATGAAGAGGCGCAGGCGGCGGG
>WNGJ01006916.1_pt1 | contig 13726 bp, 13 predicted proteins | sample 5400611 | NCBI WGS metagenome assembly WNGJ01 (sample SAMN13153375, study PRJNA577476) | soil metagenome | isolation source: 40 cm soil or saprolite under Garry oak tree replicate 1 | place: USA:California | collected 2016-06-15 | reverse complement strand
CGCGGGGGCAGGTCCATCACGGCCTTGCTGAAGCGCTTGCCATGCGCGTACTTGCCGCCATGCTGTTCCAGGGCCGCGCACAGCTCCTTCGAATACACCACCAGGTACACGCCATGTCGCTTTTTGTCGTGCGCGCGTGACGGGCGTTTGCCCGTGCAGCGCTCGATCAAGGTGGCGATTTCATCGGCCATCTCGGGCTCGTGGTCCCCGAGCGACCACTCCGCCGCGTCATAGCCGTTGAATTTCGTCACGCACCCTTCGGCCACGTAGAAGCCGAGGAGTCGCAGGAAGTCATCGGTGAGCGAGGGGTCATCGCGCTCGACCTTGTTGATGGGGAATACGAGCAGGTCCCCGGGCACGAGCTCTCCGGCCGGCACGAACCTGGGCTCCGTGCTCTCCAGACGCCTGGGATCGATATCGGCCCAGCGACCCGGGCCGCGGTCGCCCCTGGAGATGCGCGCCCGCCGGATCGTGAGCACCGGATGCTCGGGCGTCACGTGGAAGCGGTTCGCCGCGCTGCGCGGGGTGATTTCCACCAGCTCGCCGCGATAGGCGCGGCGCATGATCTTCGCCACCCGCGCTTCCTCACCGCTGTCATTCAGAACCACATCGTGAATGGCCACGTCGCGCACGCAGCGCATCTCGTCGCCGTAGGAGACCTCTTCCCAGGCGGGCAGACAGCCCTCGAGGTAGCTGACGTACGCGCCGTCATCCGCGATGATGAGCGTGCGCTCGAACTGTCCGGTGTTCATCGCATTGATGCGGAAGTAGGTCGACAGCTCCATCGGGCAGCGCACGCCCTTCGGCACGTAGACGAACGAGCCGTCGGAGAACACCGCGGAGTTGAGCGTGGCGAAGAAATTGTCGGTGTAGGGCACGACGCTGCCGAGGTACCGCTCGATGACCTCGGGATGCGTGCGCACCGCTTCCGAGAACGGGCAGAACACGACGCCCGCGGCGGCGAGCCGCTCCTTGAAGGTGGTGGCGACGGAGACGCTGTCGAATACCGCGTCCACCGCGACCCCGGCGAGGCGCGCGCGCTCGTGGAGCGGCACGCCGAGCTTCTCGTAGGTCTCGAGGAGCTTCGGGTCGACCTCGTCGAGGCTCTTCGGGCCGTCCTTCTTCGCCCTGGGGGCGGAATAATAGGAGATCGCCTGATAGTCGATGGGAGCGAACCGGACGTGCGCCCAGTGCGGCTCGCGCATGGTGAGCCAGTGGCGCAGCGCCTTCAGCCGCCACTCGGTGAGGAAGGCCGGCTCCTGCTTCTTGCGCGAGATGAGGCGCACCACGTCCTCGTTCAGTCCGGGGGCCACCGTGTCGGCGTCGATCTCGGTCACGAAGCCGTGCTGGTAGCCCCGTGCGACCAGGCTCTCGAGTTCTCGGGCGCTTTCGCTCATCGTCTCACCCCGTTACGACCTCGACGGCGCGCGCGAGGCGGCCGCCTTCATCTCGCGCTCGAGCGCCGGCAGCCGCGCCGGGGCCGCGTCGAGTCCCGCGAGCTGCGCGAGGCTCACGTCATAGAGCGCGCGGCGGATGGCCAGGTTCAGCCGCTGCCACACGCGACTCACGCGGCAGCTCCCCTCGATCTCGCAGTTGCCGTGTCCGGCGGAGCAGTCGGTGAGCGCCATCGGCCCCTCGAGGGCATCCAGTATCGAGGCGGCGCTGATCATACGCAACATGGAGGCGTCCTCTAAACTAGGACTAGTTTAGTACTAATTGCCGGTGGAACCAAGCGCGGGCGGTGCAGCGAGCACAGGCACTGCGTGCACCATCGCGGGGCGGGCGGCACCCGGGACGGCCGGACGTTTCAGCGTGCGCGCTGGACGCGGCGCGGCCATCGGAGCCTGAAGCCCTGCCATGGGCTGATTTGCTATCCTTGGCGCCCCAATTTCCCAGGGATAGTCACCGACGGCTGCGCGCCAGGCGCGCCTCACGCGGTGCGCCGCGCGGTGAGCCGGTCAAACGAGAGGATCTGACGATGAACGCGAATGAGCTGATGCGCGTGGCCAGCGCGATGGTCGCCCGGGGCAAGGGCATCCTGGCCGCGGACGAGAGCACCGGGAGCATCAAGAAACGCTTCGACAGCATCAAGCTGGAGTCGACCGAGGAACATCGCCGTACCTATCGCGAAATGCTGTTCACCGCGCCCGGCGCGGCTGAGTGGGTCAGCGGCGTCATCATGTTCGACGAGACCCTCCGCCAGAAGACGAAGGACGGCACGCCCTTCCCGCAGTACCTGGCGAAGCAGGGCATGCTCCCCGGCATCAAGGTCGACACCGGCGCGAAACCGCTCGCGGGCTATCCCGGCGAGACCATCACCGAGGGGCTCGACGGCCTGCGCGAGCGGCTGATCGAGTACCGCGGGCTCGGCGCCCGCTTCGCGAAGTGGCGTGCGGTGATCGACATTGCCGAGGGCATTCCGACCGCCTTCGCCGTCCGTGCAAATGCGCAAGCGCTGGCGCGCTACGCAGCGCTGTGCCAGGAGAACGACATCGTGCCGATCGTCGAGCCGGAAGTGCTGATGGACGGCGGCCATTCGATCGAGCGCTGCGAGCAGGTGACCGATCAGGTGCTCGAATGCGTGTTCCACGAGCTGTTCGAGCACCGCGTGCTGCTCGAAGGCATGGTGCTCAAGCCCAACATGGTGATCTCGGGCAAGAAGGCGCCCAACCGGGCGCCGCCGCAGACGGTCGCCGAGGCGACGGTGCGCGTGCTGAAGCGCCATGTGCCGCCGGCCGTGCCGGGGATCGCCTTCCTCTCGGGCGGACAGTCCCCGGCGGAGGCGACGCTGCACCTCTCGCTGATCAACCGCCTTGGGCCGCTGCCCTGGGCGCTGACCTTCAGTTACGGCCGGGCGCTGCAGGAGACCGCGCTCAAGGGGTGGGCCGGGCAGGCTGCGAATTTCACCGCCGGACAGAAAGAACTCGCCAAGCGCGCGAGGCTCAACGGCCTGGCGACCGCCGGGCGCTACGGGGCCGAGATGGAGAGCCAGGCCGCCTGAGCCACGAGGCGGACGCCGCGATCGCGTGACAAGCCGAGAACCTCCGCAGCGCGCGTCGGCTGCTTCGCCGGCTGACGTGGTGGTCGACGTGCGCGGCGTGCACTACGCCCTGGGCGGGCGGCCGATCTTCTCCGATCTCGACGTCCAGGTGCGCCGCGGCCGCATCACCGCCATCATGGGGCCGAGCGGCACCGGCAAGACCACGCTCCTCAAGCTGATCACGGCGCAGGTGCCCCCCGATCAGGGCGAGTTGCGCGTGTTCGGCCAGGAGCTCGCGACCCTCGGCCGCCGCGAGGTCTATGCCTTGCGCCGCCGCATGGGCATGTTGTTCCAGAACGGGGCACTCCTCACCGACATGGACGTGTTCGAGAACGTCGCCTTCCCGGTGCGCGAGCACACCGATCTTCCCGAAACGCTGATTCGCAAGCTCGTGCTCACCAAGCTCCAGGCGGTGGGCCTCAGGGGCGCCGCCGCCCTGATGCCGGCGGAGCTCTCGGGCGGCATGGCGCGCCGCGTGGCGCTCGCGCGCGCCATCGTCATGGATCCGGAGGTGCTGATGTACGACGAGCCGTTCGTCGGTCTGGATCCCATCTCGCTCGGCGTCATCGTGCGGCTCATCAAGCACATGAACGAGGCGCTCGGGATCACCAGCATCGTGGTCTCTCACGACGTTCAGGAGCTCGCAACCATCGCCGACGACAGCTACCTGATCTCGGGCGGGCGGGTGGCGGCGTCGGGCACGCCGGCGCAGCTGCGCGCCAGCGATTCGCCCGCCGTGCGGCAGTTCATGACGGGCTGCGCCGAAGGTCCCGTGCCGTTCCACTACCCGGCGCCGGACTACGCCACGCAATTGCTGGCGGCGGAGGACTGATGAGCAACGGCGACCGCGACGGCCTGATCGTCGAGGGCGTTCGCCGGCTCGGATCGGTCGTGATCTTCCTGGCGCGGCTGCTCGCTCAATGCGCGCCGGCGCTCGGGCGGCCGTGGCTGCTCGTGCACCAGGTCTACAATGCCGGCGCCCGCTCGCTCATCATCATCATGCTGTCGGGCCTGTTCGTCGGCATGGTGCTGGGGCTCCAGGGCTACGACCTGCTGCATCGCTTCGGCTCGGTGGAGGCGCTCGGCAGCGCCGCGGCGCTCGGGCTGCTGAAGGAGCTGGCGCCGGTCATGACGGCGCTGCTCTTCGCCGGTCGGGCGGGCACGGCGCTCACTTCGGAGATCGGCCTGATGCGCGCCACGGACCAGCTCACCGCGATGGAGATCATGGCGGTCGATCCGATGCGCTACGTCGCCGCGCCGCGCTTTCTCGGCGGAGTGATCGCCATGCCGCTGCTGACCGCGATCTTCAGCGTCGTCGGCCTCTACGGCGCGCAGCTGATCGGCGTGCAGCTCATGGGGGTCGACAGGGGCGTCTTCTGGTCGCAGATGCAGGACTCGGTCGAGCTGCGCAACGTCACCGAAGGCGTGGTCAAGAGCCTGGTGTTCGGCACCGCCTGCAGCCTGATCGCCGTGCACGAGGGCTATAACGCCGCACCGACGGCGGAGGGCGTGGCGCTGGCGACCACGCGCACCGTGGTGGCGTCCTCGGTGCTCACGCTGCTGCTCGACTACGCGTTGACCGCCACATTCCTGTAAGAGGAGACCTCAAAGCATGCGCCCCAATCGAACCCTCGAGATCGGAACCGGCCTGTTCGTGCTGCTGGGCTTCGCCGCGCTGCTGTTCCTCACGACCCAGTTGCCGGCGAGCGGACTGAAGTTCGGCCGCGCGGTGCTCGGCTATCACGTGACCGCCGAGTTCGACGACATCGGCGACCTCAAGGTGGGCTCCCCCGTGGCCATGGCGGGGGTGCGCATCGGGGAGGTTGCCGGGATCCGCTACGACTCGAAGGAGTACAAGGCGGTCGTCACACTGCGTATCGATCCGCAGTACCACCAGATTCCCGAGGACAGCTTCGCGAGCATCCAGACGACCGGGTTGCTCGGCGGCAAGTACATCGGCCTCAGCCCGGGCGGGCTCGACAACTATCTCAAGGACGGCGGCCGCATCGAGCAGACGCAGTCCGCCATCGTGCTCGAGAGCCTGGTCAACAAATTCTTCGCGAACTACGCGAGCAAGGGCGGCGACAGCCAGAGTCAGGGCGGCGACAACCGGAACAAGGTGGAGTCAAAGAAATGAGACACGCGACAGTTGCATTGGCCACCCTGTGGCTCGGCCTCGGGCTCGCGGGCGCGCAGGCGCAGGCCCCACCCGCGGCGCAGGCCGAGGGCGCGCCCGCGGCGAGCGCCGCCTCTGGCGAGGGGCCGACCGAGGTGGTGCAGAACGCCGCCCAGGGCATGCTCGGTGAGCTCGACAAGGATCGCGACGCCTTTCAGCGCGATCCGGAGAAGGTGCGCCAGCTGGTCGACAAGTACCTGCTGCCGCATTTCGACACCCAGTACTCGGCGACCCTGGTGCTGGGCCGGCACTGGCGCGCCGCGACTCCCGAGCAGCGCAAGCGCTTCGTCGACGCCTTCTATCAGTCGCTGCTCAACAACTATGGCAGCGCCCTGGTGCAGTTCACGGCCGAGCGCCTCAAGATCTATCCCACCAAGGCCGATCCGGACGCCAAGCTCGTCACCGTGCGCACCGAGGTCAAGCGCGCGAACGGCGATCGCGTCGCGGTCAATTACTACCTGCGCAGGACCCCTCAGGGATGGAAGGCGTGGGATGTCGTGATCGACGGCATCAGCTACGTCAACAGTTACCGCACGGACTTCGGCGAGCAGATCGAGGCCCAGGGGCTCGATGCGGTCATCAAGCGTCTCGAGTCCGGCGAGCGGCCCGAGGCGATCGGCCGGCAGGCCGGCCGCAAGAGTTGATGAACGCTCCCCCGCCCGCGCCGGCCGACCGCGATGTGCGCGCCGGGCCGTTCCGGCTCGTGGCGACCGGTGATGGGCGACTCGCGGCGCACGGGCCGCTGAGCTTTGCAACCGCGCGACGCGCGCACCAAGAGGGGCTCGCATCGCTCGCGAGCGCCAACGGGCGCGAGCTCGAGATCGATTGCGCCGGCATCACCTCATCCGACAGCGCCGGCCTTGCCGTGCTGCTCGACTGGCTGGCCGCGGTGAAGCGCGCGGGCGGAGGGCTCCGCTACCGGCGCCTGCCGTCCGGGCTCGTGGCGCTCAGCCGGATCGGAGAGGTCGAGGAGCTGCTCGAGGGCGGCGTGTAGCGCGGCGGCGTGGCTAGACCCGGGGCGGGGAGGATTGCGGCGGCGGCTGTTCCGGCTGCGACGACTGCGGCGATGACTGCGGCGGCGCGCCCTGGGGCGCCTGCTGATCCTCGCCCGCCTCCTCCATGAGCTTGAGCTCCTGCTCCTCCTCGCTCGGGGACTGTCCGCCGTTCACCTTGAAGTCGCGGTGCTGCAGGTAGGCATTGCGGAGGAAGGCGTAAGCGTCGTAGGCGTTGTCGATCAGCCGGTCCTGATCGAGGAAGCGCGACCGCGCGTCGACCTTCTCGACCAGCCAAAGGCTCCAATACCAGTCGTTGTTCTTGATGTAGGTGCGCGGCGTGCTGTAGGTATCGGCGAGCTTGCCGAAGCTGTCGCGCACGTCGCAGGGGCCGAGGAAGGGGAGTACCAGATACGGCCCGCTGCCGACGCCCCACTTGCCGAGCGTCTGGCCGAAGTCCCGGTCGTTCTTCTCCAGCCCGAGAGCGGTGGCTGGATCCAACAGGCCACCGATGCCGATGCTCGTGTTCACGAGCAGCCGCCCGGTGTCAGATGCGAAGGACTTGAATTGCCCCTGCAGCAGGTCGTTCAGCATGACGATGGGGGTGTCGACGTTGTCGTACACGTTGCGGATGCCGGTCTGCACGACATGGGGCGTGGCGGCGCGGTAGCCGCGCGCCACGGGACGGGCGATCGCCCGGTCGAACTTGTCGTTGAAGCGATAGGTGGCGCGGTTCACCCGCTCCCATGGATCGCGCGGATCGCGCTTGCCAGGCGGCAGGGCGGCGCAGCCGGCGGTGAGCAGCAACAGGCATAGCGGGAGCAGTGACGTCCGGGTCGTCGATGACATAGGGGAGTTGCGGACAAGAAAGAGGCGCGCATTCTAGCAGCCGCGCGTTAGGGTTTGCGGTAGCGCGCGGAGCGCTCGTCGTGCCGGGCGGGCGGCTCAGCGACCGCCGCCGCGCCGGCCGGATGGCTGCTGGCCTTGAGGGTCGCCGCCCTCGGCGGTCACGCGGCGCTTGCGGGTGCTCGCCAGGTATTCCCGCACCTCATCGAGGCGGGCCTGGTAGCGCTGCCTCTGTATCGAGCTGATGTTGGGAGAGGCGAGCGCCAGCTGCAGTTGCTGCGCGGCAAGGGCCAGATCGCCGCCCGCGATCTGGTATTCGCCCATGTAGAAGTAGGCGTCCCCGGCGTCTCCGGCGGCGCTGGCGGCGAGCGCCGTGAGCCGGATCTGATCCGGGGTGGGCGGCACGTTGTTGAAGAGGTCGAGCAGCATGTCGTGAGCGTCGGCGGGCCGTCCCGCGGCCATGAGGGTCTCGGCGTAGCGCACGGTGACCGGCACGTTGCGCGGAAACAGCTCCTGGGCGTGGCGGAATGTGGCGAGCGCCTCGCTCGTGTGTCCGGCCTTGGCCTGCGCCTGCGCCAGGGCGACGTGCAGCAGGGTGAGCCCTTCGTGCTGCTGCACGAGAGGCGCGAGGATGCGCACCGCCTCGTCGGCGCGATTGCCGCTCATCAGCGCCAGCGCCTGGCCGTAGCGCTCGCCGACCGTGACATGGCCGCGCGAAATCCTCTGAGCGTACTGGGCGGCGAGATCCACGTCGCCGGTCGCGGTCAGCACCCGCACGCGCTCGCGGATCAGCTCGTAGCTCTGGGAGTCCTTGGCCTTGCGCGGTGGAAACTGCGCGGCGCGCGCCCGTGCCTCGGCGACGCGGTCCGAGGTCACCGGGTGATCGATCAGCATCGCGGGGATATAGCTCGCAGCGAGTCCCTCGTGGCGGCTCATGGTCTCGAAGAAGCTCGCCATCGAGTTGGCGTCGAAGCCTGCGCCCGCGAGGTAGCCGATGCCGACGCGATCGGCCTCCATCTCGTTGTCGCGCGAGAAATTGATCTGGTGCTGCGCAGCCATCCCCTGGGCGGCGACGATGCCGCCCTCGATCGCCTGCCCGCCGCCGATCGCCCCGAGGAGGATCGCCGCCAGCAGGGCCGCCGCGGAGGTGAGGCTCTGCTGCTGCTGGTCGCGTATCATGCGCGCGATGTGGTGCTGCGTGACGTGCGCGGTCTCGTGCGCCATGACGCTCGCGAGCTCCGACTCGCTCGAGGTGGCGAGCACCAGGCCGTCGTTGACGAACACGAAGCCGCCGGGAACGGCAAATGCGTTGATGGCGGGGTCCTTGATCACGAAGTACTGAAAGCCCCGGCCGCCGTCGGCGCTCTGGGAAGCGAGCCGCAGGCCGACCCAGCTCATGTATTCGCTGACTTCGGGATCCTCGAGCAGCGCGTTCTGATCGCGCAGCTCCCGGGCGACCATGGCCCCGAGGCGGTATTCATCCGTGTGCGACAGCACCGCAGCCGCCGGGCTTCCCATGTCGGGCAGGTCGGAGCCGGCCGCCGGGGCGCTCAAGGTGAGCGGCGTCGAGGCCGGCGGCTCATCCGCGGCGGCTGCGGCGGCGAGGGTGGTCAGGGCGGCCACGATGAGCGGCGGAAGCAGGCGCATGATCACTCTTTGACCGCGGCGGGCGGCCCCGAGTTTCTCCACCGTTACAGACGCTTACAAGCAGCGGCCTGGCTGCGGGCTCCGACAGCCTACACCTACAGAATGTCGGACGCGAAGTCGGCGAGCCGCGAGCGCTCCCCACGCACCAGCGTGACATGTCCGGAATGCGCCCAGCCGCGGAAGCGATTGACCGCGTAGGTGAGACCCGAGGTCATCTCGGTGAGGTAGGGCGTGTCGATCTGGGCGATGTTGCCGAGGCATGCGAGCTTGGTGCCCGGGCCCGCCCGTGTGATCAGCGCCTTCATCTGCTTCGGGGTGAGGTTCTGGGCCTCGTCGAGGATCAGGTAGCGATTGAGGAAGGTGCGCCCGCGCATGAAGTTGAGCGAGCGGATCCTGATCCGGTTGCGCAGCAGATCGTGGGTGGCGGCGCGGCCCCAGTTGCCGCCCTCCTGCGAGCCGGTGAGCACCTCGAGATTGTCCATGAGGGCGCCCATCCAGGGCTCCATCTTCTCCTCCTCGGTGCCGGGCAGGAAGCCGATGTCCTCGCCGAGCGGAATCGTCACGCGGGTCATGATGATTTCCACGAAGCGATTGGTCTCGAGCGTCTGCGTGAGGCCGGCGGCGAGCGCCAGCAGCGTCTTGCCGGTGCCGGCGGGGCCGAGCACCGTGACGAAGTCGATCTCGGGATCCATCAGAAGGTTCAGCGCGAAATTCTGCTCGCGGTTGCGCGCCGTGACGCCCCAGACGTTGTGGCGCTCGTTGCGATAGTCGCGCGTCAGCTCGATGGTGGCGGCATCGCCGCTCAACTTGCGCACGATGCCCTCGATGCCTTCCGGGACGTCCTCGAACACTCCCTGGTTCGGCTGCCACTCGCGCACCGCCGGTCCCGTGATCTCGTAGAAGGTGCGGTCGGCGTCCTTCCACGAGCGCATGTCCGTGCCGTGGCGCTCCCAGAAGTCCGCCGGCAGCGCGCTCATGCCGCTGTAGAGGACGTCGGCATCCTCGAGGGTCTTGTCGCTGTAGTAGTCCTCGGCGTGCACGCCGAGCACCGCCGCCTTGATGCGCAGGTTGATGTCCTTCGAGACCAGGATGACGCGGGCGTCCGGATGCTCGTTCTGCAGCGCGAGCGTCTGCGCGAGGATGCCGTTGTCGGCGCCCTGTCCGGGGAGAGCCTGCGGCAGCTCGCCGCCGAGCTGGCGCGTCTGGAAGAACAGCCGCCCGGTGGAGGGCTTCTTGCCGTGGTTGCCGGAGTAGCCGCTCGGCAGCTGCAGGCCGCGGTCGATCTGCTCCTTGGTGACGTCGCGCATCATGTCGTCGAGGAAGCGGCTCACCTGCCGCACGTTGCGCGAGTTCTCCGAGAGGCCCTTCTTGTGCGCGTCGAGCTCCTCGAGCACCACCATGGGCAGATACACATCGTGCTCCTCGAAGCGGAAGATTGCGGTCGGATCGTGCATCAACACGTTGGTGTCGAGCACGAACAGCCGCCGTCCGGAGCGCGAGCGGGGCTTCATTTCCCCGGACTCGCCCGACGCCGCAGTGGGACCGGGCTCATGGATGCCGCGCTGCTTCAAGCGCTTCCTCCTTGACTGCGTTGCATCTCGTTTCAGGACTTGACCGGTTCGAGGATCGCGTCGAGATTGAGTGAGTCGCAGAACTCCATGAACTCCTCGCGCAGGTGCGCGACGTGGATGCGACTCGGCACGTTGACGATCATCTGCACGGCGAACATGGGCGCGCCCGTGTGGGCCGCGGGGTAGCTGCGGGTCGAGACTTCCGCGATATCGATGCCGCGCGTGGCGAAAAAGCCCGACAGCCCCGCGACGATGCCGCTCTGATCGAGGCACACGACGTCGATCGAATACGGCAGCATGTCGGTGCGCGCCGCGCGTGGCTCGGTGCGCTTGAGATGGATGCTGAGATTGCTGGTCTCGGCGAGGCGCTTCAGCTCGGTTTCCAGCTTTGCCAGCGCATGCCAGTTGCCCGACACGAGCAGCAGCATCGCGAACTCGGTGCCGAGGCTCGCCATGCGGCTCTCGCTGATGTTGCCGCCCGACTCGCTGATGATGCGGGTGAGCTCATGAACCATCCCCGTGCGGTCGCTGCCGATCGCCGAAACGGCCAGGTGCTGCTTCATCTTGAGGGGGGCGGGTCGGTTTGCCGGCGGTTCGCCCTCACGAGTGTACCGGGAGCGGGGGCCGGTTGCGACCCTCGGCGCGCGGAGCGCGCGCCTTTGAGGCTTGCCTGGAGGCGAGCGCCACTCGTAACATGCCACGCTTCGATTCTCGTGCCCCCGCGGACGTCTGCAGGTCTCATGTTCTCAGGCAGCCTGGTCGCTATCGTCACTCCCATGCGCAGCGACGGCGCCCTCGATCTCGAGGCCTGGTCTCGGCTGATCGACTTCCACCTCGCGAACGGCACCAACGGCATCGTGGTCGGCGGCACGACCGGCGAGTCGGCGACGCTGCGCGATGCGGAGCTGCGCGAGCTCACCGTGCGCGCCTGTCAGCAGCTGCGCGGACGCATGGCGGTGATCGCCGGCGCCGGCACCAGCAGCACGGCGGCCACGGTCGAGCGGGTCGGCTGGCTCTCCGGGCTGCCGATCGACGGGCTGCTGCTCGTGACGCCGGCCTACAACCGCCCGACGCAGGAGGGACTGTATCTGCACTTCGCGGCCGCCGCCGCCGCGGCGCGCAAGCCGCTGCTGCTCTACAATGTGCCCGCACGCACCGCGGTCGACATGAAGCCCGCGACCGTGGCCCGGCTGTCGCAGATAGCCGGCGTCGTAGGCGTCAAGGAGGCGGTGCCCGAGCCGGCACGCGTGCGGGAGCTCCTCGATGCCTGCGCGCGGGGCTTCCTTGTGCTCTCCGGCGACGACGCCAGCGCGCGCGCGAGCATCGCCGCGGGGGCGCGCGGGGTGATCTCGGTCACCGCGAACGTGGCTCCACGCGCGATGTCGGACATGGTGGCCGCGGCGCTCGCCGGGGACGTCTCCGGTGCGGCGCGGCTCGATGAGCGCCTCGGCGCGCTGCACCGCGAGCTGTTTCTCGAGGCGAATCCGATCCCGGTGAAGTGGGCGCTGATGCAGATGGGGCTCATCGCGGAGGGCATTCGGTTGCCGCTCACGCCGCTGTCGGCCGAGCATCACCCAAGGGTGCGGGCGGCGGCGCGCGGCGCCGGCGTCCTGCCCTGAAGATGAATGAGGGTGTCGGATGAGGTCGAGGGCGATGAAAGTGAGGGCTTGCGAGTGAGATCGGCGCGAAGACTCCTCTGGCTCGCGCCGCTTCTGCTGGCGTGTGGCGGCTGCCACGTTCTGGGGGCGAACGCCTGTCACGCGCCGCAGCCGTACATGAACGCGAAGAGCGTGCCGCCGCTGAAGATTCCCCCCGGGCTCGATAGCCCCGAGACCGGCAGCGCGCTGCGCATCCCCGCGCTCAACGAGCCCGCTCCTCCGCCGCGCAAGGGGCGCCAGCCCTGTCTCGACGCGCCGCCACCCTTCAAGGTGCGCCAGGCGGCGCCGGCGACCTGAAGCGTTGATGCGGCCCCCGAGCGCATGGCTTATCATGCGCCGCCCTTTTTTCCCAGGCCCCGGAGTCGATGCAGATTCGATCGAGAAAACCCCTGTAAGTTATTGATTGGAGAGGTGGCCGAGCGGTCTAAGGCGCTGGACTGGAATTCCAGTAACATCTCAACGGGTGTTCGTGGGTTCGAATCCCACCCTCTCCGCCAAATGGTGATAAACAGTCGTGCATGGTGTTCGCGGGGGGCGGAAGGATTCAGTCCAGTGGCTCCGAGCGAGAGGGTGGGAGACGACCGCAATCCTGCGGTCGGTCCCGAGCGAAGCGAGGGATGAGCGGCCGTCCGGCCGCGAACAATCCCACCCTCTCCGCCAAAGGCAGTCATGGTGGCCCGCATCGGTTTCTCCGCGACGACCAGTCGTGAATCCCGTCAGGGCCGGAAGGCAGCAGCGGCAGCGGCGATGTCGGGTGCCGGAGCCCAAGCTGGTGCGGGCCGCCTCCTTAGCTGAAGCACTGATGGACCGTTCATGAGCTATACCGCGCTGGCGCGCAAATGGCGACCGAAGAAGTTCTCCGAGCTCATCGGACAGGAGCACGTGCGCCGCGCGCTCGTCAACGCGCTCGAGAGCGGCCGCGTGCATCACGCGTTTCTCTTCACCGGCACGCGCGGCGTCGGCAAGACCACCATCGCGCGCATCCTCGCCAAATGCCTCAACTGCGAGACCGGTGTGCGGGCGGAGCCGTGCGGCGTCTGTGCGAGCTGCCTCGAGATCGACGCCGGACGCTTCCCGGACCTCATCGAGGTCGATGCGGCCTCGCGCACCAAGGTCGACGACACCCGCGAGCTCCTCGACAACGTGCAGTACGCCCCGACGCGCGGCCGCTACAAGGTGTACCTCGTCGACGAGGTGCACATGCTGTCCGCGCACTCCTTCAACGCGCTGCTGAAGACCCTCGAGGAGCCGCCGCCGCACGTGAAGTTCCTCCTGGCGACCACCGACCCGCAGAAGCTGCCCGCGACGGTGCTGTCGCGCTGCCTGCAGTTCAACCTCAAGCGGCTGCCGGCCGCGGACATCGCCGCGCAGCTGAAGCGCATTCTCGAAGAGGAGGAGGTGGCGTTCGACGCCGCGGGATTGAAGCTCGTGGCGCAGGCGGCCGACGGCAGCATGCGCGATGCCCTCTCGCTGCTCGATCAGCTGATTGCCTTCGGCGGCGGTCGGGCGGGCGAAGCCGAGGCGCGCGCCATGCTGGGCACGATTTCCCGCGATCACGTGCTGCGCATCGCGCAGCTGCTCGCGGAGGCGGACGGGGCAGCGCTCGTCTCCTGCGCCCGGTCGCTCGAGGAGTTCGCGCCCGATTACGCGCAGGTGCTCGATGAGCTTGCGGCTTTGCTGGTGCGGGTGGGCCTGCGGCAGGCGGTGAGCGATTACGAGGGCGACGAGCTGTACGCACCGGAGCTGCTCGAGCGGCTCGCTCGCGCTCTCTCACCCGAGGACGTCCAGCTCTTCTA
>WNGJ01005149.1_pt1 | contig 13726 bp, 15 predicted proteins | sample 5400611 | NCBI WGS metagenome assembly WNGJ01 (sample SAMN13153375, study PRJNA577476) | soil metagenome | isolation source: 40 cm soil or saprolite under Garry oak tree replicate 1 | place: USA:California | collected 2016-06-15 | reverse complement strand
GCCTACTACACGACCATCACCACGGTCGCGTGGCCGGTGCTCACTTTGCTCTGGCTGGCGTACTACACCGTGCCAGAAGCCCTCTTTGGCGCGAGCCTCGGCAAGATCCTGTGCGGGCTATGCGTGGTTCGCGTGGACGGCCGGCCGCTCGGAATGGGTTCCGTGTTGACTCGCAATGTGTTGAGGCTCGTCGACGTCCTGCCCGGCTTTTACCTGCTGGGTGGCTTGTTCGTGCTGGGGACGGTCAACAGCCAGCGAATCGGCGACAAATGGGCGGGCACCACGGTGGTGCGTAGAGACGAAGCCCTGGCGGTGGATCCGCTGGCGACTCGGCGCCCGCCTGTCGGGGCCAGACGCGCGCTGGGAATCGTCCTGCTGGTGGCATTGGTGTTCACGATCGCCTTCGACTACTTCGGCCGTCCACCGCTCGTGATCGAGGGCCTGTTCAACGAGCACCGGCTGCTGTCGAATGACGTCACCGCGTATCGATTGGGCGCCCCGCAGTGGGAGTTCGGACGTGTCAGCTACCCGATTGATGCGGTCGTGGGTGGGAAGATGTGCTCCGGATCAATCACGCTCGAGTGGTTCGTGCTCGGGTGGGACGAGAACCAGGCGCAGTGGTCCTGCTCTAGCTGATCCCCGCGAACAGGTCGCTCTCCGGCAGCGCCGACCCCGGTTTGCCCCGCGCCAGCTGGTAGTACTCGGTACCGAACGCCAGCCGGTAGATCTGGTCGGCCATCGTCGCAAACCATGAGTTCGGATCGTTCTGGCTGACGTGGGCTGCGAACGCCTCACGCTTGCGGTCGACGTAGTCGTCGACGTCCACCTTCGTAGTCACCAGCTCGTCCGGGGTGCCCTCGATCCTGATACCGGTGTCCTCCCGCCGCGCCTCCTCCGGCATCTGCTCCATGAACTTCTGCATCAACGAGCGGGGGATCGCCGTGTAGTACAGCTTCTTGGGAGTCCACGGCTCGCTCGATCGCAGCATCGCATCGAGCGCGGCGATGGTCACGAAATGCGCCTTGACGTGGTCCGGGTGACCATAGATGCCATCCTCCGCGTACGTCACCACGACTTCGGGCTTCTCCTCGCGGAGGATGGCGGCCAGCTTGGCCGCCGCTTCGTTCAGAGGCGCCTGGTGGAACGACTTCGGGTTTTCGTTGTCAGCGGTGCCCACCATGCCCGAGTCGCGGTAGTCGAGAAACTCGCCGCGGTTGACGCCGAGGATCCGTGCGGCGTTCTCGAGCTCCCGCTCACGGACCTCACCCAGGTGTGGGCGCGTGGCCGTCTCGTCCATGTTGTAGATCTCGCCCACCTCGCCGCGTGTTGCGGTGACAAGCACGACGCGGTGGCCGTCCGCGCGAGCCTTCATCATCACGCCGCCTGTCGATATCGCCTCATCGTCGGGATGCGCGTGCACGAGGAGCAGGGTGCTCATGATCGGAGCAACAGGTCGGCAAGCTGCTTGATTCCACCACGGCCGGGGCCGGGGATAGTGCGATCAGCAGCCGCCTGCACCTCTGGCGGCGAACCCTCGATGGCGATGCCAAGACCCGCCCACTCGATCATCGAGGCGTCGTTGCGCCCGTCCCCGACCGCCACCGTCTCCGCCTGGGCTACGCCCATGCGGTCACACACGTATTGCAGGGCAGTCGCCTTGTCACTCTCGACGCTCGTGAACTCGAGGTATGTCGGCATGGACGTGGCCACGTTGAGATGTCCGGCCCAGCGCCTGCGCACCTCTGGCAGCAGCGCCTCCAGCGTGACGCTGGCGGCGACGATGACGAGCTTGGGCGTCGTGGCGCCCATCGCATGGTCAAAGTCGTCGACAACGTGGATCTCCATGCCGGCATGCCCCGCGTATTCGTGGGCCTCGGCGCGGTCGCGCTCGACGAGCAGCTGGTCGTCGCGATACGCCTGGACGTGGAGCTTTCGCTCGCGCGCGAATCGAATCACCTCCATCGCCAGGTCATGTGCAATTCCGCGGTCGAGGATCACCCCGCCGTCCAGCGCGCGGACCTGCGCTCCCTGGTAGCAGATGATCGGTCCCTCGAGCCCGAGCTTGTACACCCAAGGCAGCGAGCCCGGAAACGGCCGGCCTGTGCACGCGATCACATCGATGCCCGCGCCGACGATCTTCGCCACCGCGTCGACATCGCGCGGATCGAGGTTCAGGCGCGCGTCGATGACCGTGCCGTCGAGGTCGAGGGCAAGCAACCGGTACCGCGTTGCGACCGCTACTTCTTGACCTCGGGGTTGAGCAGGTTCGGCGGGCGCCCGCCTCGGACCGCGGTGGCCATGTTGCGCGCGGCCATAGCCGACATCTCGGAACGGGTGCGCACCGTTGCGCTGGCGATGTGCGGGGCGAGCACGACGTTGGGCATCGGGATGAGCCCCGGATGGATCGCCGGCTCTCGCTCATAAACATCAAGGCCGGCGCCCGCGATCTTTTTCGCGGTGAGCGCCTCGACAAGCGCCGCCTCGTCGATCACGGGTCCCCGCGAGGTGTTGATCACGATGGCCGTGCCTTTCATCTGTCCGAACTGCGGCGTGCTCAGGAGGTGCTGCGTCTCCGGGGTCAGAGGCACGTGCACCGAGATGAAGTCCGACTCCGCAAGCAGCCGGGCCAGCTCCACCCGCGTCGCGCCGAGCTGCTGCTCGGCGTCCGGCGGCAATGGGTACGGGTCGTAATAGAGGACGCGCATGTTGAAGCCCTTGGCCCGATGCGCCATGCCGCGGCCGATGCGGCCGATGCCGATGATGCCCAGGGTCGCGTTGAACACGTCGGCGCCGAGCATCATGTCGATCGCCCAGCCCTTGAACTGACCCGACCGGGCGAAGTAGTCCGCCTCGACGACCCTGCGCGCGGTGGCCATCAGCAAGGTGAACGCGAAATCAGAGGTGGCATCGTCGAGCACGCCTGGCGTGTTCGTGACCATCACCTTGCGTGTAGTCGCTGCAGGCACGTCGATGTTGTCGAAGCCGACAGCGACGTTGCTGACGATCTTCAGCCCAGGCGTTGACAGCACGCCATCACGAATCGGATCCATCAGCTGGCTCACGATGCCGACGCAGCCCTCGGCCGCCTGCCGGATGTATGCCTCGTCGAGCGGGAGGTCGGGCGAGTATTCGATCACCTCGGCGGATTCCGCGAGGATGGCGGGGCCAGGATCCAGGATTGGGTGCATGAGGAGGACCCGCGGCTTCGGTTTGCTGCTCACGGATTCAACCCCAACTCCTGTGCGATCGGCTTCAGAGCATCGCGGACGATCTCCACGTGCTCGTCGAAGGGTATACCGAGCGCCGCCGCGCCCGCCGTGAGCTCTTCGCGATGCACGCCCCGCGCGAATGCCTTGTCCTTCATCTTCTTGCGCACCGTGCTCGGCTCCACCGCGCTCAGCGATTTGTCGGGCTTGACGAGCGCGCACGCGATGATGAACCCGCACATCTCGTCGACCGCGTTGAGCGCCTTGCGGATGTTCGAGTCGCGGGGGACGTCGAGGTAATCGGCATGCGAGGCGATGTCGTCGAGGATGTCCTCGGGCCAGCCCTTCTCCCGCAGCATCGTGATTCCGCGCATCGGGTGCAGCTCCTGGGTCGGCCCGGATTCGTAGTCCCAGTCGTGGATGAGACCCAGCACCGCCCAGCGCTCCTCATCCTCGCCGAAGCGCCGCGCGTACGCGCGCATCGCCGCCTCGACGCTGCGCATGTGCCGCCGTAGCTGATCGGACTGCGTGATCGAGGTCACCAGCTCCCAGGCCTCGTCGCGGGTAGGTGTCGAGCTCAAATGATCTCCTTCAAAGCGGACAGCAGCCGCTGATGCTGCTCGCGCGTGCCGATGGTGATGCGGAACCAACCCGCGATCGGCTCCCGATCGTAGTGGCGGACGAGCACCCGGCGCTCGCGCAGAGCGTCTGCGATCGCTGCCGCCGACCCACCCCGAGACGGCTTCACGAACACGAAGTTGGCGGCTGACGGCGAATGCTCGAACCCCTCCTCGCGCAGCTGGTCCTCGAGCCAAGCGCGTTCGGAGACTACGTGGTCGACGATCTTGCGATGGTGCTCCTCATCGTCGATTGCGGCCATCGCGGCGGCGATGGCGAGGCGATCCATGTTGTAGGAATCCCTGACCGCATCCAAAGCGGAGATCAGCTGAGGGTTGCCCAGCGCAAAGCCGATTCGCATGCCTGCCAGCGCATACGACTTCGACATCGTGCGCAGGATGAGGAGGTTGGGGTGCTTGTCGATCAGCTCGAGCTGTGACTCCGGCGCGAAGTCGACATAGGCCTCATCCAGCACCACCACGCCTCGAGATCGCGCCAGGACGCGCTTGACGGACATACGGCTGTGGTGAGTCCCGGTCGGCGAGTTTGGGTTGACCAGGAACTTGAGAGGCGCCGGGTCCTCGACGAGCTCGGGGGTCCATGTCCACCCTTCGGCGGTTGGATGGACCGAGGGGGTCACCTCGTGCAGCCGGCACAGCGGGTCGAACAGCGGATAGGTCGGGGTGGAGTACGCGACCCGATCCCCCGCCCCCGCGAACGCGCGGAAGCACATCTCGATCAGCTCGTCGCCGCCGTTGCCAAGCGCGACCTGGCTCGCGTCGAGCCGTAAATGCGCCGCGATCGCCTGCCGCGCGGGGGCCGCGGTGGGGCTTGGGTACAGCCGAAGTGATTCGCCCGTTGCGGCCTTGATCGCCGCGATGACCTTCGGCGAAGGGGGCAGCGGCGATTCGTTGGTGTTGAGCTTGACCCAGTCCTCGCCATCGGGGGGCTGCTCGCCCGGCAGGTAGGGCTTGTAGCCCTCGAGCGCCTTTTTCAGGAAGCTTTGCGACATTCGAGCAAGAAAGTCTCGAACGCAAGCCGGGGGCTCACGTTCTGCTCCAGGTAGCCGAGCGTGTCGTATGAGAGCTCGAGCAGGCGCGCCCAGCGGCCCTGCTCCCGGCCGCGGCTGGAGAACATCCGGCGGCGCAGCTCGATCTGCCAGCTCGCTATCGCGAAAAGCGCGGGATCTTCGACCTCGCCCTCGCTGCGGCGCCAGGCCATCTGGCTGCTGTCGAGCTCGGCCGCGACGTGCAGCGGCACGTCGGCAGGCGCCCCGAACACCTCCTCGAGACGCCGCGTCCACTCCTCGTGCATATCGATCACGCCTTCGTCGCCGGCGACCCGCAGGGCCCAGCCGGGGCGGCCCCGCGCGAGCTCCGCCAGCAGGTGCGCGCGGCCCGGCTCGACGTCCAGGCCGAGGAGCAGCTTTTCGATCTCGGGCGCCGGAACGGGATGAAAGAAGAGGCGCTGGCACCGCGAGACCACGGTGGGCAGCACGACGAACGGATTCAGGCTGGGTGTCGTGAGCATGATCACCCGGTTCGGGTGCGGCTCCTCGAGCGTCTTGAGCAGCACGCCCTGGTCCTGGTCGCGAAGGCGGCCGACGTTCGTGACCAGCGCCACCCGGCGAGTGCCGACTGCCGGCTTGAGGTTGAGAAATGCCTGCAGCGACAGCTCGTGGAACTCGGGCGGCTTGTCGGGGAGCAACCTCAGCTCGTTGATGGACAGCGCCTTGATGCGGTCGTCCTCCCAGTAGTCGGGGTGACGGTGGAGAGCCGCCTCCGGCAGCAGCGCCGCGGCAAGAGCGCGCGCGGTGGTCGACTTGCCGAGCCCCGCCTCACCCACGAATAGATAGGCGTGCGCGAGGCGCCCGGATTCGATCTGCGATCGGAGCTGGTCCAGCGCTCGCGTGTGCCCCGCGACGCCGGCGAACGGATCCCCCACGCTCGAACTGTACGGAAAATCGGATTGGTGCTCGAAACTTTCAAACAGAACCCAAAGGGGAGCCTTAGGCCGGATTAATTCCGGCCGTCTCTTGTGCCCCTTCCAGGCGCCACCCAACATGGCCGAGGAGAGGGGTTGGTCCGCGGAGGGGACATCTGTCCCCACCGCGCTTTCTACGGTTTCACGGGTTGGCCGCTTCGCGGGGCGCTCGCGGCCTTGGCCTCGCGCTCGCGGGCGAGCCGCTGCGCGCGCCCCTGCAGCCAGACCTCGCGAATGCGCTGCAGGGCGGTCAGGTTGGTGAGGATCGCAAGCAGGAAGACGACGCCGGCGAGGATGACGCCCCCGAAAACCAGCCCGATCACCGTCACCACGACCCGCTCCGGCCGCGCGAACAGGCCCGTCTCGCATGTGAATCCGAGGCTTTGGGCCCGTGCGCGCACGTAGCTCACGAGGAAGGAGCCCGCGAGCGCCGCGCCGGTGCCGACCACGAGCCACTCCTGGAGCGGGCCGCCGGCGCTCACGAAATACGCGAGCAGGCCGAGGTACATGGCGCCTTCGGAGTACCGGTCGAGGGTGGAATCGAGGAACGCGCCATAGGGATAGCTCCTCCCGGAGGAGCGCGCAAGGGCGCCGTCCAGGATGTCGAACGTGCCCGCGAAGGCCAACACGATCCCGCCGAGAAGAAGGTGACTGGACGCGGTGAGCACCGCGGCGACGAACGTCAGCGCCGTGCCGACGACGGTGATCTGGTTCGGTGTCACCGGGAGGCGGCCGAGCGCCGACATCAATGCCTCTGCGTGGCGCCGGACCCAGGCCTCAAACCGCGTCGTGAACATTCATCACCTCTCGTGATCCAACCGCCTCTTGCTGCGCGCGCGCTCTCCGCGCCTCGCCATAGACATTCAAGACCCTGCCGGCGACCTGTTCCCACGAGTACCGCTGCGCTTTCTCGATTCCGTAGGCGCCCATGCGCTTGCGCAGCTCGCCGTCTCGCGCAAGGATGACAAGCGCCGCGCCGAGCTCGGCCCAACTCTTTGGATTCACGGTCAGGCTGTCACGCCCGGGCTCGAGCACCGACATGTAGCCGTCGATCTCCGTGGCGACGACCGGCAGCCCGGTTGCCATCGCCTCGAGCAGGACGATGCCGAAGCTCTCGGCCCCGGTCGCCGGCGCGCAGAAGATGTCCGCGCTGCAGTAATACCGAGGCAGCACCGAGTCGGGCACGTAGCCCGCCATCACCACGTCGGGCAGCCGGTGCCTGGATATGTAGGACTCGACGCTGCTCCGCAGCGGTCCGTCCCCGACCACGATGAGCCGGCTGTTGGGGAAGCGCGGTTTCATGAACTCGTATCCGCGCAGGAGGTAGCCGAGGCCCTTGCGCTTCTCGAGCCGGCCGACGAAGAGGATGTTGACCTTGTCGTCGCGAAGGTGGCGGATCGGGGCGTGCCCAGGATGAAACAGGCTGGTGTCGATTCCGTTCGGGATGACCTCGAGCGGGAAGTCCGGAAAGTACCGATGCACGAATGCCTTCGCGGGCTCGCTCACCGCGATCCCACGGTGCAGGTGGGCGAGGTATGGCTCAAGCAGCGGGCGGCCGTAGAAATAGCCGATGTTGGATTTCGCGAATGCGTGGAACGTGCCGACGTTGGCCGCGGGCGACATGCGCAGCATCGTTATCGGCAGGGCCGGCATCAACGGCTCGTGGAAGTGAAGGATGTCGAACCGCTCGCGCTCGATGATCGCTGCCACGCGGTCGGCGAGGTGGAAGCTGAGGGCGATGCGAGCCACCGAGTCGTTGACCGGGACTGAGATCGGACTCCCGATGCGGTAGAACTCGGCGCTGTCGAAATCCACATCGGCGCGGCTGGACGGCGCAAAGACGCGCACCTCGTGACCCAGGCGGCGGAGCTCCCGCCCGAGATGGCGGACGTGGTCGGTCACGCCGCCGGGCGACGCAAAGTCATAAGGGGAGACGAGGCCGACTTTCATCTCGTACCCCCTCCCCTTAACGGGGGGAGGGTCGCGGAGAGCGGCGTGAAGGACGGCATCGTCAAGGAGATCCTTCCCAGATTCGGTGCGGGAGGTGCCACTGCTCGGGGTGGCGTCGAATGAACTCCTCGATATGCCGCAGCAGCTGCTGCGTCACCCGCACCTCGTCGGCCCTGGCGTCGCCGGTCGGCTCCGCGATCACGGGCGGCACGGCCTCGGCCTTGTAAGAGTCGTCTGGAAGCCGGTACACACACACCGGCAGCAGCGGAGTGCCAATGCGCACGGCGATGGCCGCCGGCCCGAGTGGAATCGGTGCCGGGCGCCCGAAGAACGGCATCATCCGGCCGGTCCCGGTGATGTCGCGGTCGATCGCGGTGACGACCATCTCCTGATCGTGGAGCGCCTGGGTGACCTTGCGCAGGCCGCCGAGATGAAGGGGCAGCACGCTGATGCCGAGGCGTGCCCTGGTATCGCGATACCACTCGAAGAGCGCCCGCGGCTCCAGCTCCTCGGCGAACAGGCTGACCGGCGCCAGCGTCGCCGACCAGATCGCCGACACAACCTCGTACGAGCCCATGTGGCACGAGACCACCATCACCCCCTTGCCGGCGGCGCGAGCTTCCTCCAGGTACCCAAGGGCCTTGGCCTCTACATGCAGGAGCGGGCGCATCGCCTCGACCTTCATGCGCGGCAGCATCATCAGGTCGGCGTAGGCCTTCGCGTGATTGCGGAAATTCAGCCACGACAGCTTCCTCAGCTCGGCGGGTGTGAGCTCGGGGCACGCGACCTTGAGGTTGTACTCGAGGCGAGGCCGCGCCAGCGGAGAGAACCACCACGCGAATCGCGCCGCCAGGACCGCAAGGGCATATGCCCAAGGCCGCGGCAACCGCTCGACGAACGATTGCACTGCTTTGAATGCGCGCCAGCGCCATTCACTCACTCCTCAGCCCTGAACATGGGCCGGAATGCGTACCACTGGTCGGGGCGCTCTCTGATGAACTCCTCGAAGCGACCGACCACGCGCTGCATCACCTGCTCTTTGGTCTCGCCATCGTGCAGATCCAGGGGCGCCTCGAGGTGGATGCTGTACCGCCCAGGCGCTGTTCGGAACTGTGTCGCGGGCATGAGGGGCGCGCCGGTCTTGATCGCAATCGCGGCGGGGCCGCCCGGCACTATTACGCGCCCGCCGAAGAAACGCACCTGCACACCAGGTCCTTGCTCGAGGTCGCAGAGGAGGGCCACGATGTGGTTCGCGCTGAGCGCTTCGGTAATGGCGCGCACGGCCGCCCGACCGAGCATGATCACGTGCAACCCGAACCGGCGGCGCGTCTGCACGACGGCGTCGTTCAGCGAGCCAGGGAACCGCTCGGCGACAGCCGAGATCTTGTAACCCAGCGCTGCTGCGTATGAGCCAGCCATATCCCACGAGCCCATGTGCGGGACGGCCATGATGGCGCCGCGGCCGCGGGCCAGCGCCTCGTCGAGGAGATCACGCCTCTCGAGAATGATGCGTTCGAGCAGCTCCTCAGGAGTCAGGCTGCCCATCAGGACGAAGTCGATGAGCATGCGGCCATAGTTCTGAAAGGCGCGCCGCGCCACGCGCGCGACCTGCGGATCCGACGGCTCGCGGCCGAGAGCGGCCGCGTAGTTGTCGAGCGCCGCGCGACGCTGCGTCGGGCTGAGCCAGTACCAGGCGGCACCGCCAGGAGCCGCGGCCGCGTGACGGATGCCCGGCGGGACGGCCCGCAGGATCCGCGCACCCGCGTAATAGCTACCCGCGAGCAGCGGTGGTCGCCGGCTTCGTACGCCCGGTGCGGCGGACGCGGCCGTTCGGCCCAGCCTTTCCAGCATCGATGAACTCCTCCACCAGGCCTTTCGCCTCGGAGTCGCTGTACTGCACCGGAGGCGACTTCATGAAGTACGAGCTCGGGCCTTCGAGCGCGCCGCCGATGCCGCGGTCGAGTGCAAGCTTGATGCAGCGAACGGCGTCGATGACGATGCCTGCCGAGTTCGGCGAGTCGTGCACCTCGAGTTTGAGCTCGACGTTCAACGGCACGTCACCGAAGGTGCGGCCCTCGAGGCGGATGTATGCCCACTTGCGGTCGTTCAGCCACGGCACGTAGTCCGACGGACCGATGTGGACGTTGTCAGCGCCGACGTCGTAGTCGAGCTGCGATGTGACCGAGCGTGTCTTCGAGATCTTCTTCGACATCAATCGGTCGCGCTCGAGCATGTTCAGGAAGTCAGTGTTGCCGCCGAAGTTCAGCTGGTATGTGCGCTCGAGCTTCACGCCGCGATCGCGGAAGAGACGGGCGAGCACGCGGTGGATGATGGTGGCCCCGACCTGCGACTTGATGTCGTCGCCGATGATCGGAACGTTCTTCTCCGTGAAGCGCTTCTGCCAGTAAGGCTCGCGGGCGATGAAGACTGGGATGCAGTTGACGAAACCGACGCCGGCCTGCAGCGCCTGCTCGACATACCACTTGGTCGCCTCCTCGGAGCCGACCGGCAGGTAGCTGACCAGCACGTCGGCCTTCGTCTTTCTGAGGATGCCGACCACATCAGAGGTCTCGCCGGGCGCTTTGATGACGATGTCCGACAGGTACTTGCCGATGCCGTCGTGCGTCATGCCGCGCTGCACCTTGACGCCTGACTTGGGCACGTCCGTGAACTTCACGGTGTTGTTGGGGCCTGCGAAGATCGCCTCGGCGAGGTCGAGCCCGACCTTCTTCTTGTCGACGTCGAATGCGGCGACGAACTCGATGTCGCGCACGTGGTAGCCGCCGAGGTTGACATGCATCAGGCCAGGCACGAACGTCTTGGGGGAGGCGTCGCGGTAGTAGTGGACCCCCTGCACGAACGAAGACGCGCAGTTGCCCACGCCGACTATTGCGACGCGCACCTTACCGTCGTGCTGGCCGTCCTTGTGGCCGTTTCGCTGGCCGTTTTTCATGCCCTGACCTCCTCTTGCACTTTCATCCGGTCCGTGATGCCAAGCAGTTGATCCAGGCGCACACGCATGCGCGCGATGTTCTCCACGTCGAGTGAGCAGTAGACCTGGCGCCCATCGCGCCGGGTGCGAATGATGCCACCGACCCTCAGCGTGCGCAGGTGCCAGGAGATGCGCGGCTGGCTCATGCGCAGGTGCTCGGCGAGGTCGTTGACACTCTCCTCACCGACCTTCCCCAGCCGCTCTAGGATCCGGAGCCGGGTGGGGTTGCCAAACGCCAGGAAATGGTTCGACAGGTCGTGATTCGGGCTCTGGAGAAACATAAAGGTTGCTTTATAGGAGTCTAACGCATAAAGGACCGTGGGGATTGTATACTTGACACGGGGTGGATTAGTCCTTAGACTTGTGTTGTGGACGGGATTCAGGTGGGGGATTCGGCGGCGAATCAGGGTTCGCTACCCGCTTCAAATGGTCATGGACGCGCTTCGGAAATACGCGCTCAGCGATCTCGCTACCGGTCATCTCTGAAGCGGGCTTCTTCCTCCGTCGAGTCACTGGACCACCCCAGCTTTATCACCCTCATGGATCACTTCGGGACCGATGAGGAGTGCCGGATGGTGCTGGAAGAGTTGCGCTGGCCGAAAGGGCCGATCTGCCCCCGCTGTGAGTCCCCCAAGCTGTCCCGCATGTACCAGCGGGATCAGTTCGACTGTGACGCTTGCGGCTACCAGTTTTCGGTCATGGCGGGCACGGTTTTCCACGACACCCACCTTCCGCTGCGGAAGTGGTTCATGGCTACCTACGTCATGTGCGAGTCCAAGAAAGGTGTCAGCGCCAATCAGCTCAAGCGGATGCTCGGCGTCAGTTACAAGACCGCTTGGTATCTCTGCCACCGCATCCGCTCGGCCATGGTGGAGGCCCAGGGAGCCTTGCTGGTGGGCATTGTGGAGGCTGACGAGACTTTCATCGGCGGCAAACTCAAGGCCCCCAAGAAGGACGGTGAGCGACGCTGGACTGGCGGCCAAGAAGGTTTCGACTGGCGCGCTAACAAATCCACCGTTCTTGGCGCTATCGAGCGCGGCGGGAAGCTTCGACTCCGCAAGGCTCGCAGCAACCGCAAGGGTCAAATCACCGCGTTCCTGAACGCTGTCGTTGCCGACGATGCCGCCGCCATCTATACCGACGAATTGAAGTCCTACAAGAAGATCGGGGATGCGAACACGATCCACGCTTCCGTCAATCACCGAGCTGAGGAGTGGGTTCGGGGCGACGTTCATACCAACACCGTGGAGTCAGCGTGGTCATTGCTCAAGCGGTCAATCATCGGCTCATACCACCGACTCTCGGCCAAGCACCTAGCGGCATATCTGGCCGAGTTCGAATTCCGGTTCAACAACCGCGCCAACGAGTACCTGTTCCGCGACACGCTGACACGATTGATCACAGCAGAGAACTTGCCCTATTCGAAGCTGATCAGCCCTCGAATAGTCAAGGGTTAAAGCCTTCACGCGATGACGTTCCCGGATTCAATATCAGCGGCTCGCTGTGTCATTTGGAGGCTCACCACTCGAAGGCGCTGCGCAATAGTTGGCAGGAACGACGAATGACCGTGCCGCATTTGCACCGGGATATTGATAACCCGCTCCATCTCGCTGTCCCCGAAACCGCGCGATCTCGCCTCCTCGTAGGCATGAACCACCTCGGCGCCAAAGTCTCGACGGAACAGAGTCCAAGTCTGTTCGTCATATCGGTTTGCCGCGTCTAATGAACGGCTCATTGCGTCCCAGTCGCGGGTGTGGATGTCCTCAATGCCATTTCGAATGATGTCTCGTTGAAACAAGAAAGCGTCGAGGCGCTGGCATAGATCACTGATTTGTGTGGCGCGGGCGCGCAGAACGGCTGGTGTACTCGGCGCTGGCGCTAATAGTGCAACTTGAGGGGATGAACCCCCAACCTGCATGAGATTCCCCGTTGCGGTGATTTTGGGATTCCCGCCCGCGCTATGAATGAAGCTAAGAGATGTGCCTCGCTCCTGTTCTTGGAACGTCATGCGAAGACGTTCCCATACCGGTTTGCGATATCGGACTACTGCCACCAAAAGCCACAACAACCCGGCAAGGCCCAGCAGTTTTGAATACCACGGCCATTGGAGAACAGCCTGAAAGAAGCCGGTCACGATTGCCAACACCAAGAGGACGAGTGGTCCCGCCACCCAGCCCCAAGCGGTATTGAGTAGGAAGTTAAGGATCTCTCGTGCTCTAGGCATCGATCCTTCACGTTAGGCCAGGAGCTACCCCGCGTCAAGTAGACAATCCCCAGGACCGTTTATGTGTTAAGGGCGGCTGCGTTCGACCCGACTCGACTCAGAATTCGTTCTCAAACGGTGCGCGTCGCGAGAGGGAGGGATTGGGCTCGCCGGCTTCTGCCGGCGCTGCTGGTCGGCTGGCTCCTGGCGGGAGGCTCCATAACAACCGGCCATGCCTTCACCTTGATCGCGGCGACCAGCCTTACCGTCTCACCGACTCAGGGCATGGCATCGGCAGCCTTCACCGCCGAAGCCACGTATCGCGGCACTCTTTGCCAGCAACAGGCTCCCCTGACCTTCAATATCTATTGGGTCTCCGATGTGCCGGCCCACTTGCTGTGGTCAAGACAAGTCACCACATGCAATGCGAACACACTCACTTACGACACTGGAAGCAGTCCGCCAGTCAAACCAATTGGCAGCCCCGCGCCGGGTCCCCACACGGTCTCGGTTGACGTAATCAGTCCGACCGGCGGGCTCGCACCGAACGGAACCGGGTCCGCAACCTAGACGATCCTTGCGCCGCCGCCGTCACCGACTCCATCCCATCGACCATCACCGATCCCTAGCTCGAGCCCTAGCTCGAGCCCTAGCCCGATTCCTACGGCAGCCCCGTGCTATTCCGAGGGCCACACGCGCGCTTGCCCGTCTCCGAGCGCTGTCGACTGCACCCATCCGCCGACCGCGGCCCTTCCTCCCAGCTCTGGCGGTGCG
>WNGJ01013575.1_pt1 | contig 13728 bp, 18 predicted proteins | sample 5400611 | NCBI WGS metagenome assembly WNGJ01 (sample SAMN13153375, study PRJNA577476) | soil metagenome | isolation source: 40 cm soil or saprolite under Garry oak tree replicate 1 | place: USA:California | collected 2016-06-15 | reverse complement strand
AGGGCGGAAGGAGTGGCATAGATGTCGCTGCAGTTGAATGCGGGGCTCCCCGGCACGGCCCGGGACGTGAGCGTCCTCTCGGGCGGCGAATGAAAGTCCGCTTCTGATGCTGTGGACGGCTCCTCCACCGGCACGATAGTGGGTCAGCCTGAATGTCCGTTCATGGCACGACTCGGACGTTTTTGCCATGTCGAAGGCCGGAACGTCGCAATCGAGTATCGCTTCGCAGAGGGTCAATTTGACCGGCTCCCGGGCCTAGCCGCCGATCTGGTGCGCCAACAGGTAGATGTCATCCTCGCCGCTACCAACGTCTCCACCCATGCCGCCAAGGCAGCGACCGCGACCATTCCGGTCGTCTTCACGGCGGCGGGCGACCCGGTCAGGCTCGGTTTCGTCTCCAGTCTGAACCGTCCGGACGGCAATATGACCGGCGTAACCAATCTTGCCAACCTGCTGAGCGCGAAGAACCTGGAATTGTTACATCAAGTCGTGCCCGGGGCAGTACCGATCGGCTATCTCATCAACCCCGATAACCCCAATGCCGAGACTGACCTTAGAAATGTACAGGACGCGGCCCGTTCACTAGGTCGACAGCTCATTGTCATTAGTGGCCGGCAAGCGGATGACCTCGATCAAGCTTTCGCGGTGTTCATCACGCAGAAGGCCGGGGCGCTGCTGGTGGGCGCCGATCCGCTGTTCATCCAGCAGCGCGACAAGCTGATCGCGCTGGCAGCCCGGCACTCGCTGCCCGCAAGCTACCCGCTGCTCGAGTTCGCTAGGGCCGGCGGTTTGATGAGCTACGCGAGCAGTAATACCGATGCCTACCGACTCGCAGGAATTTATGTCGGGCGCATTCTGAAGGGCGAGAAGCCCGCCGATCTGCCAGTCCAACAAGTAATGAAGGTCGAGCTGGCAATCAATCTCAAAACAGCGAACGCGCTCGGCCTCACCATCCCGCTTCCGCTACTCGCCCGCGCCGACGAGGTGATCGAGTAGGCAGCTATTTGCTGCACTGCATATGTCGCCTTGGCGGCGTACAAGACCTTTGTTCAGGCTGTCAGGGCTGCGCAACAGCAGGCCAGCGGTCGCAATTTCCGTACCGCCGGCGGAAAGGTGGTTGCATTCGTAGGTGACCCTCCCAAGAACGTGGGCATCACTGAGTTTGACAGCCTTGACCAGGCAGTGGCGTACCGTAACTCACAAGCCTTCAAGGGTCTGGACCCGCTCCGCAACAAGGCCATCAAGATCATACGGCAGTACACCGTCGAAGCCGAGAACTAGTTTTATTCGCCCGGCCTCGCTGTGACACGCGGTCGGCGCTACTAACTCTGAATATCGAGGTCGCCTCCACCGGGGGCGGCCTTGCCACCGCCAATTGATCCTTACCCTGCATCTCAGAGGCTCGTCTGCACTTGGCACTTTTCGGAAGTCCCGCCGCGGCCCGCCCATGTCCGCTATCGGAGGTTAAGCGGACAAGATTTGCTCGCTCTGAGCTTTACCGCTTTTGACCCGATCCGGTCATTGGTCGGGCCGAAATTCCGCATTGCGATGAACCCCTGACCTGATGGTCGTCAATCCGCTATGCTAGCTCTCTGGTTAGGGGCAGCGGATGCAATTTGATCGGCTGAAGAGACGCGATTTCATCACGTTGCTCGGCGGCGCGGCGGTTGCGTGGCCGCTCGCGGCGAGCGCGCAAAAGCCGGCGATGCCAGTGATCGGATTCCTCAATGGGCAGTCCGAGGCCCCATACAAGCCCATGGTGGAGGCGTTTCATCGCGGTCTCGGCGAGACCGGCTATGTCGAAGGCCAGAACGTAATGATCCTATTCCGTTGGGCAGATGGTCAGTTTGGCCGATTGCCGATGCTGGCCGATGACCTCGTTCAACACGATCTCGCAGTTCTCGTTCTAACCGGCGGCAGCTCTCATCTCGCCAAGGTGACGACAACAACGATCCCGATTCTCTGCGCGCTCGGCGGCGACCCAGTCCAGTTGGGATTGGCCGTGAGCCTCAATCGTCCGGGGGGAATATCACTGGCATGAGCGTGTTCACCTCCGACCTGGAGGCAAAGCGACTGGAACTGATGCATGAACTTGTTCCAAAAATCACATTGATCGGGGTGTTACTCGATTCGAGGTTCCAGTCGGGTGCTGATCTGCAGTCGGCGGAACTGCATGCAGCTGCGCGCAAGCTGGGACGGGAGATTCGAATCGTGCATGCCAGCACCGAAAACGCCATAGATGAGGCCGTTGCGGCCCTCCTCGATATGCGCGCTGGCGCGCTGGTAGTCACAGGCAGTCCTGTGTTTCTCAACTCGCGCGATCGGCTGCTGGCATTGACCGCTCGCCATGGGCTTCCCGCGATCTACGAAAATCGCGAATTTACGATGGCGGGCGGCCTGATGAGCTACGGCACGAGCCTAGTCATTTCTTTAAAGTTTTGGCGCTGTAATCGCGCACAACTGCGTGGGCGAATTGGCGGCGCAAATGAGCAATGCGACACCGGAGCTAGTTGAGCTTTCCACGGCGGAACGGGAAAGCATTGAACGAAGTGCAATCACGATCGTCGAAAACATACCGCGGGATCAGCGCGGCAAGATTCTCGATGCCATGGAGCGAACCTACCTGAAGCTCGCACGCAAGTACGGGAAGGCGGATGGCAAGGGACGCCCTTGGGGCGTCGCTATGGCGAGGACGCTGCGGACCTTAGTTGCCGAGATCGAGCACCGTCAATTTGTACAGAAGACCGCGCGCGGCATAGCCGGGCAGTGATCGGGTTTCAGCTCAATTTCAACACGCGGGCCAAGGCGGCGATCATGGGGCTCTACAAGCACTGATGAAAACGAAAAACCCGGCACTAAGCCGGGCTTTTCAATTCCGTCACTTGCGACGGCGGCGGGCTCGTGTGTCGAGTGAGACACCGAGAGAAAATGCCTTTTGCCGCACGGCGCCTTCAGAACGACGAAGTCGCCGCCCGATGACACGCGCCGTAGTTTTGCGCCGTGCCAACGTTCTGAGCTGACCCACGTCCTGTTTGGACCAATCGCGACGCACACGTCTTTTAGTACTTGCCATTAGGGACACTCCACTTTTGAGATGGGATGAGCGTTTGGCACAAAAAACAGAAAGAGTCCATCGCTATAAACAAATATGTCGACAATCTGCGTTCAAGAGAACAAACATAGAACATGGCTTTTTCCTGCACCTTCCGAACGACGAAGTTCGCGGCCAGATCGTCGGCACATAGAATCCGGATGGACTTTGTTGACCAACACCAAAGTCTGCGACTCGACCACATGTGAGTTATCCCCAGCTTTTTCTGATCGCCGGGTTGCACCGTTTTTGCTCAGTAACGTGCCGCATCGCCGGACCGCTATACAGGTCGGCCGAGTTACTGTTTGGTGTGGGCGGAAATGCTCTGGTATTTGATCCCAGTGGACAGAATCGACCTGTTTGTTACTGTCGCCCAGGGCCCATTTGTTCCGCCTCGACCTTGCGGATAGCCTCCTCAAGCGCAATTTGCTCTTGCCTGATGTGCGCATCCGTAAGTGGTGGATCGTGCTTGCGCATTTGCTCCAGGAATCCTGTGCGAGCGTTTTCATAGATTCGACGCCGCACCTCTGCCGAATCGTTGTCGAGGGCGGTTATGATGCCAGAGAGCATTGGGTAATAGTTGGCCATAGGAGTTTTGCCTCATTTGGCTATCGGGCAGGCGATTTTAACAAATGCCATGCTGATGATCTTGGTGTCGGTGGGGATTTGTTCGTCAGCCGGCTAGGCGGTCCCAGTCTCAGTTATCCCCAGGTAGGGTATCGGCACCGATCGTAGCGCCGGTGCACGTATTGCGGGAAAGCGCTTTTCAAATTCGCCTGCATTTCGTCATTTGGGCGACGCCTGCCCCGGTTCGGTCCTAACCGAGCCAGAAACGGGAATTATAAATCAGAGACGCCGTTTGGACTTAGGGCCGGCTTGTACCGCGTCACCGGCCCTTTTTGTGCTCAGATCGCCACCGGCTGGAAAGCTTGATCGCGGACGCGGGAGGGCAGCATGGAAATCTGGCGCGGGTTTGAGAGCGCATTTCACCTGCTAACGGTGGGTCTCTCCCTGGCATTCATAACGGCGATCGTGATGGGGTTTTTACACTAGCCAACGCCGCTGACCCTCGTGCTCGTTGATTTCATCTCCGGCGCCTCTCTTCGAACCCTTGCGCACCGTTCGGCGCTTACCAATGCCAATCGGCCTTGCCGCCTTTTGCGCCTCTTCGTGCGAGGGTCCCAATCCAGCGCTGCTTACCGGTTCTTGGGCGTCAAAAATACGCTCCGCTGTGGCCCAATGCCGCTTTTCCTGATCACTCGGGCGGCCCTCTTCCTCCCAGAGGCGGTGAGCGATTTCTCTCACACACTGATCACGGTCAAGCATGGAAATTCTCCTGTCAGCTGGTCATTCGGCAACGAGCCGCAATGATTCGCTGCGTCAAGTCGAGCGCAAACATATCGCTTCGATTTCGGATTCGCGTTGGATGATGAAGCCGCGTCGATGCGCGGTATCATGCTAAGGGCGGCATGGACCAATGATGCGCGGCGACCGTCGTTCGGTCGTTATGCCGCCTGTGGTCACCCAACCCGTCGATGCACCAGCCGTGTGGTCTCAGTATGTTGGGCCACCCGTTCCTTTTCTTTGATCAGCAACGTCAACCAGCGTTCAGCCATCCTATTCCAAATGGCCCTGCTCTCCCGGTCATGCGTAAAACGGCTCCATGCGCCGACATTCGTCGGCGTGCTTCTGAAATTCGTCGACTATGTCCATGAGGCCCTCGCTCACAATGACGAAAGTGCCAAGCAAATTGGGCAGCCAGGTGACAGTTCCCGGTCGGGCTCCGGCGTTGCTAGTTATGATTACTCGGGAGTTGACAGAACAACTTGCTTATAGTGCTAACCGATCGAGAGCGGCGCGGACGCGGCGCTGGGAGGCCATGGTGGCTTACCTCAAGAAGCATCGAGGGGCGACCCTCGAAGCGGTGATCGCGAATACGCCCTACACGCGGGCGAATTACAGGCTCGACCTAGCCCGCGGCGCGATCAAAGCCTGAAGCCGCCTAGATCGCGCGGCTTCAACCCGGCCCCAATCGGCCGGGGCTTTTTGTTTATCACCAACCGGCGGGAAGCGTGTAGATGGCGCTTTCTAATTCTGCACGAAGCTCGCATGCTTTGTCGGCAAGCTTTTCTAGTTCGTTTGCTTGATCTTCAAATTGGATCGGATTCAGGTTACTGCGGGAAGTGTAACTTACCGCGCCGCCATGACTAAAAGGCATCCAGAGCCCGTGCGCTACTCGTTTTCTCTTCTCATTCAGGCGGTGAAACTCATTCAGTACCCGCTCGATCTTGGTAAATATCTCCGCACTCCGCGACTTCTTAAACACTTCCTTTGCTACCGTCGTCAGCAGCCCGACATCGTAGCTTTCAATAACGGGCGCAAAATATTCGTCTTTCAGCCCTATGACCTCACCCAAATGATGCCGGATCGTATACTCGAATTGCGAGAACTCGAAGATGAACCTGCCGATCGCTCGATACGTTTTCTCCGCCGCTGCTTGATCTATTTCACTCATTGAAGAGGCTTCCCCCTCAGGCGCCGAATAGGAACTTTGCGATCTCGGCACCCGCAACGTGCAAACCGAGTTGTTCTGCTAGCTGGATCAGTCGCCGGCCCCATCTTGCGATTTTCGAGGTATTGACGTTTGGTTTCTTGATCTCTTCGCGGAGAACGTCAGCCATGTCTTGAACGGCGAAGCGATTTTGTTCATCCAGCTTGTTGAACTCCTCCGACGAAACCAGCTTTTCGAGCGCGGCGAGCAATGATTGTTGCTGCGCCGATTGTTGGTTGCTCTGTCCTACGGCATTCTGAACGATCGTGCCCGTGCTGCCTGTGATGTTAGTAACGATGCTGACCATTGGATCTTGCTTCAAGCTCTCCTCCCCGACCACTCCGTGACGGAAGTCGTCGACAACGCCGCGTACCATCTCATAGAGAGTAGCCTTCAACGTGCTTGTCGGCGGTCCCGTGTATCCAAACGCCGCCCCCGGACCTTTGTGCCGTTTTTCGAGCCAATCCGTGATGGTATCAGCAAACTTAAGGCCGGCATTTTCGAGCACTTGCGCAGTGGCCTCCGACGTGCCGCCCGAGGCTCGAAATACGGTCACCGCCATTCGAGGCAACACATCTTCCAGAACTTTACCTACTGCCTCGTCGTACAGGAGATAAACCCGGCTGCCGCCCAGCGCGCCCCTTAGTGTCGCCTCTGATTGGACGTCATTGACCGCGACTTGAGCGCGTTCGATCGCTTGATCGACCATGCGCCCGAGCCGTCGCGCTACGTAGTCGTCATTCGTCATGCAGGCCCCCGGCCGATCTTCGAACATACATGTAGGTCGGCAAGGACGCTCGCTAGGCGCACACCCGGCCCCCTTCGCTATCCGTCGCCTAGCTTCGCCGGCTTTTCGGCCGTCCAGCCGCCGAAGGTGCTAAGCCGGGGGTCGCTCGCGGAAAATCTTAAATAGTTGTTTGAGTTCAATGCGGTTTGGCGGAGAGGGAGGGATTCGAACCCCCGATACGGTTACCCGTATGCCGCATTTCGAGTGCGGTGCATTCAACCGCTCTGCCACCTCTCCAAGCCATTGATATTACTGCATAAACAGCGATCAGGCTGATCAAGCAAATGGTCGGTTGCTACCCATTTGCTACCCAATGGTTTTAGCACGCCTGTTTATTACATCCTCCAGATCGTGGTCAACGCGAGCGACGGCGTCTTCCTGCATTCCCGGCATAACGTGCGAATAAAGGTCCATGGTGATCCCGACCTTCGAGTGCCCGAGGCGCTCGCTGGCGATCTTGGGATGGACGCCGGAGGATAGCATGTGGGTCGCGTGAGCGTGCCGCAGGTCGTGGAAGCGAATGCGCGGCAGCGTCTTATGCTTCGAGAGTAGCAGATGCCATTGGTGGGTGATGGTTCGCGGTTGCAGGGGGCGGCCGTCGACCTGAGTAACGACAAAAGCGTCGTCCGTCAGGGGAATGCCGAGCGTTAGAAGCTCTTGGGCTTGCTGAACGCGGTGGCTCCGCAGCTCGTTCACTACGCGCGCCGAAAGCGCCACCGTGCGGGCCCGCCCACTCTTGGGCGGCTTATAGCGGACGCCTGCTCCGGTCTGTTCGGCGCTCTCGGTAACCGCGAGTTGGGCCGCGCCGAGGTTAATATTGCGCCATCGCAGAGCCGCTATTTCACCCCGACGTAAGCCGCAAAGAACAGCCAGAATGACGGTGATCGTCATCCGTGTGCCTCGCGTTGCGTCGATCAGTTCTGCGGTCTGCGCTAGGTCGTAGGTTCTCATGGCGCTCCGCTCGATCTTGGGAGGATCGACCGCATCGACCGGATTGCGAACGAGCATCTGCCACCGCACAGCCTGCCCCATGGAGGCTTTCAGGATGACATGCAGGTAACGCACCGTGCTGGGGGAAAGTCCGCCCCGGCCATCCCGACGGCCACCGGAAAGAGCTTTGGCGTAAGCATCGGATATCTGGATCGGCCTCAATTTCGTTAACACCACAGCGCCGAGAAGCGGGTTGAGGTTCTTCCTCACAATCTCGCCGTACCGTTCATGGGTTCGCGGTGAAACCCGGGGCTTGATGTGCTCTAGCCAGCGGTCGAGGAATTGCCCAACCGAGACCTTCGCCGCCTCGATATAGAGACCTCCGCTCAATTCCGAAATAAGTCGCGAGCATTCGACCTGCGCTTCACGTTTGGTCCCGCAGAAGGAATGCCATTTGCGCCTGCGCTTTCCGGTCTCTGGGTCGCGCAGATCGATTACGATTGCCCAGTGGCCCGGAGAGCGTTCGCGAATATGACCCTTCATCGACGTTTCTCCTCTTTTGCAAACGCACGCCGTTCCGTTAGCGCATTGCGGCCCAAGTAAGATTTCATCCGCCGAGCGCCGCTGCCCGGTCGATTACTTCGGCTGATTGATAAGCCACATGCCCACTAGCGTCCGACTAATCTCCTCCGGTGAGAAAATTTCATTGTCCTCGGCGCCAGTGGGGCCTGTCCTCGCTCCAGTGGGGCCTGTCCTCGCTCCAGTGGGGTCTGTCGTCGCGCCCGTGGGACCGGTCAGACCTAACGGACCGGTCGGGCCGAATATGGTCCTGCCCGAAACCGTGGGATTAGGTTTTGCGAGCGCTGGATCGTTTTTCGGCTGGTAGTGCTTCAACAGCCGGTCCACACCCAATTTCAACACTTTGAAGGCGAAGGCATCGTCAGACCAGCTGCCAAAGTGATTGGTTGCTTGCCTGGCAACGAAAGAGATTGCTTCGAGCAACTCGCGCGTCTTCGGATCGCTTGGCACCCTTTCCGCATCAAAGGATGCCTCCAACCGGCGGCGGATTTCTTCGCCCATTCCACGCTCGCCGCCAGCTTTTTTCAATCGCTCGTGGAGGCTCCGCGGGAGCCGTACGGCGGACTGGATCATCTCGTCGTCTGTTTTTCTCGTCATATCAATGCCTTAGCTTGCGTAGTATCAACTCCGACTAGGGGTTGACTTCTAACCCCTGATGTGGTTCAGTGCGGGTTGAAGACTATAGATCACTTCTACCCCATTCCGGGGTTCCTGTCTAGACCTTTTTTAGTGACGGAGAGTCCGATGAACGACAAGCTTGAGACCACCGCGCCGGAGCGTCGAGTTGTGACGCTCAACGAAGCCGCCTTGATCCTCCGAATTTCGCGGGGGTCCGCATATGAGGCGGCGAAACGAAAGGAAATCCCGACCATCCGTATTGGTCGCCGATTGCTCGTGCCCTCAGCCGCGCTGGAAAGACTCCTCGGGGCAACAACGCCGCGTGAAGGAGAGCGACAGTACGGCAGCTATTCGCAAGCTCGACGCGTCAAGTTTGAGCGCGCCGCAAATAAAGGAACGTGTTTCCATGGCCCTGGGGGAGCTGGACCGGGAATTCCTATCGCGGGTAGTGGCGTGGCCGAGGGCGAATGACCCCGGTTACGTCAATGTCCATTGGCGTTCTCTGAAACAAGGTGGGATGGCGACCTGTTCCACGCGAACGGTGGACGAGTTAATTGCCAAAGTGGAGCAGCTGTTAACGTTACCTGACGCCGACATTTACATCTGCATGTCCCAGCAGAAAGAAAAAGGGATTAGAAATGCGAACAATGCGCAACTTCTCAAGTCAATCTTCCTCGATGTTGATGTTAAAGCGGACCCTAAATGCTACGCCAGCATTGAAGAAGCACTGAAAGCCGTTGCGGGTTTCATTACTGCGACCGGGCTGCCGCCTTGCAGCGCAATTATCTGTTCAGGCAATGGTCTGCAATGTCATTGGATTAGCAATGTACCGCTCGATCCAGAGACTTGGAAGTCATATGCTGAGAGACTCAAGCAAGCAGCACTTGATTTTGGGCTACGCTTTGACGAGCGAGTCACTGCGGATAGGGCGCGTGTCCTCCGTGTCCCCGCTACTTTCAATCATAAAACGGATCCCGCCAAACCAACGTCGATTCTCAAGGTCGGGGAAGATGTTGAATTTGCCAGCCAACTTTCGAAACTACCCGTACTTTCACCTAAAAAGCCCAGTGCATCCCAGGCAGGACCCGCTTGGCTTGACAAGTTCCGAGGCAAGAAGCCTCCAGCAGCTCTTGCGCATCTTAACCCGCATACCGACAAGCTCTCCGACGGTATACGCACCGACATAATGACTGCCGAGGAGCTTCGTGTCTGTCACGAAGCAATCCCTAACGATAAGACAGACTGGAATTTCTGGAATAACATGTTGATGCGGATTTGGGCCGCCAGCGATGGAGAAGACTATGGGCTCGAAGAAGCTAAAATCTGGTCAGCGAAAAACCCGGTCGACGGAACAGGAGAAAGCGTTGAAACTCGTTGGAACACTATTACATCATGTCCACCGACTCGAACAGGCCCAGGAGCGCTTGTTGAAGAGGCTCGCCGATGTCTTGGCGATCGTACATGGTTTCCCGCCAAAGCCCTAGCGCGCAAGGCTCCTAAAGCTCCAGCTGCTCCATCGCCACCAGCTCCTCCACCAGCCCCGCCAGCTTCAACAGAATTGCTTGTTCCACCTCCACCGCCTCCTATAAATGAACCGTTCGCGTCGGAGCTAACTAAGGAAAAGACCAATCCGGTTGCCGCCCTGATGATATTGCGCGACCAAGGCGCCGGTATAGAACAGCTGTTACTTGCCATGAACGAGACCTTTGCCGTGGTCAAATACGGCAGCAAGATTGCGGTCGCGAGTATCGTCGGCAAAGAATTGGATTTCATGAAGCTTGAAGATTTTCACAACATGCTCGCTAACCTCGTGGTGCAGAAAGAGGTCGAAATAAAGGATGACACTGGAGCTGCACAAAAGACGACGCGAACGACCATAGTTTCCAAGTACTGGTTCAAGTGGAAGCAGCGGCGTCAATATCTCGGCCGTGGCGTCGTATTCGAGCCCGGCGGGCCGCTCGAACTTCCGGACGACATGCTCAATCTGTGCCGCGGCTTTGGCGTCGAGCCGAAGCAAGGTGAGTGGTCCATTATGCGCAACCACATCTACGAAGTGATTTGTTCCGGGAATGAGGAATGCTTTCAATATATGATTAAATGTATGGCCTACGGCGTTCAGCATCCTGACCATCCGATAGGCGTTGCGATTGCTTTGCGTGGCGAGGAAGGCGCGGGCAAGGGTTTCCTCTGGCGCAACTACGGCAAGCTATTTGGAAAACATTTCAGGCATGTCGCTCATGGTGAGCTACTGACAGGACGCTTCAATGCCACGCTTGCCGAAGCCTGTAACGTGTTCCTGGACGAAGCCCTATGGGCGGGAGACCGCAAAGGCGAGCAAATCCTAAAAGCGCTGATCACCGAGGATACGTTTCAACTCGAACGCAAAGGGTTCGACCCGATCCCGGTGAAAAACCACCTGCGGATAACAATCGCGAGCAACAATGACTGGGTTGTGCCCGTCGGCACAAGAGGGCGGCGCTACTGTGTGCTCGATGTCAGCAGTAAATATGCCGATGAAAAAAGCCCAGAGCACAAGGCGTATTGGGAACCGTTGCAGGCGCAATTCGGTGACCGCGCCCCGGACGACGGCAGGGCGGTTGCTAGGCCTACGTGGCACAAAAGCCTGGCTCTACCACGTCCTACATGAAGGCTCGGTCGGCTATGACAGATGGCAGGAAACCGGTCTGATCATCCGCACGGATCAAGCCTACAGCTCCTATGAGGAGTTCAGCAAACAGCGCCGCGAATGGCAGCCCGAGATCAAAGCTGTGTGGTCGAAAAACATTCATGCTGTGCTCGGACCAAATGTGGAGGATACCCGGCCGACAATTGGCACAGAGCGGGTTCGCTCGTTCCAGTTTACGCCACTTTCAGATTGCCGGCGCCAGTTTGCTACCCACCTCAGTGCCCCGGACTTGGAATGGGGGGAGCCGGAGAACGGGTCCGAAAAACGGCCGGAGACCGCAGAGACTGAGCCCGAGGACGACGATTGGGAGCCCGTGGACGATCCAGAGGACGACGAATGGGAGCCCGTGGACGAGCCGCAGCCCGAGAACGAGCCAGATAACCGGCCAGAGGACGAGCGGGAGCAAGCGTCCGCTTAGACCGCGGCTGGGGCCGATGCAGAAGAGTCCAGCCTCGGGTTAACTTCGTCCAACCTCCCGATCCGAGGTTGGACGCGAGAAATGTCCGTCGTTATTGGCTCGGTCCAACGAGGCCACCCTGGCCGGCCTTTTTGGTACAAGTTCAGAGGAACGCGAGCATGCAGCGGCGGCCCGTGCGCGGAGCGATCGGGCATGCATCACAGCTCTCTTCCTATTTTATTCTTTAAATAGGTTGGACAGGTTGGACAGGTTGGACCGGCACAGGAAAATCAGGCACTTCTTGCGTCCAACCTAACATTCTGAACCTGGACAGGTTGGACCGCCGCATGCTCCCAGGCCTCCGGTTCTGTGAAAGCTTGGCGCGGTCAAACCTTGGCCGCGGAAAACCGTGCGCTGTCTTAGGTGCTGTCGCCATTTGCCCCGAATTTGAGCAATGCTTTCAAATCACTAAGCCGAAGTGACGCTGACAGATCGGTTGCAGAAAATCAGAACATCTGATCGCTGCCGACCCGCACGGTCGGCCGGTACGACGGCAGCACGGTTAAACCTGTTAACCCGCCCCGACAGCTCACCTGCATCAAGAAGTGAACGCGCTTTAGCGATCCTCGCCGTCCCCTGTGCTCCCCTCCAACCCCTGCAACCCTCACACCGTTGAACCCTTGGCGCTGGACGATTCCCCCTGCCGGCCGGTGCACTGGTGAAAGCTTGGCGCCGGTGTTCCCCAAAGAAAGAGCCCCGGCGGACCACAAACCGGGGCTCCTCGGTTCAGGCCAACTGAGGGAGACGCGCGCAGGTGGCCTTCGGCTTGATAATGGTTAACAACGGTTCAGGTTCCAAAAGTGCCTGCCTTATTCCAAATTGACTCAGTACCCTCGGCCGGTAGCAATATCTTTCCGTTTACGTTAACGTAAAGCAGCCATTAACCCTTCCATGCTAGGAACGCCAAGTCAGCTCGCGATGCTTCAAGGGGAGGAAACGGTCATGGTCACCTGGCTAGACCGGTTACATGACGCGCAGGCCAGACTGGCCGCTGGGGACATCGATCCATGGCGGCTGCCGCTGGAGCGTGTGCGCGGCAAAGTCGATTTCGATGGGCTTGAACGCTTGAGTACTCAAGGGCTCCTGGACATACTTGAGGTTCCCCAGCGTGGCCGCACAGCGGGCACCTGCCGGCGTCTGGCGAAGCTAATGGCCGAACTCGGATGGACCGCCGTTCGAGTCCGCGACCTGACGCGCGGCGGCTACAGGGAGCAAGTTCGTGGCTACTGCCGCGAAGCCCTCCCGCCGAAAACTCTAAAATGTGAATTTGGAGCAGACAATGTCCTTTAGAGCCTATGTGCAAAAGCGCCGCATTACAGACACCCCCGCAGGCGACTTTGTGGATGACGCGAGGTATGACAAGACCTTGCCTGATGCTGCCACGTGGGAGAAACTTAAATCCTATCTTCGCTGCAGGAACGCATGTCCGGGGGCGATAAAGGCTGCGAAACAAGTTTGGCGCGGTTACGAGGCCTCCCAACGAAGGCAGGGTAAAGGCCCAGAGAGAGGGCGAGAAGCGACCCGCCAAAGTGATCGGCCCCGCCCTGGCTTCATTGTGCCCCCTCCGATGATGCTGGGGTGAGCTTGGTTTCCCCGTGGGGCCTATCAAGCCCATTTCGATATAGGCCGTCCGCGTCGTCTGCTGGCCAACGGTTCCACGCCCCCACGCGCAGTCCGGTGCAAGCCTGCGACCCTCGTACCTTTGGCATGCACCCTACTTCTCTGGACCTTGCGCCAGCGTTGTTGTGGGTGCCGCTCGTGGGTTCTTGAGCCAATTGCGGAGAGCAATCCGCGTGACGTTCGAAAGAGTCCTGAGGAGTTCGCTCTGGCCCCACCAAGGCGGGTCCCATCCGAAGGCGAGGGCGTAATCTATCTCTATGAGCTTACTGCCATGAAGGATGCCTGACCGGAGGTCGTACATCTCACCTCGTCGGGCTGCCAGGGCAACGCCCGGCGCAAAGATCTCAAGAAAATCCTTAAATCGTCGAGTCGCGCCTGGCGCCTCGTGCTGGGTGTTCTCACCGCAAAC
>WNGJ01017000.1_pt1 | contig 13729 bp, 17 predicted proteins | sample 5400611 | NCBI WGS metagenome assembly WNGJ01 (sample SAMN13153375, study PRJNA577476) | soil metagenome | isolation source: 40 cm soil or saprolite under Garry oak tree replicate 1 | place: USA:California | collected 2016-06-15 | reverse complement strand
CCCCGTCCCAGCTACGCGCGATCATGCGGGCGCGCTGGATCCAGTCGCCGGGGGCGTGGCGGCTGCCGGCGAGCTTGCGAACCTGGCGCTCCTCGCCGAGATCCTTTGGGGGCGGGCGTGCAGCAGCTTGGGCATGGCGGCCTCCCTTCGTGCCATGCGTCAGACACCACGCCAAGCATGCCACGGTTGCACACCGTGGTTGAGGAACGCAGCACTAGCGGTTCGCCGTTCCGGCCTTCAGGTGGCAAGAGCCGACACCTCCCGCCGCCACGTGGAGCTTGCGCCACTAGTCAGTGTTACTATGTACCAGTAGTCAGTAACGCTGAGTAGTACGGGGAGGCGTTCCGTGGGCAAGCAGATGACGGAGATGCTCAAGGGCACGCTGGAGGGCATCGTCCTGGCGATCCTGTCCGTGCGGCCCGCGTACGGCTACGAGATCACGGCGTGGCTGCGGGAGCAGGGCTTCTCCGACATCGCCGAGGGCACCGTCTACGCCCTGCTCGTCAGGATCGAGCAGAAGTGCCTCGTCGACGTGGAGAAGATCCCGTCCGAGAAGGGGCCGCCACGCAAGGTGTATTCCCTCAACGCTCAGGGACAGGAATACCTCGAAGAGTTCTGGAGGACCTGGAGCTTCCTCGCTGAACGGCTCGAACAGCTCCACGAAGGAGGCAGATGACCATGTTCTCAAAGTTCATCTCAAAGGTGGTCGGCGAGAAGGGGCAATGGCGGGAGTACAAGGCGCGCGCGAGACAACTTCCCGCGAGCTATCGCACGGCGGTCGATGCGCTGGAGCGGTACCTGAGGTACTTCGGGACGGGGGGCGGCGGGACTGCGATTTACGAGGACCTCATCGACCTGTTCGAACAGAGCGCGGCGAACGGAACCCCGATCCGCCAGATCGTCGGGGAAGACCCCGTGGAGTTCATCGAGGCGTTCGTCCGGAACTATCCGAAGGGTCAGTGGATCATCCGGGAGCGGGAACGGCTGACCAACGCGATCGAACGCGCCGCCGGAGAAAACACCGGAAGAGAAGAGAGGGCAGTCTGATGGCGGCACAACAAGCCCCGGCGATCCATGTGCAGGGTCTGGAGAAGTCGTACAAGCAGCTGCATGTGCTGCGTGGCGTAAACTTCGACGTGGAGCGGGGTGGCATCTTCGCCCTGCTCGGCTCGAACGGGGCGGGCAAGACCACGGTCGTCAGAATCCTGTCCACGCTGCTCAAGGCGGACGCGGGGGCGGCCAACGTCAACGGCTTCGATGTCGCCACGCAGGCTGCAGACGTGCGGGAGTCCATCAGCCTCACCGGGCAGTTCGCGGCCGTCGATGAGATCCTCAGCGGGCGGGAGAACCTTGTGCTGGTCGCCCGGTTGCGGCACCTCAAGGACCCGGGCAAGATCGCGGATGAGCTGCTCGATCGTTTCTCGCTGACCGACGCGGCCACGCGGAAGGTGTCGACGTATTCGGGTGGCATGCGCCGCCGCCTCGACATCGCGATGAGCCTCATCGGGAATCCGCCGGTGATCTTCCTCGACGAGCCGACGACCGGGCTCGACCCGCAATCCCGCGTCGAAGTGTGGAACAGCGTCAAGGAACTCGCCGGGCAAGGTACGACGGTGCTGCTCACGACGCAGTATCTGGACGAGGCCGAACAACTCGCCGACCGGATCGCGATCCTCCACGAGGGCCGGATCATCGTGAACGGCACCCTCGCCGAACTCAAGCAGCTGCTCCCGCCCGCCAAGGTCGAATACGTCGAGAAGCAGCCGACCCTCGAGGACGTCTTCCTCGCGATCGTCGGTGCCGACGACAAGGACGGCGACGCTGGGCTGGCAATGACCGTAGCGTCGGCGCGGACGAGTAAGGAACAACTATGACCAAGCATTTCTTCGGCGACACCGCCGTCCTGCTGGGACGATCCCTGCGCCACATCACGCGCAGCCCGGACACCATCATCACGACCACGATCATGCCGATCGCCTTCATGCTGCTGTTCGTCTACGTGTTCGGCGGCGCGATCAACTCAGGGTCGGACTCGTATGTGAGCTACCTGCTGCCCGGCATTCTGCTCATCACGATTGCGTCTGGCATCTCCTACACCGCATTCCGGCTCTTTCTGGATATGAAGGGCGGCATCTTCGAGCGATTTCAGTCGATGCCGATCGCACGGTCGTCCGTGCTGTGGGCGCACGTGCTGACCTCGCTGGTCGCCAATCTGATCTCGCTCGTTGTCGTCGTGCTCGTCGCCCTCCTCATGGGCTTCCGCTCGGGGGCGGGAGTGCTGGCGTGGCTCGGGGCCGCCGGCATCCTGATCCTGTTCACCCTGTCGTTGACGTGGATCGCCGTAATCCCCGGTCTCACCGCAAAGTCCGCGGACGGCGCGAGCGCGTTCTCTTACCCGCTCATCTTCCTGCCGTTCATCAGCTCGGCATTCGTGCCCACCGACACCATGCCCGGCCCCGTGCGCGCCTTCGCCGAGAACCAGCCGGTGACGTCGATCGTCAACGCGATCCGCGACCTGTTCGCACGGCAGCCGGTCAGCACCGACATCTGGATCGCCCTCGCCTGGTGCCTCGGCATCCTCATCGTCGCGTACATCTTCGCCATGGTCGCTTACCGCCGCAGGATCGCCTAGTTGTACTGCCCAGGCAGGTTGGTTAACCGGGTGATGGGTGCGGCCTTGCCGATCGCGGTGTGGGGTCGGTGGTGGTTGTGTGCGCCGGGATAAACCGGCATGGAGAAGGAGATGAGAGAGCTCTTCACCGAAGGAGTAGCGATCCACGGTGGCCCCGAGTCATGCGTCGGCACCCGTGAGGGCGTCGGCGAAGCGTTGATAGGGGTACGCGTAGGCTGGGCTATGGAGCCGCGAAATCAGCGATTCGGGGTGCTGACGCCGTACAACCGGGCGGAAGGCAACATCGACGGCCGCGGTAGCGCGAGTGGCCGGCGGACCCTGCGCGGTCTGAGAACCTGTGCATGCGCGGAATCTCCATGCGCGAGAACCGGGAGGCCCGACGGTCGCCCGTCGGTGCCGATGCCGCCCCGCCCAGTTGGATCGGGGGGTGGCAGGTCGGCGCTTGGGCGGGCCGCGAGGGGAAGGCCGTTGGCCGTAAGCCCTCGATGATCGGCCGTCGGGAGTCAGACAGCCGCGTAGTACCCGCGAAGCTGGCGAACAACGCCGGGGGACCGGCGGCGGAGCCGGTGGAGGAAAGGCGGCTGGACAAGGGGAACGCGGACCAGCAAACCGTGCCCCGGACGCAGCGCCGGGACCATGGCACGTCAAATGCGCTGGATCGTGTGCGCCGAGTCGCAGGCAGGGACAGGGACGCGCGGTTCACCGCGCTCTTGCACCACGTCGGCGTCGATCGGCTGCGTGCGGCGTATGGGGCGTTGAGCCCCAGCGCAGCAGCGGGCGTTGACGCGGTGACGTGGGAGTCCTACGGGCAGGACCTGGAGGTGCGACTTCGGGATCTGCACGGCAGGGTTCAGCGGGGCGCGTACCGAGCCAAGCCGTCGCGCAGGGTGTACATCCCCAAGGCGGACGGGCGGCTGCGGCCGCTCGGGATCGCTGCGTTGGAGGACAAGATCGTCCAGCGCGCCGTCGTCGAGGTGCTGGGCGCCATCTACCAGACGGACTTCCTCGGCTTCTCGTATGGGTTCCGGCCGGGCCGCGGGCCGCATGACGCGCTTGACGCGCTCGTGGTCGGAATCGAACGACAGAAGGTGAACTGGGTGCTTGACGCGGACATCCGCGACTTCTTCACCAGCCTGGATCACTTGTGGCTTGGGAAGTTCCTCGAGCACCGGATCGCGGACCGGCGGGTCCTGCGCCTGATCCAGAAGTGGCTCAGGGCAGGAGTGGTCGAGGACGGGGCGTGGTCGGCAAGCGAGAGCGGATCGCCGCAAGGGGCGACCGTTTCCCCCTTGCTGGCCAACGTCTACTTGCACTACGTCTTCGATTCTGGGCGCAGCAGTGGCACCGGCGGCATGCCGCGGTGAGGTGATCATCGTCAGGTATGCCGACGACGTCGTGCTGGGGTTCAGCAGCGGTCCGACGCCGAGCGATTCCGTAAGGACCTGGCCGATCGGCTGGCCAGGTTCGGCTTGTCGCTCAACGCCGACAAGACGCGCCTGCTCCGCTTCGGGCGGTTCGCCGCCCAACAGCGGTCAGAGCGCGGCCTCGGGCGCCCGGAGACGTTCGAGTTCCTGGGATTCACGCACTCCTGCGCGACGACCAAGGACGGGCGCTTCGCGGTGCGACGCCGGACGATCAAGAAACGCATGGCAGCCAAGCTGCGCCAGACCAAGGTCTTGCTGATGCAACGCCGCCACTGGCCCATCCAGGCACAGGGACGCTGGCTGGGGGCGGTGGTGCCAGGCCACCTCGCCTACTACTCGGTCCCGGGCAACATCCACCAAGTGACAGCCTTCCGCGACCAGCTCGTGCGGCACTGGCACCGGGCGCTTCGGCGCCGCGGCCAGCGCCACCGCATGAACTGGCAGAAGATGCGCCGCCACGCGGATCGATGGCTCCCTCCCGCCCGCTACATGCACCCCTGGCCCAACCAGCGCTTCGACGCCAGAACCCAAGTCAGGAGCCCAGTGCGTTAGCAGCGCACGCTGGGATCTGCGCGGGGGGCCGCCCGCAAGGGCGGTCCCTACCGCGATAGTCGTGCAGCCAGGCGGGTCGGGCTTTGCGGCGGGCGGCTTCGGAGGGGTAGAAGCGTTTGAAGGCCCAGCCGGAGGCCAGGGTGCGGTGGAATCGTTCGATCTTGCCGTTGGTCTGGGGCCGGTAGGGCTGAGTCTTTTGACCTTGATGCCGAGCTGAGTACAGGTGTCCGGGCGACCGGCCACCCGGACTCGACGATCAACCGCGCCAGCTTCAGACGTGCACGTGGGGTCAACGCGGCAGCGTGTGACATGAAGGCCTCCCGGGTGTGAAGCGGTTCCTAGACAGCTCCGCTCCACCCCGAGAGGTGATCGTGATCACCGACAACCTCTCCAGCCACACCAGTGTCGCCACCCGCGAGTGGCTGATCGACCACCCCCGGATCCGGCAGGTGTTCATCCCCAAACGGGCCTGCTGGCGCAACCTCCAGGAGGGCTGGTGGCGGCTTCATCGCCGCCAAGCGCTTGCCGGGCAGTCGTTTGCCACCCCGGAGGAGATCACCCTGGCGACCACGGTCGCGACCTGCCAGCTCAACGCCCGCGCCCGCCCGTGGGTGTGGGGACGGCCACCACCGTTCCCACGCCACCGACGCCGCGTCCTTACCTACCGGATTTAGCGAACGTAGCATTATTGTAAGCGGCTCTTCGTCATGAAGCGTGGTGAGGTGCCGCTGACGGCTCCGTAGGCTCCCAAACGGCACCTGGGGCCTCGCATATCTTGCGGATGTCTGACGTCTGCAAGAGGGAGGCCCCAGGTGGGTCAACACAGTAGTGCGTCCGCCTCCAGGCTGCTCGGCCTGGACGGCTTCCAGGTCGTCTCGGCCGAGCTGGTGGGTGGCGAGTGGCAGCTCGCCGTCCAGACCACGGCCCACGGTGATCGGCTGCGTGGGCTGCGGCGAGCGGGCCGAGCTGCACGGCCGCCGCACGGTCCGGGTGCGCGACCTGCCCGCTGGTGGCCGGCCGGTGGTGCTGTGCTGGCGCAAGCGCATCTGGCGCTGTCGTGAGCCTGCCTGCGGGGTCCGGACCTGGACCGAGCGGGCGGCTGCCATCCGTCCTCGGGCGGTGCTGACCGAGCGGGCCCGCGCCGAGGCCTGCCGGCGGGTCGGCAAGGACGCCCACGCGGTCGCCGCGGTCGCCCGCGACCTGGGGGTCGGCTGGGCGACCATCATGCGGGCGGTGGCCGACCACGGCACCCCGCTGGTGGACGACCCCGTGCGCCTGGACGGTGTGGCCACGCTCGGGTTGGACGAGACCACCTTCCTCAAGGCCACCCGCCTGGCGCCCACCCGATGGGTGACCGGCCTGGTCGACCTGGAGCAGAGTCGCCTGCTGGATGTGGTGGCCGACCGCACCAGGGCCGCGGTAGACCGCTGGCTTGGCACCCGGCCGCGCGGCTGGCTGGCCCAGGTCGGCACGGTCGCGCTGGACCCCTGGCGCGGCTATGCCAGCGCCCTGGTCGTCCCACTTGGCCACGCGACCGTGGTCGTGGACCACTTCCACGCCATCCGCCTGGCCAACCTGGTGGTCGACCAGGTCCGCCGTCGGACCCAGCAGGCCACCCTCGGGCACCGGGGACGCAAGCGCGATCCGCTGTACCGCATCCGCAAGCTGCTGCTGACCGCCGCAGAGCAGCTCACCAGCCGGGGACGGGTGCGGCTGCGGGCTGGGCGCTGGCCGCCGGGGATCCGACCGGCGAGGTAGCGGTCGCCTGGCAGGGCAAGGAGCTGCTGCGCGCTGTCTACGCCACCGGCGACCTGGCCCACGCCCGGGCCGCGCTGGGGCGCTTCTACCGCTGGTCGGACGACGTCAGGGTGGCGGAGCTGTCGCGCCTTGCCCGTACCGTCAGGGCGTGGGAGGCTGAAATCCTCGCCTTCCACACCACCGGCGGCTGCTCCAACGGCTCGACCGAGGCCGTGAACCTGCTGATCAAGAAGGTCAAGCGGGTCGGGCACGGCTTCCGCAACTTCGGCAACTACCGGCTGCGCCTGCTGCTTCACTGTGGCATCAGGTGGCAGAGTCATCAGACCGTAAGACTGCGAGGGCGCCATCGACGCTTGGTGGCGTAGAGCCTGGATGACGGTCCACAGCGTGGCGCGGTCGCGGAGCCTGGTGGAGGTCTCGATCTCGGAGCCGCTTAGCCAAGCCACCAGGTGGAGCAGTCCGGTGGTGGCGAACGCGACCGGCGTGCCGAACACCACCAGCATCCGCGGCGGGTGGCGCGAAGCTGGGTGATGCTCATGACCTGGTGCGGGCCTTGCCGGGTCAACCTCGTGCTTGTCCATGGCACGCGCCTGGGCTGCGGCGGCCGACCGGTGCTTGCGCTGCCGACGGTATCCCGGCCAATCCCGGCATGGCCGCGCTGTGAGGCAGAGATCGGTGGCTCGCACGGTTTCTCACTGACCCGGCCGGGGTCGGGGGCGCGCCGCGAATCCGGCCAGGCCGGACTCGAGCAGGTCGAAGGCGTGGTCCATGAGCGCGGGGAGGTCCAGCCGCATCTCGGCGGCGACCGCGACCCGCTGCACCGAGCGCAGCACGCCGACCAGCGCGGCGGCCACCACGTGCGAGTCGAGGTCGTCGGGCGGGGCGTTGCGCTCCTCGGCGATCATCGCGGCCAGGTGCTCCTCCCACTGGCCCATCCGCTCGCGGATGCGCGCCTGGATGGCCGGGGTGCTGCCGACGATGCGCGCCAGCGCCCCTTGCTGGTCTGACTGGGTCTGCATGTCGGCGGCGATCTCCAGCGCCGCCCGACGAAACGCCGCCAGCAACGGCTCGCCGTGGGGTCGCTGCCGCAGGGTCTGCTGGAGCTGGTCGAAGCGTTGCAGGCCCTCGTCGAGGACGACGTCCTCCTTGGTCTGGAAGTAGGAGAAGAAGGTTCGGGGGGCAACGTCGGCGGCTGCGGTGATGTCGGCGATAGTGGTCGCCTCGAACCCGCGTTCCTGGAACAACTCCAGGGCCGCCTGCCGCAGCGCCTGGCGGGTGCGCTGCTTCTTGCGCTCCCGGATCCCCAGCTCGCTCATGGTGCCCAGCATATCAGGTTCTTGCAGGATTGCAATGTTGCAGTATTGCAAACTTGCGATGAGTGTGCTTCGCTACCGGTGGAGCGCCCTACGGCGGCGGGCGGCGGCGATGATCGGAGTATGCGATGAGCGAGCAGACGGTGCTTATCTGCGGGGCCGGCATCGCCGGGCCGACGCTGGCGTACTGGCTGGCGCAGCACGGATTCCATCCCACCCTGGTCGAACACGCGGGGGCGCCGCGGTCCGGCGGAGCCCCAGTGGATGTCAGGGGGCCGGCCGTGGACGTGGCCGAGCGGATGGGCGTCATGCCGCGCATCCGCGAAGCCAGAACGCACACGACCGGCATCAGCTTCGTCAACGCCAAGGGCCGGCGCGTCGGCGGGGTCAACCTGCGGGCCCTGCAACAAGCGGCCGGCAGCCGCGAGGTGGAACTGCCGCGCGGCGACCTCGCGTCGATCCTGTACCAGGCGAGTCGGGACCACGCCGAGTTCCTGTTCAACGACACGATCGTCGCCCTGGACGAGGACGAGCACGGGGTCGGCGTCACCTTCGACCGCGCCCAACCCCGCCGGTTCGACCTGGTGATCGGCGCCGACGGGCTGCACTCGGCGGTGCGCCGGGTGGCGTTCGGCCCGGAATCCGACTTCGTCCGCCACATGGGAATCTACGTCGCCACCACGCGGCTGGACGGGTCGATCGGAGGCGGGCGGGAGGTGGTCATGTACAACACCCCCGGCAGGGCGGTCGCGATTCACCCGTCGCGTGGCGACGGAGGGGCGTTCTTCGCCTTCCGAAGCCCAGCCGTGCCCGGCTTTGACTACCGCGACACCGCCCAGCACAAGCGGCTGCTGGCCGCCGCGTTCGCAGACGCCTCCTGGCGGGTGCCCGAGCTGCTGCAGCGCGTGCACGCCGCCGACGACCTGTACTTCGACTCCGTGAGCCAGGTGCGCGTGAGCCCGTGGTGGCGTGGCCGGGTCGCGCTGCTGGGTGACGCCGCGTCCTGCGTGTCGCTGTTCGGGGAGGGCTCCAGCCTGGCCATGGCGGGGGCGTTCACCCTCGCCGAGGAGCTGGCGGCCAGTCCCGGCGACCACCGCTTGGCCTTTGGCCGCTACGAGGCCAGCCACCGGACCCTGGTGGACCCCAAGCAGCGCAACGTCGCGCGGGTCGCCTCGCTGCTCATCCCGGCGACGCGTGGCGGTACCCTGGCCCGGAACCTGGCGACCCGGCTGTGGCCGGTCGGCGCCGCCGCCGAACGGCTGCGGCGGCGCGTTGCCCCAATCTTGCCGCTACGAGGTGAGCAACCTCGAACTTGATCGCCATCGCGGGTCCATGAACCCGACCGCGCGGACATCGGCGGCCCTGCTACCTCGGCGCGCTGACAGCGTCGCCCGCGGCCGGGGCGGCCTGGTCGACGCCCCGGCCGGTCAGGGCACCCCAACCGCTGGACGCGGAAGGCGTGGTCGCTGGGCCGTGGAAGCCCGCTTGCCGGGTGGCCCGATGGGCGGGAGATCGGACCATGGCCTGACCCATCCAATCGCTGACCAAGAAGGTCATGCGGGTCGGGCACGGCTTCCGCAACTTCGCCAACTACCGGCCGCGGCTGCGATTGCGCTGCAGCACCAGGTGGCAGACTCATCGCACCGCAAGACTACGATACCGTTCCTCACGCTTGGTGGCGTAGAGCCCGTTAACCAGCACAATGACTCGGCCGACCGGCTTGAGCACCGTAGCTCGGCCAGGACCGCGTCGGCCGCCGACAGCCATGCGTCCAGGCCGCCAGGCCCGGCGTCCGCGAAGCGGCGGAGCCGGGCCAGGTCGACGTGGAGCGCCGCGGTGTGCAGCGCCCAGTCCGAGGCCGTCCAGCGAGCTCGTGGCGCGAGCGACCGCAGCTCGTTCCGGACGTGCTCGGCCACACAGGCACGGCAGGACGCCTCGCGGAGTCCGCGACCCCGCCGCCGACGCTCGCGCCGTTCAGCCAGCGACACGATCGGGCCCATTGCCCTCCCAGGGCTTGTATCGGCTCCTCCCGGACATGGTGTCTCGAATGTGTGTTCGATTCAAGAGGCAATACCTCGACACGAGAGGTGCTCGAACGTATCGTCCAGAGAGTTCGTGACGCTGGGTGCAAGCCCCCGAGGGCTGGAACGAGCGGGATCGGTCGCGGATGCAACTGGTTGGGAGCGTCCAGCAGGTCGAGCTCGTCCTCGGCTTGAACGGCACCACGATCGAGAGTTCCCTGTACTGGGCCGGGCCCGAGGAGCACGACAGTGGGCCGCCGCCGTCGCCGGTGCTGGTCAATGCCTTCGCCCGCGGGCGGGAGCTGCGCCAGCGGGTGGGCGCGAGCCCGCGGCCTACCAGGCGACCTCGGAGGCGCTGGCCGCGCAGGTCGTCGCGGCCGCCCTGCCCGGCTTGGTGCTCGAGCGGTTCCACGAGCTATCCCAGCAGTCCCGCCCTGGCGGGCTGCTCACGCTCAAGGTCTTGCTCCTGCACCCGCGTCTCCAGCCGGTCCCATGGGAGCTGCTCGCTGACTCGGAGGCCCTCCGTAGCATCGCCGCGCCCGTGGTCGTGTGGCGCGGCGTCCGGAGCGAACGAGCCTTCCCGCCCGCGCCTGAGAGTTCGCTGCTCCTGCTCGGCTCGGCTCCGGCCGACGTGTCGTCGACCCACGCCGAGGACGAGTTCCGGCTCATCGGGGAGCAATTCGAGGCGCGACCGGAGTCCGCCCCGACCCGCATCCACGGCTACCGTTCGGTTCGGTGAAGGATCGGCTCGATGGGTCACGGGCCGCCGTCGTCCACCTCGCCGTCCACGGGTCGGAGGATGGGACCCTCTGGCAGGCCAGCAGCCGCCTCGGCCAAATCCTCGACCGGGCGCAGCAGCACCACCGGATCTCCCCGGACGAGCTGGTGGAACATCTTGCCGCGGCGCGGGACGCCCTGGCCGTCGTCCTCAACGTGTGTGACTCGGCCCGGGGCGCCGACGCACTCGGCCGGCGGATCGCCGAGCGGGGCGTTCCGGTGGTGGTCGGCATGAGCGGGCTGATCTCGGTCGTCGCCTGCGCCACCTTCTCGCGGTCGTTCTACCGCGGCCTCGCACATGGCCTGCCGTTCATCGACGCCTACGCCGCCGGGGTCCGGGCCGTCCGGGACCGGGACGACGCCGCCGCCGCCCTCTGGACCATGCCGGTGCTCTACGCCAGCAACCCGGGGCTGGTCGCCTTCCCGCCCGCCGCCCAGGTCCGGGCTCGCAGGATGGCCCACCAGATAAGGGACGTTGCGCGGCTGTTGGTAGAGCTGTCCCCCGGGCGTGGCTGGACGGCAGCGGACTGGTCCCGCGCCACCGTCCACGTGCAACTCCGGCTCCAGGCAGTCCGGTCGGTCGTCGCTGGACTCGCCGGGAAGGACCCCGCTCCCCCGGGCGAACCGCTGCTCCGCCGGCTCGAACTCAGCCGCCTGGTCGCCGGGCTGGAGGGACGCATGGCGGCGGTGGACGAGCGTCTCCGGCGGCTCGGGACGACACGGCTGGCCGACACCGATCGAACCAGGGAAGCGGCGCTCTTCGCCAGGGAACAGCAGCCGCTCGCGGCCGACCTCCGGCGACTCGGCGACCTGCTAGCCGGAGCGCCGGCCGACGACGACCGGTCGCCCCCGCGGTAGTCCGCCGGCCATGAACGGGAACCTGGAAGGCCTCCCGGCGGGGACCAGTTCCTTTGTCGTCGCCTTCGCGAACGAGATCGCCACCTCCCGCCAGGTCGTCGAGCAGGGCCCGTCCCACGCCGGAACGACCTGGGCGCAGGCCCGGTCCCGGCTCCCGGACCTGAGCGCGCACGCCGCCGCCATCGCCAGGGCGCTCGGGGATGTCGACGTCCACTACCGGCGCAGCACCTCAAGCAGCCCGGAACTGCTTCCCGACCACATCGAGCAGGAGCTGACGGATCTCTGGTCGGTCCTCCTGCTGGTGGAGGAGGAACTGCACGCGCGCTTCGCCCCCCAGGTCGAGCTGACGGCGGCCGACGACTCGACGCCTCTCGGGGACCGGGTCGACCTGGCCGTCGAGCTCTGCACGGAAGGCAAACGCCACGCCCAGGAGGGGCGCTACCTGTTCGCCCACGGGGCCAGCGCCACTGAGCAGCTCGGCGGCTTCCGAATCCGCGATGACGCGGTGGCCGCGCTCCAGCAGCTCGCCACGACCTTCTTCGCCATCCGGGACACGTTCGCCGCCATGGCCGAGCTGCCACCGTCCGATGCTGGGAACGAGACTGCCTGAAGCACCTTCCTCGACTCCCCTGAGCCGCCCGAGCTGCCGGCCGGCCAGATTACGGTGACCCGCCGGCCCGGCCCGCGAGCGTGGTCGACGACGTCGGCGGTGCCACCGAGGCCCGCCGCCTGCTGGGCGTCCCAGACGGCCAGCAGGACGTCGGAGGCGTCCGACACCGCCTTGCCGCTGCCATGTACGCCGCCTCGCTGGGACCCCGGAACGGGAGGTCGGTGCGCTCGGCGGCCTGCTGGAGGAGGCTGATGAAGGCCGCTCGGTCGTGGTCGTTGGCGAAGCTGCCGTCTGCGCCGGCGCTCGGGACGATGACGTGCCAGGGTCGGTGGCCGGCAAGATGAATAACACAGGGTAGGTGCTGGATTGAGACTAGTAGCCTGTCAGCCGTGACTTGCGTGGTGAGTGGTTCGGACGCATGCTGCGTGCCGTAAGGGATACCGCCGCTGCAGGAGGCCGAGGTGCGCAAGCGACACGTCGTGGTCTTGTCCGAGGGGGAGCGCGCCCGGCTCCACACCCTGATCGGGCAGGGGGTCGCCCCCGCCCGGGTGCTGACCCATGCGCGGATCCTGCTGAAAGCCAACCAGGGCGAGGCCGGCCCAGGCTGGACCGACGCCGCGATCGCCGTGGCGGTGGAGGTCCACCCCACCACCGTCACCCGTATCCGCATGCAGTGCGTCGCCGCCGGCCTGGCGCCTGCGCGCCAGTACCACCGTGCCCTGGACGGGGAGCAGGAGGCCCGCCTGGTCGCGCTGGCGTGCAGCGCCCCACCGGAGGGCCACAAGCGCTGGACGTTGCGGCTGCTGGCCGAGCGGCTGGTGGAACTTGCGGTGGTGGAGACGATCTCGTATGAGACGGTGCGGCAGGCCGTAAAGCAAACCGGCTCAAGCCGTGGCTGACCCAGCGCTGGTGCATCCCGCCCCAGCATGACGCGGAGTTGTCTGGCGGATGGAGGACGTGCTGGCGGTCTCCACCCGCCCGTATGATCCCCACCGCCCGCAGGTGTGCCTGGACGAGACCAGCCGCCAACTGCTTGGGGAATCGACTGGGCGCACTCCCATCAAGGAGCTGGTCGATGTCTGCTACCCGGACGCCGAGCAGATCGTGCTGGTGCACGGCAACCCCGAGCACCCACACGCCGGTGTCGCTGTACGAGGCGTTCCCGCCCGCGGAGGCCAAGCGGCTGGCCGACCGGCTGGAGCTGCATTACACGCCCAAGCACGGCAGCTGGCTAAACATGGCCGAGATCGAGCTTGCCGTCCTGGCCGGGCAGTGCCTGGACCGCCGGCTGGCCGACCGGGCGACCCTGGAGCGGGAGGTCGCAGCGTGGGAGGCAACCCGCAACAGCACTGGCCGTGGTGTCGACTGGCGGTTCACCACCGACGATGCCCGCATCAAGCTCAAGCACCTCTACCCTGTAATTCAGGGCTGACAGGCTACTAGGCATGCTTCATGAGTCCCAGGGAAGGCGACGCAGGAGAACGCCAACTTTGCCCCTGACGGTCCGCAGCGCCCTGGGAAACGCAGCTCGGCACAGCGGTGAGCGGCTCCCTACTCGCACGGAGGAGGTCACCTGGGCCGTCCCAGAGACCTCACCGAGTCACAGGTCAACTGTCCAAAACCGGTCGTTTGCGGGACGCCCTGGCCTAGCTCGACGCCGGCCCGGTCAGGCGGGTTGCACAACCCGTGTCCGCAATCAACGTCGCGCCGAAGGACTGTCGGGCGTTTGTGGGACGCTCCGGCCCATGAACAAGATCGGCTACGCGCGGGTCTCCACCCGCGAC
>WNGJ01015450.1_pt1 | contig 13730 bp, 11 predicted proteins | sample 5400611 | NCBI WGS metagenome assembly WNGJ01 (sample SAMN13153375, study PRJNA577476) | soil metagenome | isolation source: 40 cm soil or saprolite under Garry oak tree replicate 1 | place: USA:California | collected 2016-06-15 | reverse complement strand
CTCCCGAACCAAGACTCAAAAATTGAAGTCTCAGATAGCTGCGTGGAGGCAATTCTCAAGGGGGAACTCCCTCAATTTGTTTAGTTGCGGCTGCTTGTTTAGTAATCATAGTGCTACCAACAACTATCATTGCCATGATTGGTCTCTTTATTGCGCTCGTCGCAGGCGCATTAATGCTGCTATCGCGTCACAAAAAAGCCGGCAAGGGAGAGGTTAAACTCATCGGTGAGCTCGCCACAGTTGAGACTCAGCTTTCGCCTGAAGGTACCGTCATCGTTCGTGGAGAACTGTGGCGCGCAAGATCGAGAGACAGAGCCGTAATTTCATCTCACGTAAGAGTGCGCGTTGTTGGATTTGAGGATCAGCTGGCACTAGTCGAAGTCTGCGATTGATCTCGCTCGCGAACGTGTCTGCCCGCTGGACCAGCCACCCGCCACGTTAACTTTTCAGTTTCCCTTCGAAATATGAATCGGCCCAACTATGGTTTGGGTTCTAATTCTCCTGAGCTTCTATCTGCACCGCGCATCCAATGGCACATGACGAGCGTGTTATTGGCTTGGCAAATTGATCTACGGCGAACCGGATGTCGCCTTACGCACAATGACAATTGCTTTCCAAAAAAACTTTATCTCTGGCACGCAAGGTGCTCTAGAGAAGACCGGCATGCACGGGAGACCAAAGTAAAGTCAAAACGTGCCCCCGCCGCCAACTTCCCTCTGAGCGCCGCCTGCCGCTGCGCCAGCCACCCGCCGAGCGACCCTTCAGTGCTTCCCCCCGAAATTGGAACCCAGTCAGCAATGGCTGGGTTCTCCCGCATTTAGGATTCAGTATTTTCCAAGCCTTCGTATTTTACTTACCTGTTTTCCGTTCCACTGTAATCCGTAACAGGATTCGCTGCGAGTCACTAGCAAAAATCCTTTTGTACTCCAGTCACCCTGCGACGAATTTTGTCACTTTGACGGTGACGTTTTCTGTCTTTTTGACTCGCCTTCTGCCTCATTTCAGTCATCTGCGAACCACTCAAGCGTTCATCCTAAATTTTTTTCCTGGTTATTTTTACTAGCCTCAGTTACCAGCGTCAACCGCCGCTCACCCTGATTTCCGGAGGCCTTAGGGCGCTGGCTTTTGATAAACTCACGCCAATGGAGGACGTAGCTTCGACACGTTCGCGGGTCATTCCTCGAGATGCAGTGCGGTTATCGAGGCTTGCGGCTCGCTTTCGCCCGCAAGCTCCTACGCTCCGAGATTGCGGTGCGGCAATCGCTTCAGGTGTCCTTCTCATTTTCGCATTTCCAAACTTCGATCTCTGGCCGCTTGCGTGGATTGGGCTCGTACCTCTGTTAGTAACCGTGTCCCGCAAACCACAGCCCTGGCGCTGCTTCTTGTTGGGCTGGATTTTCGGCACGGTATTCTTTTACGGTTCTTGCTATTGGCTCACCTATTCGATGATCCACTTCGGTGGGATCCCAGCCTGGCTTGCCTATTTACTGCTCCTTCCTGGGGCAGTCTTGCTTGGCGCCTTTCCCGCCGCATTCGCCCTCGGGCTCGCATTCGCGATCCGAAAGTGGGGAACAACTGCCTTACTTCTCGCTTGCCCGCTTTGGTCTGCTCTGGAATGGGGACGACTTGAAATTACTGGGCAGCTTTGGAATGCGATAGGTTATTCCCAGGCTTATCACCCATTGTTGATTCAAACAGCGCGTTGGGGCGGTGTGTATATGGTTGGATTCTGGATCGTCCTGATTAATTCGGTTCTGGGATACCTCCTGATAAACAGAAACACACGAGCATTGGTGGTCTCGACCATCATGTTGCTGGCAATCGCCGGTGTGTTGCTGGTATCGGCGATACCGTCAAAAACTAATTTGGCATTAACTGTTCTATCGAAGCCCGAGGTCGTCGTCGTCGCCGTGCAACCCAACGTGCCCATGGAGCCGATCACTGACTCACCAGCAACAGAAATTCTGATTGCACGCCATATGTCGTTGAGTACAAGTGCCCTGCAGGAATGGGAGCGCCACGGCCGCATTAACAACGCTACTGGCATGTTGGCCGACAGTGATTGGGCCAAAGACAATTTCTCGTCTTACCGCCGCGCTATTCCACGTCTGATTATCTGGCCTGAGTCGCCGATGAACTTCGCCTACGGAAGCGACACGCCGCTTCGCGAGCGACTGGCTTCTTTCGCGAAAGCAAACAACACTGCAGTGTTGCTAAATTCTCAGGAGGTTGCGCCCAACGACGGCATTTACAACTCGGCGGTGCTCATAAATGAAGAGGGTGACCTAATCGCTCAATATGATAAGATTCGCCTGCTGCCGTTTGGCGAATATGTTCCGTTGCCCCAATGGCTGCCGGGAGCGCGCCTGATAAGAGCGATAGTCGGAGACTTTACGCCCGGCAAGAACTATGGACTGATGACTGTCGGCACAGTGCGCGCTGGAGTTTTTATTTGCATTGAGTCGGCCTATCCGTCGATCGCACGAAGGTTCACCAGAGAAGGCGCTGACGTACTGATCAATATTTCGAATGATGGCTATCTCGGACCAACAGCAGTCATGCGGCAACACCTGGCTAATGCGATTTTTCGCGCTGTTGAAAATGGGCGTCCTCTACTGCGAGTCACAAATACAGGCATTACGGCATTCATTACACCCGAGGGCGAAGTGCGGGGCGAGACGCATGGTTTTCAGCCCGATGTTCGCATTTGGACAATCAGCCGGGAGACAAAGACGCCAACATTTTGTGCAGCTCACGGGGATCTATTCGCCGCCGCTTGTTTCCTCTTGAGCCTGTTGATTTTTGTATTCTCGCTTGCAAGAAGTGGGACTAAAGCGCGTCGGAACGTTGTCGCTGTAGTTGATTGATTACACACGGTATTTTTTGGAGGAACGATGATCGAGACTTTATCAATTCAGGATTTAAGAAACACCTATGAAGAGCTGCGCATTCACGTTGAGCAACTCGGGAGGTTTCTTTGATGTTGCAGCGGGACGCGAAGAGCTGAAACGGATTGAGAACCAAGCCTCGTCACCAGACTTTTGGAACGATCAGGCTGCGGCCCAAAAACTTTTGCAAAAACGGACAGTATTGGAGAAGAAGATTCAGCGACAAGAGCTTTTTGAATCTGAAATCGCCGACGCGGGAGTGCTTTTTGAATTTGCCGAAGAAGATGAAGAATCTTTAAAAGAACTTCGCACGCTGGTAGAACGATTGGAGCACGAGGTCGGTGTGGCGGAAACAGAAATGTTGCTCGCCGGCGAAAACGATCAGTTGAATGCCATCTGCACTATTCACCCCGGGGCGGGCGGCACGGAATCGCAGGACTGGGCCGAGATGCTCTTGCGTATGTACCTGAAATGGGCCGAGCAGCGGGGATTCAAAACAGAGATCATTGACTATCAGCCTGGGGAAGAAGCGGGAATCAAGGGAGTAACGTTCAGAGTGGAAGGTGAATACGCCTACGGCCTGTTAGCGGCCGAAGCAGGAGTACACCGACTGGTTAGAATTTCTCCTTTTGATCAGGCAGCTCGACGTCACACTTCTTTCGCCTCGCTATTCGTTTATCCGGAGATCGACGAAAACATCGAAGTGGAAGTCAATGATAAAGACTTACGGGTTGATACATATCGCGCCACAGGGGCAGGCGGTCAGCATATCAATACTACCGATTCAGCTGTTCGCATCACGCACTTACCCACGGGCATCGTCGTGCAATGCCAAAACCAACGATCGCAACATCAAAACCGCGCGGTGGCGATGCAGGTCTTAAGATCGCGACTCTACGAACTGGAACTCGAGAAACGAAAAGCTGAAACTGCCGAGTTGGAAGCCAACAAAGCGGACATCTCCTTCGGATCACAGATCAGGAGTTACGTACTCGCACCTTACCAGTTGGTAAAAGATACGCGCACCAAATTGGAGCGCGGCAATGTCGACGCTGTGTTAGCCGGCGACATAGATGATTTTATTAAGGCTTACTTGCTGGCGAAGAAAGCAGCCTAATTGGGCGTGCTAGTTAATAGTCTGGAGTTCAAACTCTTCCTGTACAAAGCAAACTAAATGGTTGAGCTCTAAACTGCTTTGGTTTTGGTTGGGAGTCGAGATGGCCACCACTGAGTTTGACGAGAAACCGAGAGTAATCACTCCGCGAAACACTCGCCGGAATGAGATTGTGGCGATTTTGCTGCTTGCGGTTGGTCTACTGCTCACGTTGTGTCTTGTTTCAGCAGCGTTCTACCCAAGCGATCCCTCATGGAATTCCGCCGGCCAGGCTGAAACGCGCAACTGGGCCGGTACTATTGGTGCGAATGTCGCAGCGGCTTTGTTCCAGTTAATTGGTCTCGCCGCCTATCTGCTTCCTTGCCTGTTACTGGCCGCAGCTTGGCGACGCTTCAAGACACGTACCTTTCGCGCACCGTTTTCGCGTTTGATTGGCCTCATATTGCTGACTCTGGCAGCATCAGCCCTGCTTTCAATCTCGAATGTCCGTCCGATTTTCGACGCGAGCGTACAACCGGGAGGATTAGTGGGAACACTGATCTCCCGAGGTCTCGCGAGCGGCCTCAACACCGTTGGCGCAACCGTGCTATTGATCGCCATGGCTGCAACCGGATTGCTGTTGGCTACAAACTTTTCGTTCATCGGCCTTTACGAAAAACTCATCAGTCTTTTTGCCGACCGCTTTGGTTCTATTCGCACAGTTCCCGCCCGATTCAAAGCGTGGCGTCAGGTACGTCGCCAACGTTCTCACTTGCTTAAGGAACAACGTAGGACCCTCAAAGCTGAGCAGCTGGCCAAGCGCAACGCATTAAAAGGTTCGCCCGATTTGAGTCCTGAAGAACGTATCGCCGAATTCATGAAAGACGACGGCATCCACGCCATTAGCGGTGAATCCGTTAAGCGTGAAATTTCCGGGCCGCCACAAACAGCAACGATTCAGGGCTCAGTCGAACCAGCGCGGGCCGCCGCTGCCGGAGTCGGAATTCCGGGGGCAACCGTAGTTAATAGTCCCTCCGGGCGCCGTTCGATTTTTCCCGGCTCGCGCAGTGGAACCGCGGTCGTCGACGAAGAACCCGAAGTTGAAGAAATGGTCAAGGGAGCATCAGTATTGCGTACGAAGGGGGAGGCGCCTGCCACCGGCAAACTTCCCTTTGACGCTGATCGCGCCCGGCGCGTTTCTTACACCGACTATTCAATGCCGCCACTCGAGTTTCTGAATGAGGCGCCTCCTCCAAGTGAACAGGCCGATGCGGAGTTGCTTGGACTGGCGACACGTTTGGCTGAAAAATGCAAAGAGTTTAATGTCACGGGACAAATCAAGCACATTTGTCCCGGGCCGGTAGTAACAACGTACGAGTTCAAACCGGATCCGGGTGTCAAATACTCGCGAGTTGTTTCCCTGGTTGACGATCTTTGTTTGGCGCTAAAAGCGGAATCGATTCGGATCGATCGCATGCCGGGTAAACCCCACGTGGGTATCGAGGTGCCAAACCCGCGCCGTGAAACAATCTTCTTACGAGAGGTTATTGAATCGCGCGCATTTCGCGAGTCGCCCTCTAAACTCACCATTGCGCTCGGTAAGACCATTGACGGACTTAACTATGTCGCCGATCTGGCGAAGATGCCCCACTTGCTAATCGCCGGTACCACGGGAGCGGGTAAATCTGTCGGCGTAAATGCGCTGATAGTTTCCATTTTGTACCGCGCGCGACCGGATGAAGTTAAGTTTATCCTGATCGATCCCAAGCGGCTGGAGCTGGGACTCTATGAAGACATTCCACATCTCGCTGCTCCCATCATTACTGATCCCAAGCTTGCTTCTCGTTCGTTAAAGTGGGCGGTCGCGGAGATGGAACGCCGCTATCGCGATCTCGCCGGTTGGGGCGTGCGCAACATCGACGGCTACAACACCGAGATCATGCGCCGTAATCTCGTCAAGGAGTATGACGACAAAGGCGAGCCCCACAAGCCGTTGCCCTATATCGTTATCATTATCGATGAGCTTGCCGATCTAATGATGACATCAGGCCGCGAAGTCGAGGAATCTATAACCCGGTTGGCGCAGATGGCCCGGGCCGTCGGCATTCACCTGGTTTTGGCAACTCAGCGTCCTTCGGTTGACGTAATCACCGGCTTGATTAAAGCAAACTTTCCTTCGCGCATCTCGTTCCGCGTGTCGTCCAAGGTGGATTCGCGCACAATCATCGACACTAACGGCGCTGAACATTTGCTGGGTCGCGGCGATATGCTCTTCTTGCCGCCAGGAACGTCGCGTTTGATTCGTGTTCACGGCGCCTACGTAGACGAGACTGAAATCGGGCGCATCGTTAATCATTCCAAGGCGCAGGCTAAACCCGAGTACAACGAAACGATCACGCAGTCGGAAGAAGAAGCGCTCGGTCTCGAAGAGAACAATGGCGAGCACGACGAACTCTTCGAAGAAGCGCTTCGTATTTGCGTCGAGATGAAGCGGGCATCTACGTCTGTGCTGCAGCGCCGCTTACGAATCGGCTATGGGCGCGCGGCAGCTATTCTCGACATCATGGAGCGTGAAGGACTCATCGGCCAGGCCGACGGTTCACGGCCGCGGCCGGTGCTGGGACGCGCTTATGAAATGATCGCGCAGTGGGATGAAAGCGGCGACGGCGAATAGTTCCGAGTATCGAGTTCCGCGTTTCGAGTTGTTTGTTCCAGACGCCGAATCTGCCGTGACGTTTTAACTCGAAACTCGGAACTCGAAACTTAAAACAACCTCCGCAACCGCTTCGAAACATTTTCCACGCGCGCTGTGGAAAAGTCTGTGGACAAGGCACCATAAAACATACGAACTTTTGAAATCATTAGACTTTTAGCATAGTGCACACGCGAGCGGCAGCATTACAAAGCCTTCACCAACTGTTACTTGCATACATGAAACAGAATTTCTCATCAGCAAACGCTCCCACAACGGTGATTGCCGTGGCGATGCTTGCACTGCTTCTGTTTGCTTCAGCCTGCGCCACGCTTCCTCGACGTGTTTCATCGGAAGCTCAAGTGAATCTCGGAGCGCAAGAGTTGGAACGAGTTCAACTAGTCAACATCAATACCGCGTCAACACAGGAACTGGAAAAGCTACCAGGCATCGGCAAGGTGATGGCCGAGCGAATAGTCGCGCATCGCGAGCAATTCGGACGCTTTCGTCGCGCGGAGCATCTGTTGCTGGTGCGAGGCATTAGCGATCGGAAATTTCGCGAGATGCGAGCGTCCATTGTTGTCGAGTGAACGCGCCTCACCGCCGAGATGCGCGGTGTCATGTTACAATCAGTCACAAATCAGATTGATAAGATTAGGGGAAACAATCTATGCCGTACTCAGAACTAATGATCCGTCCAATGCGTGAGGAATTGACCCGTATTGGAGTTGCAGAACTAAGAACACCTGAAGAAGTTGAGAAAGCCGTCAACAGTGAAGGAATTGTGATGGTCGTAGTAAACTCGATTTGTGGTTGTGCGGCGGGAAAAGCGAGGCCCGGTATCGCGCAGGCGCTGCAACACAATGTACGGCCAGACAAAGTTGCGACGGTTTTCGCGGGCGCAGATATTGACGCTACGGAAAAGGCCCGCAGCTACTTTACAGGCTACGAGCCCTCTTCACCCTCAATCGCGCTCCTGAAAGACGGAAAGCTGGTGTGGATGTTGGAACGCCGCCAAATCGAAGGCAGGGATGCGTCGCAGGTTGCCAGTGAATTAACACAGGCATTTGATCAGTATTGTGCCAAATCGGAAGCCACCTCAAACTAGGAAATAGCGTTTAGAGTACAACCTTCAGCTTGCCGACTGCCTACACGGCAACCTGAGGGTCGTACTCTAAACTTCTTGAACTCAGTGAATCTCTTTTGATAATCGTGCCGGACCAAGCAGCTTACTGAACTCCGAATGCGCCAGTACCACCTCCGGAGACTGCTGCATCGCACCGAAGTATTTCCTCTGAAATTCACTGCCTGAGTCGGATGGGGTTAGCAGAATGCTCGCGTGCCGAATCAACGCCTGAGCCGTGGTCTCGTTGGGTATTTCCTTCGCCGCTAAGAGTTCATCGATCTCGACGATCAGTTCAGAAAGTTGTCGCAGCCACGCAAACCAGGGATCATTCATTACAAGATTTAGTAATTCGTAACTGCTGGCGATTTTGCCGTGGTCGCGTTCATAAGAAGTTGCTGCCGCGTTTCTTTACTTATCTCGCTTTCAGGGGTCATCCTTAAGTCCTACCGTGTAGCTTGAGATCTCTTGTAATGCGAGTGATTGGTTTACGCTTGGATATTAAACAGCTTGCTCATACGCAACTAGGAATTTTCGTCGCCGGTTATCATCTTTATGATCTTATCCGCATCGGCGTGGTGGCGATGAAAGACGGCGGCCGGCGCCTTCAAGTTGTAAATTCTGGTCCGCTGATTCACTTCGACAATCTTCTCTCGAAATTCCCTCAAACTTCTATCCCATTCGGCATCCGAAGGAGACGTTCCATCTTTCCCAAAAAGTGCCCAGGCTCGCGATAACTTTTGTCGTGCGGCTTCAAACTCAGCGTCTATATCTTTCCGCTCTTCAATCCAGGCCGGAGCGAATCCGGCATTGCGCAACAAGCGATGTACAACCCGGAGATCCGGGTCTTCGAAAGGATTCTCCCTCAAGTCGATGGGTTCGCCCTTGCCCGGCAAATCATCAAACTCGCCGTTCTCAATGGCTTCCCTGAGCCTTTTCTCCGTCAGTGACTCCAGCCTTTTCATTGACTACCTTCTAATTAAAACGGGAGTTCCCTCCCTCTATTCGCTTACTCACTTAAAGAACGTTAACGCACATTAATTAGTTCGTTCAAGCCTTCGCAAGTCCGCCACTCGTCTCTGAATTTGCTATGCTATGATCTCCGTGCATGCCGCCCCCTTTTAGCCTCAACACTCCAATTGAAGAGCTATACAAATACCGGCTTGCCCGCTTCGGCCAAACCCTTTCACACAAGCTGGCTCTGGAAATCGCCGGTCATTGCCGTAGAAAAGATTATCGCAGCGCGACCGTCGAGGACCTGTTGAGTTACCTCCCAATGCGTTACGAAGATCGCTCAAATCCAGCACACATACGTGATCTGACTGACGGAATGGAGGCATCGCTCGAACTTGTGGTCAAGATCGCCGGCGCCTTTCAAGTGAAGAACCGGCGATCTCATGGGCGTTCAAGTCTCTTCATATTCGAACTCACCGCTACCGATCCCGAGAGAACCGGCCGTCCGGTAGTTGTTTGGTGGTTTGTTTCCGGATCTCACGCGCGCGACATTGTCGACTATTACACGAAACGTTTCGCGCGTGGCGCTCGCTTCGTAACTTTTGGACGATGGGAATGGGACAAGCGTCGCGCGACTTTTTCGCTGAAGTTGAATAAACCCGCCGATGAGCTCGAGATGTTGCCCGCGTTAACAGGGCGGGAAGACGCCGACGCCGAGAAGGCTGGGAACAAGACAAGTGCGGCAATCGGACTGGACACAGTCGACAGCGGAGATCCCGCTCTCGCGATGATCCATAGTGGACGTCGTGTTCCCATATATCGAAAGCTCGGTGAGTTTAGTTCAAAACGTCTGCGCGAGATCATCCATGCTGTGCTCGCGCAGCTGCCTGATTCAGCGTTTCCAGAAACCCTGCCTGACGATCTGCGCCAAAGACGTAAACTAATTGCCCGCGGCAAGGCCATGCGCCAAATTCACTTTCCTCCGGACGATATTTCACTCGCGCTTTACGATCAGGCAAGAAGTCCGGCGCATCTTCGGCTGATCTTCGAGGATCTCTTTTGGGTGGCGCTCGGAATCAGCCTGAAACGTGGCAAACGAGCAAAAGAAGCCAAGGGTGCTTTAATAAAACTTGATCAAGCGACCAAGTTGCGGATTGGGTCAGTATTACCGTTTAAGCTAACCGATGCTCAACGACGGGTAGTCAAAGAAATTTTCAAAGACATGAAATCTGACGCCCCGATGAATCGTCTGTTGCAAGGCGACGTCGGTAGCGGCAAGACCATTGTCGCCCTGATTGCGATGCTTGCCGCGATGGAGAATGGCTACCAGACCGCGCTGATGGCGCCGACGGAAATTCTTGCTGAACAACATGCACGCAACATCAAGCGCTTACTTGCGAAATCGCCTTATCGCATAGAACTCTTGACGGGATCTCTGCGGGCGGCTCAGAAACGGAAACTCCAGGTTGAACTATCCGCAGGAGAGATTCAATCCTGCATTGGCACTCACGCACTCATCCAGGACGCGGTGTCGTTTAAGAATCTCGGTCTGGTAGTCATTGACGAACAACATCGCTTCGGCGTAATGCAGCGGGCCGAGTTGCGCGAACGAGGCTTCAACCCCGACGTGCTGATCATGACTGCGACACCCATCCCGCGCTCGCTCACAATGACTATCTATGGGGATCTCGACGTCTCGGTAATCGATGAAATGCCACCCGGTCGCACACCGATTGAGACCCGCGTGTTCGGCGAAGAGCAACGACGCGAAGTGAAGGAGATCATCTCGCGTGAGGTGCGGGCCGGCCGCCAGGTCTACATCGTTTATCCGCTGGTTGAAGAATCGGAAAAGATGGATTTGAAAGATGCTACCCAAAGGTATGAGTATCTCCGCGATAAGGTTTTCCCAAAGTCTTCGGTGGGACTCATCCATGGCAAAATGAAGACAGCGGACAAAGAAGAGGTCATGCGCCGTTTTGTTGCCGGCGAGATCCAGATACTAGTTTCTACAACGGTAATCGAGGTCGGCGTAGACGTGCCCAATGCTTCAGTGATGATCGTGGAACACGCTGAACGATTTGGCTTGTCCCAGCTTCATCAACTGCGAGGTCGAGTCGGTCGCGGAGCTGAAAAAAGTTACTGCGTACTCCTTACTTCAGACAAAAAGACAAGCGTGGCTAATGAGCGGCTCGGCATCATGGCGCGGACTAATGACGGGTTCCTGATTGCCGAAAAGGATCTCGAGTTGCGCGGGCCCGGCGAACTGCTGGGAACCAGACAGTCGGGACTACCCGAATTTCGTGTAGCCAATATCGTTCGCGATCAACAATTCCTGGAAGGTGCGCGGAAGGAAGCGGAGTTCTACCTGGCGAAAGGTGAGAAGTCACCAGAGACTTCTAAGATGATTCAGCGAGTGAAGGCAGATACGCGTTTCGGATTAGCGGCGGTAGGCTAACGTTGAATCCGCAGATTAGCAGATTACACAGATTCAAAAAGAGAAAGAAGACAAAAACAGAAAGGGTATGAACTGCCGTTGCTGATGAGTCTTCTATTTGCTTTGGAATGTGTGTAATCTGCGAAATCTGCGGATTAATCTTCGGTTTAAGCTGAAGTCCCATGCGAGTCATTGCCGGAAAATATCGGGGCCGAAATTTGAAAAGCCCGCCGTCGCTCGAGGTGCGGCCGACTTCGGACCGTTTGCGTGAAACTCTCTTCAACGTCATCGCGCCACGCATCAAAGGCACACGCTTTCTTGATCTCTGCGCCGGCTCGGGAGCAGTTGGGATTGAAGCCCTGTCGCGCGGCGCCACGCACGTCACTTTTGTCGATCGTTCGCGCAGAATGTGCTTACTAGTTAAATCCAACCTTGATCTTTGCAGGATTGAGGCCAACGAAAATGAGGTGGTCCTGGCTAAAGCGCATGACTATTTAAGGCGAGTGAGGGCGAAATCTTCCGGCGCGGCGGATTCGAAGAATGAGCTTCAATGGGATATTGTCTTTTTCGACCCACCCTACGCCTCAGACTATTTTCCAACTCTCGATCTCCTCGGCAGCCATTCCTCGAGTCTGTTAACCGAAGCGGGTCTAGTCATTGTGGAACATCGTCACAAAAATGAGTTGCAAGATGAAGTGGGGCGTATAATCCGCAGCCGCACACTAAAGCAGGGCGATTCCGCCCTCAGCTTCTATCAGGTAACCAGTTAGCTTTTGCCAAAGTATTGTAGAGGAGATGCCATGAGCAAAAATCTCTCCCGTCGTGGATTCGCGAGGATACTCGGTACCAGCGCTGCGTATGCGGCCTTGAGCCCGTCGCTGTCCTTATCAGCGCCCGCATTGCGTCTGACGGGCAAAGCGTCACGCGCTGCGGCGGTGGTGCGTCTTAGTTCGAATGAAAACCCTTACGGCCCGTCGCCATTGGCAGTTAAGGCGATGACTGAAGCATTTGGTCTCGTGTGGCGCTATCCGGACGAGCATGCTGATTCGCTTGTTAATGCCCTCGCAAGGATGCATAACGTGACGACGGACCACATTCTGCTCGGCGCTGGTTCGAGTGAAATACTCAAGGTCGCCGCTGCTGCATTCACGGCGGCAGGGAAGAAGCTGGTGGTTGGAAATCCGACCTTCGAAGCGATCCTGGCGTATGCGCGAACGGCGCAAGCTGAGGTTGTGAAGGTAGATCTAACATCCGACTACGCTCACAACTTACCGCGAATGCTGGCAGCGACAAACGACGCAGGTTTGGTCTATATCTGCAATCCGAATAACCCGACCGCCAGCATTACTCCTAAAGATCAGATTCGAGAGTTCCTAGCCAGGGCGCCGAGTCAAACAGTTGTGCTGATCGATGAAGCGTATCATCACTACGTTGAATCAAACGACTACGAGAGCTGTATCCCGCTGCTGAAGGAACATCCAAACCTGATAGTTGCGCGGACGTTTTCCAAGGTTTATGCGATGGCGGGATTGCGGTGCGGATACTGTGTGGCGCGGCCGGAGTTAATTCAGCTAATGCGTTCACAGCAAACCTGGGACAGTGTAAACATCATGGCGCTGGTCGCGGCGTTGGCGAGTCTTCGGGACGCCGCGCAGGTAGAGCAAGGCCGCCGGCGCAATACCGAAGTGAAGAAGTTTGTCTATTCCGAGCTGGACAAGTTGGGCTTTAAATACATTCCATCTCACGCAAACTTCATGATGATTGACCTTCGTCGCGAAGTGAAGCCAATTATAGCGGCCATGAACGAGCGCAAGGTGGAGGTTGGCCGATTCTTTCCGGCGTTGCCGAAGTTTATGCGTGTAACCATTGGCACTCAACCGCAAATGGAAATGTTTGTTTCAACTTTCCGTGCAGTAATGAGTTGATTCCTCTCTCTGTTCGTTCTCAGGGTCCTCTGTGTCAAGGGTTTAAGGAAATGATCACCTCCGAGAGGCAGAGGATACTGAAGGAGAGACACTCGTTCACCGTCCTGTTCGGGTAGCGGTGCAGTTTCGTCAGGCGAGAGGCGCTGTTATGGATCATCGCTTCAGTGGCAAGAGTCATTCGGTATTGCACTTGGTTCCAAACTGCACCAGTGTGTCCTGTTCAACCTCATTTTCCACTCACACAATCAATTGTTAGAATCCTTTCATGCTCGTTCTTGGTATTGAAACCTCCTGCGACGAAACCGCCGCGGCGATTGTGCGCAATGGCCGCGAGATTGTTTCTTCTGTCATCGCTTCCCAAATCGAAACCCATAAACGTTTTGGCGGGGTAGTGCCCGAACTCGCCTCACGCGAACACCTCGACAAAATTGTTCCCATCGTTGAAGAGGCTTTCGAGCGCGCCAGGGTGCAGCCCGACGAGATCGACGGCATTGCAGTTACTGTAGGACCGGGGCTGATTGGTTCGTTATTGGTCGGCGTCTCTTATGCAAAAGCGATGGGCTTCGCGCTGCAGAAGCCGCTGGTCGGAGTGAATCACATTGAAGGGCACGTCTATTCCGT
>WNGJ01019390.1_pt1 | contig 13731 bp, 12 predicted proteins | sample 5400611 | NCBI WGS metagenome assembly WNGJ01 (sample SAMN13153375, study PRJNA577476) | soil metagenome | isolation source: 40 cm soil or saprolite under Garry oak tree replicate 1 | place: USA:California | collected 2016-06-15 | reverse complement strand
ATTGCTGCACCGGACGCCCAGTTTGCAACGCTCGATCAGGAATCCCAAGGACCTCTTGGGAATCCTAAGGAGCGACAGGTTATGAGCCCAAAAATATTAGTACTTTCAACAACTTACAGGACGCGGGTGGCCACCTAGAAACCTTGTAAGGAAGGCTAAGGAATCCTTATTGGACAGTTAACGGACAGTCGAGTTTCGGAAAGCGGAGACCTGTCGGCGGGTTGGAGCGGGGATAGCAAGGCGATCATATTTATTTCCAATCGCAATAGCCGTGGTGAGATTTACAAGCAGGCGCTGAACGAAGAGACGCCGGAACTTCTCGGTCCAGCGCAAAAAGCTTTGGCGTTTTGTTGCGTGACTCCAGATGGCAAATGGTTCATGTACAAAGATCCTGCAGAACCAAGCCAGTCCCCAGATTCCCCTGGGGAGATCATGCGGGTGCCAATCAATGGGGGCACCGCGCAGGAGGTCATGGCGGTCAAAAAAAATGTGAGCTGGGCGGGCTGCTCCAGCTCTCCATCCAAACTGTGTGCAATTGCAGAACGGACCGAAGATCGTAAACAGGCGATCATCATCGCCTTCGATCGATTGAATGGTAGAACTGCTGAAGTTGCCCGGATAGGGTTTGATCCGAACGTGAATGATTGGTCGCTCGCGCTTTCTCCTGATGGCAGGCAGTTCGTATTGGTTCGAAGGCCGAATAGCCCCATCCAGATCTTGTCGCTGCACGGCGACGTTATTAGGGAGATCCGGGTGGGGTGGCGCAACTTGAAGGGCTCGACATGGCTGCCCGACGGTCGAGGATTATTGGTGACCAGCGTCACACAAGGAGGTGCAACACTGCTGCATGTAAACATGCAAGGCCAGGCCCACGTTCTTACGCAAAATCGTGGCGTCGACTACATCTTCGGAGTACCGTCGCCCGATGGCCGGCACCTCGCAATCGTCCACGATGCAGACAACAAGAATATGCGGATGATGGAGAACTTCTGAACGGCATGCGACTCCGAGTTCCTGATTAAAACTGAAGTTGCGCCTTCAGCTGAATCATCCTTGCCGAGGCACCGCCGCCCAAAATGCCAGTCGGTGGCCTCGCCGTATAGATGATTTGGCCAAACGTCCCCCCGGCAGAGAACCCATCAGGCATGCCAAAATTGGGATGGTTGAAGATGTTGAAAAACTGGAGGCCCACCCCAAATTGTCCCTTGTCCCAACCGGGCAATCTGGTGTTTTTCATCACCGCCAAATCAGCGCCGAAATAGTGTGGGCCATGAAAGCGATTGCGTCCTTGGGCAAAACGCACGGCAGGACCACCACATTTATCAGAGGGATCCAATGGATTTGGTAGATTTCCGGTGTTGAAGCCAGTAGTACAACCAGCCTGGATAAAGTCGGCGGCGGGATTAGGTGTTCCGTCAGGTAAGACCTGTGGTGGTTGACAGGGCCTTGGAACAAGCGGGACCAGAGCCCCACGACCACATGGCAACTGTTTGCCAATAGGGTGAGCCGGCACAGCATAGATCGGGCCAGCAAAGTTTTGCGCCGACAAAAGCCCGGCTTCCCAATTATCGTAAACTGTGTACCGAAAACCGCCACGCGCAAACAGCGTTCCTGAGATCTGCCACCCCTTTGCCAGATAATCCGAACCTCGAGTTCCGAGCAGGGTTTTCAGCGGAACTTCCCAGACGTAGCTTGCGTTAAACGAGTGTCGGATGTCGTAGTCAGCCGGACCATAGGCGCCGCGAGGATTGTTGGGGTCTTGCGGGCTAATCGGATTGCCCCCCGCTCCGTTGATAAACAACAGCAGGCCCCCGTTGGAACCTTCATCGAACGCCCGGCCATAGGTGTAGTTGGCCTGGAAAAGCCCCTGACTGCGTCCCGCGAAACGATGCTTGAAGGACGTTACTACACCGTGATAATTCGAGACGCCCACGCTTGTAATGCTGTCGACTACGCTGAACCGCGGATCCGAGCAAGGCGGAACCGGCGGGCTGGAGCATTGCCCCGGAGGCAGACTCCCGAAGCCATATGCGTTCGCGGACCCGTTCAGTATAAGTTCGTGGATACCGTGATTGCCGAAATACCCAATCGTTACAGAAGTATTGGCTCCAAAAGCCTGCTGCAGCTCTAGGCTCCACTTCTGATACTGGGGAGACAGAGTCCTGCGATTCGGGTTAATGAGAGACGGCGGGGAAAAGCCCGCAACCTGGTTCGTGATCTGAGAGAGTGTCTCGCCCGTAGAGAACGCGTTAAGGAACGCTGCATTTGAAGTTGCGGCGTCGCGAAACAAACTGCTTTGTTGGCCGGGCGCGATATTGTTCTTGATGATTGTGAATCCATTGTTCAGCGGGGGGTTTTGGGAAACAAAGTCGGCAAGAAGGCCCGGAAGTGAGTCATAGAAAACGCCGACGCCGCCACGAAGCACACTACCGCGCGCGAGTCCGAACGGCTGCCATGCAAAACTGATCCGCGGAGCCCACAGAATGCCATTCAACTCGGCAAAAGCCCTTCGCTGATCAATCAGTATGGCTTGATTGTATGGCTGGTTGGGATCGTGAGTGACAGATTCGAACGGGCCCGACAGACGGGCAAAGCAGCGATCATCACACACCGGATTAGATTGGTGTTCAGCGCGCAAGGCCAGAGTGAACGCCAGGTTCGGGCGTACCCGCCACTCGTCCTGCGCATAGAGGCCAAGATTATAGAAAGCGACACGCTGCGAGCGCGGTGCCGCGAACGACTGATTCAATACCGTGAAATCGGGTTGCGGGGTGTTTGCGTCGAACCCACCCTGATAAAAGGCATCCAGCGACAGAGGGATCAGATCTCCAGCAGAGTTCCCGCCGTAAGCATAAATGGTGCGATCCGCACGCAGAAGATTGAGGCCTGTTCCGAGTTTGTGATTGCCTCGAATCCCGACCAGGTCATCAGAAATTTGCCACTGGGTAGTGTTCGTTCCTACCGGTGAACCGAGACTGATGCCAAGATTATTGAAGCTGCAACTTCCTCCGTCACACCATCCAAGCCGCGTTGGAAAGGCCGATTGAGTCTGCGCCAGGTTTTGAGGCTTAAAGATTGCACTCCGCCACCAACCGGCAACTTCTAGTTGGTTAGCGGCCGAAGCGCCAAATGTGTGGGTCTGCACCACTTGGCCCTGCCACCACGGCTGATCACTATCAATGTTGAACAAGGGGCTGATCGGATCGATTACAGCGTGGCTTATCCCATGGTCATATTGCACGAGAAGGAATACACGGTCCTGAACTCGGGTATTCCAATCCATCCGAGCAGAAATTAATGACTCGGAGGTAGGCTTGCTACTGTTGGTTACAAAATTGACGGCACAGGGCACTCCGGTTCCCAAGCTGAAGGAGTCGTCGCAGCCGATGTCGTCCAAAAAATTGCCCGCCTGAACCGGATGTGTTCCTTTTGCGGCATCGTACAGATCAAAGATCTGCTTATAGAAATTGTGGGACGCAGAATTTGAACTAAACTTCAGATCAATATTGTCCTTCGTTGCCTTTTCAAATTCGGCACTCGGAACCACTACGGGGAAAATCAACGGAAGTGTGAGGCGCAACCCCTCCGTGTTCAAGAAGAAAAAAAGCCTTTCTTTTCTTGCCGGCCCACCAAACGATGCCGCCCATTGATTGGCGATGGAGAAAGGCCGCGGGTTCCGAAAGGCATTATTGACCCAATCGTTCGCGTTGAGCACCCGGCCATTCCAGAAATACTCGGCATTGCCGTGAAACTCATTGCTGCCGGATTTTGTGACGTAATTCACATTGGCGCCCGCGAGCGTACCGAATTGCGCGGAATAACCATTGTTCACGACCGTTGCTTCCTGGATTTCGTTTTGACCGAGCATCAGCCCCAGAGGTCCACTCTGGTTCAGATTGACGCTCATGTCATTGTCATTCATCCCGTTCAAGGTGAAGAGGTTCGAAGTGCCCGGCAGGCCCAAGGCGGAGAAACTGCCCGCGCCCCCATCGGTGTTCATCACCACGCCGGGGGCGACCTGTGCGATGTACGCCAGATCATTGCCAGGGTTTGGCAGATCCAAGATTTGTTGCTGATTGACTGTCGCTGAAACGTCACCGTTCTCTGCATGGATCAACGGTGCATCAGGCCCGAGCAGTACACTTGCGCTTCGCTTGGCTTCGCGAAAGCCGGTATGCGTCACGGTCAAGGTGTACCGGCCGGGCGCGAGAAAGGAGAATTGATATAGCCCTTCGCCATCCGTTTTCCTGGATTGAGTCGTGCCCTTGCCGTTGTCCCTGATCTCAACACTCGCCTCGGGAATGACCGCATTACTCTGATCAGTGACAACGCCAGCCAGAGCGCCCGAAGTTGTTGTCTGGCCCTCAATCCCGGATGTAAATAGGCCAACAAACAGCAAAACTGAAAAATAGCGGCATGTAGGCCTGAGAGACATCGAGCAATCACGCAAACGCGATCAGGAACCCGCAGATCGATAAGTGTGGAAATAATATGCTCTGTACTGCATTCTGCACAGTCTGTTGTATCGGCTGAGTTTCTGGTCTAGTTCAATTGGTGCGGCAGAGTGCGAAACGAAACACGATCGCTTTCGTTTTAAGCGCAGGTGAGGTTCAGCGCCCGCTTGCTTCGATGGCCCTAGGCGAGCGAACTCTTGTGCTATTGGCTTTCGCTATTGGTTTGGGCATGAGCGAGCTCTTTGCGCTCAAGTGGGTCGGCGAAAGCGCCTTCTCGCAGGGAACGGCGCGAGAATCGTGCTCGGAGCAAGGCGGAAGGATCGGATCGACGTCGTCGTCAAGGACATTACCGCACAACGGCGGCAGTTCGTCGCAGTCTTTGCGGGCGGCTTCGCGGTTGCGCGTCTCGGGGCGGCGCTTTTTCGTATTCTCCCGAAAGACGGCGGTGCGCGGCGATGTTTTCGAAATCGGGTGCTCACCTTTGTCGATCAGCCTCCGACATTTTTGGTCCTGATCTGTGCGCTTTGACTCGGGACATTAACCTGCATCAGAAGTTTTCCATCAGCCACATATTCTTGTTATCCGCCGTGCCCACGAACGCGAGGTGGCGACCGTCTGGCGACGGCACTCCTGGACTGTAGTCGCCTCCAGGATTCTCTCTCAGGATCTGTGCCTCGCCTTGCGCATTCACATGCAGGAGCACTGCTCCTCCGGTCGGTGTAACGCTTGTGACAAAGAGTCCTCTCCCGTCGGCCGCCCATCTCACCTCACCTAAGTTGGTCCATCCCCTTAGGCGTATTTCACGCTTCAGCTCGCCGCGTAATGACAAAATTTGCACGGCGCTCGTCTGGTCTCGGATCACAGCCAGGTTGGTCCCATCGGGAGAAAGTGCCAAGGACCAATCATTCAGTTTCGGATCAAGCGTTATACGCGTCAGCTCCGAACCTCTACCTTTCAGGGGATCAAAGGAGGTAATGATCGCCTGTTTACCGTCGTCGCTCCGTTCTGCAATCACGCACAAGTCAGATGGAAATCTTGCGCAGCCCCATCCGTTTAGGTTTTTTATCGAAAAGATCTTCTGTGAAGCTCCACCACTAATCGGGACCCGCATGAGTTGAGGCGACCTCGATGAGGCGGTGGATTCCGGATCGAGGAAATAAATGAACCATTTGCCATCGGGAGTCACGCAACAATGGCAGTTCGAGAATGATTCAGCTCAGGGCCGAACTGAAATTCTAAAGAAAGTATTTAAAGCCGAACCCTAATCAAAAGTTTTCCATCGTCCAAATGTTCTTGCTGTCGCCCGTGCTTACGATCGCGAGGTGACGGCCATCTGGCGATGGCACACCGGCCGTGAAGTTCCCGCCGAAATTTACGCGAACTAGACGAATGCCGTCGCGCAAGTCCACATACAGAAGTTTTGATCCCTCAGGAGCGAGTACGGGAACGAACAGCGCTTTTCCATCCGGCGACCAATTCATCCAACCCGAGTTGCTCCATTCTGGTATTTTGATTTCCTGCAGTACATCGCCACGAAGAGACAGAATCTGCAAAGGCGCTCCTGGTCGGCGAATTAGGGCAAAGCGCTTCCCGTCAGGCGAGAGCGCCATGTTCCAATCGGTCACGTTTGGATCCAGCGCGAGTCTGGCAAGTTCAGCCCCTCGACGCTCGCCATCAAACCCGGTGACGATTACTTGCTTGCCATCGTGGCTCCGTTCGGCAATTGCGCATAACCTCGATGGAGGCCGGGCACAGCCCCACCATTGCGAATTTGTTGTAGAAAACAATTTCTGCGAGGAACCACCGGCAACCGGAAGTTGCATCAGATCCCCGCTCACGCTCGGCAGTGTATTTGGTTTCGGATATGTCATATAAGTGAGCCACTGGCCATCGGGCGTTACGCAACAGACATATAAGTCTTGTGGCGTCGTCAACAGCTTTTCGGGCGTGTCCTCGTCAAGCTTTTGTTTATAAATTCCGTTTTGGAAGTTTCGCTTCGAGAAAAAGATGATGGACTTGTTATCAGGCGTCCAATCGACCGGGAGGTCCATGCTGTCGGTAAGCGTAAAGTGGCGCTCGTTGAGTATTCGGTCACGTTGAAGGTCAGCGACGTAGACTGTGGGATGACCTGCCATGCGCAAAAATGCGAGTTTCCTCCCGTCTGATGTAACGCTCGTCGGATCCATGCAAAACCCGGACCAGTTTGTGAGTTGGCGTGGGTGCTCGATTATCTTTCCGCTGCGCAGATCGTTCTTGACCGCCCAAAAGTTGCAGTTGGCCATGCCTATCGTTCCTTCTTCGGTAATGGAAAAAATTGATCTCCCATCAGGAAGAGTGAAACCAAAATCTATCCTTTTGTCCTTCAGCTCGGCAGGTCTTTGCAGGGGAACGGGGGGCCCACCATTTAAATCGCGGCTGAAGAGCGCAACTTCAGCGCCGTGATCTCTCGCATAGACCACTCGTTGGCCGTCTGCAGACCAGGTGGCGGTGTTGATAGTGTCCTCATTTCCGCTTTCGAATAGCTTCCGCTCGTGCGCGCCGCTGGCATCCATTAACCAAATTTCGCGGGGGCCATGCGGGCCGTTGTTTGTTCCGAACGCAATCAGTGAACCGTCGGGTGAAAACGACCACGCAACCGCGCCACTGCGAAGTTTCACGGGAATTCGGGATGCAACTGGAACGATCCAAATGCTTACATCTTCGTCGGCGATTTCTCCGGGATCCTTCGCTGCCGGAACAGAATTTGCGAGAAAGCGAGTGCCGTCGGGTGACCACCAAGCACATTTCCAGTCAACGTTCCGGCCATCGAGCTCCTTGGGAATGGGAACCCCATAGGTTTCACCGGACTCGATAACTTCTATATGCATACCTCTCTTATCGGAATACGCCAGGTAATTGCCATCCGGTGAAATCATTCCGCCCGATACGTTGTTCTCGAGGGAGTTGGCTGTGAGCTGCCGCAGTTTCAACTCAGGTATAGGCAAAAAGGACTGTCGCCTGGTGAACCATAAGCTCGAGATCGCAATGACCAGCGCAATGATGCCCGCGCCCACGGCCCACCACAGAGCACGACGCGGCTCCATTCTCGTTTTTAACTTCTGCAGTTCTGTACTAAGTTCCGATGCGCTTTGATATCGCGCCTCACGTCTTTTTTCCAGGGCTTTGAGTATGATCCGTTCGAGTTGCAGCGGCAGGTGTGGATTCAACTCTTTTGGTGGCAGTGGAACCTGATTCAAGACTGCATGCTGAAGCTCCGGGCCAGTCTCTCCGGTGATCGCACGTCTTCCGGTTGCCATTTCATACATCACCAAGCCAAATGAAAAGAGGTCACTTCGCGCATCCAGTTTTTCGCCACGAACCTGTTCAGGAGACATGTAAGCGGCCGTGCCCATCGCAATCCCAGTGCGGCTAAGAAAGAGGTCGGCGGGCCGATTGCTTGCTTTTTCGCTTTCGACGGAATCTGGATCCGTGTAGGCAAGTTTCGCTAGGCCAAAATCCAAGATCTTTACTTCACGTTGAGTAGTGAGGAAGATGTTCGCCGGCTTGATGTCGCGATGAATTATTCCTTGGCGGTGCGCGGCGTTCAGTCCATCTGCGGCTTGAATACCGATGTCCATCAGATCGTGAATGTCGAAGGGTGGCTTGCCGGGCGCTGCCGAAGCAATCAGCTCGCGCAGCGTTTGTCCTTCCAGCAGTTGCATGACTAGGAACGGCTGGTTGTCATGTTCTCCAAATTCGTAGATCGGGCAAATATTCGGATGTTCTAACGCCGAAGCCGATCGGGCCTCGCGCTCAAATCGTTGCAATGCGGCCGGATCTTTGGATGATTCTTCCGGCAGAAATTTGATTGCCACGTGCCGACCGAGTTTGATGTCCTCAGCACGGTATACCAGACCCATGCCGCCGCCACCTACCCCACCAAGAATTCGATAATGCGAAACGGTCTTGCCGGTCAGAGAAAATGCGACAGATTCAAATTCACAGCGGACGGCAGCTTGCATCTTGCTGCGTGCGCTTTGGTCAGAGGACAGCAGGGCCTCGACTTGTTCGCGTAATTCCGCATCGTTGCCGCAAGCTTCGTCGAGCACGACTCTGCGACGCTGCGGATCCGAGTCCGCCGCGCGGTGAAATAGTTCCTCGATCTGTGCCCAACGTTCCGGAGTCAAGTCACACCTATTCATTCCGCATCTGATTGTGAAGCCAGGCTTCTGCCATTCTCAAATCTCGCCGCACAGTTACGGGGGAGATCTCAAGAGCCTTGGCAATTTCTTCCAGCGATAGTCCACCGAAGTAGCGCAACTCGACTACTTTGCATTTCCGTCCGTCCAGCTTCTCCAATGCTCGAAGCCCCAGATCAAGGGCAACGAGTTCCGGGCCCCGTTCCCGCTGGAAGCTGACTGCCTCATCGAGTGATACCGTGAGTCCGGCACGCTTGTCCGCATATCTGCGACGTGCGTGATCCACCAGAATCTGGCGCATCAGGCGAGCAGCCACACCAAAGAAGTGCGATCGGTTCTGCCAATTAGCCGATTTGTGGGCCACCAGGCGCAGGTAGGCCTCATTCACCAGAGCAGTCGGCTGCAACGTGTGACCCTGCCGTTCCTTTCTAAGGTAGCTCGCCGCCAGCAATCGAAGCTCCTTGTAGACGATGGGTGTTAGGTCCTGCAGGGCCTGCTCGTCTCCGTTCGCCCATTGGGTCAGGAGTTCGGTCACATTGTGGGTAGTGGACATCTGCGAAGAAGCAGCCAAACGCCAGTGGCCCGCATTTTACAACGCCCAGAGCTGTTTTCAGGCTGAGCTCTTTTTTGCCCTAACCGTCTGTACGAGAAAAGGAGCAGCGCATGATCACTTTCCGCTCTTGTAGCCGCATGTGTAAGTAGGAGGCACGCTAATACTCGGAGCCGTGGAGGTTCTCATGAAGAAGTTGGTGGGATTTCGGCATATTAATCAACTGGTAACGCTGTGTTTGCTTTTGCCTTGGTTCGCAGCTCAATCGGCTTCACAGACGCCATCGCCAAACCACTTGCGTTACAAGCTGATTGACCTAGGAACATTGGGCGGGCCTAACAGTTCGGAAACACTTGAGTTTCCGTTCATCAACAACGCCGGAATGGTGGTGGGCTTTGCGGATACGGGGATACCCGATCCAACTAACCCTGGGGGCTTCCTCCCTCACGCGTTTCGCTGGCAACAAGGCGTTCTCACTGATCTTGGGACCCTCCCAGATGGCCTTGGCAGCTTTGCGATCTGGAGCAATAACAGGGGACAGGTAGTCGGCCTCTCAGGCAACGGCCTTATTGATCCGCTGCTTGGCGCACCAGAGGGACGGGGTGTTCTTTGGCAGAAGAACGGATCAATCATTGACCTGGGAACACTCGGAGGCAATCAAAGCCTCGCGGGAGCGATCAACCAGCGCGGTCAGGTAATTGGGGTCGCGGCCAACACTACTCCGGATGCCTACTCTCTATTCGGCTGGGCGACAGAAACGCGTGGGTTCATATGGGACAAAGGCGTCATGCGGGATCTCGGTACCTTGGGGGGCGCGGATACATCGCCTTCGTTCATCAATGAAAGAGGGCAGGTGGCGGGAAATTCATACTTAAACTTCGATGCACCTCCTGACCCGAATCTGTGCGGCTTCCCGATAACGACGCACCCGTTCTTCTGGGAAGACGGCCAGATGGTGGACCTTGGGACTCTCGGCGGCACCTGTGCTAGCACTGCGACGATCAACAACCGTGGCCAAGTCGCTGGTTGGTCAAACTTGCCCGGTGATTATGTCCTTCACCCGTTTCTATGGGAGCAAGGAAAACTTGTCGACCTGGGTACGTTCGGTGGAACTTTCGGCGTGGCCAACTGGTTGAATGACGCGGGCGAAGTTACGGGAGTGGCTTCAACCGTTGATGATCAGGAATTCCACGGTTTTTTCTGGAAGGACGGAGCGATGACTGACATTGGCACGATCAACGAGGACGTGTGCAGCATCCCGCACTTCATGAATTCGCGAGGTCGAGTAGTGGGCGCGTCGGGGTGCACGGAAGAAGGATTTGAGGTACACGGGTTCGTGTGGCAGCCCGGCGGTTCAATAGTGGACTTGAACGATTTCGTGCCACCCGGTTCCGACCTTAGGCTGACGGATGGCGAGACGATCAATGATCGTGGCGAGATTGCAGGTTCCGGAATGCTCCCCAACGGAGACTTCCACGCCGTCGTGCTCATACCCTGTGACGCCGAGCATGGAGACAGTGAAGGCTGCCAGGATAGCGGTCAAAAGCCGAACACACTTCAGGTTCGATCTGCGCACAATGCTGGTGCCGTCATGAACGGGCAAAGACTAAGTGCGCGAGAACTGATGGATCGATTTCGTTCCGGCAGGCGCATTCCAGAGCTTGGATCCCTAACGAAATGATCGCCTCCGTCTTGCTGTCCCGGAGCGGACCAAGATCTCGCGCCTTCTCGCAGACGACGAGACGAGGACAACGAGAAACACAACGTACGTGGTTGCGGCGACCGGTTGTCGGCTTGACGAAGAAAATCACATCGGGATTGATCACTTTTGTCCCAGCTTCCCGCATGTGTAAGTAGAAGGTCACTGGCTCAGGAGGCTCTGTGAAAACAAACTGTGGCATTTCCAAACTCTACTCATTGTTGCTCAGTACAGTTCTGCTGTTCGCCATACCGGCTCACGCCACTTTCCCCGGCAAGAACGGGCGCATCGCGTTCGTCGAGGCCGGTGAGATCTTCACCATGAATCCTGAGGGGACAAATATCAAACAGCTTTCGGCCTCCTGATCGGATTCCCCAGATTTGGGTAATGAACGCCGATGGGAGCGACCAGCACCTGGTATTTGCGGAACAGGACTTCGGGGAAAACCGACCCAGCTTTTCACCTGACGGAACAAAGCTAGTGTTCGCGCGCTGTCAACTGCTTGTCGGCGATGGCGACACGTGTGCCATTTACACGGTCGGCGTCGACGGCGCCGGTTTGAACCTAATTACCCCCTTCCAGCGGGACACAACCGCTCGTAGTCCCATGTATTCGCCAGATGGAAGAACGATCGCATTCATTCTGTCGAACGATACCGCGCATGGATTCCGCGGAGTCACTTACCTGGTCGATGCAGACGGTTCAAATCTGCGCCGAATTACGGAACCGGAGCCGTGCCTGATCCGTCCCGACTGGTCCCCTGACGGCACAAAGATCACGACGTTTGCCCATTTCTGTAATCCGCAAAACGAAACCATAGCGCTTATGGATGCGAATGGAGCACATCTTCAATATCTGACCGACAACGGAAAAGACTACTTCAATGGCCCACACGACAGAAATCCAGCATTCTCACCTGACGGGAAGTTCATTGTCTTCGAACGCCATGCACCGGATTTCAGCAACTCCGCGATTTATCTGATGAGGGTAGATGGTGGCGGATTGAAATCACTAGCTGTGTTCCCGCGAACGAACGAGAGGCCTTCTCACAGACTTGGCGGAGGACAGCTAAAGAGGATCGAGGATGGCGGAGCAATACCACGATGGGGCGCGGTGCCCGACTAGGGCGTTTCTTTGAACGACGAATGAGAGAAGGAGAACATATGTTTAAGGTGAAATCGATCTTGGTGCTAATCTCGACTGCGGTTTTCACGCTCGCGATCGTCCTGCTGGTCTGCAGTCCGGCTTGGGCGACATATCCAGGACAAAACGGACGAATTGCCTTTGTCGGAAACTTCACCGGAACGTGGCAAGTTCACACAATTAATCCCGATGGCACCGATTTGTTCCAGGTGACGAACTTGCCTGCAACTGAATTGTTCCCAGCCGGCTGGTTCCCCAATTACTCGCCGGACGGGCAGCGAATCGCGTTCTCACACGACATGACAGGCGCAGTCGAGCTTTACGTGATAAACGTGGATGGCACCGGCCTGACGCAGATAACACATGACAATGCGGAGAATCTATTCCCTCAATGGTCGCCAGACGGGACACACATTCTTTTTTCCGCGCAATACATTGGCGATCCGTTTGACTATCACCGCTTGGCAACGATCAGGCCTGACGGCTCTGACCGGCGGATAATTACAAATAGTCTTTTCGATGACATTTTCCCGGAGTACACGATCGATGCCAGACAGATCGTGTTCTCCAGCTCAAGGGGAAACTTGATTTCTGCCCTCTGGACGATGAACTCAGACGGGTCGCACAAAAAGAGAATCACCGAACCCGCTCTGGAAGCTGGCGCAGTCGACGTGTCACCCGATGGCCATCACATGGTGTTCGTCAATCAGGCCGGGACTGAGCTTCCATCCAACCTTGTTGTGTCCAATCTTGATGGAACCCATCAGAAGAACGTGACAGAGCGTGGCCAATTTATAGATCCTGCCTATTCTCCAAACGGCAAAAACATAATCTTCAGCGGTGCAGCAGCGGAAGGCGATCCGTTTAACTTATACATCATTAATTCCGACGGCTCCGCTCGGACGTTGTTGCTTGCGTGCCCGAATTCATGCTGGGTTCCGAGTTGGGGCTCGAAGCCATAAAGTCGGAGGTCTTGGTCTTAGGTGCTGTTCACTTGGACCGTGTGCACGAAGACGCCATCGGCCACAACCTTAAACACTTCTGGTCAATGAAACCGAAAGCACCGAATTATGCGCAGCGAATGCGGAAGGGGCAAGAACGTGAAGAAGAACCTCATCAGTGAAATCGGCGGGATGAGCTTGGTGGGCTTACTGGTAATTCCACTTCTCGTGACCACGCAAGAAGGATGGGCGCAAGTCAGTAGCAAGCATCACGTCCACTACAAGGTCATAGACACCGGCAGTTTTGGCGGTCCGAACAGTCACATGAGCATCGGCGCGCACATACTCAATAACAACGGTACATTCACTGGTTTCGCGGACACTGCCGAGCCAGATCCTTACGCACCGGACGGGTGCTGGGATGGCGATTGTTTGATTGCCCACAGCTTCCAATGGAAGCAGGGGCGACTGACCGATCTGGGCGTGCTTGGCGGCGGCCCAAATAGCGAGTCCAACTGGATCAGTGAGAACGGACTGATCGCCGGAGACTCGCAAGACGGTTTGCTGGATCCGTTGACCGGGAGCTGGGAGATTCGCGGAGTGCTTTGGAAGGATGGCACGATCATCGACTTCGGATCCGGAAGTTAGCGGCCCGAATCCAGAAATGAGCTTTCGCGGAACTCTGCGCTGTCGGCACTCGACGACAGTGCGCTTCCCCCAAGCCGACTTCTGGCCCCTTGATTCTGCGTCGCTAAACTTCCGAGTT
>WNGJ01012442.1_pt1 | contig 13732 bp, 10 predicted proteins | sample 5400611 | NCBI WGS metagenome assembly WNGJ01 (sample SAMN13153375, study PRJNA577476) | soil metagenome | isolation source: 40 cm soil or saprolite under Garry oak tree replicate 1 | place: USA:California | collected 2016-06-15 | reverse complement strand
CCGCCGCCGCCTGGCGGCTCGCGGACAAGGTGGCGACGCTCACCGCAGTCTCATTGAGCGCCATCACCGTGACCGGGATCGCGACGGCGCCCTGGCTGGTCGCGGCGCTCGCCCCCGGCTTCGATCCCGGCAAGGCCGCACTCACCGTGACCCTGACGCGCATCATGTACCCGTTCATCCTGCTGGTGTCGCTCGCGGCGCTGGTCATGGGCATGTTGAATGCGCGCAACGTGTTCGGCATGCCGGCGATGGCCTCGAGCTTCTTCAACCTGGGGTCGATCGTCTCCGGCGTGCTGCTCGGGTACTGGCTCGATCCCCACTTCGGAGCGCGGGCGATTCTCGGCCTCGCTATCGGCACGCTCGTCGGCGGCACGCTGCAGCTCGTGGTGCAGCTGCCGGCGCTGCGCCGCGCCGGCCACTCGTTTCATCCCGACTTCCACTGGCGCGATCCGGGTGTGCGCTCGATCCTGCGCCTCATGGGCCCGTCGGTGATCGCCGCGAGCACCACGCAGCGCTCGTCAACTCGGTGTTCGCCTCCCAGCTCGGCGACGGCCCGACCTTCTGGCTCACGGTGGCCTTCCGGTTGATGCAGCTGCCGCTCGGGATCTTCGGCGTGGCGCTCGGCACCGTGGCGCTGCCGCTGCTCGCGCGCATGGCGGCGACCGGCAACACCGAGGCCTTCCGCAGCGAGCTGGCACGCGGTATGCGGCTCACCTTTCTCATGACCATTCCGTCCAGCATCGGTCTCATGGTGCTCGCCGAGCCCATCATCTCGGTGCTCTACCAGCACGGCCGATTCGGCGCCCACGAGACGGCCGAGTCGGCCGCGGCGCTGCGCTTCTACGCCATCGGCCTGTGCGGTTACGCGGCGCTGAAGGTTCTCGTGAACGCCTTCTATGCTCTCGAGAGGCGCCGCACGCCGATGCTGGTGAGCTTCCTCGCGGTGGGCCTCAACCTGGCTCTCAACTGGACGCTGACGGTGCGGTTCAACTGGGGTCATCGGGGACTCGCGCTCTCCACCGCCTGCGTAGCCACCACCAACTTCCTCATTCTGTACGCGCTCATGCGCTCCCACCTGGGAAGGCTCGAATCGCGCGCGATGCTGGCGCTCCTCTCGAAGGTGGCGCTCGCCTCCGCCGTGCTGCTGCTCGCGTCGTGGGCGGGCGCGCATTTCCTGCTGGCTGACTGGGCGGTGCAGAGCTTCTGGCCGAAGTGCCTGAGCCTCGCCCTTGTCATCGTCCTCGCGGCTGCCGCGTTCTTCGTCTCTGCCAGCGCGCTCGGGGTCGGCGAAGTCCACGAGATCGCCCGAGCCGTGCAGAGGAGGCTCCGGCGCGCGGGCTGATTCAGCCCCCATTCAGCAAGGGATCCGACGATGACATACGTGAAGTCGTACCCTCGCGTCCTCGCCTCGCTCGGGGTGTCCGCGGCGGTGGCGCTGCTGGCCTGCAGCGCGCCCGCATTGGCGCAGACATATCAATACCCGGCTCGCTACGCCGCGGCACGCCCCGTGCAGTGGTTCATCGACGGCGGCGCCAGCATCACGCAAGGGCCGACCGGCAACGATTTCGACAACGGCTGGACCTTCGGCACCGGCGTGATCCTCCGTCCCGATGCGCCCGGCCCGTTCGCGCTCAGGTTCGATCTGACCTACAGCCGCTCCGACGCCACCAGCCAGTTCCTCGCGCTCAACGAAGGCGCGACCGGGACCCCGATCGACTACGGCACGATGCAGACCGTGAGCGGCTTTGTCGACGGCGTACTGGAAGCGCCGTTCAATTCCTGGGTGCACTTCTACGGGACCGGCGGGGCAGGGCTCGCCTGGCGCCGCATCGAGCTCACCCAGAACGGCTTCTACTGCGACCCGTTCTTCTGCACACCCGGCTTCGGTGCCAACACGCTGGTGGCGAGCACCGACGACACGCGCTTCGCCTGGCACGCAGGGGCCGGAGTGAGCTTCTTGCTCCCCCGCGGCCAGTCGTGGTTCGTGGAGGCGCGCTACGAGCGCATCGAGACGCCGCAGCCCACCGAGTTCATTCCGATCCGCTTCGGGTTCCGGTTCTAGGCTTTCAGCTCCGACGCAAAGCCGATGCACGCCGTGAGGACTCGCTCCAGCACGGCGCGCATCGGCGCGGCGAAGACCTCGTCCCACGGGCAGGGCCAGTTGGCGGGGTCCACCTCGCCTTCCGGCTCGCGCAGATAGCCGCGACAGGCGAGCTCCATCTGCACGGCGTGCACGCCGTGCTGCGGCCGGCCGTAATGGCGCGTGGTGTAGCCGCCCTTGAAGCGGCCATTGGTCACGCGCGAGAAATCCCCGCCGTCGCAGAGCTGCTCGATGCGCCGTGTCAGCTGCGGCGCGCAGCTCGCGCCACCGAAGCTGCCGATGTTGAGGTTGGGGAGCGTGCCGCTGAAGAGTCGCGGAATGCGCGAGCGGATCGAGTGACAGTCATACACGACGATCGCCGGGTGCAGGGTGCGCAGTCGCGCGATCTCCTCCTCTAGCGCGCGCTGGTAGGGCTCGAAGAACGCCCGCCGCCGCGAGGCGATCCCGGCCGCATCCGGCGCGGTCCCGGCCCGGTAGAGCGGCTCGCCGTCGAAGCTCGTCGTCGGGCAGAGCTCGGTGGTCGCGAGTCCGGGATAGAGCGAGGCGCCCGACGGATCGCGATTGGTATCGATCACGGTGCGCGACAGCGCGGTGCGCACCACGCTCGCGCCGAGATTTCCGGCGAACGCGTAGAGCCGGTCGATCCACCAGTCGGTGTCCTTGCGACCGAGCCACGGAGAGACCAGGCCGGCCTCGATCGCCGCCGGTATGTCGGTTCCGGTGTGCGGCATGCACAGCAGCAGCGGCGCCGATCCGCGCCGCACCGTGAGCCACGGCGCCTCGGCTTCATCGCTCATCGTGCATCCGTCCTCTCAAGGCTGACGTCCCGGCGGCCAATCAGGAATAATGTACGCCATGGCGGGCCTGTGGTTTGACTCGGCGCTCCTGCCGTCGGGATGGGCGCGGCGCGTGCGGATCACCGCGGGCGGCGGATGCATCGAGAGCGTGACCACGGACACCGACGCGCAGCCGGGCGACGAGCGCCATGCGATCGCTCTGCCCGGGCTCCCCAACGTGCACAGCCACGCCTTCCAGCGGGGTCTGGCGGGACTCACCGAGCGGCGCGGGCCGGACAGCGACAGCTTCTGGAGCTGGCGCGAGCTCATGTACCGCTTCGTCGAGCGCATCGGCCCGGAAGAGCTCGAGGCGATCAGCGCGCTGTGCTTTGCGGAGATGCTCGAGGCGGGCTTCACGCACGCCGGCGAATTTCACTACCTGCACCACGACCGCGGCGGCGTGCCCTTCACCGACCCGGGAGAGCTGGCCGGGCGCGTCGCGGCCGCCGCCGCGCATACCGGCATCGGGCTGACGCTGCTGCCGGTGTTCTACGCGCACGGCGGTTGCGGCGGCGCCGCGCCCGAGACGCGCCAGCAACGCTTCGTCAGCGATCCGGACGGTTTCGCCCGGATCGTCGAGGCGTGCCGCCGGGCGGTCCGCCTGCTCGCCGGGGCGAGCGTCGGCGTTGCGCCCCACAGCCTCAGGGCGGTGACGCCGGGGGAGCTTTCCGCAGTGGTGGGCCTCGCGCACGGCGGCCCCATCCACATGCACATCGCGGAACAGATCCGGGAGGTGGAGGAGTGCGTGGCGTGGAGCGGCCGCCGGCCGATCGAGTGGCTGCTCGAGAATGAGGTCCTCGGCGAGAGCTGGTGCCTGGTGCACGCAACGCATGCCACCGATGCGGAGCTCGTCGGGATCGCCGCTCGCCGGGTGGTCGTCGGTTTATGCCCGATCACTGAGTCGAGTCTCGGGGACGGGATCTTTCCCGCGGCACGGTTCCTCCGCGAGCGGGGCCGCATCGCGATCGGCAGCGATTCCAACATCCTGCTCGATGCCGCCGCGGAGCTGCGTACGCTCGAGTACTCCCAGCGCCTCGCGCAGCGCGCGCGCAATGTTCTGGCGGCGGGCGCCAACGCCTCGACCGGGCGGAGCCTCTTCGATGCGGCGCTCGCGGCCGGGCGGCAGGCCCTCCAGGGAGCGGACAGTGGGGCGAACCGTGCGCGTGCGCTGCCCGCTGCCGTTTCAACGGGTGCCGCGGGTGCGCTGCCCCCTGCAGGCGCCTCGCCCGCGGCGGGTGTCGCGGCCGAATCGTCGCTGGATGTCGTCACGCTTTCGCCCGCCCACCCGGCGCTCATCGAGCGCCGCGGAGACGAGATCCTCGACAGCTGGATTTTCGCCGCGGGACGTGAGGCGATCGACTGCGTATGGCGCGCGGGTGTGAAGGTCGTGAGCGGCGGGCGGCACCGCGACCGCGAAGTCCTGGTCAAGCGGTACGGCGAGGCGCTGCGCCGGCTGCGGGCCTGAGGGGGCTGCGGGCCTCAGCAGGCTGCTCCGATTGAGCAGGGGAGGAGGCGGCGTGATCAGAAAGGTTTCGGGCGTGGTGCTGGCGGCCGGCGCCGCGTTTGCGGTGGGCGGCATCGCGCTCGAGCGGCACGAGCCGATCAACGCGCTGTGGATCGTGACGGCCGCGATATGCGTCTATCTCCTCGGCTACCGCTTCTACGCCGCCTGGATCGCGGCCCGCGTGCTCTGCGTCGACGGCTCGCGGGCGACGCCCGCCGAGCGCCTGAGCAACGGTCGGGATTTCGTTCCCACACATCGCTGGATCGCCTTCGGCCATCACTTCGCTGCGATCGCCGGACCCGGACCGCTCGTGGGCCCGACGCTCGCGGCGCAGTTCGGTTATCTGCCCGGAACGCTGTGGATCCTGGTGGGGGCGGTGCTCGGGGGGTGCGTGCAGGACATGACGATCCTGCTGCTTTCCACCCGGCGCGACGGGCGCAGCCTCGGCCAGATGGCGCGCGATGAGCTCGGACCCCTGGGAGGCTTTGCGGCTCTCACCGGCACGCTCGCCATCATGGTCATCCTGATCGCGGTGCTCGGGCTCGTCATCGTCAACGCGATGAAACACAGCCCGTGGGGCACTTCCACGGTGTTCGCGACCATCCCCGTCGCGATCCTGGTCGGCATCTACCTCCGCTTCCTGCGGCCGGGGCGGGTGCTCGAGGCCTCGCTCCTCGGCGTCGCCCTGGTGCTCCTCGCCGTGCTCGGCGGCGGGTGGGTGGATCACAGGGAAGGGATCCGCGACTGGTTCGACTATGGCGCCCTGCCGCTCGCCGGATTCGTCATCGTCTACGGCTGGACCGCCGCGATCCTCCCGGTGTGGCTGCTGCTCGCGCCGCGGGACTACCTGTCCACTTTCCTCAAGCTCGGCACGGTGATGTTGCTCGCCGTCGCCATCGTGCTGACGCATCCGCAGATCAGGATGCCCGCGATCACGCAGTTCATCGACGGCAGCGGGCCGCTCTTCGGCGGGAAGCTCTTTCCGTTCGTGTTCATCACCATCGCCTGCGGCGCGATCTCCGGCTTTCACTCTCTGGTCGCGAGCGGCACGACGCCGAAGCTCATCTCGAACGAGGCCGATGTGCGCCTCATCGGTTACGGCAGCATGGCGCTCGAGTCCTTCGTGGCCATCATGGCGATGATCGCCGCCACCTTGCTCGATCCGGGCGTGTACTTCGCCATCAACACCGCGGCCGGAGTCGTCGGCGCGACGCCCGAGGCGGCCGTGCAGACGATCAGCGGCTGGGGCTTCCCCGTCACGGCCGATCAGATGAATCGCCTCGCGCAGGCGATGGGCGAGCGCACGCTGTTTGCCCGCACCGGCGGGGCGCCGTCGCTCGCGGTCGGCATGGCGAGCATCTTCGGGGGCACCTTCGGACGGGGACTCCTGGCCGTGTGGTACCACTTCGCGATCATGTTCGAAGCGGTGTTCATCCTGACGACACTCGATGCGGGCACGCGCGTCGGCCGGTTCATGCTGCAGGACCTGCTCGGGCAGGCGTGGAAGCCGCTGGGACGCACCTCCTGGTACCCGTCGGCGCTCATCGCCAGCACGCTCGTCGTCGCGGCCTGGGGCTACTATCTGTACGTGGGCGTCATCGATCCCAACGGCGGGGTGAACATCCTCTGGCCGCTGTTCGGCATCTCGAATCAGATGCTCGCCGGGATCGCGCTGTCGGTGGCGACCGGCATCCTCGTCAAGTCGGGAAAGGTGCGCTACGCGCTGGTGACGCTGACTCCGCTCGCCTGGCTCGCCCTGATCACGACGACCGCCGCCTGGCAGAAGATCACCAGCCCCGACATCCGCATCGGCTTCTTCGCCGCCGCCAACGATCTGGCGGCCAGGCTCGCCGCGGGCACGCTCCCGGCGGAGCGGGCGGCGGTCGCGCCCCAGCTCATCTTCAATCAGCGTCTCGACGGCTGGCTCACGATGCTCTTCACGGCGCTCCTGTGGCTCGTGATCCTCGACATGCTGCGCGTCTGCGCGCGGCGGCTGCGCGGCGGGCCGGTGGCTCAGACCTCGGAAGCCCCTTACCAGGTCAGGCGCCTCACGGGCGTGCCCGAGGGGAGCAGCCCGTGAGCGGCGGGCGTGGAGCCTCGGCGCGCTTCATCCGGTGGCTCCGGGTCGCCTGGAGCGGGTTGCGGGCCGCCTGCGGCGACGACGCTTACGAGCGCTACCTCGTTCATTTTTCCCGCGAGCATCCCGGCCGGCCGCCCGCGAGCCGCCGCGAGTTCTACCGGGAGAGCGAGCAGCGCAGGTGGAGCGGAGTCAGCCGCTGCTGTTGAGCCGCCGAGCTCGACTTCAGCTCACGCGCATGTTGCGGATCAGCCGCCGGTCGATGTACATCCGCGCATCGAGCACGAAACGATCCTGCGCCTGCTGCAGCTGGTGCAGACAGAACATCACCACGATACAGGAAACCAGCGCCGTGAGCGTGGCGTTGAAGGTAATGCCGAGCCCCAGCGTGACGCCGGAGATGTCCCCGCGCAGGGCGCCCTGAGCTTCCTGGAGCGCGCGGCCGATGCCGCGCACCGTGCCGACGAACCCGACGGCGGGAATCGCCCAGGCGGTGAAGCGCACCATGGAGAGCTGCGCGTCGAGGCGATCCAGCTCGTTCTCGCACTCGGCGCGCACCGCCTCGGCGGCGTCCTGGACGCTGCGCGTCGCGCCGAAGCGATTCAGCGCCACCAGCAGCGCACGCGGCAGGAGCATCTCCTGCTCCTCGCGCGGCAGGCTCTCGATCGGCCGTCCGTAGGCGCGCGCGTCATCGGGAAGCACGACGCGCCCCTCGGGGATCTCGACGTAGGGCTTCTCGAGCAGCCGCCGGTCGCGCGCCACGGCGAGCGCCTGATACCCGATCAGCGACAGCGCCCAGGTCGCGAGGATCAGCGCGACCTCCTGCTCGTAGTCTTTCAGGATCACGAACGGCGAGCGCAGGTTGTGAGTGATGACCTGTCCCGGCTTCAACTGGTCCTGGGGCACGACGGGCTCGGCGAGAATCGCGGCCGCGCGCGGGCGGATGACGGTCGCGTAGATCGACTGCACGAGGATCACGCTCACGAGGAGCGCCGCCAGGCTGAACAGGGCATCGCGGCCGACCGAGCGCATGAAACTTTCTCCTGAAAGAAAACGCGGCCGGCGCAGCACGCGCCTCGCTTCGCTCGCGTGGGTCTTGCGCTCGCCGGCCGAAAGTGCCGGAAAATGCTAGCATTACGCGCCCGACTCCGGGGCGCTAGTCGGCGCTCCCGGGGCTCGATGCTCGGGTGAGGAAGGCTATGGCACTAAAAATCATGATCCTCGGGGCGAACGGGTTCATCGGCAGCGCGCTCACCAACGCGATCCTGCGCAGCCGCCCGTGGGAGGTGTACGGCATCGACCTCGCCGACAACAAGCTCCAGGGTCTGCCGCAGACCGGGCGCTTTCATTTCGTCGAGGGCGACATCACGATCAACAAGGAATGGGTCGAGTACCACGTAAAAAAGTGCGATGCGGTCGTTCCGCTGGTCGCCATCGCCAACCCGGCCCAGTACGTGACGCATCCGCTGCGGGTGTTCGAGCTCGACTTCGAGGCGAATCTCGACGTGGTGCGCCATTGCGTCAAGTACGGCAAGCGGCTCGTGTTCCCGTCGACCTCCGAGATCTACGGCATGTCGCCCGATGCGGCGCTCGACGAGGAGGCGAGTCCCCTGGTGTACGGGCCGATAAACAAACAACGCTGGATCTACGCCGCCTCGAAACAGCTCCTCGACCGCGTGATCTACGCTTACGGGGTGCGCGACAACCTCGACTACACGCTGTTCCGGCCGTTCAATTTCATCGGGCCGAATCTCGACAACGTCGAGGAGCCGAAGGAGGGGAGCTCCCGGGTCTTCACCCAGTTTCTCTCGAACGTGCTCTACCGTCGCCCGATCAAGCTAGTGGACGGCGGCGGCCAGAAGCGCTCCTTCACCTACATCGACGACGCCATCGAGTGCCTCCTGACCATTCTCGGGAACGAGAACGGCCGCGCCAGCCGGCGCATATTCAACATCGGCAACCCGGCCAATTGCATCTCGATCCGCGATCTCGCCGAGCGCACCATCCGGATCGCACAGGAGTTCCCGGTGCTGCGCGACAACGCCCGTGCCACCGAGATCGTCGATGTGTCCGCCGGCGAGTACTACGGCAAGTACTACCAGGACATCCAGGTGCGCGTGCCCAACATCGAGGCGGCGCAGCGCGACCTCGGATGGCGTCCGAGCACCGACATGGACACGGCCGTCCGCCGCACCATCGAGTTCTACGTGAAGCAGGAAGGCTTCGGCACGCGCGCGGCGGCGATGGCGGGCATCTGATGCACCCGCCAGGGGCGGCCTTGCCCGCGGCATGAGCGGCGAGGTGGAGGCGGGGGCTACCGGCCAGCCCGGCTGGGCGGCCTGGGTGCTGCTCGCGCTGGCGTGGTTCGCGACGGTGCCGGTGCGGCCCCTCCTCGACCCGGACGAGGGCCGGTATGCGGAGATTCCGCGCGAGATGCTCGCGAGCGGCGACTGGGTCACGCCACGCTTCGACGGTCTCCTGTACTTCGAGAAGCCGCCGCTCCAGTACTGGGCGACCGCGATCGCGTACGAGGTCTTCGGCGTGAGCGAGTGGAGCTCGCGGTTGTGGAGCGTCGGGCTCGCGTTCGCATGTCTGCCGCTCACCTTCGCGTGGGTGGCGCGTCTCTACGGCGGTGCAGCCGCGCGGCTCGCCCTCACCGCGCTCGCGGTCAGCCCGTTCTTCCTCATCGTCGGACACATCAACCTTCTGGACGGCGCCTTCAGCTTCTTTCTCACGGCCGCCGTGCTCGCCTTCACCCTGGCGCAGACCTCACCTCCGCGATCGCCCGCGGAGCGGCGCTGGATGCTGACGGCCTGGGGGGCGGGGGCGCTGGCGGTGCTCTCCAAGGGAATCGTGGTCGGCGTGCTCGCGGGCGCGGCGCTCGTCTTCTACACGCGGCTGCACCTCGCGGCGGGTCTGCCGCTCTTCGCAGGCGTAGCCGCCCCGTGGTTCGTGGTGGTGTCGCTGCGCAACCCCGCCTTCCCGGGATTCTTCTTCGTCCACGAGCATTTCGCGCGCTTTCTCACCACGGTGCACCAGCGCGTGGAGCCGTGGTGGTACTTTATTCCGCTGCTGCTCGTCGGCGTGCTGCCCTGGGTCGTCCCGCTGGCGCGCGCGTGCGGCCGCGCCGCGCTCACGTCCGGCGCGGCCGCGGCAGCGGCGCCCGGCTCGGCGCCCGCGCCCTTCGAGCCGCTCAAGTTCCTGCTGGTCTTCGCCGCCGTGACGCTCGCGTTCTTCTCCACCTCCGGATCCAAGCTCGCGCCTTATATCCTGCCCATGCTGCCGGTGCTGGCGGCGGTCACCGGCGCCGGCAGCGGCGCCGCGGAGGCGCTCGCGCGGCACGCCGCGCGAATCGGCGCGGCCCTGACAGGGGTGGTCGCCCTGGGACTCCTTCTCTATAGCGCGCGCCGCAACAGCTACGTGCCGCACGAGGCGCTGCTGTGGACGGGGGCGGCGCTGCTGGCGGCCCTCGCGGCGGTGGTGATCACGTGGCGGGCGCGGCCCGCCACGCGCACCGCCGCGTCCGTCGCGACGGCTCTGGCGGCGATTCTCGGCTGGCAATGCCTGTTGTGCGCCTACAGTGCGACTCCGCCGGCCCGCTCGGCGCGCGAGCTGGTGAGGGCGGCGCGTCCCTACATCAGGGCGAGCACGCCGCTGTACAGTGTCGGCCAGTACCGGGAGACCGTAGCGCCGTACCTCGCGCGTACCCTGCAGCTGGTCGACTATGAGGGAGAGCTGCATTTCGGGCTGGAGCAGGAGCCGCAGCATCGTGTGGCGATGCGGGAATTCGTCGCCCGCTGGAGCGCGGGCGGCGAGGCCGTGGCATTCTTCGATCCGGGAATCTGGGATGAGTGGCGGCGGCGCGGCCTTCCCGGGCGCGTGATTGCCTTCGACGACTACACGGTCGCGGTGAGTCGCCTCTGAAAGCGTGAGTCGAGCGAAAGCGTGAGTCGAGCGTGAAAGTCAGCGATTTCCTCATCCTGTCATCCGGCGTGCTGCTCAACGCCCTGGCGCAGCTGGGACTCAAGGCCGCGACGCGCGTGAGCGGTCCGCTGATCGCCGGTGAGGCGGGCGTCTGGAGGCGGGGGCTCGACCTGCTGGTCGTGCCCTCGCTATGGTACGCGCTGTGCGCCTACGGCCTGAGCGTGATCGTGTGGCTGGTGGGGCTGTCGCGGGTGCCGGTGAGCCAGGCGTATCCGTTGCTGTCGCTCGGCTACGTCATCAACGTCGGGCTCGCCTGGTGGCTCCTCGGTGAGATTCCGAACGGCCAGCGTGTGGCCGGCATCGCCGTCATCGTGCTGGGCGTGATACTCGTGGCGCGGTCATGAACGACTCGAGCAAGCCCGTGAAGCAACTGCCCTTCACCCGTCCGAGCATCGACGAGGACACCATCGCCCTCGTCGCCGAGGTGCTGCGCTCGGGTTGGCTCGCGAGCGGACCGAAGGTGGCCCAACTCGAGGCGGAGCTGTCCGCCTATCTCGGGGGACGGCCGGTGCGCACCCAGACCTCCGCGACCGCGGGGCTGGAGATGGCGCTGCTCGCCTGCGGGATCGGCAAGGGCGACGAGGTCATCACCCCGGCTCTCTCCTTCGTGGCTACCGCGAACGTGATCGTGCGCGTCGGCGCACGGCCGGTGTTCGTGGACGTGGGGCTCGACTCGCGCAACCTCGACCTCGCCCAGGTCGAGGCGGCGATCACGCCCCGCACCCGCGCGATCCTGCCGGTGCACTTCGCGGGCCTTGCGGTCGACATGGACCGGCTCTATGCGATCGCCGGCAAGCACGGACTGCGCGTCATCGAGGACGCGGCCCACGCCATCGGCTCCTCCTGGGGGGGCCGGCGCATCGGCAGCTTCGGGGACCTGGTCGTGTTCAGCTTCCATCCGAACAAGAACATGACCACCGTCGAAGGCGGCGCGATCTCGGGCGGCTCGCCCGAGGAGCTGACGGCGATCGAGCTGCACCGCTGGCACGGGCAGGTGAAACGCGGCCCGGACGACTTCGACACATTGCTCCCCGGGGGCAAATACAATCTCTCGGATGTCGCGGCCGCGGTAGGTCTGGGGCAGCTCCGCAGGCTCGAGGAATTCAACGCCCGGCGCCGTAAGCTCAGCGCGCGCTACTTCGAGCTGTGGGGCGCGGAGCCGCCGGTGCGGTTACCCGAGCGCGGCGATGCCGGCCACAGCTGGCACGTATTCGCTCCGCTCCTGCCGCCGCCCGAGCGGCTCGCGATCTCGCGGCGCGAGTTCATCGAGGCGATGAGGGCGCGCGGTATCGGCGTCGGGGTCCACTACCCGGCCATCCACCTCTTCAGCGCCTATCGCGCCCTCGGCTATCGCGAGGGACAGTTCCCGAACGCGGAGGCCGTCGGACGGCGGACCGTGACGCTGCCGCTGTTTCCCGCCATGGAGCTCGAGGATGTCGACCGGGTCGTGAGCGCGGCGAACGACATCCTCCGCGGAGCGCGGGTCGCATGAGCCCGCAGCTCTCGGCCGTCATCCCGGTGTACAACGAGCAGGAGGGACTGCCGCTGCTCTTCGAGCGGCTGTACCCGGCGCTCGATGCGCTCGGCCGCTCCTACGAGGTGGTGTTCGTCGATGATGGCAGCACCGACGGGTCCGTGGCGCAGCTGCGCCGCCAGTTCGAGCGGCGCCCGGACGTCACCCGGGTGGTGCTGCTCGCGAGGAACGCCGGCCAGCACCTGGCGATCCTCGCCGCCTTCGCGCAGACGCGCGGCGCCTACGTGATCACCCTCGACGCCGACCTGCAGAACCCGCCGGAGGAGATCGCGCGGATCGTCGCCGCCATGGACGCCGGCGCCGACTACGTCGGCACCATTCGCAGGAGCCGCCAGGACTTGCTGTGGCGCAGGGCGGCCTCGCGACTGATGAACCGCCTGCGCGAGGGCACCACCTCGATCCGCATCACCGACCAGGGTTGCATGCTGCGCGGCTATCACCGCAGCGTCGTCGACGCCGTGAATCATTGCACCGAGGTGAGCACCTACGTACCGGCGCTCGCCTACACCTTCGCACGCCATCCGGTGGAGATCGAGGTGGCGCACGCGGAGCGCATGCTGGGACAGTCCAAGTACTCGCTCTATCGTCTCATCCGCCTCAACTTCGACCTGATGACGGGATTTTCGACCGCGCCGCTGCAGTTCTTCTCGCTGGCGGGCACCGTGATCGCCGTGATCTCGCTGCTCCTCGTCGCCTACCTCGCGATCCGCCGTCTGATCGTCGGCCCCGAGGCCGAGGGTCTGTTCACGCTGTTCGGCGTCGCCTTCTTCCTGATCGGAGTCGCGCTGATCGGACTCGGAGTGGTCGGGGAATACGTGGGCCGCATCTACGAGCAGGTGCGCCAGCGGCCGCGCTACACGGTGGCGGCGGTGCTCGAGGAGCCGCGTCCCGCTGCGGAGCGGCTGGCGGAGGACCGAGCGGTGTCCGACCGACCCGCGCTCGTGGCCGGGGCGCGCGTGCAGGGGGCGCCGGAGTGAGCCCGACGCGGGCGCTCGTCTTTGCTTATCACGACGTCGGAGTCCGGTGTCTCAAGACCCTGCTCTCCGCCGGTGTCGAGATTGCGCTCGTGGTCACGGTCCCCGATGACCCGAAGGAGACGCAGTGGTATGCGAGCGTCGCGGCCACGGCGGCGGACTGCGGGCTGAACGTGATCGCCCCCGCGGAGCCCGGCGCCGCCGGGCTCGAGGGCATGGCCGAGGACCTGCAGCCCGACTTCATCTTCTCCTTTTATTACCGCTCGCTCCTGCCCGAGGCGCTGCTCGACTGCGCCCGTCGTGGCGCCCTCAACATGCACGGCTCGCTTCTGCCGAAGTACCGAGGGCGCGCGCCGGTCAACTGGGCCATCCTGAAAGGCGAGCGCGAGACCGGCGCGACGCTGCACTACATGGTGGCGCGGGCGGATGCGGGCGACATCGTCGATCAGCAGCCGGTCCCGATCCTGCTCGACGACGATGCCCGTGAGGTGTTCGCCAAGGTCACGGTCGCCGCCGAGATCGTGCTGGCGCGCTCGCTCCCGGGCCTCATCGCCGGCACGGCGCCGCGCAGACCCCAGCCCATCGAGCCCGGGCAGTATTTCGGGCGCCGCCGGCCCGAGGACGGACGCATCGACTGGACGCGGCCGGCGCTCGAGATCCATAACCTGGTGCGCGCCGTGGCGCCACCGTTTCCGGGCGCGTTCGGGATCGTGGGCGAGGAG
>WNGJ01005142.1_pt1 | contig 13732 bp, 13 predicted proteins | sample 5400611 | NCBI WGS metagenome assembly WNGJ01 (sample SAMN13153375, study PRJNA577476) | soil metagenome | isolation source: 40 cm soil or saprolite under Garry oak tree replicate 1 | place: USA:California | collected 2016-06-15 | reverse complement strand
CGCGCGGCGAGCTGCGCGCGATCGGTGCGACCACGCTCGACGAGTACCGCAAGCACATCGAGAAGGACGCCGCGCTCGAGCGGCGCTTCCAGCCGGTCTTTGTCGGCGAGCCGACCGTCTCCGACACGATCGCCATCCTGCGCGGTCTGAAAGAGCGCTATGAGGCGCATCACGGCGTTCGGATCCGCGATGCCGCGCTGGTTGCGGCTGCTGTTCTCTCCGACCGCTACATCTCCGACCGGCAGCTGCCCGACAAGGCGATCGACCTTGTCGACGAGGCCGCTTCACGACTTCGAATGGAGATCGATTCCTCGCCGCTCGAGCTCGACGAAGCCGAGCGGCGGGTGCGCCAGCTCGAGATCGAGCTGGCGGCGATGGGCAAGGAGTCGAAGCAGACTCGGGAGCCTGTCGAGCGCGAGCTGGCAGAAGCCAAGGAGCGCCGGGATGGGCTCGCCGCTCGCTGGTCGAAGGAGAAGGAGGCGCTCGAGCGGGTCAAGGAGGTCATGGAGCGAATCGACGAGTTGAAGTCCGAGGCTGAGCGGGCGGAGCGCGCCGGCGATCTCCAGCGGGTCGCCGAGATCCGCTACGGCGAGCTGCCGGACCTGGAGCACGAGCTCACCGAGCGTGACGGGGCCATTCCCCAGGGTGAGCCGATGGTCAAGGAGGAGGTCGACGAGGACGACATCGCCGAGGTGGTTGCACGCTGGACGGGCATTCCCGTCTCACGCCTCCTCGAGGGCGAGACCGAGAAGCTGATCCACATGGAGGAGCGGCTCCACGAGCGCGTCGTCGGCCAGGACGAAGCGGTCGAGGCCGTCGCGAATGCCCTGCGCCGCGCCCGCACGGGCCTGCAGGATCCGAACCGGCCGATCGGCTCGTTCATCTTCCTCGGGCCGACGGGCGTGGGGAAGACGGAGCTTGCGCGGGCCCTCGCCGAGTTCATGTTCGACGACGAGCGCGCCATCGTCAGGCTCGACATGTCCGAGTACCAGGAGCGGCACACGGTCGCGCGACTGGTCGGCGCCCCGCCCGGCTACGTTGGCTACGAAGAGGGCGGCCAGTTGACCGAGGCAGTGCGCCGGCGGCCCTACTCCGTCGTCCTACTCGACGAGATCGAGAAGGCGCACAACGAGGTCTTCGACGTCCTCCTGCAGATCCTCGACGACGGCCGGTTGACCGACGGCCAGGGCCGGACGGTCGACTTTCGCAACACCGTGATCATCATGACCTCGAACATCCGCTCGGTCGACGCTTTGTCCGATCACTTCCGGCCGGAGTTCCTGAACCGGATCGACGAGATCGTCGAGTTCAAGGCGCTCTCGCGCGAGCAGCTGGGCGAGATCGTCGAGCTGCAGCTCACGCGGCTGCGCGAGCGGCTGGCCGAGCGCGGGCTCGGACTCGAGCTGACGGACGACGCGAAGGAGCTCGTCGCCGAGGCCGGTTGGGATCCGACGTACGGCGCCCGGCCGCTCAAGCGTGCGCTGCAGCGCCTGATCGAGAACCCTCTGGCGCTGCGGCTCCTCGAGGGTGAGTTCGGCGAAGGTGACACCGTTCGCGTCGATGCGCGGAACGGCGAGGTCGTCTTCGAGAAGGCCGGCGCCCTCGAGCCAGCCGCGGCCTGAGCGACGTCACGGAAATGACCGCGTAAGCCACACGTAAGTTCTGTCGCGAGCTTTGGCTGAATCACGCGTCATCTGAGTTTGAATACGAGCCGAGCTCGTGTTTGAACCACCATCCACGGGAACCTCCAAGGCATGCGCATCCGAGTCCCGGACGCATCCGAACGACTCCAAGGAGGAGAGAAGATGACTGGTCCTGGCTATCGGCTGCGGTTGCTGGTTCGGCTTGGCGTTCTCGCAGCTGCGGTCGCTGTCTTGTTTGCGGTCGGCGCGAGCCCGGCGCTCGCCCAAAACGTCACCTGCGGCCAGGTGATCACGCATAACACGCATGTGAAAAACGATCTCCTGAACTGCCCCGGCGATGGTCTCGTGATCGGGGCGAGCAACATCAGGCTCGACCTCGGCGGGCACACGATCGACGGCGTCAACAGTGCGACGGCCGACGGAATCGACAACACGGGCGGCTTCGACAACGTCAAGATCGAGCACGGCACCGTCCAGCAGTTTCACATTGGGCTGGAGCTCAACGGGGCCGATGGGAACAAGCTCGAGCACCTGACCGTGACGCAGAACCCATTCGACGGCATCCGCCTGACGGGCTCGAACGACAACACGATCAGTCACGTCGACGAGTCGGCGAGCTTCGACGGGATCTTCCTCGTCAACTCCGACCACAACGTCGTGAGCCATAGCCAGGCGAACTCGAACGGCAGCTCAGGCATCGTGCTTCAGCTCCTGAACGACTTCAACAAGGTCGACCACAACGTCGCGCACGACAACGGCGCCTGGGGGATCACCTCTGACGGGTCGACGCACGACACCTACGCGCACAACAAGCTCTCCAAGAACGGCGTCGCCGGCCTAGAGCCCTTCAACGGCGTCAGCCTCAACATCAGCACGAACAAGGTGTTCAAGAATCATGTCGGCATCGACTTCTTCAACACCGACAACAGCGTGCTGAAGAACAACAAGGTTCGCTCGAACACCCTCGATGGCATCCATACCGGCGCCGGTTCAACCGGGGATCTGCTGATCAAGAACCATTCGAACCTGAATGGACATGACGGCATCCACGTCGACGACGCCGGCAACACGATCACCAAGAATCACGCCGACAAGAACGTGAATCTCGGCATCTTCGCCTTCGCCGGCAACGTGGACGGCGGCAAGAACACGGCGCACAAGAACGGAAATGCGCTCCAGTGCGTCGGGGTCGTCTGCAAGTAGGACGTCCCTGAGCGATTGGGTGACGAGGGCCCTCAGCGAGGGCCCTCGTTCTTACAAAGGTCTACCGCTCGAGCGGCGCCATCGTCAGGCCGAGCTCCTTCAACCTCTCCCAGTACAGCTCGGCGGGCTCGCGGTGACCTGACCAGACGATGGCCTGTCCGGTGCTGTGGATCCGGTTCGCCAGCGTCATTCCCTGGTCGAAGCCGACGCCGGGCAGGACCTGGGCGAGCGCGACCGCGACGCCTTCGAAGGTGTTGTGGTTGTCATTGACGACGATCACGCGCCAGGGATCGCCGCCTCGGCCACCGGTGCCGCGCGTGGGCCGCTCTTTCGTCGGCGTGGACGGAGCGACTGTCATGCGGGCGCTCCCGGTGGCGTTTCGCTCATCCTCGGACGCTAGCGATTGTTCTGCTTTTGTGACACACGGGTCTCACACGTGTCACAGTTTTCGGCTTAGCCTGTCGGTGGGCGGGAGTGGTGGCGACCCAGGTCTCGCGTGTACAGAGGAACTCGCAACCAGGAACGGGTAGGTTCGCGGGCGATGGCACGCCAGAAGAGGCGCCGCGAGCCGCAGCCGGCACCGCCGCCGCTACCGCCTGAGACGCGAACGGTCGGCCAGCTCGTCGCCGAGACGATCCGGCTCTACGGGAGCCGTTTCTGGCGCTCCCTTGCCCTGGGTATCGCTCCCGCCGCAGCGGGCCTGGCGCTCGCCGAGTCTCCCGGAGTCGCGAGGTTGCCGCTTGCCCTGACGGTGGGGGCGGTGGCGGCGAGCCTCTCGTTCGCACTCGCGACCGGACTCCTCGCCGGAGAGCGGATCCCGCGGAAGCGACTCGCGCAAGCGACCGCGTTCGGAGCGATCACCCTGTTTCCCGCGGTCCTCCTGCTCGGCTTGCTCGGCATCCTCGGGCTGCTGCCGGCCGTCTTCTGGCTCGGCTTCGCCGGCCTGATCGTCCCGGTGATCACCCTCGAGCGGCGTCGCTCTTACGCGCGCGCCTTCGAGCTCGCACGCGCCGACCTCGCGCATGCGGTCGGCTCGCTGGCCACTCTCGCGCTCGTCGGGCTGCTGACCGCCTACGTGATCTTCTTCACCCTCCGCTCGGCGGGCACAGCGGCTTTGCGGGCGTCGGCGTTCGTCTCGGTCCTCGTCATCTCGCCGCTGCTCTTCCTCGGCGGCGCGCTCCTTTATTACGACCAGCTCGCGCGTGTAGGCTCGGCGCCCCGACGGAGGAGGCGCAATGCCGACCTACATCCTGCTGTCAAACCTGACGGCGCAGGGCGTTCAGACACTCAAGTCGAACCCGGCCCGGCTGCGAGAGGTCAATAGCGACGTCGAGGAGCTCGGCGCCAGAGTCGTGCACCAGTGGGCGACGCTCGGGCCGTTCGACTTCATCAACGTCGTCGAGGCTCCCGACGCGGCGACGATCGCCAGGGTCTCGGTCGCACTCGGCGCACGCGGGAGCGCGAAGCTGCAGACGCTGACCGCTCTGACGATCGACGAGTTCCTGACCGCCCTGGACTAAGAGCCCTTTCACAATGAAGCGCTGAGCCGCCGGGCGCGCTGGCCGGCCCCTGGCCCCGGCCTCGGTCGCGCCCGTATCTCCTGATACGGGCACTCCCTGCGTCCTTGCCAGGAACCGACCATCGCACCCCGGCGACGAGGCCCCATTATGAAAGGGCTCTAACTGAAGTACGCGACAGCGACCTCGGCAGCCAGCGCGGCGTTGTCCGCGATCAGGCGCTTGTTGATGCGGACGCTGTCGCCGCCCGTCCCGCGGTGGATCTCGGCGAGCACGAACGGCGTCACGTCCTGGCCCGTCACGCCTCTGGCCCGGGCCTCCGCGAGCGCATGCTCGATCAACTCCTCGACGTCGAGGCTCTCCGCCGGCGCCTGAGCCAGGAGCAAACCGGCGCGGCCCAGCGACCAGTGCGCGCTCGCTACCGCGGCGGCACCGTCCGCCGTCCTGACCGTTGCCGGGACCGGTGGACCGCCGTCGGCGGTGTAGAAGAGCGGCAGCGTCTCGGTCCGCCACCCGAGCACCGGCACGCCGAGCGTCTCCAGCGCTTCGAGCGTCGCAGGCACGTCCAGCAGCGACTTGACGCCCGAGGAGACCACGAGAACGGGCGTCCGGGCGAGCTCGGCGAGGTCGGCTGAGACGTCCGGCCGCTGCGCGAAACCCCGATGGACGCCGCCGATTCCGCCGGTTCCCAGGAAGCGAATCCCGGCGGCAGAGCAGACGGCGAGCGTGCCGCCGACCGTCGTCGCGCCGAGGCCGCCCTCGGCGACGCATACCGCCAGGTCTCGCGGCCCAGCCTTGCGCGCCGACTCGCCGGCGTCGGCGAATCGCCCGAGCTCGTCAGCCGAAAGCCCGATCCGCACGGCGCCGTCGAGCACGCCGACCGAGGCGGGCACCGCGCCGGCGTTGCGCACGCGCCGCTCGGCCTCGAGCGCGACTTCGAGGCCCTCGCCCGCCGGAAACCCGTGTGCGACGAGCGTCGTTTCCAGCGCGACAACCGGCCGCCCGCCTTCAAGCTCGGCCCGCACCTCCGCCGAAAGGTCGATCACGGCATCGCTCCGAGTTGCGAGACGCATCGCGCGGCCGTCTCGAGGGCGAGCTCGACACCACCGACCAGGTAGCCCGCTGCGAAGGCGTCGCCCGCACCCGTCGTGTCGACGACCTCAGTGGGCAAAGCCGGATACTCGGAACGCTCCTCGCCCCGATCAATCGCGCAGCCTGCCGCTCCACGCTTTAGAACCCAGGTCGCGCGCGGCGCGGCACCAGCGCCGACCGCTTCCCGCTCCTCCTCGTTCGCAAAGACGACCTCCGGATCCAGCTCCTCGAGCACTCGGCGCAGTCGTTCAGGCCCGAAGCCAGAGATCACGCGTGTCGAGGCGAGGTCGACGCTGACGGCGCCTCCGCCGGCGCGTACGAGCTCGGCGGCGCGCGCTGCGGCCTGGTCGATCGGCGAGGACATGACGCTGTAACCGGACAAGTGAAGATGCGTGCCGCCCTCGAACCAGGCCGGCTCGAGCTCGTCCGCCGACAACGTCGGCGCCACTCCCCGGTCGCTGGCCATCGCACGGTCGCCGTCGTGACCGACGATCGAGACGACCACGCCGTTGCGACCGAGCACGACCGGCCCGAACACCTCGACCCCCCGCCGCGCGAGCTCGCCAGCGGCCAGTGCCCCGCCCGGGTCGTCGCCACGCTTGCCGACGAATCGCGACTCGGCGCCGAGCGAAGCTGCCCAGGCCGCGACGTTGGCAGCCTGACCTCCGGCGCCCGTTCGGGTCAGCGCCGCGGCGTCGGTTCCTCGCTCCAGCGGCTGCTCGAGGCGAACGATCACGTCGAGCAACAGGTCACCGAGCGTGCAGAGGACTAAGCGTGGCATCGCCGTACAATCGTCCCATGGACTGGGAGCGCCGGAGCGCTCGCATGCGCACGTTCGTTCTCGGCGGTCTCGTCGGCGCCTCGGCCGTGCTCGCCGCCGCGCGGCGCCGGAGAAGCGCCGAGAAGCGGCCGCCGCGAGCCGGTCTGGCCGCTTTCGAGGACGCCCCTTGCCATCGCGAGCTCGTCGAGCTCGAACGCAGGGAGGGGGAAGAGCGCGAGGAGTAGCGGGGTGTCGGAAGGACCCGTTGCTACTGTCAGATCGTGCCAATCTACGAGTACCGTTGTCCGAACGGACACGTTTTTGAGCTCTTTCAGCGGATGGGTGACTCGCCGCCGGAGAAGTGCGAGATCTGCGGCGAGGGCCCAGTCGAACGCGTCCTTTACCCGGTCGCCGTGCACTTCAAGGGCTCGGGGTTCTACTCAACGGACTACGGGCGAGGGTCGCGCAAGAAGGAACCCTCGACGGACGGGGGCGGCGGCAGCGATTCGGACTCGGGCTCGAAGAAGGACTCGGACAAGAAATCCGAGACGAAGCCGGCCGAGGCCTGAGGCTTCCTAACCTCCGGGTGGCAGCTTGTTCAAGTAGCAGCCCGGCGGATACGTGTCGCCGTTCGGCGGCGGCGGCTGCGGCGCCGACTGCCCTTTGACCATCGCGATCACCGCTGCATTGTCCTCGCTCGGATCGATGTAACCGCCGTCGGCTTTCCCGCCTAGGCGGCAATGGAGCGTCGTTCCGGCGCGGACCTTCAGCCAGCCGAGCTGAATGAACTCGGTCGGGGAAAGGTCGGTCGCCATCGGCTTCATCAGATCGCCGCCGATAAAGGGGAGCTTGAAGAAGATGCCGGCGCTCGAGAGCTTCGACATCAGCGCCTGCACCACCGCCTGCTGCCTCGCGCCTCGCGTGACGTCGGAATCGGCCGGATTCAACAAGTTCTCGCGCACGCGTGAATAGATCAGCGCCCGATAGCCGTTCATGTGCTGCACGCCCTTCCGAAAGCGCCAGCCCTTCCAGCGCTGACAGCGCTCGTTGGTCGAGTACGGGCAGTCGAACTTGTTGGAGAGGATCCGCTCGGGGACGTTGATGTCGACCCCGCCGAGCTTGTCGATCAGCTTGCTGAAGCTGTGAAAGTTGACGACGACGATGTGATTGATCGGCAACCCGGTGTACTCGTGGATCGTGCGCGCCGCGAGTCGGGCTCCGCCGATCTGGAAGGCAGCGTTGATCTTGTCGGGCCCGTGCCCGGGAATGTCGGGGACGCGGAGGTCGCGCGGGATCGAGAGATAGATCAGCTTGTGGTGCTTCGGATCGGTGCGGAGAATCTGGATGGAGTCCGAGTGCTGGTCGGAGGCCCGCGAGGGATTCAGGGAGTGGTCGGTGCCGAGCAGGAGGATGTCGCTCGGGTGGGAGAGCATCATTCCGTTGTCCGGAGTGAGTGCGAGCCGAACGGACTCCGGCAAGCGCTTGTTCGCATCCTTGACGCCGCCGCGGAACGAGAGGTACCCGGCGAGCATCCAGAAGAACAGCACGAGCACCACCACGAGAATCGACAGCCCGGTCCAGCGCTTCCAGCCCCAGCCTCGCCAACCTGTGCGCGGCTGCTTTCGACCCGGCCCGCGGGAGGCTCGACGACCCTCACCATCGGCGCCGCGTTCGCGCGTGGGTCGAGGGATCGTCGGGACTTTGCCCTTGACCCGGCCGCCGCGATAGACGCGATACGGCTTCTCTCCTCGAGGAGCCGACATTCGGCGGGCTATGGTAGCCACGCTGCGCGTCGCCGTTGCATACCTTCAGCGCCACAGTGGATCAGCGCGTGACTGATGAGCGTGTAATCGGCGTCGACGTGGGCGGGACGAAGATCCTCGCGGGCATCGTGGCGCGAGACGGTGGAGTCGAGCGCCGCCGGGAGCGGCCCACCGAGCTCGATTCTCAGGATCGCCTGATCGAGGAGCTTGGCGCGGCGGCGGAAGAGCTGCTCGACGATTCGATCGCCGCGGTCGGGTTTGGTCTGCCTTCACGCATCGACCACCAGACGGGCAGAGTCGACGGCTCGGTGAACGTCCCGCTCGAGGACGTCCCGCTGCGGGAAATGCTGACAGAACGGCTCGGCCGTCCGGTCACGATCGAGAATGACGGCAACGTCGCCGCGCTGGCCGAGCACCGGGTGGGGGCCGGCCGTGCTGCTCGCACGATGGTGATGCTCACGCTGGGGACGGGCGTCGGCGGTGGTGTCGTGATCGACGGCAAGCTCCTCCGCGATGGTGGCGAGCTCGGCCACACGGTCCTCGTCTACGACGGCATCCCTTGCCAGGGGACGTGCACCGGTCGGGGGCACCTCGAGGCGTATGTCAGCGGGACGGCGGCGAGGAAGCTCGCGCAGGAGGCATTCGGGCCGGCCGTCGACGCGCACCGGCTGGTGCGGCTCGCGGTCGAGGGCGATTCGACGGCAATCGAGATTCTCGATGGAATCGGCCGGAAGCTCGGCGCGTCGATCGGCAGCTTCGTGAACATCTTCCGGCCCCAGCTGGTCGTCATCGGCGGAGGATTCGCTTCGGCAGGCGACCTCCTACTGGACCCGGCGCGCCAGACAATGCGTCGCGAGGCGCTGCCGCCTTCGAAGGATCTCGCCGAGATCGTCCGAGCCGAGCTCGGTACAGCAGCGGGCCTGATCGGCGCCGCGCTTGTCGCCTACGACGAGCTCGACTTGCTCGAAGACGTCAACTAGTGCTCGCGGTCTGCGCGACGCCGATCGGCAACCTCGAGGACGTGACCCTCCGCGTCCTCAAGGAGCTCTCCGAGGCCGACCTCGTTCTCTGCGAGGACACGCGCCACACACGCCGCTTACTGGAGCGGCACCGGATACGGGCGCGACTGCTCTCCTACCACGAGCACAACGAGGCGGCGCGGACCGCGGAGCTGTTGCCGCGGCTGCAGGCCGGTGAGCGGATCGCGCTCGTCTCTGACGCGGGTCTTCCAGGCATCTCCGACCCCGGCGCCCGGCTCGTGGCTGCCGCGCTCGAGGCTGCCGTACAGGTGACCGTTCTGCCGGGTGCTTCCGCGGTCGAGACCGCCCTGGTCGCGAGCGGTTTCTTTGCAGAGCGCTACCAGTTCCTCGGCTTTCTCCCGCGCGGCGAGCGGGCGCTCGCGCGTGTCTGGGAGGAGCTTGCTCTCTGGCCCTGGCCCGCCGTCGCCTTCGAATCGCCGCGCCGGCTGCCGGCGACGCTGCGTTCTCTCGCTTCGGCGGACCCCGAGCGTGAGCTGGCCGTCTGCCGCGAGCTGACGAAACGGCACGAGCAGATCGCCCGCGGCCCTGCGGCCGCTCTCGCGGAACGATTCGCCGAGCCGCCGAAGGGGGAGATCACACTCGTGCTCGGGCCTGGGGGTGAGGGCGAGCCCGCGGACGCGGTCGCGGCCGCCGAGGCGGTGGCGCAGCTCGTCGCCGACGGTGTGGCCCGCCGTCAGGCCGCCGGAATCGTCGCTCGGCTGACCGGTCTTCCGCGCAAGCAGCTTTACGACATGTCTCTGTAGTCCATATTGACAACAGCCGACGCCATGGGTACCGTGACGTTCGTTGGCAATGTGGACAACAAGGAGAAGACAGATGCGTCGAACCGTGATCGTCGTGTGCGCCTTGGCGCTGATAGTCGTGCCGCCCGCGGCAGCGTGGACATGGCCCGTCAATGGCCCCGTACTGCAGAAGTTCACCCTGGGGGACGACCCCTACGCCGCTGGTCAGCATCGCGGCATCGACATCGGGGCGCCGGCCGGAGCGACGGTCTCTTCTCCGGTGTCCGGCAAGGTCGCGTTTGCCGGAACCGTGCCGGTTAGCGGCAAGTGCGTGACGATTCAAACCGCCGACGGTTACTCAGTCACGCTGACCCATCTCGGCTCGATGAGCGTCCAGCGCGGCGCGACGGTTGGAGAGGGCGACGTCGTGGGGACGATCGGCCCGAGCGGGGAGGTTGAGCACGACGTCCCATATGTCCATCTCGGCGTCCGGCGTTCGGAGGATCCGAACGGGTACGTCGACCCACTGCTGTTCCTGCCGCTCCAGCCGGAACCGGTTGCTGCATCGAGCACGGCGCCGCCTGCGGCACCGGCGGCAATCCCGCCTCCGGCGACCGTTCCGGCACCGGCGACCGCTGCGCCCACGGCCAGCCCGCGGGTGGCGGCCGAAACGTCGGTTGCCACGGGGTCGTCGTCATCAAGCTTCGCTCAGCCGGCCACGGCCGGGACCGCGGTCTCGAAGCATGGTGCGAGAGGCCGTTCAGCCGTGTCGTCCTCGGGCGTCGCAGCGTCGCCGACCGTCCGGCCGAGTCGAACGCGCTTCTCGCGCCGGCGAGTGGACGCGAGGATCCCCATGCCGGCTGCAGCGGTGATCCCGACGGCGACCTCGACGCAAACGAGGCCGACAGGCGAGCGAGAGGAGCGCACGAGAGCCTTCGGTGAACGTCTGACGACCCCGCGGAACGACCTCGGCACGGCCTCGCCGGACCGCACCACGGCAGACGGCACAAACGGAACTCGTCGGCACCGAGGCTTCGCAGCTTGGCTGGCCCTGGCGGCCCTGCTTGCGGCCGGCGTCGCTGCCGCAATCCTGGCCGCGAGACGGCGGCGCGCCCGCTCTGGTTCGCGCGACCTCGCGCCTATCATTGCGTCAAATGTCGCGCTACTACCTCACAACGCCGATCTACTACGTGAACTCGACCCCGCACATCGGGCACGCGTACACGACGATCGCCGCCGACATCCTCGTCCGGCATCACCGCCAGCGCGGCGACGAGACCTTCTTCCTGACCGGGACGGACGAGAACGGCACGAAGAACGTACGCGCGGCGGAGGAGGCTGGTGTCGACCCGAAGACGTTCGTCGACCGGCTCGTCGAGGACCACTGGCGCCCCCTGCCCGGGCGAGTCGGCGCGACTCCCGACTTCTTTATTCGCACGACTGACGAGGGCCACCATCGTTTCGTGCAGGACTTCGTCCAGCGCATCTACGACAACGGGTACATCTACGAGGACACTTACGCCGGCCTGTATTGCGTCAGCTGCGAGGAGTTCAAGACCGAAGAGCAGCTCACGCCGGACGGTTTGTGCCAGGAGCACGGCACCAAGCCGGAGTGGATCGAGGAGCGGAATTGGTTCTTCCGTCTGTCCGCGTTTCAAGACGAGCTCCTCCGGCTCTACGACGAGCGTCCAGATTTCGTGCTGCCCGACTTCCGCTACAACGAGGCGCGGAGCTTCATCGAGGGCGGTCTCCGGGATTTCAGCCTCAGCCGCGCCGGTCAGCCTTGGGGCGTGCCTGTGCCCTGGGATCCCGAGCAGGTCGTGTACGTGTGGGTCGACGCTCTGATCAACTATCTGAGCGCGCTCACATACGCCCGCCCGGGGGAGGATCTACGCGAGGAGTTCTGGCCCGAGGCTCGCCACCTGATCGGGAAGGACATCCTGCGCTTTCACTGCGTGTTTTGGCCGGCGCTCTTGTTGGCGGCCGGCTATGAGGTGCCGAAGCAGATCTTCGTCCATGGCTGGTTGCTCTTCGGCGACCGGAAGATCTCGAAGTCGACCGGCAATGTGATCGAGCCGCTCGAGCTGACAGAGGTCTACGGCGTCGACGCGCTCCGGTTTTACGTCGCGCGCGTGACGCGGTTCGGGCAGGACGGGAACGCTTCCGTCGAAGACTTCCACGAGCGCTACGAGCGGGAGCTCGCCAACGACCTCGGCAATCTCGTCTCGCGGACGACGGCGATGATCGCCCGTTACCGCGAGGGCCGAATCGTGCCTGCTCGGTGGGATTCCCCGTTCGGATCCGAGCTCGCGCAGCTCGCACGCGAGGTTCCCGAGCGCTTGGACAAGTACGACCTGTCCGGAGCACTGGAGGCGATCTGGATCGTCGTCCGCTCGCTGAACCGCTACGTCGAGGAGCACGCGCCCTGGCAGCTCGCGAAAGACACAACCAAGTCGGACGAACTCGACCGCACCCTCTACGACCTCGCGGACGGCCTTCGCGCGGTCGCGATCGCGTTGGCCGCGTACCTGCCGGAAACTGCGCCAAGGATCCTCAGCGCCCTCGGCCAGCCCGAAGACCTCACCTGGGACGGCGTCGCCTACGGTTGGACCGCGGCCGCGGAGGGAATCGTGCCCGCGGAGCCGCTGTTTCCGCGGGTCGAGCTCGAGACCGCCGTCGCGTGATCGACACCCACGCGCATCTCGACGGGTGCGAGTCGCCGCCCGAGGAGTTGCTTGCTCGGGCGCGCGACGCCGGCGTCGAGCGCGTGATCGCCGTCGGCTCGGGGATCGAGTCCTGCCGCGCCGCGCTCGCGATCGCAGAGCGCAAGGCCGGGGTCTTCGCTGCCCTCGGAATCCATCCGCACCAGGCCGGCGGAGAGGAGGGGGAACGGCTCGGTGAGCTGAAGGAGCTCCTCAGGCACGACCTGGCCGTCGCCGTGGGGGAGACCGGGCTCGACTTCTATCGCGACTGGGCTCCGCCTGAACGGCAGCGGGCCCTGTTCGCGGCCGAACTCGAGCTCGCGGCGGAGCTGGGCAAGCCGGTGGTCATCCACAACCGCGACGCCGATTCCGAGACTGCAGAAATGCTCGCCGGCTTCGACGGTACGGTCATCCTCCACTGCTTCTCCTCGCCCGCCCTGCTCGATCCGGCGCTCGAGCGCGGCTACTACGTCTCCTTCGCCGGCAACGTGACCTACCCAAGCGCCGAAGAGCTTCGCGAGGCCGCGAAGCGAGTTCCCGCGGAACGCATCCTGGCCGAGACCGATAGTCCTTACCTCGCGCCGGTACCCCGCCGCGGCCGGCCGAACGAGCCTGCAAACGTCGTCCACACGGTTGCGACGCTCGCGCAGGTCCGGGATGAAGAAGTCGGCGAGCTCGGCGACCGGATCGACGCCAACGCGACCGCTGCCTTCTCGCTCCCAGTCGCTTCGCCGGCTCAGTGAGCACGCGAGCGAAGAAGGAGCTCGGGCAGCACTTCCTCGCCGACGAAAACATCCTCGGCGTGATCGGCCGCCTCGCGGAGCTCGACGAGTCCGACGTCGTGCTCGAGGTCGGGCCCGGTCTCGGCGTGCTGACGGCGTACCTTGCAGAGCGCGTTTCGCAGGTGCAGGCGATCGAGCTCGATCGTTCCCTCGCGCCGGGCCTGCGAGCGGCGCTCTACGGTCACGAGAACGTGGAGCTGCACTTCGGCGATGCGCTCACATTCGATCTCGCTGCGCTCGAACCGGCGCCGACGAAGCTTGTAGCCAACCTCCCGTACAACGTGGCGACGCCGCTTGTCGCCGAGAGTCTTGACGGTCTACCCAGCGTCGCTCTCTGGTGCGTGATGGTGCAGCGCGAGGTCGCTGACCGCTTCTTCGCCGAACCCGGGACGAAGGCGTACGGCGCCGTCTCCGTTCTGGTCCAGCTCGCCGCCGAGCGGACCGGCTTTCACGCCGTGTCGCGGAACGTGTTCCGACCGCGGCCGAACGTCGACTCGGCGTTGGTGGC
>WNGJ01005141.1_pt1 | contig 13732 bp, 13 predicted proteins | sample 5400611 | NCBI WGS metagenome assembly WNGJ01 (sample SAMN13153375, study PRJNA577476) | soil metagenome | isolation source: 40 cm soil or saprolite under Garry oak tree replicate 1 | place: USA:California | collected 2016-06-15 | reverse complement strand
CCAGTTATCGCCAAGCATCAGCAATGCCTCAGTCGTAAGGCCACGCGCCTTCACATAATCTTGCATCGCCTTTGCCACACGCGTCTGCGCCTCGAAGTTTTCGTAGCCCCAGTCGCCTACCATCAGCAAACGCGAACCAGCAGAAGAGCCCCCATGCTTAGAATCGGCAAACGAAGGCAGAGCACCGAGCCCGGCCAATGCACTGAACGCAAAACTCTGACGCAGAAAACGCCGGCGTGACAACATTCCACTCAAACTCATATCTCCTTGGGTTACTCCTGCATGAGACGAACGGCGCGATCCGTAAGTTGTTGCAGGATGGTTAAAACTCTCTGCGACCTTCCATAGCCCGCGTCATCGTAACCTCATCGGCATACTCAATATCGCTCCCCGCCGGAACACCCGTAGCGATCCGCGTCACCTTGAGCTCACCCTTAGCCTTCCGCAACTCAACTGCAAGATAACCAGCCGTAGCCTCACCCTCCGTCGTCGGCGAAGTCGCCAGAATCACCTCATCGACATCCGACAATCGAGCCAACAGATTCGCAATCCGCAACTGCTCCGGCCCCACTCCGCCAATCGGCGACAGCGTTCCATGCAGCACGTGATACACCCCGTTGTAGCTGCGCGTCTTTTCAATCGTCGCAATATTGGTCGGCTCTTCCACCACGCACACCAGCCGCTGATTCCTCACCGCATTCGTGCAATACCCGCAGGGATCAACGTCCGTAATGTTGTTGCAAATCGAACAAAGCCGCAGATGCAGCTTCAGTTCCCGAATCGCCACCGACAGAGCCTCAGCATCCTCAGCCGGCGACCGCAGCACATGGAACGCCAGCCGCTGCGCGCTCTTGGTCCCGATCCCCGGCAGCTTCTTCAACTCCTCGATCAACCGCGCCATCGGCTCCGCAAACCGGCTCCCGTTCGTGCCAAAAGTCCCAGCCATTAGCCCATCCCCGGCAGATCCGGCAACCCCAACCCACCCATCATCCCCGCCACGCTCGATTTCATCGCTTCATCCGCACGCCGCCCCGCCTCGTTCACCGCCGCAGCGATCAAGTCCTCCAACAGCTCAAGATCGCTGGCTGAACTCCCCATCGCAGTCGGTTCAATCTTAATTCGCAGCACTTCTTTTTTCCCATTCATCCGCACCGTCACCACGCCCCCGCCGCTCGAAGCCTCCACCACCGTCGCAGCAAGCTTCTTCTCCATCTGCTCCTGCATCAGCTTCGCCTGCCCCATCATCTCTTTCATCTTGCTCAGATCGGAAAAGTCCATCGTTGCCCCCCGTCACGCTGCTGCCTTGCGAATCTTCAATTCCTGTTGCTAATCCCATCGTTGCGGTTCCTAATCATTCTCCCGCAGATCGATCACGCTGCGAATCTCAGCATTGAACAACGTCTGCGCGCGCTGCACAATAGGATGCTCCATTGCCTTCGCCTGTGCGCTTCCGCTCTTCGCCGCCCTTGGCTTCCTTGTGGTGGCAGCCGCCGTCTTCGCACCAGGAAGCAGTACCAGTTTCAAAGCTCCCGCGCCAGCATCCCGCAACGCATTCTTCACCACCTTCTCGGCCTCGCCGTTGATCACCATCGGCAACATCGTCTTCGACAGCTCTGTCTGTACGCGAACTTCGCCCGACGCCACCGTCCATTCCGCATCGGCCACAGCATCCGCCGCCGTATCCTGATTCTTCACCGCTGTCAGAGCCTCCACGGCAACCCGCTGAAGCTCCTCCGCAGAATCTACCGCAGAATGTAAGGAAGCCGGTTGCAAAACCGGATCCAGCAAAGCTTCAGACTCCCCAACGGCTGGCTCGCTTCGTTCCTTCACGACCGGCAACGCAACGACAGCAGCTTCAGCCAGGTCTCCGATCTCGACGATGGCGGCGCCAATGGCATCCTCCTCTGTCAGCACCATCTCGGCCGGCGCAGGCACCGATACCGGTATCGGAACAGAGATTGGTATCGGCATCGGTGCCGCAATCGGAGCAGCCACCACAGCCTTCTCGTCGAATCGCCTCCTGCTTTCGTCTCTTTCGAACGGAGAAAACGCCGGCTTGGCATTCGCAACAGCGCCCGTATCCAGCACTCTCGCGGTTGCCGCTCCGCTCACCAAATCTCTCGCGGGCCCGGCAGTGGGAACATTCACCGGACGAGCGGTCGCTACACCTGGCCCCGGTCGCGCGCCTCCACCAACAGGGATCTGACTCAACACCTCTTCGATCGGTAGCAGCCGTCGCAGATGCACCAGCTTCAGCAGGCCCAGCTCAAAGTGAAACCGCTGCTCCTGCCGATACCCAAGCTCGTCAAACGTCCGCAGCATTACCTGCAGAAACCGTGTCAACTCTTCTTCGCTGAAAAGGGAAGCGGACCGCCCCGCCCGCCTCTGCTCATCCGCCGAAATCTGCAGCAACTCCCCAGCGACGCCGTCCGCACCAGCACCATCCACTCCAATGCCCGCAATCTTCGCAATCACACAGTTCCGCAGATACCGCACAAACTGCCGCGCCAACTGTGCCGGAGAGTTCCCCGCATCCAGCAGTTGGTTCGCAACCGTAATCACCTCGGCGCTGCGATTCCCATCCACCGCCTCAAGAATCCTCTCAAAGACCGCATTAGGAACTGTCCCCATCAACTCACGAATCTGCCCTGTATCCAGCCGCGGCCGCCCATCCTCCACCGGAGCACTCGCAATCGCCTGGTCCATGATCGACAGCGCATCGCGCATCGACCCATCGCCCGCCTCCGCCAGCAAGCTCAGCGCGCCCTCATCCGCATCGACGCCTTCGCGCTCAGCAATCCCACGCAACTCGCCCAGAATATCCACCAGCTTCACCGCATGAAAGCTGAAGTGCTGGCAACGCGACCGCACCGTCTGCGGAAAATCCTCCGGCTGCGTAGTCGCCATCATGAAGACGATATGATCCGGCGGCTCCTCCAGCGTCTTCAGCAGCGCATTGAACGCCGCATCCGTAATCTGATGCGCCTCATCCAGAATGTAAATCTTGTACTTATCTCTCGCTGGCCGGTACCGCGCCGCATCCCGCAGCTCACGAATCTCGTCGATCCCGCGATTGGTCGCCGCATCGATCTCGATCACGTCGACCGCGTTGCCCGCCCTGATCTCCGTGCAGCTCTCGCAGACCTCGCAGGGCTCCGGAGTCGGTCGCACCGCCGACCCAATCGCGTTCCTGCAGTTCAGCGCCATCGCCAGAATGCGCGCAATCGTCGTCTTCCCAATGCCGCGATGGCCGCTGAAGATATACCCGTGCGCGATCCGATTCTGAGCCAGCGCATTGATCAACGTCACGGTCACATGGTCCTGTCCCGCAACATCTGCGAAACGCTGTGGCCGGTATTTTCGTGCAAGAACCTGATATGCCATATAAAAATCAACGAGAAAATGAGAAAGAAATCAGCTAAAAAGAGATAACCACGCAGCCAATCGATACCAGCTGCAGGCAGCCCGCAGCCCTATTGTATCGCCCACCAGCCAGGCCTTGTCCTTCGGCGCCGAAGGCGCGTCAGCCTCGATGGCAGATCGCGCCGTGCGCGCAGCACGCCCTTAGCCTTAAAGTTTTTTCCCCGCAGAACGAGCCTTCCGAGCCCGCCGCTTCACCTCATCCTCGCTGAACATCGTCCCCCGGCACTTCTTCGCCCCACAATAGCAATTCCCATCGTCATCATCGCTGTCATAGAGGTTGTACTCGTAGGTCAGCTCTTCCCCAACGGCAATGTCGCGAATCGCCGTAATAAAAACCCGCCCCCGGACATTATCCGACTCGCAGTTAGGATCGCAGGAGTGATTGATAAACATCGCCGTCCCGAACCCATCAATGACCGTCTTGTCATCTCCACAGCTGAAGAGGTAGGTGATATTCCGATCTTTATATCGCTCATCCGCCTCATCTTTCGTGAACCGCGGCCCATCGTATTCGATAACGCGCGATCCCTTCCTAATCTTTCGAGTCGTATAGCAGCCCGCAGCGTGAATCGACGAAGAACGAACAATCAGCCCATCAACCATAGTCAAATAAGTTCCATCAAATAAAATATCGGCAGGCAAGCAGCCCAGGTCAGCTGACTATAACAAACCATCGCGCAACACCGTCAAAGATTAGACGAGTACCCTGGAACCAGATGGCAATTCATCCCATAACCCGAGCGCTGCAGGTGGCTTTCCTCCTCTCCACCTCCTGCCTCGCCCAGGCCGCACCAACGCAAAACCCAACCCCCGCGCCCTGTCCAGCTCCCAACCAGACAACCGGTAAGCCCCCCGATCAGACAGCTCAGACAGCCAAACCATGCCCCCCGCCACCAGCTCCGGCCGCAAAGAAGCCATCCTCCGCCGCCGAGCAGTTCCCATTCCCCGGCGAAGCCAGCAAACCAAAAAATCCGCCTGACTCGCCAAGCCCTGCAACCACGCCGCCCGACTCGCCAAGCCCCACGACAAATACGACAACCACTCCCTCCGACGCCGCGGCCCAGCACCCATTCCCCACGCAACCGCCTCCCAAACTTCCAGGCGACGACTCCAGCAGCAGCAGCTCCAGTTCCAGCAGCGACGATCCCAACCCCGCTCCCACACCCACCGACGATCCGACCGCCAACGGTGATCCTTCGAGTCCCCCCGAAGGCACCTCCGTTCATCGCAAACTTCCCAAGGTCAAAAGAGTTCAGACCGACGACGAACGCGTCGACGAAGACCTCTCCGTCGCAAAGTTTTATATGCACGACGAAAACTATCAGGGCGCCTACCTCCGCGCCAAAGATGCCGTCAGCATTCAGCCCGAGTACTCCGCCGCCCACTTCGCCCTGGCTGAGATCCTCCAGAAGATGAAGAAAAAAGACGAAGCCATCGCCGAGTTCCAAACCTATCTCAAACTCGACCCCGAAGGCGAGAAGGCAAAGGCCGCCAAAAAGGCCCTGGCCGAGCTTCAATAACCAAAAGAGACCAGCAGGGAACTAGCCGTCACGTCCGTAAACCGTGTAACGTGGTTCCGCCACAATGAACTCCACCCTCCACCAACTCCAGCGCGAGATTGCCGACTCCCTCCACAGCCTCGACGCCACCCAGACCCAGCTCCATCCACCCTCACGCCCCAAAAAGTGGAGCATCCAGCAGATCATCGAGCACCTGCTCCTCACCTACGCCAGCACCGAAACCGCCATCAACGCCCGCCTCACCAAGCGCACTCCCACCCGCGCCAAACCTACCGTCGCGCATCGCGTCTTCCAGTTCGCGGTCACCCGATGCGGCTACTTCCCCACCGGCCGCAAAGCCCCCGAGATAGTGACCCCGCAACCCACCACGCATCCACTCTCCGGCGAAGACCTTACTCAGGCCGCCGCCGAACATCTCGCCCGTCTCGACCTGCTCTTCACCGAAGCGGAAACTCTCTTCGGCCCCACCAGCCAATGTGCCAGCCACACCGTCCTCGGCCCGCTCAACATCGACCAATGGCGCAAATTCCAGCTCGTCCACGGCGAACATCACCTCAAGCAAATCGCCGCCATTCGCAAGGCCCACAACGTCTAGTGTCCTGAGTCGATAATCCCGCCGCAGACAATTCGCCACATAGAAGGTGTCATCCCGACCGGAGCGCAGCGGAGTGGAGGGATCTGCTGTTTGGCACCAGATCTTAATTTCAAAGTATCTATGCCGCAAACTTTAGAGGCGGAACCCCAGGCCATCGACCACACGCCCTCAACCCTGCTCCTGCAAACCATTCTCCACCAACTCATCCTCCACCAGCTCATCCTCCACCCGCAGATACCGCCGCATGTAGCGAAGCGGCTCTTCCGACGCCGCCAGCTCTTTCAGGTGATAGAGCCACGCATCCTCCCGCGCACTGCGCCGCGTGTATCCCTTACGCTTCACCGTGCCGATCGTGCCATCCTTCATCCTGCGGGTAAACGTCTGCGTCGGCACCTGGAACGTCATCACCTCACCCGGTTTCCAGAAGCTCGAAGCAAACTCATGCGAAAACAGCAGGGCGTAATAACGTCTCTCCGCCGCCAGCGTCTCCACTGCCTGCCTCGCGTTCTGCCACGGCAGTCCCAGCTTGCTGACGTACCACCTCCGAAACTCGAACCCATTACTGCGCGCCTGCCCAACCAACAACTGAAGCAGCTCAACTCTTGTCATAAAGTCCGTTTCAGCTCAAATAAAATACAAAGGTACCGGGCGATTTCCCGGTACCAAAGGGTATAGTTTACCGGGGCCTGCGTCCAATATAAGATCGGCAGCGTCTGAACGTATCATCTGCATCAGAAGAAAAGTGTTCTGTATAACAGGGAGTAGGTAGTGTCTGACGAATCGGCGTTTTTTTTGCTTCTAGGTAGGCCAAGGCTGGTAGCCCAGGGCTTTAGCCTTGGGTCTCCTTGGGTCTCTCAAGCCCCCAGTAAAGAATGGGCTTTTAGCCCCTGGGGTATGCCTTTTTGTCCCACGAATCGACGCCGGAAATTGCGTGGTCAGACACACCATAACCGTTTCACCGCGCCTCGCCCTTCGTGCGAAACCGCGACACCCCCACATACAACGTATTCGCGTCCGTTCCGTCACGCAGGCCGTTGTTTGCGTTGGAGAGGTGCTGATACCGATAGCCGATCGTCACCGCCTGTGTCATCTTGCGAAAGATGTTGACCCCCGCGCCAAAGTCGACCGTATACACAAGCTTCGAACCCTGCGGCGTGAGCATGCCGTTGGCAAAGTAGATGAAACCTGCATTATTGCTGAGAAACGGCTGCACCCGGCTGCGCGGAAAAAAGTCCGCCTGAAATCCTTCCGGGCTCACTCCGCTTCCATACGAACGCTTCCGCAGGTTGAACGGCGCCGCTCCCTGCGGAGTAGGCCAATCGATCATCGCCAGAGCCGTAATCTCCGGAGAGTAGCGAAGCGCCCAATGCTCACGCAGCAGGAACCGGTACGAGTAACGCACATCGATCGGCATGTACTTCACATCGCCCGCCTCCCCCCAGAGATGTCCGCTCATAAGCGCAAGCCCCCACCAGGCTCCCAGTTCATGCGTCCCGCCGGGCAGCGTCGACTGCAGCGTTGATCGCTGTGGCACAGGCCGCACGACCGCAGTCTCGGAAAGATTCGTCACAATCTCTTCCTCGTTCGGGCCCGCACGGCCGGCTTCCTCCCCAGCCGAAGTCCTCACAGAAGAACTCGTAGCTGGCGCCGGATCGCTCCAGAACGAATCCGCCTTCACCGTCCGCGAATCCCGATACCACGGCGGTCGAAAGCGCAAAAGATTTCCTGTCGTCTTTCCCGGAGTCAGGAACGAATACCCCATCAGCAGAAACGGATTCCTGTTGAAGTTTTCCAGGCGGCGAATGACGGTCTTGTCCACCACGTCCTCAGCTACAGTCAACAGCGTTCCGCCCACCGGCGTCGTCACCAGACTCACAAACCCGGTCTGATTTCTGAAGCGGCCGCTGTCGTCCTCGTACGATAAGTGGTCGCCCTGGTGCCCAACCCCCGACTCGCCGATCGGCCCCAGCTTCCACTCCGTGCTGTACACCGCTGAAAACCCCATGGCCCGCAGCCGGCTCTTCCAATAGGGTCGCGTGTTCGAAAACTCAAGGGTCATCCCCTTGGGGTCATTCTGTATCCAAAGCGCGTTCGTAATCGACCCCATCAAAGGATGCCCAACATAGTCGTCAAGAAGCGGGTTGCCATCCGACCACACCGAAAACTTATACCCCACCACCGAGTTCACATAACGCTCCCACCAGTTTCCGGTCAGCGTCTCATGCCGATACCAGTAGCTGGAGTAAACGTTAGCCGTATTCTGCCATGTCAAAAAGATGGCGGAAGAGATCAGCAACTGCCGCCAGTGCACCCGGCACTCCGGCGCCTTCGTTTTGTCGTAGGGACACTCCTTGAGTGGAACCAGTGGCCTTCGACCCGGAGAAACAGACAGCCCAATCGCCGGTCCCGCCACTGCGAAGTTGCTACCCTCGCTTCGTTTCGCCGCAGGCACTGGCGCATCCGGTAAGCTGTCGCCGAAGATTCCCTTCGCTGCGTCAGTAGTGACCCCAGCAGGTGGAAGCGGCGAGTTCTGGCGACTCAAGTCCTCACTATGGGAGTTTTCCCGAACAAAGCCCTGCCCCGGCTGGTACGCCGCAGCCATGCCCGGCAGCAGCATCACCACTCCTGAAAGGACGCAGGCGAGCCTCCAACGGCGATGGCCTGATAGTCGTCTTCGAAGCGGCGGCCACTCGCCATCGGCGAAAGATTCAGGTTTCGAAAACAAGAGGAACCGCATGGATCGAATTCCTGCACTTCAAAAGTGAGGACCCGGGCCCGCCGTACCTTACGCTGCGAAGCATCCGCAGACGCGCCCCAGAGTAGCACAACCCCTGCTACTGCCTCCTCTTATTCGTCTTTGAAATCCGTGGCAGTTTTGATTCCCGGAACTGGTTACACTACATCCAGCCATCATGACCCGCCTCTCCTCCTACCGCGACTTCGACTGGGTTCTTCTCGGCTTCGTCCTCCTGCTATCCCTCATCTCTGTCCTCGAGATCAAGTCCGCCACCCTCCACACCAAGTTCCACGGCTTCGACCACAAGCAGATCGGCTTCCTCGCCATCGGCATCGTCCTGATGTTCCTCATCTCGCTGATCGACTACCACCGCCTCATTGACACCGTCCACTGGGCCTACGGCATCGGCATCCTCTCTCTCATCGCCGTTGCACTCTTCGGCACCAAGGTCCTCGGCGGCAAGCGCTGGATCAGCTTCCACGGCGCCCACTTCCAACCCTCCGAGTGGATCAAGCTCATCCTCATCGTCGCCGTGGCTCGTTTCTTCTGGGGGCTCAGCGGCAGGGAACTCACCTGGACCGAAATCGGCAAAGTCTCCGCCATGGTCTTCATCCCCCTGGCGTTCGTCCTCAAGCAGCCCGATCTCGGAACGTCCCTCACCTACCTACCCATCCTCATCTGCGGCCTTTACCTCGGCGGCATCCGCTTCAAACAGGTCGCCATCATCCTGCTCGCCCTCGTTCTCGTCGGCGGCATCGCCTGGAAGAGCGGCAAGCATCTCAAGCCCTACCAGCAGGCGCGCATCAACGCCTTCCTCAACCCCGACTCCGACCCCCGCGGCTCCGGCTACCAGATTCGCCAATCCCTCATCGCCGTCGGCGCCGGCGGCGTCTGGGGCAAAGGCACCAACAAGGGCACCCAGACCCAGGGCGACTTCCTTCCCATCCCCTACACCGACTTCATCTTCGCCGCCTTCTGCGAAGAGCACGGCTTCGTCGGCGCCGTCGGCGTCCTGCTCCTCTACTTCCTCATCCTCATGCGCCTCATCCAGAACGCTCAGACCGCCTCCGACCTTCCCGGCAGCTTCATCATCATGGGAGTAGTCGCCGTCATCGTTTTTCAAGTCGCAGTGAACGTCGGCATGGTCGTCGGCCTCATGCCCGTCACGGGAATTCCCTTGCCCCTGCTCAGCTATGGCGGCTCCTCAGTCCTGTTCACCTTCCTCGCCCTCGGCATCGTCATGAACATCCGCATGCGCCGCTTCGTCAACTAGCCCAGCGGACGGAATTCCCCGTAAAAAAGTTGTCGACAGCCCCTTCCCATAGACGTTCGAGTGGTGTATGGTTTCTCCCATAGACATTCGAGTGGACGGTGAGAAGACATGACGGAATCAAAGAAGCCAGCCAACGGAGAGATGTTGCAGGGAACCCTCGACATGCTCATCCTGCGAACCCTGGTGATGGGCAAAGCCCATGGACACACCATTGCCCACGTGATCGAAAACACATCGGACGACGTGCTGCAGGTAGAGCAGGGATCGTTGTATCCCGCCCTGCATCGCCTCGAAGACCGCGGCTGGGTGAAGTCTTCGTGGGGGCTAAGCGAAAACAACCGCAAGGCGAAGTTCTACGAACTGACTGCGGCAGGCAGGAAGCAACTCGCCGCGGAGCGGAAGCGATGGCAGCAGGTGGTGTTGGCGATCGGCCGCATCTTAGATGAGGCCGCGGAGTAGCTCCGAAGCGGGTCACGGGAGACGACGATGAATCTAAAACGCTTTGTCAGCAGGTCGGCAGCCGACGCGGATCTGGCGCAGGAGTTGGAGGCGCACATCCAGCACGAGGTCGATGACAACCTCGCCCGCGGCATGAACAAAGAAGAGGCGAGCCGCCGCGCCCGGGTGAAACTGGGAAGCGTGCGTCGCGTCCGCGAGACGGTGTGGGAAGGGAACTCGATGCGGTGGCTTGAGACGATGTTGCGCGATCTTCGCTATTCGATTCGCACGCTGTCGCGAACGCCGGGATTCACCGTGACGGCTGTGCTCGTAATGGCCCTTGGGATCGGAGCGAACGTTGCCTTGTTCACCGTCGTGCGATCCGTTCTGCTCAAGCCTTTGCCGTTCCGTGAGCCGGACAGGCTGATTCAGTTGTACGAGAAGAGTCCAAGCGGAACACGAGAGTACAGTTACATCGCCGGCGGGATGTACGCAGCCTGGAAGAAGGCGGCATCAAGCGTCGAGCAGATGGCGATCTACGGCACGGACAGCATTAATCTGTCCGGCACCGGCGGCCAGTTGCCGGAAAAGATTCGCTATGCGGAGTGCTCCTGGAATCTCTTGCCCATGCTCGGCGTCGTGCCCGAGGTCGGCAGGTTGTTTGTCGAGGCGGATGACCGCCGTGAGGCTGCCGCCACAGTATTGTTGACTCATAGCCTTTGGGTTCGCCGGTACGCGAGCGACAGAGAGATCGTCGGCAAGACCATTCTGCTGGACGCGAAGCCGTACACAGTGATTGGCATACTGCCCGCGTGGTTCGAATATCCGGATACGCAGACACAGTTGTGGGCGCCCATCTACCACGAGCAGTCTTCGGAGATGATGCAGGCAGTCGATATGCACAACTTCTTCGTTGTCGCCAGGCTGCGGCCCGGAGCTACGCTCGCGCAGGCGTTGAGCCAGGCAGATACGGCGGAGAAGCAGGTGCACGCCGCGCATCCGACGCCATCGACCGCCAACGGCGCCAGCGCCCGGACGTTGCTCGATGGCGTAGTGCATGATGCGAAGGCAACTCTCTACACCTTGATGGGTGCGACAAGCTGCGTACTCCTGATTGCGTGCCTCAATGTGGCAAATCTGTTAGTGGCGCGATCGGCTTCGCGAAGAAAAGAGACCTCGGTGCGCGCCGCACTCGGAGGCAGTCGGTGGAGACTTCTTCGCGAACAGTTGACCGAAAGCGCAGTGTTAGCCAGCGCTGGAGGTGGGCTGGGTCTGCTCTTCGCCTGGTTCGGAACCCGATGGCTGGTGCAGGCGCAGCCTGAGATGGCACGAGCGAACGCCATCCACATGGATGGGGTAGTGTTGCTCTTCGGAACGGGAGTTATAGCTGCATGCGGCCTTCTCGCCGGCCTGATTCCATCGCTTTCGTTCCTGCGCGGCCCCTTGCTTGAGTCGTTGCAGGACTCGTCGCGCGCCACCAGCGCCGGCCACGGTCGCGTGAGGTTGCGCCGGGCGCTCCTCGCCGCAGAGGTTGGACTCACGGTTGTGCTCCTGACCTGCGCAGGTCTGCTGCTGAAGAGTTACAACCATCTGCGGTCGACGGACCTGGGATGCGCCACGCAGAACGTGATGACGATGCGGTTTGCGCTGCCGCATGCGCGATACAACACCGCAGGAAAGGCTGCGGCATTTTATGAGCAACTGCTGCCTCGGCTGCGCGCGCTGCCTGGCGTCAAGACCGCAGGCGTCGTTACCACACTGCCCGGACAGGGGTATGGCGGCGACTCGCGGTTTACGCTTCCCGAACATCCAGACTTCGCCGGCGGTGCCGTGCAGGATGCCGTCGTTCGTGGAGCGGATCCCGGATACTTCACCGCGCTTCAGATCCCGCTGGTCAGCGGGCGCTTCTTTGAAGACCGCGAGCGGCTGGACGACGCCCGATCGGTGATCGTGAGTAAGAGTTTCGCCAGGCAGTATCTTCGCGAGGAAAACCCTCTGGGCAAACACATCCTGATTAAGGACTTCCGTAATGTTCCGCCCGAGGGATTCGAGATCGTAGGAGTCGTCGGCGACACCCTTTGGGCTTTGACCGAGCAGGACAAGGCAATGATGTACTTTCCGCTCTACTCGGGCGGATGGACAAACGCGTCCATCGGCGTGCGGTCGGACGGAGATGTGACCAGCCTCGCCCTGCCGATCCAGAAGGTCCTCGGCGAGCTAGATCCCGATCTCCCCGTATCCGATGTGTTGACCATGGACCAGTCGATTGGAAGATCGACCATGGACGCCAGTTTCACGTCCTCGCTTGTGTTGGCGTTCGCCCTAATCGCCCTGGTGTTGGCCGCCGTCGGACTATACGGCGTGCTGTCCTACATCGTCACCCAGCGAACCGGCGAAATCGGCATACGAATAGCCTTGGGAGCGCAGCGCGGCACCGTGCTTCGGCTCATCCTCGCCGACGGGCTGCGGCCCGCATGGATCGGCCTCTTGCTCGGACTCGCAGGCAGTGGCTTTGCGGTCCAGTTGATCCGCACCATGCTCTACGGAACTCGCGCCCTGGACTGGGTCCTGTTCGCTGAGGTCGGCCTGGTATTGTCGATCGTCGCCGGTGTTGCCTGCGCGATCCCGGCCTGGAAGGCATCCCGTCTCGATCCCATGCAGGCTCTGCGAACCGATTAGCGCACCCTCCCGTTAGCGCCAAAGCCTCCATCCACTGCCGAATCTTCCTCCGCACTGGCATCTGTAGCACCTTTAGTGCAATACTGTATTAACACCTGTTCGGCTGTAGATGCCGCTCAGCGTACTATCCCGCTACTCCAGGCGCACGGTCGCCAGTCAGCGGCAACAGATTTTTAGAAGAAAAGGCCGGCCAGGCGAGAGACATCGATCCATAGGCCGGACAGGTTTCAGGGAAATGATTGCATCCGGATGGCGAACGGCCCCGCCTCAAGTTCTTGATTTTGAGGTTGTTCTGGCCACAAACTCCGCATGTCAGCTGTCGCTCGAAGCATCCCCTCGTGTTCCCGATCCACCATGTGTCGCCCCACGCAAGCTCTCCCAGAGCACGCGAAGGGCTGAGTTGTTCCAACATCTCGCACCGGTCATCGAGTCCAGTTCACGCGCTTCTGCATCCCGCACCCTGTCCGCTCCAAGGTGAGCCAAGCCTGGCCATGAAGCCAGGTCAACTCGCGATTGCTCTCTGTCTCGGTCTGCCGCTCGCACCTGAAGGGTCGGGCAGAAAGAGCACAGAATGTCGAAAGAAATTTACATCAGCAGTACCCCTCACGAGACCCGTCTCGCTATCGTCGAAAACGACGCCCTCGCCGAAATCTATTACGAGCGCGAGAACGAATACACCCTCGCAGGTTCCATCTATAACGGAAAAGTCACCCGCGTCCTCCCCGGCATGCAATCCTCCTTCGTGGACATCGGCCTCGAGCGCGACGCCTTCCTCTACATCACCGACTTCATGGAAGAGGCCGGCGACTCCGCCGACTTCGACACCAACGGCGACTCCAGCCGCCGCCGCAACGGCAGCGCCCCCACCATCGAAGGCGCCATCGCCACCTCATCCGGCGAAGCCACAACCGACTCCGCCAGCCGCAGCGACCGCGGAGATCGCGGAGATCGCAGCGGCCGTGGCGACCGGGGCCGAGGCCGAGGCCGTCGAGACCGCGGCGGCAATCGCGACCGTCAGCCCCTCTCCGACGCCCCCGCACCTTCGGACACTCAGGAAGCTCAGGACT
>WNGJ01005140.1_pt1 | contig 13733 bp, 14 predicted proteins | sample 5400611 | NCBI WGS metagenome assembly WNGJ01 (sample SAMN13153375, study PRJNA577476) | soil metagenome | isolation source: 40 cm soil or saprolite under Garry oak tree replicate 1 | place: USA:California | collected 2016-06-15 | reverse complement strand
TAGGTTGTTTTTCCGTCAACAAAAAAATAGGAGAACGAAAAAGCCCCAGCCCAGGTTACAATAACTCGGCACAACTCGAGTCTTTCCTTAACAAGTTAGCCCAAGCTAAGGATACAATAGTAAAGTCTGGCCTGAAGGAGGCCCTCATCCTCCATCACGATGAGGCTGACGGCCTCTGCTCCGCAGCCCTGACAAAGATCGCAATTGAGAAGCTGGGCATTGAGACGCGACTGATTTGTCTTGACAAGCTCTACCCGGAAGTTGTGAAAGATGTCGAAGAGGGTTCACGTCGTCTAGTCGTCTTCTCGGACTTAGGTTCCGGGCATGTCCGATTGCTAGAAAGTCAGAACCTGTCAAGGAGCATCCTTGTCATCTTGGACCATCATGACACATCTGAGAGCAGAGATCCGTTGGTTCACAACCTCGACCCTGAACTCAATGGATTCTCCGGAGAAAAAGACGCCTCCTCGTCAACGGTCGCATACTTGTTCGCCAAGACCGTAGACCCCTCACTTGTCACCTTTGCACCTCTTGCCATCATAGGCTCTACAGAGATACCTGGCGAAGCTCAGAGTCTCAACAAGATTCCCATAGGAGACGCCGAGAAAACGGGAGCAGTCAAACGGACCCCGAGTGGTGGCATCAAGTTCGACGGCGCAGTGCCTTGGCTCTCTCCGTCACGAGCCTCTTCCATACTGAACGTTCTCGGGTCCGTGGGCTACTATCGTGGCGGCCCACAACTCGGTCTGTCGGCATGCATCAAAGGATTCGATAAACAGATCTTGGAAACAGCAAAGGGATTCGAGGAGGAGAGAAAAAATGCGAACCAGCGAATAATGGAAAAGATCCGCAAGGAGAGTCTCTCCCAAATGAAGAATGTCCAATGGTTCCATGCCAAGGAGAATTACAGGGGAATGAGCGGTAAAGTTGTGGGAAGCTTCTGTTCCTATCTCAGCTACCAGAGATTCGTCAACCCAGTCAAGTACCTCATAGGAATGATGAACGTACCACCCGAAGTGCCAGGATGGGGCAAACTCCCATCACCACTCGTTAAGGTTTCAGGACGAGCCCCCCAACCGCTCGCGAGAATGATAGAGACCGGCAAGCGGCCACCTCTATCCAGGATACTCCCTGACTCTTGTGAGAAGGTAGGCGGATTTGGTGACGGCCACACTGTGGCAGCCTCAGGAGTCTTCCCAATAGGCCGTGAGGAAGCTTTGCTAGACGGGTTGGACGCCCTCGCTTCGTCAGACGCCGGTTAGTTCCGGAACGGATTCTCTCACGCCGAACAGTAACAGTCAGACCAATCCGGACTATCCGCCAACGCAACTTCGCGGAGGTTTGTCTATCCTAAAGCAGATGCACATCTTCAGATTGCCATTAATACACGGCAAGTAGCGCTTTGACCGGATCTACTATGCCAGATGGCTCGATGATTTTCGACTGGGTTGCTATCTTGGCTATCGGATTGATGTCCGTAACGATCCCGACATATGCAATTTCTGTCGCGTTCATGGGGCGCGAACGTAAGAGAGCAATCTTTGAACGTGAGAGGCGGGCAGAAGAACTCGGGAAGAAAATAAAGGAGCTTGGCAGCCGCCCCGCAACTGATCCAGTAGTAGTATCGCTCCAGAGCGAGATTAACAGATACAAGAAAGACATCAAGAAAATCAAGGGGAAAGTGGACAGCCTCTCTGTTTACTACGCATGCTTCATCCCTCTAGTCTGTTTTATGGTCTCTTTGTTCGCGGCGGCTTACGGATTCCTGCTCGAAACAGGAGTTGTGACATTACCAACTGTCTTGCCCTCATGGTTCGGTTCGTTTTACTTCGGGTTCCTTTCCGTGGCGTTTCTTCTGCTCGGCATTTTGTTCATTTCCAACACGCTGATCGCAGTCAACCAAGCGGCTACAAACCCCGAAACTCTCAGTGCTCTCAGATTGTCATTTGAATCTGGCTCCACCGCAGAAAAGTTCACCGCAGGACAACAACAAGTGGTCGGGTTCATGGTGCATAATTTCGGAAAGGAATTAGGGGAGAACATTGTCGCACAGATTTACTTTCCGAGCGAATTCGGGGTCTCGCCGACTTCCGTCACTCCCGCTGCTTACCCTACAATCATATTTGCTCAGTCTGCAACCCCCACTACGACATTTCCTAACAGACTGACGGCGGCGGTAACAGTGGACGATCTTCATGAGGATATGGTAGTACGCATTGCAGTCAACCTGACCATGCCTAAGTCGAGAGGAACATACAAAGTACCTGCTGATGTTTGGGAGCGAAGACTAGGTTTGAGCAGGCAAGAACTGACGTTTGAGATATCTTGACCATAACGTATGTCAGTAGGTCTGAAAGTAGTGTGCGACCAAGATTACGGTTTCTTCTTTGACATGAATGAGAACAGCTTGTAAAAGAGGTAGATTAGCGCGGCGATCGAACCAGACAGGGCGAGAAGCCCCGCAGGGGGGTTACTCGGGTAGAATACGATGGATAGGTTGTACACTCCGATTATTGCAAGCAATACCGTGATGTAGATTAGGAGAGTTGTCAGCCATTCTAACTTGGTTGACGACTTGAGCAGTTGACTCGTTGTTGTTTGAAGCGAATTGACTGACGTATCGACCTGACTTGTCGTCGATTGAAGCGATTTGATCGAGTTGTCAAGCATTAGAAGCTCCAACGAGATTAGCTTCTGTCGAGAAAAATCAATCTTGTGAGTGAAATCGTCCAGCCTATTGAAATCAGACCGATGTCTTTCCTTGAACTCGTCTGCGATATCGGTGAGCAGACCCTGCCCTTCCATCCTCTTGAGATGTTGGTCACGCTGGTCCTCAAGTCTCTTGATTTCACCGATCAGCTCTGCAATCTGTTCGTTGAGAGGATTGGACACGACAACCACTAAAGCTTGTGACGATTCTAAACGTTCTGGTGTCGCTGATGTACCTGGATGTCGCGACCTAGGGACTAGCGAACGTTCTCGGTGATCTTCCTCTACATCTCGCTACCCTGACTGGGGACAACTCCCCGACTTTCGAAAGCAACGCGTATAAGTTACCGTGGGGGGGTCGCCCAAGGAGAGAATCTTGAGTGAAGACTCTGCCTCGGCTGAGCATCGGATCTCTAGGCATCTCCTTATCGACATCTTCTTCTTCGTGCTTGGCGTACTAGCGAATACGATCCTTGATTCCTTGTTCAAAAAGGCCGGTCTCGGACTAAAGAGAGTTTGGTCCGAAGTTGGTAAACGGCTGATCTTGCCGTTCGCTATCGGGACCCTTCTCGGGCTTTCCCTCTGGCTGGGAACCACGGTTGATCCGACGACGCTGTGGAACGTTCCGCCATTCCTTCACATTCCGCATTTGTCGTTGTACGCGCAGGCTCTCCTCGCTAACTTCTCGACGACTTGGACTATCAGTTTGATGGCGTCCGTCGTCTACTGTTGCCAGCGATATCTCAAACGATTCTGGTGGGGAGAAGGCGCAGGCGAGCTTTCCCGCCGCGTAATGATAGTGACGCTAGCATCGTATGTTGCTATTGTCGCATGGTTTAGTGGTACAGCGGAGACGAGCTTCCTAATCCCGACTTGGGCGCAAGGATTCCTTTGGTTGGGCTCAGCCTATCCCCTGAGCACTATCATCTTTCGATCTGCCGAAGTATTGATTGGAAGAAGGATCACGGGAAAGGGCGGATTGTTTTCAATAGCAGTAGGCTGGTTTCTAAGTTCAGGAGCGGTCGGAATGACAATGATCGGAGAGAACCTGTACGGCGGCTACCAAACCTTCTCTTCACGCGTAACCCGACGAACCCTGGAGCTGTCCCCCAATCCAAACTTACGACCCACGCTAATCGCCTTTCTGTCCACTGTCGCCCTTACCTCCTATGCCATCTCATGGAAACTTGGATGGACATCGCTCAACCAGTTATCCACTGCGATCTCCACACCCTTTTGGATCCTGATAGCGGCCTGCGTAATCTTAGGCATCCGCAAGTTGAAGAAAGACCGCGAGGCGGAGAAGGGGATTGTCCGGGTTCCAAAGCCTAATCGATCTAGATTCAAGAAACTATTCAGGCTGGGTGCCGTGATCAAGAAACCGTTCTTTCGATTGTTTAGCGTTTGACCCGGCACTTTCTCGGTGTTCGTCAAACTGCCCAATCGCAGAACTTCTGACCACAGCCCTTTGCAAAGCGCTAAGAACGACGATCTTATGCACCCCGAGAACCTGCGATGGTCCTAGACAAATCCCATGTCATAACGCAGCAGAACGATCTAGATTGAGATTAGGGCAAGCCGAAGGGATTCCGAATAACCCGTTTTCTTAGGCAACTGAATTTTCGGTTTCTCGCGAAGAATCCTGTGTATGATCTCGTAGCATAGGAAACTCGATTGTAATGTCCTAGTTTTTCCGGTCGAAATATCCCGCTTTTTGACGACGTAATCTTCACCGTGAGGAGAACGGGTGATCTTATTGCCCCAAGCTCTCTCCCAGAGAAGACGAACTGCTTCTCAGCTGCTTTACCTTTTGCTACGTTCTGTCTGAGAATTTCTCATCTTCGTTGCTTTTCGACTTTTTTTTCGCCGAAGAGTCCGAACAAACTCATGGAATTTGCTTTCCCTCAGTCATAACTCGTCCTTTCGTCCGAGCATTTGCTTGAACGTTAGATTGGCCCTAGCGACTTGGTCTCAAGAGTGTTCTCATTGCTGGAGCTCTGTTGTTTAGGTTCGCTAGCAATGAGCGGTACACTTTCAGTTTGGTTGTCTTTCTCTTCTTAAAGAGGGAGGAGGACTCTAATTAGACCGAGAATCATGAAGTGTTGGCCAGTAGCCTCGCATAAGATCCTCATACTCTTCGATACTCATTCTCCTACGCTGAATAGTTATTCCTAATCGGGGCATGTTGCTATATTGGAAACTCATCCGGCATTGTGGGTTCAGGCATACGAATCCACAATCCTCTCGCTCAAAGGTGGGGCTGGAGAGCCCGACCCCTTTGATATCGACAGGAATAGGTTCAGTAAGGTCGCCGCCACATGCCTCGCAGATTTTCGAAGGCAAGTTGCCTGCACTCATCGGAGTTTCAGCCGCTCGGACGTTAGCTTTGCATGAGCGGGAAAGAGGCTTGTCATACGGCGTTTTTTGACCAGACGGTTGAGTTCCAGAGAGGACCATTGGAACCCGTACGCAGCTCCGCCAATTGCCAAAGCGCAGAGAAACATTCCCCACGCGTCACGTCGTTCAGAGGAGTCTACGAATGACCTCTGCGCGTTCCTGCCCGCCTCGGAGGCCACGGCCATAATTGTCACATGAACCAATCCTTTCACCAGATCTTCGAAATCGGGCATCATTCGGTCAGAATACGCTAGGCGCCGAACTGACTTACAACTTTAGTGCTACCATACGCTCATTACCTGAGGGCAGAGTCGACTCCGCAAACAATTTTAGTACGTGCAGCCGAAAGCCAGGTCAGGGATAAACGCTTGGCTCGTGTGAGGAGTGTTGTTGTTTCTGGGAAGCGGTACCTTCAGGTGATCGAGAGCCAAAGCGGGTCAATTTCGGTCTTGGGTTCTTTCGGAGAGTATGGCCTGGAAAATTGGCTTCGTGCAAACCAGTTTGCGAACTCGTACAACCAGCTTCGAGACCTAGCTCAAACTCAACCACAAACGGGGGATGGCGAAGAATTCTTCAGAGCTGCTCTGGCGATTTTCGGGGTGATTCTTGGGGCGGCGATCGTGGCAGCAATCTTGGGAAAAAACTAGAGTTTCGATTTCTGAGCCTTAGGTTCAAACCTGATAGTCTCCCGGGCGCTACCTAGGAGCCGGCGTAGAGTGGAAGATCTGCCCCTCCATGGTGATCTCCTTGGGGTCGTTCGTTTCTTGCCTGTCTTCTACGACCTCATCTTCTTTGCTAAACTCTGACAGGACCCGGATTTCGCAATGTTTTTGATCACACTTGGTCCTCGTGACGCCGGTTCGGGATGATCCTGCTTTTGGTTCTAGTTCTTGAAACCCGTCTGGAGCCGAGGTCTATAGTGCATTAGTATGTTGCCGGACTGGAATCTTCGGGTTTTGGTGAGTTCTGTGTCTAGTCTGTGATCTGGTCCTCGGAATATCAGTGTGCCTCCGCCGGCGATCACCGGGTTTATCATGAATCTGAACTCGTCGGTCAAGGCCCAGCGTCACGAACAGGCAACGTCTGTCGCCCACTAGTCAAGAGGGAAGATCCTGACGATATCACTCAGTAAGAATCCGCTGGAATCGTCTTGACGGTCTCAGTCCCGAACGCGGTTCCATAACCAACAATTTGATCGCACTTGTCAGTGAATGCCTTCCAATCGCGCAGGCACGCGTTGTAGTCATCCTTGAAAGACTCCCATTGCGTTTTCAAATCAGATGGGAACGGCTTACTCTTTGGCCAAAGGTTCACCTGCCGATACACTGTCCGTATCGCGAAGCTTAGCAAGTTGAGGTTGGCGCTTGTTTCACGGAGAATGAGCGCAAAGTCTCGCGTATCCTTCCACCTCCGAAAACCATTGGCATAGTCCAATATCCGTTGCTGAACTTGACTGGACTGAAAGTCAGCAATTGCCATCTTATCTCCAAACTCAATTACTAGTTTCTGATTGTCATGTATTTCGTTCTCAACTGCAACTGTGACACCATTGCCGATCATGACTAGTGAAGGACGACCACTGCGATCATAGGCAACCTTTCGAAGCTGCTGATTCCAGCCGGTAAAACTCCGCGATGAGGTCTGGACGCTTGCGTATCAGACGTTCCTGCCGACGACTGGCGAGTCTTGATTTCCACTTCCCGGCTTGTCCAGTTAACCCGACAAAGTTCGCTATCGCAACAGCTCCGAGAAACAGGACAAGCGCAATCTTGTAGACAATGGAAATGTCAAGGAAGAACAGAACAAGGATGATTGTGACAAGAACGCCGACGACGACCTCGATCGTGACCGCTCTCGTCCCTTCTTGCGAGGACATAGCTAACTAATTCAATACTTTTCCAATTTAAAGGGGAAGAGTCCAATACCTTTCAGTTGAACAAGTTGGACAAAGCCGCGATTCAAGAGTATCAGCGCGTTCTGCTGAACGATGTTGATATCGCACTTCTCGCCGCTGAACAGATCGAACATTATTCCAAATCATCTGAAGAAGACGGCCTTGCCAAGCTATGGCTCTCAATTCACGCCTTCTTGGTCACAACTGCGAACATATCGAAGATGTTATGGCCCAGGAGATCTGGGATGGACCGTGCGACCCAGCTGAGAGCAAGTCTATCCATCGGCGAAAACGATCCGATGTTCTCCACGCTCAAATCAAACGATGCAAGAAACTTCTTCGAGCACTTTGACGAACGTTTAGACACACGGGTTTCACAGTCGAAGTCTAGGAATATTGCCGACTTCAATCCTTGGGGAAAGAGCCTTGACCTATCGTCAATTAGCGACAATGTGGTACTTTTCCGAAACTTCGACGTTCCGAACTTTGCAATTATCTACGGTCGAGAAATCTATCCGCTGAAGCCAGTGGTCAAAGCGCTTTGGGACTTATACGAACGAGTTCGGAGAGCGTGGTTCAATAACATGGGAATCCCTACTCCATTCACCAGCAACCGCAAGATGCCCGACTACTTGTCTGTCGAGAGGCAGTAGAGTCGCAAAAACTTGACCCCGAACTAATGGGCGGCCCCCGTCTGAGTCCTCGGATGCGCTTTCTGGGTGGTTCACGTACGTCTAGGCGCCACATTGCCAGTGGGCTTGTCAACAGTCTTGGCAGCACGTTCCTGGTCCTAGTGGTTCGAGTTTTCGTGCCTACACTCTTCGTTGCGCCGCATGGATTTCGACTAACTTGCGGTATATGTCACCAAGATCAGGTTGTGCTTCGGTCAAGCTTTGGACCTCTGAACGGTGACCTTCTGAACTCTCTGGGCTTCTTCGACTGCCTTCTTTCCGAATCTTGCGATCAGCTGGGCTTTGCCTGCTCCGAGTCTTCGCATTTCCAATGCGTAGCGGAGACGATCCATTGCTCTCAGGGCATTCAGTCGTCGGACTTGCTGTAGATCAATGATCCCGAGACGGTAGGCAAGAGAAGTATCTGACATCTTGAATTCCTCTGGGAGAAGATAGTCCCGAATCGATAATACACGTGCTGTAACCATGTCGGTTACATAATGTCAGCTGGGCCATTGCCAGCAGTTTCGTTCTCGTGTCTGAGCGATAAGCGTACGATGGCTCAATGCCAAAGATGTCGGGTCAGCGGAGCGACTGGCGCGAACAATTGCAAGCCAACCTGAAACTGGGATCCAGCTGGCAATAGATTCCGCGACAATTTCCCTCCCTCTCCCACGTTTGTGCCTGGACATAATCGTCGAAGGATCATGCAGAACATAGATCGCCCCGCCTTCGGCCAGCCATGCCAGAAACCCACCCCGCACCAGATCCGATGCCAATCAGACTCCGACTTCGTCGGCAGAGCGTTAGAATGCGAGAACTGTGGACAAAGAAAACTCGAACCGTTGAGTCCAGGAACGTGCTGCCAAGACTGTTGACAAGTTTACAATCAAAGCGGGTGCTGAATCGAGTTACGGGAGGCTATCCACTGCAAAAACAGTACTATCATGAAGATCTCTTCATGATACTTGCAAAGCAGCTCGAAGGCGATCTACCTCAGAAAGCCAATAATACGAAGGGGCGTGGTGTCAGTCGATGCTATCGGACCAGTATTGCCACAATCGGTCCACTAGTCAGTAGATTGCGCCAGTTTCCCTCATAGTCGGCATAACTCTTCCTTCATGCGTGATGCAATAGTCCCTGTAGAACTCGTTGGCCAGCTCGTCTGCGTCGTTATTTTTCTCCCTAGGGACCGTTAAGCTGTTTCAGTAGTGCCTACTAATCGTCGGAGTTGACGAGTTCGATTCGGCAAGAGTGAACATTTTAAATACTTTTACCAAGGTTCCCAGAGTCTTTGAGAATGAAGCGGGAGAAAGTAATTGTCCGGCTAGTTCTTTGTCTGGTGTTGGCTTCAGTAACCATAGTTGGGAGGGCCCCTTTGATTGCTAGAGGGCCACTGAGTATTGGTCCACAAGGCTTGGTAAATGCTGCACCGAATTATTCACCGTCCAGTAAGTATCACGTTGTTGTCGGCCATCAGTTCGCCGGGGTAGGCAATCCTTGCGGAGTTAATTGCGTTCCTCCGGATGTGCAGGTGGCGGCTGGCATCGATGCGAGTGGCATGACTCATGTCGTAGAGATGGTGAACACTTTAGGTGAGATTTTTTCTGTGTCTGGGACAGTAGAAGGTACTCTAAGCCTCCCGTCCATTTTTGGCACAGGCACGGACTTCATCAGTGATCCAAAAATAATTTTCGATTCTTCAAGTGTGAGATGGTACGCTTCGATAACAGGTTGTGCCGGCGCGAGCTGTAACATCAATACAAACGGATACACAGTGTTAGTAATGTCGCATTACAAGGACCCTTTCAACTGGTACCCCGGCTGGAGAGTGAATATGGGGGTGTCGTTCTTCTCGGACCAACCGAAAGTTGGCATAAGCGATGATAAGGTTGTCTTGAGTTCTAACGAATGGCAGTTCACATCTCCGAGCCAACGCGCATATCTAGGTGCTTTTCTTACTGTTTACAATCTGAACGACATGACATCCAATCCGACTCAACCGCCTCGATATCGAAACATTGGACCACTCAGCAACGTCGCCTTCGTCTTTCCAGTACACGATCTAACTTACGGTAGCACAACACAGTATTTGGTGAGTACATGGAGCCCTAACGGTTACCCCTTCTGCGATTCTAACTTCGGGTCCGCTTATGTTGCGGTCTACATAGTAACAGGAGTTCCACCGAATACTCAATCGACGTCGACCGTCGTGCAGCTTCCGCAGCCAAACGGAGTTCAAAGTTTTCTGTCGTCTCCTCCGAATGCCCCTCAGAGAAGCCAGACGGCTCCACTAATCGATACGGGAAATTGCCGCGTTCAGGATGCCATTTACTGGAACCATAAGATCTGGCTCTCGGCAAACGACGCTTGCACTCCTTCAAATGACAACACGGTGCGCTCATGCATACAAATAATTCAGATGGATGTGTCACAATCACCGTTCCAAATAAACCAAGACTTCGACCTAGGCTATCCAAACTATTATCTGTTCTATCCTGCGCTCCGACTTAACAACTCGGGAGATCTCAGCATGGTATTCGGCTATTCTTCCGCTTTAGACGACCCAAGCATTGCGGTCGCAGGACATGGGCACGATGATCAAGCTGCTACAATGACGTCTGACAAGGTAATCCTTGGCACAGGGGCAGGCGTTAGCGCCTGCTCAGACAACAGATACGGGGACTATTTCGGAGCCGGTCTTGACCCTGGAGGGACATTGGTATGGGTCGCAGGCGAGTATTACTCCTCAACAACCCATACTTGGGCTACATCGCTCGCCAGCATGCAACTCTCAACCTGACTTGCCCTGAAGATAATCAGTTCGTTGGGGCATAGGATTTCAGGAATACGAGAACGGCGCTCGAAAAGCTAGCTCCTTCCAAGAGCGTCTAGAATCGCCTCATACAACTCGTCTCTTTTCTTGTCCGAGTAGCTGTTGTAGGATAGCCCGAGTATTCGGTATCCTATTTTCCGTAGGAGTGATCGTAGCTCTTCGTCCTTCGCCATTTGCACTGTTCCGAGATGGACCCGGCCGTCAATGAACACGATAAGTGGTCGAGACTCCAGCGGGAAATAGAAGTCAGCCGTAGTCAGTGGGATCTCGACTTGTGTCTGGTATTGTATTCCGTCGTCTTGTAGTCTGAATGCTAGTTCTTGTTCCATCCGTGAAGGGTTTACATGTAATCGTTCGCGCCAGTAGCTCCGCTGAGCCGACATCTTTGGCATTGAGCCCTCGTTCGGTTATCGCTCAGACACGAGAACGAAACTGGTCGTTGAGACCTCGGACCAGTAGCACATGAGAGCAGTACTTCCTCAGTATGCCATCGAGAATCATCACGGGTTTGCTTGTAAGTCTCTGCGAGAGTTTCTTGAACCTGGAAACCCGGTTCCATTGCATGAAGCAAAGAGGGTGAGTCTAGATCTCTTATCTCCGGACAAGGCGCGACGGATGTTGCCTTGCATGCTGTCGGAGATCTCTCATGGATTGGATCATTACGGTTATCCGCTTAGGTCACACGGTGGAAGGTTTCCTCTAACCCCATCAATTACCAGGCTCGCATTCGTGCCTTCATTTGTGCGAATCGTGTAGGTTGCACCCGTGGCAGCGTTGACAACCCAACCACCTCGGATCGAGCATTTCACAGTGTTCTCCACAAGAATTGCCGCTGCATCATATGTGTTCACGTCAAACCTCACTTGGCAATCTAGGACTTCGCAATTGGCTACTAACGGACTTTGTCCAGAGCTTGAGGACCCTGCAAACGATATACGAGCTCCGTTGATAAAGCAGCGAACAAATTTACAATTCTTTGGGGCATAGATACCGTCAGATGACGTGTACTGTTCGAAATTCATCCCATCGGCACCGAGAGTTTGCTTACCTTGGTATGTCGAGGGAGGATTGCCATTGCCGTAAACAGCACAATCGTCAACCACAATGTCCTGACTATCGCCGTCCAGTCCAACCCCAATTGCAGCAACATATTTGTCCGTAGATTGTTGATAATTCAAACCAGCGCAGTTAATCATGCAATGTCTGAATCTCATGCCGCATACTGTAGTAGGGAACGTGTTACCGTTTGGGGGAGGCGAGGATGTGTTTAGGCCATGGGTCAAGGGATTTACGGCTGTCAGCTCTTCAAAATATGAATAGGTTTCCGGCGCAGCGAAGGTATACGTCGGGTCAGACGTTGGAACCTGAAGACCACCTGCGTTAGCGCCGAATGCAGCGCCAAACCCATCTATGTTCATAGAAGAGACCCTGAAGATTCCACATGATCTTGCTCCGACGACTGACCTCTGGACGCCGTTCACAAGAAAGGATTTTGCGCCTACTAGGCCAACCGCTGCGAGGTAATCGTCAACAGTAACCAAATTGTTCCCGTTCATGTTTCCACCCTGAACGGTGCAATTGTTGGCTCCAAGGGTCAGAAGATATGGCGGATAATATGGGGGAGTCGAATTTTGAACTGGCGCTGCTCGCGACAATGTTAACGTTGCTGCTGAGTCCAGAATAATATGGGTGTAAGGGTTTGAGAGCAGGACAGCGGCAGACATTGAATATGTGCCTGCCCTAACAAGTATGGTTCCTCCATTAGTGAGCGCATCAGCGACACTCTGTAAGACCGGGGTTGCGTCACCAGCGTTGCTGTAGTCAAGGTTTCCAGTAGTCCCATTCCTGGCACACACGTTTCCGGAGCTAAGATAAACAATGTAATTCGTTTCTTCCATGTCGGGGGCTAACGTGGCCCTGGCCTCTGGTAGGAGCCCTTCATCCAGACGGAGGCTATCAAGACCAAAACCAACGGTGCCGACCCCCACTGCGGCAGCCGAGATGTGCTTTAGGAATCTTCGTCTAGAAACATTCACAGCTTTTCCGCCTGACAAACCAAAGCCGTCCGCTGCTGTCGGCAGAAAATTAAGGTCTCAGTATACAAGTGGTTACACTTGACAGTTTTTCGGATCGAGCGATCATATGGATGAATCTAGGTCGAGACGGCAATTTCGAAGGACACGCTGGCTATACGAGATAGGATATGCCCCGTTTTGTCTGTTCATGTAATTGGCATAACTCCCTCAAGCTCTGACCGTAGCGCTTTCCTCCTACTCTTGTCCAGCAGCCGTAGAGAAGCTCGAAACTCCGAGCAGGACCAGCCCCGTGCCTTGGAATGCTCTCCCTGTTCTAGTTACCATTCACGGTTACCAGATCCGTTACCACTCAGGAATTCTGAATTGCAGTTAAGTCTCGCGACGTAAACCACATGTTTGGGAAGTTTTCGGAAAGCGGGTTTCAGGCTGCAATCTGTATCCCTTGGTTCCAGATACTATGGGTCATCGACCTGTTATTCCCTAGGAATCGCCTTGGAAACGGCTGAGGGTCCATGACGATGTTAAGGTCAGCGGGAGGCTTGCGGTCGGGGATACGGATGGGTTGAGCGGTCCATGTTAAAATCTGGTCAGCAGAAGACCCTCTAGAAAATTAGGGTATGCTCACGAGTCTCGTGACGCAGAACTGTCTTTCCTGTTTCCGGTTCTAGGCTAACAAGCTTCCGGGGGATCGGTGGGATGCTGCGGTTATCGAGAGCCGGACCAAGAACAATCTTCTAGGCTTGATGTTCCTTGAGATACTTTCTCACCTTATTTCTGTTGCCGCAGACGGCCATGCTGCACCACTTCCCCGTATGATTCTTCGAACTGTCATAGAAGGCGTAGCGACAGGTATCGCTTGAACACGCCTTCAGCCTAGCCCATGTACCGTCAATCATGGAGCGATAGACAATGAGTAGCAGCTTTCCGGCTGCGCGTTCGAGCCCGTTTCCGCTCGGGACAGCCCTCAGGCTGCCGTCGCTCCCTACTTGAAACCCTAGACCCAATCCTTGAGCGACACTCCCCATACCTCTAAGGGCCGTTTTTTCAGGCGGTTCGCCGCTGTTGACCATGACGAGGGCCCTCAGTCCTTCTCTGATCCTCAAGAAGAGCTGAAGGCTATCATCCGTCAGGCTCGTCGTGTCAACGTTGAAGTCGTGGTTGTGAAGCCACGCAGCCAGGGCATCGATGGA